>Ga0075327_1000603_pt1 | contig 10277 bp, 8 predicted proteins | sample MayberrySE_Catta_2_FD_120056 | JGI IMG/M metagenome (GOLD analysis project Ga0075327, IMG submission 120056) | Natural and restored wetland microbial communities from the San Francisco Bay, California, USA, that impact long-term carbon... | ecosystem: Environmental > Terrestrial > Soil > Wetlands...
GAATTCCTCGTCCACCGTTTCCATGCGCTTCTGGGTCAGCGGGCCAGTATCCTGGACGCGGCCATCGGCGTGGGAGTGGATGACGCCGCGCGGCCCGAATTTCTTCCGGAATTCCGGGTCCTTCGGGTAGTAGTAGGTCTCTGGTTCCTCCTCGGCGTTGAGGTGGTAGAGGTTGCCGAAGAATTCGTCGAAGCCGTGTACAGTCGGCAGGTGCTTGTCGCGGTCACCGAGATGATTCTTGCCAAACTGGCCGTTGAGGTAGCCGTGATTCTTGAGCAGGTCGGCGATGGTAGGCGACCAGTCGGGCATGCCGTGTTCCGAACCGGGCATGCCGATGGTGAGCAGGCCGGTGCGAAAGGGATGCTGCCCCAGGATGAATGAGGCACGCCCCGCGGTGCAGCTCTGCTGCCCGTACGCGTCGGTAAACAGCGCGCCTTCTTTGGCAATGCGGTCAATGCTGGGCGTCTGGTAGCCCATAATGCCGTGGTTGTAGGCACTGACGTTGTGCACGCCGATATCATCCCCCCAGATGACGACGATGTTCGGCTTCTTGTCCTGGGCTAGCGTGAGTGTTGATACCCCCAGAATAGCAACAATGAGTACCAGTACCTTGATGAGCATAGCTTTCATACGTGTGTTCCCCATGTCTGTGGTTGGTCTGGAAAGTTTTTAGAAATTGGGGACGCTGAGCAGAGGCCCAGCGTCGGGGATTATTTGCCCGTGCTTGCCAGCTTCGTCACTGCCGCCACCAGATCGTTGGCACCCGGGTTCTGCACGGTCTGATTGACCAGAATGTCGAGTGGGCTCACCCCTTGATCATAGTACGCGTGATTTAAGCTACTCTTCGGGCCGATCACCATGCCTTCGAGCGACACCCCCCCATAAATCCCCTTACTCCGTGAAAACGACAGCACGTCCGTGGTCGCCGCCTTCGCCCCCGCCCCCACCGGACCCGCTGCCACACTGATATCCCCACCGAGTTTTACATCCGTGGTGAGCAGCGCATCGCGGCCTTTCTGGGTCATGATCAACAGGGCGACCTCCGACCCTTCGGCCCCGATCTGAAAGCCAATGCTGCCCGAGCCCATGCCATAAAAGGCGGGGTGACTCCATTTGCCCTGCTTGTCATGGCTCAACATGACGCCGGAGCCGCCCGAGCCTCCAATGATGAAACCGGCTCGGAATTGTCTCAGAATCATCACTGCCTGGGCATGTTTGAGATTGTCGCGAAACCAGCCCATGTTGGGATCGGCGCTCAGGTTGTTGAATGACTCGGTCATCTTATCCACGACGCCTTGGGCTTTGGACTGATCATCGGCGCTGGCGGGAGCAGCCCCCATGGCCAAACCGACCAACAGGATCAAACTGAGATGCATGACTGTCTTGATGCGTGCCATATGATCCTCCTGTTAACGTTAAGCGAACTCGGCTAACCTCCAGACATGGATGCCACACGCCTGAATAGGCCCCCCTCGTACTGATTCTGCACTGCGCGTTCCCTTAAAAAACCCGACCGGTTGGCAAGGTGGGTTGCTGGGTTGACATCGGCAGTACCTGTTGTCCTTTCTGGAACATACTTGACCCTGGCTTGTCTCAAGAGTACGAGTAACATTGGTTTGCATCTACCCCGAGAACGTTCGGAATCCTGAGGATGGCGTTCGATTGCGTTCGATTGCGTTTGATCAAGAAAGGAATGGTGGGTGAGTACAGCACATCAGGTAGGCTTTGGTCTGTTTCGCTTCGAGTTGCCTGCAGCGCGGGTCTAGCGAGGGAGTCTGGCATCGATGATCAGATGGAAGTCGCTCACCAGCGAGGCGTCTCATACCGTCTTTCCGTCCTCCCCTGGGTTTGTCCTTGCTGGACTCTCTGCCGCACCTTAACGGAGAATCGAGGTGTGGACATTGATGTCGATCTTACCCTCGGCGTTTTTTCTGAACGCGTTGCCCTGCACGGTGGCTTCGAGTTCAATCCCTTCCAACAAGGTGAACGGATTGACATAGCGGAGGACGTTGCCAATAACTGGGAGCCGGTTGGGTAAGCTGGTAATGGAGCCGAAGCGCAGACGCTCGATGAGATCCGTACGCACGCGATAATCCAGGTCGCCTTCGAGGGTACTGGAGCCATTGATGACCATGCCGAACTCAGGTGAGCGGACCTCAAAGTTCGGTTTCAGATGTACCGCACCTGCCCGCACCTGGATCGGACTCTCAAGGGTGCCGAAGACAAAGGCCTCTCGGCCGAGGCTGGCGATCTCCGACCCGACTCGGCCATCCGCTGCGAACAACCCGGTCAGGCTATTGTGCACCGTATTCCACGGCAGCATCAGGGTCTTGGTGGTCAGCCCGCTGACCAGCGTGGAGCCCTGAATCGCACCATCCACAATGCGAAAAAACCCCTCGCCGTTGACTGTCTTGCTCCAGCCCGATTCTTCGCTGAAGCTGCCGCTGAGCGCCATTTCGGCCACGAGGGCGCCGGACATGCTTGCCGGTTCGTCCCGGTGCGGCTCAATGATGAACAGCGGTGCCAACAGAAACAGGATCCGCGAGAGGGCGAGACGTTTGCCGCCATGGACCTGGAGCTGAAGATCGGTCGCCACGGCATGCACGTCGAAGTCGTGAACCGGTCCTTGTAGATCGACGAACGAGGACGACGCGATGCTCACCTCACCGTCGAGCATATCAGCCCGCGCGGCGTCGACCGTTAACCGTCCTTGCTGCAGGTTGAGACGTGCCGTGAGCGATTCAGACGTGTCCCCTTCGATCAGCAGATTTTGGAGATGGACATCACCCGCGTAGGAGAGATGGCGCGGCTCGATGGGACCTGTGACGGGAATGTGGAGTCCAGCGGTACCCGACAAGTCGACCGTATCTCGCAACTCGAAGGCCGCCGGTAACACCCCCATCGTGACCGCATGGCTCGCCTCACGGGAAAGGTGCACCTGCAGGGCGCCGCTCAGGTCGATATGTGACGGAGTGCGAGAGACGTCTACTTGCTTCAGCTCAATGGATATCCCCTGTCCTTGCAGGCGCAGGCTCGGAAACTCCCACTGCTCTTGTGGCCGTGCGGACGACACCTGGCTGGTGAGGACGAGCGATGGAACGGCCACCTCCTCTAAGATCTGATCGCCTTGCCGTACCTGGCGGATCGTCTTGTCCGTCTGTCCTTGCAACACGCCCTTGAGCTGGCCGCTCCGGGTCACCTGCAGCTCCATGTGCCCGTTGCCCGTCGTCTGCAGATGCAGAGTGGCAGGCCCTTGGGAGCGAAAATCCTGCACCGGCTGCGTGTGCTCTAGCGGTATCTGACGCAAGATCACGACGCCATGATCGCCAGACGTGCCGAGGCGAGGGGGCAAGCCCAAGCTCCCTTGCACCTCAATCCGGCCATCCCCATACCCCACCACCCCTTTGCGGATCTGCAAGCGACCTGCCGCCAGCTCATACGCCACCTCGACAGGGGTAAAGGACTGGCCGTGGAACAGAGCCTCTGCCACCTGTACGGAGCCGCTGCCTTGCAGCGTCTGGAACGCATCCGGCATCTTCCCTTGCACGCGCACGATCACTTGGGTTTGACCCGCAACCTCTACGCCTTTGACCTGTAACAGGGCGAGTAGAGACATGACCCATGGCGCTGGGGCCTGAACGGTTGCATCCACCTCGAATCCCGACGGGTTCGTGACCTGTAACGGCAGGCGACCCTGCCGGATGGCGAGCTGCAAGTCGTCTCCCACGATCTCCAACTGGTGTGCCCACAGCGAGCCGTGGCGCTCGCGCCCGAAGCGGCCGCTGACATGCGCCACTGGCAGCTCTGCAAGCGTGCTGGTGCCCTGGCGCAAGCGGAGATGATGCAGTTGTTTATCCCCTGTGAGTTGCCAACCCGTAGGTCCTGTCTGTACGGTTGTCGGACCGTCTACTATCGCTTCGATGGTGTAGGGATCACCCCGTGCGTCACGCCTGAGGAGCCGTTGCATCGGTAGCCGATGGCTGAGTAAATGTAAATGGCCTTCGGCAGTCTGGCCCTTGCCCGGGAAACGCCAGGAGCCGGAGCCCTCTACATGGCCATTGCCGCGTTTGGCCTTGACATCCGCGATGTCGAGCCCGCCAACCCTTTTCACCACGCGAGTCCCTAAGTCCGTGAATGGCATGTCGGCAAACACAAATCGTTTGCTGGTCACTGCCAGCTCCCATTGCATACCCACCCACACATTGCCTTGCAAGCGGATGCTGTACGGCCCGCTGACATGCAATGGGTGCGTGAACTGCACGGGCACCTCTGGCACCAGCGCATTGACAAATCCCCCACTCAGGTCGCCTTTGAGCTGCAACGAGATCTGGGGCTGCCCACCCAGCACCAGTTTGCCCTGATGGATCGCCAAACGCATCTCTGGAGACTCGATAGTGCAGCCATCAAAGGCTAGATGGGTAAAGGGCAAGGACAGCGTCGCCGTACAGCGAAACACCGCCTGCATGATGCGGAACTCACGCTCATCCAGTTCCGCTGGATCCAGCCGCAGCTCCGGAAACCGCACGACGTTCTGGATACGATATCCCTTGCCGTCGCGGGTGAGCCGGCCGCTGCTCTGCGACACGACAAAGTGTTGTAACGGTTTCCCCAGCACCTTGTGCACCGGGAGGTTGACCACGCGCCAGTCGATGCCTGCGCCAGGCGTGTCTTCAGCCAGGGGAAGCTCACCTTTGAGGACGAAGTCACTGCCCAAGGCCTTGGCCGAGACCTCTGGGATGCGCAGCCACCCGTCCTTGAGGAAAACCCGGGTCACCATCCTGGTAACCGTCTTCTGGCTCCAAGTGATACCCGCGAGAGCGGCGTCGAGGCTCGCCTCAAGCCCGGCCAGGCGAGCGTCCCAGGGTTGTTGGGGGTCGCGACGGATCGCGCCGTCAGCCTGGGCTGAGAGCTGCAAGGGACCTTGAATATGCAAAGCAGGAGGCAACAGCGTCTGCAAAGCCTGGATCGCGGGTTGGCCCTCTTTGATGTCCAGGGCGATGGCCATATGCCCGCGCCAGGCGTCCGCATCAGCCTGCATCCAAGCCCGGTCGCGAAGTGCGAAACGGCCACCCGGCGCCTCGATGCTCAGGGTATCGCATGACCACTGGTTGTCCTGCCACTGCCCCTGCAGACGCACCTGGAGCCAATCAAGACTGGCCTCATCCGACGAACTCGCCGCCTGCCATTGCAACTGCTGAAACGCCAGGCCCGCCGCGATGTGGACCCCTTGTGTCCCCTCGAACTCCAGGCGGACGTGGACCTCCTGGATACGTCCACGGGGTTGTAAAGTGGTGTGCCAGGGCAACAGGGCCGTCACCACATCGAAGTCAAGTTGGCTTATCTTCACTTCCGCGTGGCCGGCGAGCGGCTCTGACGACACGAGGTGCTGGAGCTGTCCGTCCACTGTCAAGGCTGCGTCCGCAGGGCCAGAGAGCGCAAATTGCCACTGCCATGGCGCTTCCACCAGCGACGGGCTCTCCGCCTGCAGGTCGAAGCGGTAGGTGCTGCCATCCTCTCCCATATGCAGCTGCCCACCGGCCAATGTGAGGTCAAGGCGCCGATCGAGAAATGCCGGGAGCTTCAACGGTGTGGGTGCAGCAGATGGCGTCGGTTTGGCGGGGTGAGCCCGTAGGGCTGCGATATTCCACTGTCCATCGGGGCGCCGCCGCAGGTTGACGGTGAGTTCTTCAAGACGCAGCACCATTGGCTCAGAAGAAGCGAGTAGCCACAGCGCTGCCAGGTTAAGGCTGAGCCGTTCCAGACGTAACAGCAAAGGCGCCTGCGATTCCGGGCTCTCGGCTACCTCGATGCCCTGGATCTCCAAGCCGCTTAACCACCCTCCAGCGACACCTTCGACGGTGACCGGGGTATGCAACTGCTCGCTGAGAACGGTGCCAAGAAGACGTGGCCCCCAGTGTACCAGGACCCATTGCGGTAGGAAGACGATGAGGAGGCCCACCAGCACGGCTACGACCAGGAGCCAGCGCCAGCGGTGTTGGCGCCGCACTCGGGTATGGGGCGGCACCGTGGTGGGGAGGTCTGACGGTTCAGTCATGGGACTTCACGCTCATGGTCGGGGGTCTGCAGTGACCGTGCACGGCCCCCTACCTGCGGTAGGGTATCGTGTGCGGTGTAAACGTCTGCTAACACTGTCGATCTCTGGCGATTGTATTGTCATGCCCAACGTGTGACCGGTACGGAGGCAGAGGTTATCCTTTCACTGGTCGGTGGGTTCCGGGGACGGGGCGAGATGGACGGCGACCCAGCGCTGCATCGCCGAACGCAGAGGGGGCGGTGGCACGGGCAACGTATAGTCAATACGTCGGGCATACGCCACTCGCTGGTACACCTGCGCCAGAACCCCGCCGCTCCACGCTGGGAGTAGCCCTGCAAAGAACTTCTGAACTGCGCCTGCTTCCCCTGGTGTTGCCACCCTGGGCAGAGACTATACCACAATCCCTTCAGTAGCCGTAGCCTTCGCAGTGTACCAAACCCCCTGGCACACGACCAGACTGCCTATTGCGGCGCGTACGCTACTCGGCCGATATTTATGATTGGTTTACTGAGGGTTTTGACCCTGCCGATCTCCAGGCGGCCAAGGCCTTACTGGCGGAGTTGAGATCAATTTCGATTTCGTCTGCTGTACCTTAGCGGAGAATCGAGGTAGGGTTGCGACTCGACCCCCCTTTATCCCGACGTTCAAGACGTGCCTCCTTACAAATTTTGTGATAAGCTTGTCATGTAAGGAGTTTCTTATGCCGATTTCAACCATTACCGCTAAAGGGCAGGTCACCATCCCGAAAGCAATCCGCGAGCGCCTAGGTTTGAATGAAGGCGATAAGCTGGAATTCAGCATCGACGATGCTGGGTCGATTGTGGCACGCCCGCGACACGCTGCCAACATCTGTGGCATCCTGGGTGACTTTGCTCCAGACATACCGATTACGGTGGACGCCATGAAGGCGGCCGTTCGGCGGCGTGCCGCAGATACCGTCTCGGGTCGCCACTGATGATCGGCTTCGATACCAACCTTGTCGTCCGACTTATGGTTGAGGACGATGTGGCGCAGGCTCGACGTGCCCGCAAACTGCTAGAAGAGGCTGCGGAGCGGGATGAACGGGTACTCCTCAGCGACATCGTGCTCAGTGAGCTGGAATGGGTGTTAGAGTCTGCCTACAAGGTGCCTCGCCAGCGTATTCTGGTGGCGTTAAACGCTCTGATGGCCGATGAGAGATTCTGCTTCGAGGACCGACACCGTGTGGCAACGGCGCTGAACCTCTATCAGGAGGGCAAAGGCGATCTGGCGGACTATCTCATTGGCCTTCGAAGTGAGGCTGCTGGTGCCCGCACGACCTTTACGTTTGATCGTAACCTCAGTGACGATTCGCGTTTCACTGTCGTCCGAAGCTGAATCAGCTCTTTCCCTGGGATCAGTGCCGAGAAGTCAAGCCTTCTGCCTATTCGGCGCGCTTTTTTCATTAACCGGTATGTTGCGATGGCGATCCGCCAGGGAGTAAAATGGGCCGTCTCTGCGTTCGAAATCTTTACACCACGTCTTACCCAAGAGGAATTTCTCCCCATGCGGCGACATCGAAAGCAAGCCTGGATCGCGCTCCTCTCATTGCTGGTGCTGGCGAGCTGTGCCCGTTCCTACAAGGAAATGTTTCTGAACCGGACCTACCGCGAGAACCTGAGTCTTCAGGACGAGGAACTCAAGACTCTGCAATTTTACATCTCGACCAATGTTCTGGTGCAGTACGAGAGCCCGTCGGGCAAACAGTCCATCCTCTTGCCGGAAGAAACGCCGGGTGTGGTCACGGCGGTTGGCCCGGATTGGCTGAAGGTGAGCTTTCGCAAGGGCGGCGCTGAGGTGCCGTTCGTCGTGAACCCTCATAGCCAGTACGACTTGTATTACGTGGCGACCGAGCTGCCGGGCCAAACCGGTTTCCACATGCTCAAAGACTTGCCCCAGAAAGTCTTCTATTACGACGGCACGCCTTACCAGGTCATTTATGGGGACAAGGCCCACCTCTTGGTCGATGGCAAAGAGCTGCAGAAGTTGATGAAGAAACGCATTCCGACCCAGGGCCGTCGCACGTAGGGCCGTGCGTATCCGTGATGGGTTGCGAGGTCTGACGTAGGTCCTCGTATTGGTACCTACCGTTTCACCGCTCTCGCCCGGCAGGCAAGATACGAACCCTTGACGGGAGATACGCCATGTGGGATAATCCCACCATGAGCATATCTACTGTTGATTCCAAAAAGCGGATTGTCCTGCCGGGCGGGCGGCCGGGGGATGTCTTTGACATCCAGCAGCAGGCCGAAGGACGTTTTTTGCTCATCCGTCTGGAGAAGCCGAAACGTGCCAAACGCATGAGCAAAAAGGCGTGCATGGAGGCCATGCGCCAGGCTCCCCTGCGACCGACGATGACGTGGGAGAAACTCCGCGAACTGACCCGAGAGCCATGATCTTGCTGGATACCAATGTGCTCATCTACGCCTTTGACCTAGACTCGCCTTTTTGTCAATGGGCAAGAGAGACAATTGCTGACGCCGTGGCGGGTGATGGTGCTGCCATCAATGCGGTGAGCCTGGCCGAGCTTTGTGTTGGAGACGCAGAGCCGTCGACTGTCGCCGATCGGATCCGCAGTTGGGGTGTCGAGATCCTCGATGTGCCCGCAGCCGCGGCCGATGTCTGTGCCACGGCATATTTGCAGTATCGGAAGCGGCGGATGCCGCAGTCCGATATCTCAGTGCCGACCATGCCGCTCCCTGACTTTTTCATTGGCGCTCATGCCAAGATCATGGGCTGGGAACTCGCCACCGCGGATCGAGGCCGGTTCCATACATACTTCCCTTCTGTCTCTCTCAAGATGCCGCAATGACCAGCGGCGGGGTGCGCACACGCCTGCGAAACCGCACCTGCCCATCTGAGGGGCGAGCACGGCTTGCAGTGCAGCTCTAGCGAGTCGAGTGGGAAATTGGGTTGCGCGTGCAGGCAGGCGATGAGCTTCTGGTTCCAAAAGATGTAGCTGACGAACTCATCCATGTCAGGCCTCGGGTCGATGTCCAAACTGATCTAGGATTCGGGTATAGTCAACTGCATGCCAATGCGGAGCCGCGAGGGGTCGGCACCAATCACGTCCTTGTTGGCCTCGTATATGCGCTGCCAAGATCGCGGCGACACATCTCCGTAAACTTTCCCTGCGATGCGGCTCAGCGTATCGCCCCTTTGCACCACGTATTGCTTAGTCGGTGAGGGTGCTCCCTGCAGCGTTGGCAATAAGGTCGACCCGTCGGCAGTTGCCAGCGCCAGGAGTTCCGGATCCGTGGCGTCCTTGTCGATTGGGGGGATGGGATACGGACGCAAGCTATCTTGAAACCACTTCTGATACAGGGCCGCCAGGGTGCCATCGGCAAACATCGCTTCCAAGGTGAGGTTGACCAAACGGCGAAACGTCTCATCTTCCTTCGGAAGACCCAACCCATACGGTTCCTCACTGAAATGATTCCCCACCACTTTGAGCGGTTTGCCGGCAGCAAACTGGTCGAGCGCGAGGCCATCCGTGCTAAAGGCGTCGGCTTTACCCGTGAGCACGGCTTCCACCGCCTCGGCATGGGTCTCTGCGTCGAACCGTTCAGCCGTAAACCCACATGCGCTCGCCTGTGCCTGTACATTGTTGACTGCGGTGGAGCCTCGGGTAACCGCGATAATTTTCCCTTGCAGGTCACATATATCGTTCACCTCAGCGTGTTCCGGCACCAGTAAACGCTGCCCATCCTGAAAATAAGTATGGCTAAAGGCAATCTGCTGTTGCCGGTCTGGCGTGTGGGTCAAGGCGGCGGCAATGATGTCGACTTTGTCTTCCAGCAATGTGGCCATGCGACGCTCAGGGGTTACGGGAACGAACGTCGCGGCGCCAGCGTCACCGAGCCAGCGCCTGGCAAATTCGCGCATGAGATCGATGTCAAAACCGGCCCGTTGTTGGTCGGTGTCGAGAAACGAAAAAGGGTTGAAATTGTCCTGCACGGCCGCCGTCAAGCGGCCGCGCTGCTTGATCTCGGCGATGCGGGAGGGTTGCTGCACGGGCCTCTGCGATGCCGATGAGAGGGGAGGGGCAGGCGCCGTATCAGGTTCGGTGCCCCCGCCCTGTCTCTCCGCAGGGCGGGGTTGAGAGACGTGCGCATCAGGCGCTGCGCTGACGGGGGGACGGGCCGCCTGCTCGGCATCCGAGGACGTCGACATCGGGGGTAAATCGCGCTGCACATAAGCCAGC
>Ga0075327_1000604_pt1 | contig 10268 bp, 9 predicted proteins | sample MayberrySE_Catta_2_FD_120056 | JGI IMG/M metagenome (GOLD analysis project Ga0075327, IMG submission 120056) | Natural and restored wetland microbial communities from the San Francisco Bay, California, USA, that impact long-term carbon... | ecosystem: Environmental > Terrestrial > Soil > Wetlands...
CCCGGTCCCCTTTTCGCAGCAGGTCCGCCGCCGTGATCATGTTGAGCGGCGTCGCGCGGCCGATCGACACCTTGACCCGGTCGCCCGGGCGGAAGGCCGAAAGGGAAATCCCGGAGTCGGCCTCGACCTTGTAGCTCCAGGACGCGCCCGCGTCATCCCGCACGACCAGCGCGCCCCCCGCCGGATCCAGCCGGACGATCGTCCCCACGACCGTCCGTTCCTCCGCGACCGCCGGCCCGGGGAGCAGCCCCAGGGCCAAGGCCGCGGCGAGGAAGGACACGATGACTCTCGCGGACATCCTCCATCTCCCCGAGCGGACGTCGTACCTTTGTTATCTTACCGCGGTTGCGGGAGATGCGGGGGCGCCCCCCCCTGGCGCCGCCGGCTGCTGCTGCGTCAGGCAGTGGAGCGTGCCGAATCCCCACACGAGATCCACGGCGTGGATCCCCACCACCGGACGGTCCCGGAACTGCTCGGAGAGGATCCCGAGCGCGATCCGGTCGTTCGGATCGTTGAAGGTGGGGACGAGCACCGCCGCGTTGCAGGCGTAGAAGTTGGCATAGCTGGCCGGCACCCGGATCCCGTCGAATCGCAGCGGAGCGGGCATCGGCAGCGGGACCACCTCGAGGCGGGATCCGTCCTCCAGCCGGGCGGAGGCGAGCCGCTCCCGGTTTTCCTCGAGCGCGCGGTAGTTTTCGTCCTTCGGGTCCCTCTCCCGGCACAACACCACCGTGCGGGGTCCCGTGAAGCGGCACAGGTCGTCCACGTGGCCGTGCGTGTCGTCCCCCGCGATGCCACGTCCCAGCCAGACGACGTTCGTGACGCCCAGGCGCTCACGGAAAACGCCTTCCAGCTCCGCCCGGGAGATCCCGGGGTTGCGGACCTGGACCCGCGGGTCGAGCAGGCACTCCTCCGTCGCGATCAGCGTTCCGCGCCCGTTGACCTCGATCGCGCCCCCCTCCAGGACGACGCGCTTTCCGCGGAGCCGGACCGGAAGGAACGGAATCCCGAGAGCCTTCGCGGCCCGCGCGGCGACGCCCGCGTCCTTTCGCCAGTCCGGATATCGCGCCCACGCGTTGAACCCGAACCCGGCGACGGCCACTTCGCGCTTCGGGCGCTCCCTGCGGACGAAGATCGGGCCGAAATCGCGCGTCCACCCGCGATCGGTCGGAAAACGGAAGAAGGCGAGGCGCGCGGGATCCGCTTCCGCGCGGGAGAGCAGGCGGCGCGCCTTCGCCTCGTGCGCCTTCGACCGCACGAGGATCCGGACGATCTCGCCGGCGGCGATCTTCCGCGCGATCTCCCCGTAGACCCAGGGGATGGCCGCGAACTTTCCCGGCCAGTCGTAGCGGTTGTGCGGCCAGCCGATCCAGGTCGCCTCGTGCGGCTCCCACTCCGCGGGCATCCGGTAACCGTTGGAGACTGACCCCCCCGGCGCAGGGGTCAACGCCCCTTCCCCCACGGCTCGTCGTCGAGGACGCGGCTCGTGATCCCCCCGTAGGCGTCGATCCGGCGGTCCCGCAGGAACGGCCAGTTCCGGCGCACCTCCTCGATGCGGCCAAGGTCGATGTCGGCGATAAGGATCTCCTCCCGTTCCGTGGATGCCTCGGCCAGGATCTCGCCTTGCGGGCCGCACAGGAACGAGGAACCCCAGAACTCGATCCCATCGCCGCCGCTTCCCGGGACCTCCGTCCCCACCCGGTTGACCGCCGCGAGGAAGACGCCGTTCGCGACGGCGTGCCCCCGCTGCACGACGCGCCAGGCGTCGCGCTGCCGCTCTCCGTGCTCCTGTTTTTCGCGGGGGTGCCAGCCGATCGCCGTCGGATAAAAGAGGATGCTCGCCCCGGCGAGGGCCGCAAGACGCGCCCCCTCCGGATACCACTGGTCCCAGCAGATGAGCGTGGCGATGCGCCCCTCGCGGGTGTCGAACGCCCTGAAGCCGAGGTCCCCGGGGGTGAAGTAGAACTTCTCGTAGAACGCCGGGTCGTCCGGGATGTGCATCTTCCGGTAGATCCCGGCGATCGTCCCGCCGGCGTCGATCATCGCGGCGCTGTTATGGAACACCCCCGGGGCGCGGCGCTCGAAGACCGGGGCGATCACGACGATCCCCGAATCCCGCGCCACTTTGGCCAGGGCGTCCGTGGTCGGCCCCGGAAGCGGCTCCGCGAGGTCGAAGAAGTCCGTCTCCTCGGTCTGGCAGAAGTACCGGGTGCGGAACAGTTCGGGGAGGCACGCCACCCGCGCCCCCCGGCGAGCCGCCTCGCGGATCCGGTCCACGCCCTTTTCAAGGTTCTCCCGCGGGTCCGTCCCCATCGCCATCTGGACGAGCGCGACCGCGAATTTCCCCGCTCCTTCCTTCGGATCCCCACTCATCCGGCGAGATCCAGGAAGAGCCACGGCGTCGCCTTCTTCCTCTCCCGCTCGTACCGGCCGATCTCCGCCGCGCACGTCAGGGTCAGGGCGATCTCGTCCAACCCCTCGAGGAGGCACTTCTTCGCGAAGGAGTCGATCCGGAAGGGGTGGATGCCGCCGTCCGGGCCACGGACCGTCTGCGCCGGCAGGTCCACCTCGACCTTGCCGCCCGGCGCCGCCAGCAGGGCGTCGATCATCGACCGCACCGCCGCCGCCGGAAGCGTCACGGGGAGCATCCCGTTCTTCAGGCAGTTGCTGTGGAAGATGTCGCTGAACGACGGGGCGATCACCGCGCGGAATCCGAAATCCATCAATGCCCACACGGCGTGTTCGCGCGAGGAGCCGCACCCGAAATTCTCGCCCGCCACCAGGACCTCGCCGCCATGGTACTCCGGCCGGTTCAGCGGGAAGTCGGGCCGCGGAGCGCCTTCCGCGTCGTACCGCCACGCGAAGAAGAGCCCGACGCCCAGCCCCGTCCGCTTCAGCGTCTTCAGGTACCGCGCGGGGATGATGGCGTCGGTGTCGACGTTCCCCCGGTCGAGGGGGACGCCCACGGTGCTCAACGACACGAATTTACCGATCATCGCGCCACCTCCCGCACGTCGGCGATCCGGCCGGCGATCGCCGCCGCCGCCGCCATCGGCGGGCTCATCAGGTGCGTCCTCCCGCCGGGCCCCTGCCTCCCCTCGAAGTTCCGGTTCGACGTGGAGGCACACCGCTCCCCGGGCTTGAGCTTGTCCGGGTTCATGCCGAGGCACATGGAGCACCCCGGGAGCCGCCACTGGAACCCGGCCTCGACGAACACCCGGTCGAGCCCCTCCTCCTCGGCCTGCCGCTTCACCAGCCCCGATCCCGGGACCACCAGCGCCGTCACGTCCGCGTGGACCTTGCGCCCCTTCGCCACCGCGGCGGCGGCCCGCAGGTCCTCGATCCGGGAGTTGGTGCAGGAGCCGATGAACACCTTGTCCACGGGGATGGCGGTCAGCCGGGTCCCGGGCGACAGCGCCATGTACTCCAGCGCCCGCCGCATCCGCGCCCGCTCTCCCGGGTCTTCCTGTTTCTCCGGGTCCGGAACGATCCCGCCCACGGGGAGGGCGTCCTGCGGGCTCGTCCCCCAGGTGACGTGCGGCTCGAGGTTCGATGCGTCGAGCGCCACCTCCCGGTCCCACGCCGCGTCCGGATCGGACGGGAGCGACTTCCAGTCCGCCACCGCGGCGTCCCACAAGGAGGGGGGCGGCGCCAGCGGCCTCCCCGAAAGATACGCGAAGGTGGTCTCGTCGGGAGCGATCAGGCCGAAGCGGGCTCCCGCCTCGATCGTCATGTTGCAAACCGTCATCCGCCCCTCCATCGACATACGCCGGATCGTCTCCCCGGCGAACTCGATCGCGTACCCGGTTCCCCCGGAGGCGCCGATCTTCGCGATCACCGCGAGGATGACGTCCTTCGGCGTGACCAGGGAGCGAAGCGCGCCGTTCACCATGACCCGCATCCGGCGCGGCATCCTCTGCCACAAGGTCTGCGTGGCGAGGACGTGCTCGACTTCCGAGGTGCCGACGCCGAAGGCGATCGTCCCGAAGGCCCCCAGCGTCCCGGTATGGGAATCCCCGCAGACGATCGTGATCCCCGGCTGGACGAGCCCCGACTCGGGGCCGATGATGTGCACGATCCCCTGCCGCGGATCGGTGATGTCGAACAGGGCGACCCCCGCCCCGAGGGCGTTTTTCCTCAATTCCTCGATCTGCTCGCGGCTCTCCCGGTCGTCGATCCGCACCGTCCGGTCCGGCGTGGTCGGGACGTTATGATCCGGCACGGCCAGCATCGCGCCGGGCCGCCGCACGGAACGACCCGCCGTTCTCAATCCCTCGAACGCCTGGGGGCTCGTCACCTCGTGGATCAGCTGGCGATCGATATAGAGGAGGACGTTCCCGTCCTCCCGCGACGTCACGACGTGCCGGTCCCGGATCTTTTCGAACAGCGTCGGCATGGCTCTCCTATCCCCGCCCCCGCAGGCCGGGAAACAATGGAAGAATAACAAGGCGGCGACGAAATGGTAAGCCGCGGCGATAAATCCATTATATTGTCACTGCTGCGCCAACGGTACGAGCCGGCGGCGAAACGACCGGCGGGCGAGGGGAAAGAGGGGGCGGAGATGAGCGAAGTCGTCCAGGTGGAGCGGAACGGGGGGGTCGCGACGATCCGGATGAACCGGCCGGAGCGGATGAACGCCTACAATGCGGAGATGGGATCGGCGATGCTGTCGGCGGTTTCGGACGTCTCGGCCGATCCGACGATCCGGTGCATCGTGCTCACCGGAGGAGGGAGGGCGTTCTCCGCGGGGGGAGACGTCGAGTTCATGGCGACGTTCGGGGAGGAAGCGCACGGGAAGTTTCTCGATCTCGCGTTCCGGCTGCACGCGCTGATCGCCTCGCTGCGGAAAGCGCCGAAACCGGTGATCGCCGCGGTGAACGGCGTCGCCGCGGGGGCGGGGTTCTCGATGGCGCTGGCGTGCGACATCGCGGTGGCGGCGGTCTCCGCGCGGTTCACGCTCGGATACCAGAACATCGGGCTCTCCCCCGACGGCGGGATGTCGTTCTTCCTCGCGCGTGCGCTGGGCACCCAGCGTGCGATGGAGATGACGCTCTTTTCGAAAGTCCTCTCCGCTTCGCAGGCCGCGGAGGCGGGATTGGTCCAGCAGGTGTACCCCGACGCGGAGTTCGCGGCGCAGGCCGCCGCTCTCGCCGGGCGTCTCGCCGCGGGGCCGACGCTGGCCTATGCGCGGGCGAAGGAGCTGTACAACCGCGCGCTGTCCCAACCGCTGGAGACGCAGCTCGAGGAGGAGCGGCAGTGCATCGCCCGCTCCGCGACGACCCATGATTTCCGCGAAGGTGTCGGCGCCTTCCTGGAAAAGCGACCGGCGCGATTCGAAGGCCGGTAGCGGCGCAGTTACCCGCCGCCATCCCTGAAGCGGTAGTAGTCCTCGGGGGTGTTGATGTTCCGGAAGGCGCACCGGTCGGGGTCGATCCGCTCCACCTCCGCGAGGGGAACGCGGCGGACGCGCACCCGGTCGAAGAAGGAGACCACGCGGCACTGCCCGTCCCGCAGCGCATCTTCCACGGCGGGGAGGACGCCTCTCCGGTACACCGCGTGAAGCGGCTCCAGCAGCCCCCCGTCCCCCTCCGGGACCACCACGTCGGCCCCTTCCGCCAGGGAGCACAGGTGCCGGATGAGGTCCGGCGCAAGGTGCGGCATGTCGCACGCCACCACGAAGATCTTCTCCGAGCCGCTCGCCCGCAGCGCCGCGTGGATCCCCGCCAGCGCGCCCATCCCGGGGTAGAGGTCCGTCACGCGGCGGCAGGGGAGGAAATCGTACCGGCCCGTTTCCCCGGTGGCGACGATCACCTCCCCGAACAGCTCCTCCATCCGGCGATGGATCGCCTCGATGAACCGCCCGCCCTGGTACGGCAGGAGCGCCTTGTCGCTCCCCATCCGGCCGGAACGCCCGCCGGCGAGGATCACGCCCGTGACCCCGGGAATCCTTTCGGCGACCGCGGCGGCGATCCGCGCAGGGTGGGTGTAGACGTTGAACCGGTGGCCCCGGACGTACCCGACGAGGGTGATCCCGAGCTCCCCGCAGATCCTGACCGCGAGGTCGGTGGGGGAAGTGCGCGAGGCGATCACGGAGATCCCGAGGGAACCCGCCTTCGCCGCCATCTCCGAGGAGACGCGCCCCGAGGCGACGAGGATCCTGCCCGAGAGGTCGATCCCCGCCAGGAGCGCCTGCCCCGCGATCCGGTCGAGGGTGTTGTGCCGCCCGATATCCTCGGCGAACAGGAGAAGGCGCTCGCCGTCCCAGGCGCCGGCGGAGTGGATCCCCCCGCTCCCGCGGTACGCCTCGGACGCCCGCGCAAGCGCGTCCATCGCCGAAAAAAGCGACTCCGGGGATACGAGCGGCCCCGCCGAAGGGAGCTGGACCGGGCGGCCGGCGGAGGCGGGGACATGGAAGCTGATCCCCGCGCCGCATCCCGAGGTGAAGGTCGGGGTGATGCGATCCGGGACTTCCCCCCGGATCCGGACGGAGGCCGCGCCGAAATCCTCGCACACGCTAAGGGTCAGAAGATCCGCTGCGGACCGGACCAATCCCTGCATCCGGAGGAAACCGGCCACCAGGAAATGAAGGTCGTGGGGCGAGGCGATCAGCGTCGCGAGGGCGACGCCGTTGACCGTGAGGGCGACGGGGACCTCCCGGACGGGGAGATGATGGGCGGGAGCCAGCCGGCGCCCGTCGTACCGCAGGACGGGAGGGGCGTCCCCGCCTTTCGCATCGTCGCCCGGCAGGCGGCTCATTTCCCCCTCTCGAACCCTTCCTTCCCGGCCAGCAGGTCGAGGTGGAGGGTGGCGAGGTCTTCGGCTTCCAGCGGGACATCCGCGTTCCCGATGCGCGCGTCGCGCGTCTTCAGGTACCGGCTGCATTTGCGGCAAACCCCGACACGGGTGGGGCCGTCCCCCGCGGTGAAGTAGGAAAGCGTTTCCGGGTCCGCGTTCCCGCAGTAGGGACATCGGATCCGCGGGTAGTGCCATTGGAAGTAGCAGGCGGAGCAGGAGAGCCGCCGCTTTCCCTCGTCCCCGGAAAGCTCGGCCATCCCGGCGCGGGAGCCGCACACGGGACAATACCCTTCCTTCCACTCCTCGAACTGTTCGGGGGGCAGGGAGGAGGAAACGCTCTCGAGGGCGGTCTTCAACGGGATTTCGAGGACGAAGGTGAGCAATGGCGCCTGGACCGAAAGGGCGGCCGCCGCCTGGTCCACGACGTCCCGTTTCCGGACAAGGCAGGCGACGTACAGGGCGGCGAGGTCGAGGGAGCCGTCCGAAACCCCCCCGCCGATCCGGTCGAGATCCGCGTGTCCCTCCCTGCCGACGCGCCGCAGGACGTCGAGCAGCCCGCACAGGAAGGCCGTCGCGACGTCCCGGTCCACGGAGAGCGCTTCGGGGGAGAGGAGCGGAAGGCCCCCCCGCACCCGCTCCGGCCCGTTCCCCTCCGGGACGGCGAAGCGGATCCCCGTCCCGGCCTCCTTCCCGTCCACGTACGCGAAGATCTTCTCGAACGGCAGGAGCACATCGATGTACTCCGGATGCTCGAGCGCGGTCTTCCGGAGGTGCGCGATCTTATCCGCCGTGCGACGCATCCCGCCCCCGAAATCCTTCCCGCCGGTTATTCGCCCCCTACCTCCTTATACCATTTCGGGTGGTGGACCCGCGCCCAAATCCGGCGGACGTTCCCGTAAAGCATCCCCTCGAGCGTCCCGGGGTTGCCGATCGTGGTGAGGTAGACGTGCACCACCATCAGCATCACGAACGCCACGAACAGGAGTCCGTGGAGGAACAGCGAAAACTGGACGAGCCCCCGCGGGAACGACCCGGGGATCCAGTTGATGATCCCCGTGACGCCGAGCAGGAGGGTCGCGATCCCCATGAAGATCCCGAACCCCTTCTGACCCGCGTTGAACTTCCCGCTGTTGATGTGATTCGGTTTCTTCGACAGGTACCCCCCCAGCGACCGGAACCACTTCCGGTCGTCCTCGTCGAAGGTGAACATCTCCTTCGCATGGTTGAAGAAGAGCATCAGGGAGCTGATGAAAAAGACCACTCCCGCGTATTTGTGCGCCAGGATCGCTCCCGCTCCGCCCCCGAACAGGTCGAAGTAGCCGTGGAAAAGCCGGGAGTAGAGCCCCAGTCCCGACAGGAGCAGGGTGAAGAACGACGCGGCGACGAACCAGTGGAGCACCCGCTCGGCCGTGTTGAACCGCTCGACGTATCTACCCATTCGCGTCCCCTCCCTTCCCCTTCCCGTCCTCCTCGAGCTGGCGCGTCCCGAAGGTCACGTAGTGGACCACGACCGCGGCGACGCTGCCCCAGAAGCCGAGGATGCCGAGCGGCCTCACAACGTCCTTCCACAGGAAGATCGACGTCGGGATCGACGGGTCCGCCGGCAGGCCATACGCCTCCGGCTTGTCCTCGAGGGCATACAGCACGCCGAGCCCCTCCAGGTCATTCTCGCCGTACAGCGTCTTTCCCGCCCCTTTCGCCTTCGCGATCAGCGCATCCCGCCCCCCGTACTGCAAGGTCTGCGTGGGGCACGCCTTGGCGCACGCGGGGACCATTCCCGCGCCGATCCGGTCCAGGCAGAGGTGGCACTTGGACACCTTGTCGTCCGCCCCGTACCGGGGAACGTTGAACGGGCAGGCGGATACGCAGTACTTGCAGGAGATGCACTTCTCCTTGTCGAAGCCGACGATCCCGTCCTGAGTGCGGTAGAGCGCGCCCGGCGAAGGGCATACTTTCATGCACCCCGCGTCGCCGCAGTGGAGGCACCGCTCGTTCACGAACCGCCACGTGACGCCTCCCTGGTCGTCGGCCTTCTCGATGTACCGGATCCGGTTGTACAGGTTCGGCGTGAGCTCCCGCGGGTTTTCGAACGTCCCCCGGTTCGTGGTCTTGTCGACCTCCAGGCGGTTCCACTCCTTGCACGCCACCTGGCAGGAGCGGCAGCCTATGCAGCGCGACGTGTCGACGAGGAATCCCGTTCTCAACTGGGCCATGGCCGTCACCCCCTCGCCTTGATGTTGACCATGAACGCCTTCGTCTCCGGGATCATGGTGTTCGCGTCCCCCACGGTGGGCGTGAGGAGGTTCGCGGCGTCCCCGACCCCCGGCGTCATCCAGCCGAAGCACCAGGGGAGCCCCACGGCGTGGACCGTGGAATTGGCCACCTTGAAGGGCCGCATCCGTGGGGTGACCATGGCGACCGCCTCCACCTTCCCGCGGACGGAGGAGACCTCCAGCATGTCGCCGTTCCTGATGTTCTTCTCCTTCGCCAGCTCGACGCTGATCTCGACGAACTGCCGCGGGACGAGTTCCAGCAGCCACGGCATGTTCCGCGAGAGCACCCCGGTCTGCCAATGCTCCGTCACCCGGTACGTCGTTGCGACGTACGGATACCGTGTATCGTTCGTGGCGTACACATCTTCCGGCAGCCCCCCGTCGGAGAACATCTTGGAGGCGGGGTTCATCCGCTGCTTCGACAGCAGGTTCTCCTTTACGGGGCACTCCAGCGGTTCATAATGCTCTGGGAACGGGCCGTCCTTCAGGCCCGGTCCGAAGATCGCGGCGACCCCGTCGGCCCGCATGATGTACGGTTTCTTCCCCTCCTTCGCATCGCCCATAGGCGCCCAAGGCCCGTCGGGAACGTCCCCCTCCCACTTGCCGAGCTTCCCGTCGGGCAGGACGGCGTTGGCGTTCCAGTAGATGACCGCCTTCTTCACGTTGTACGGCTTGCCGGTGAGGTCGACCGACGCCCGGTTGTAGAGGATGCGGCGGTTCACCGGCCACGCCCACGCCCACTCGGGGAAGAGACCGAGGCCCGTCGGGTCCTTCTTCACCCGGCGGGCCATCATGTTCCCCTTCTCGTTGTAGCTCTGGCAGTAGATCCAGTTGCCGCAGGAGGTGGTGCCGTCGGCCTGCAACAGAGCGAATCCGGCGGCGAGTTCCCCCTTCTTCCCGAGGAGCTTCTTCTCTTTCGGAGCCGGCTGTCCCGCCTTCGGCTTCGCCTCCACGTTGTCGAGGAAGTAGCCGTTGATCTCTTTCGCCACCGCGTGGATATCCACCGACCGGGCCGCCCCGTCCGCCCTCTTGAACCCGTAGTTCCAGGTGAGGTTCATCAGCGGGTCGGGGAAGACGCCCCCCTCCTTCGCGTAAAGCGCCCTGATACGGAAGTACAGGTCATTCATGATCTCGGCGTCGGGTTTCGAATGTCCGAGGGGCTTGACCGCCGGGGTTCGCCACTGCGCCATTCTCGCCGAG
>Ga0075327_1000605_pt1 | contig 10265 bp, 3 predicted proteins | sample MayberrySE_Catta_2_FD_120056 | JGI IMG/M metagenome (GOLD analysis project Ga0075327, IMG submission 120056) | Natural and restored wetland microbial communities from the San Francisco Bay, California, USA, that impact long-term carbon... | ecosystem: Environmental > Terrestrial > Soil > Wetlands...
ATCCACTTTCTCCGCGCCAAGGTCCGGACGCGAGTCCCGGACCAGATCCGCGAGAATGAGGCCATCCGGCAACAGCTGGGAGCACACCTTCTCCTCGGTCTCGAGATATTCATCGCCGCAGATATAATCAGTTCCGTCGTAAGTCCAAGCTGGGACAAGGTCGGCATCCTGGCCGCTATTGTCGCCATTCGAACGGTACTAAGTTTCTTTTTGCGGCGAGAAGTCCGGCAAGCGAAAGATAGTTGACGCATAAAAGACCGGATTCGTACCAACCAAACCCATTCCGAAGTGAAAACATATATCAAAATAAACGCTTTAGGGCTGACCCGCCCGCTGTTTGGGGCCGAAGCCGTCTGCCGGATGCCAGGCCGGACTAGAATAGATATTGTCGCCGAAGCGGCGGGGGAAACGATGGGAGGGGAGGAGGGCAGGTCTTGGCGAATCGGGCACGACATCTCCTGGACGAGGCGCGAAAGGCCATCGCAGCGACCGAAGAGCGGATTCGGTGCCACCCGTACCTGGAGGCCCTTGAGGCGCGTCGGGTGGAGAAGGGGAAGCTGGCGCTGTTCGCGGGCCAGCAGTGTCACATCATCGAGAGCGACCTCCGCAGCGTGGCGCTGATCGTGTCCCGGGCGGAGTCGCAGGGTGCCCGGGACTTTCTCGGCGGGATGCTGCAAGGGGAACGCGCAGCCCTGGAGGCCTTGGGGCCCTTCGGGCAGGCGTTGGGCCTGTCGCCGGAACAGCTGCATGCGGTTGAGCCGCTCCCAGGCGCGTTCGCCTACAGCGCGTACGTGACCTGGCTCGCCACGTACGGGACGTCCGCGGAATTCGTAGGGGCCTTTCTGGTCAATCTGGAGGCTTGGGGCGAGAACTGCGGCCGGATCAGCCGGGCGCTCCAGGCGGGTTACCGTTTCTCCGGGAAGGACGTCGCCTTCTTCGATCTGTTTGCCGGCGCACCGTCCGGATTCGAGGAGCAGGGCCTGGCAGTGGTGGAGGAGGGGCTGGGACAGGGAGCGGATCCCGCGCGCATCCGGCGTGCGGCCCGCCTGCTGCAAGGGTTCGAGTTGCTGTTTTGGGACACGGTGTGGGAGGCCGCCAAAGGCTGACCCCCGCCTGGACCGCCAGGCGAGTTATGATTCGTGGATACCGGTATACCCATCACCTCAATACTTAAAGGGAATCCGGATTGACACCGGAGAGGGGATCATTTCATTGAATTTTCATTCAATTTGTACCGATAAATAAGATCGATAAGAAATCGATGTGGTCCTTATAAACCTCCCGGGGGACCGAAAGGAGAATGCGATGGCAACAAGTCTGTTCAAATGGAAAAATGATTTTTCTGTCGGCATCAAGGAATTGGACGATCAACACAAAAATTTTTTTGAAATCATTAACCGGTTGGGGGAGACGGCAGGGGGAAACAAGGGCGTGGAGTTCGTCGGTCCCGTGTTGCAAGAGCTGAAGGAGTACAGCCGCCACCATTTTACCGAAGAAGAAAACTGGCTTAAGATCATAGGGTTCCCTGAGCTTCACTATCAGAAACAGCAGCATGCATTCTTCATCGCGCAGGTTACGGATTTGCAGGACAAATATTCCAGAGGGGATGGCAACATCCCGATAAGCACGCTGGAGTTTATAAGGGACTGGCTGTTGAGCCATATCCTGGAGAGTGATAAAAAATACGGGATATTTATGCGCGAAGTCCGGGAATAGCGGGAGTATTGACCCGGGTTTTGGGGAAATGGCTGATTTATTGTTCGCCGCGTGGACGGCCAATGGTTGACAGGATTACGCGGGATATATAGATACAATATTCTCCTTCGGTTATTTATTTCTCGAGACGAGCGTTCCTCCATCCCGGCAATTCGGGAGGCGCGATGCGGGTTCTCGATCTTCCTCCTTCTCCCGTCAAAAATAATCGAATCGCCAACGGTGTCCGTCTCCGGACGAAACCTTTCATCCGTCGAGCGATCGAGAGGAGGTGATCGGATGGGGCGACGGGATTCCGGAGGAGGAGGGGAGCGGATTCCGATGAACCCTCAATGAAAAAAATCAGCTTCGTCCATCGCGTCCCCGGCAAGGATCTCGTGCTGACCCCAATTTTTATTTTCCATGTACCTTCGGTCGTTTTGGAATCAGGGGACGGGGTGAAACCTCGTGCGGGCGGATCGTCTCCAAAGGAGACAGGAAACAATCATCGGGAAATCCGGAATTCGCCGCGGCGCGGGAGATTGGATCGATGGGTTCGAAGGGATGAACCGGGTCGAGCTGGACGTCGGGGCGGACGGGGTTGCCGTCCTGCGTCTCGGGAGCCCGGATGGACGGAACTTTCTGCGGCATGAGGACATCGCCCGCTTCATCGAGATTGTGGATCGGGTGGGCGGGAACGGCGCGGTCCGTGCCCTGTTCCTCGATGGCGGGGAAAATTTCTCGGCGGGCATGGATTTCGTCGAGGGGATGCGCCTTCGTCTCGATCCCGTCGACAGCGGGAAGGCGTACCGGTTTCTCGCGGACCAGAAGGCACTGTGCGACAGGATCCGCGCTCTTCGGATCCCGACGGTCAGCGTGGCTCGCGGATTGTGCGCCGGCGCGGCCGTGGGGATCGCGGCGTCGGCGGACTTCCTTCTTACCGATGCGACCACTCGGATCCAGCTTCCGGAAGTAAAGGTCGGACTCGTCCCGGGAAACGGCGCCACCTGGTTTCTTCCGCGGAGGATGGGGCCCGCGGCGGCCAGGTTCTACGGTTTGACCGCATCTCCCATGAGCGGGATGCAGGCGGTCGGCCTGGGTCTGGCCCAGGGGTACGCCGGAGGGGACATCGAGGGATTCCTTGCCGCGCTCCGGGAAGCGGGCGGACCCCTCGATCAACGCCGGATCCTGGCCTTCCTGGAAAAGAGAGGGGGCACGCGGGAAGCCCTCGCGAAGGGGGTTCGCGAGCTTGCGGAAATGATCGACCGGCACTTCGGGTTCGGGCAGGCGAACCGGGGGTACCTGGGGGACATCTTCGCCAGCCTGGAGCGGGCCGCGGCGGGAGGGGATCTCTTCGCGAGGGAATCCCTGGCGGCGATGCGATCGGCTTCAGCCCAGGCGGTGTGGGTGACCGAGTTTCTCATCGATACCTTCGCGAAGGAGGGATTCTACGCGGAGGAAGAAGCCGGGGAGCTGGAGCTGAAGTTCGTCCAGGAGATGACCGCCGGCTTCGCCCACATGGAGGGCGTCCTCGGCCTCTCGAAGGGCTTCGTGTCCGGGGAGCTCAACAGCCACCTGGATCGAATCGTCCTGTCCGACGCGAAGGGATTCCGGACGTCGATCCCGGCCACCCCCCTCCCCACGGGCGGCGCGCTCGCGGAGGACGTGCGTTTCACCTACGAAGGGAACGAGTACGTCCTTCCCCGGGGGGCGTACGACTGCGGGGAGCGGAGCCGGATCCTGGCCTCCCCCGGAGAGCCCGGCCGGTCCGCCGGTTTTCGCGTCGACCTTCGCAACTCCCAGTGGTCGGACCAGAGGGTCGCCGACGAGCTCGGCGCGCTCCGGTCGCTGATGGAAACACAGATGGGCTGGCGCGTGGCGCGCCGCGCATGGCTCGCCCATCCCGAGAAGTTCGAGCTCGACATGGTCTACCCCTACGCATGGAGCGTGCGGCCGTCGGTATCCCTCGACTTGCACAGCTTCCCGGTGATCCGCCGCTTCGAGGACGGAAGGATCAACCCCGCCCGGGCGATCTTCGACCAGCTCGAGGCGCAGGGCCTTCTGGACGAGCGCCACGTGATCAACATCGGCGAAGACCAGAAGGACGGGAAGAACGTGGACGTGCGGACGTACACGTACCGCCGGATACGGCGGGAGGTCCACCGCCTGGCGAACGTCCTGGTCGACATGGGGGTGGCGCGGGGGGACATGGTCGTCATCTACATGTCCACGGACATCATCGGGTTGATCGCCCAGCTGGCGGCGACCCTGGTCGGGGCGACCTACCACTTCGTGTTCGGGGCCAAGGGCCCCGACATCTTCAGCGACACCGTCTACAACATGGGCGCCAAGGTGATCATCACCGAGGACGGCTACCGTGTGGGGGACCGGTCCCGGGAGCTGAAAAAGGATTCGGTCGACCTGGCCCTTCGCCGCTACCTGCCCAAGGCCGTCTTCCGCGAGCGCCTCGGAGCCGCGCTGGCGGCGATGCCGGAAGAGCTGGGCGAGGAGGCGCGGCGCATCGACGCCGCCGTGAACGAGCGCCTTGCGGGCAAGGTCACCTACAGCCGCGACGCCATGCGGGAGTTCCTGGAAGTCGTCCACGAGGCGCACATCAAGCGCGTCGTCCTCTCCTCGCTCGAAGGCGACGCGGGGGAGGAGCTGAAAAAAGCCCTTCGGGCGCGGGACGAGGCGATCCGCCGGGCGAAGATGCGGGTGGAAGCCGCCGAGCGCGACGAACGCGTCTTTGCGCGATACACGCCGGTGCTGACGGCGGCCTTGCGCGGCGTACCGGTGATGGCCGATCCCGGCGACAGCGGGGAACCGTGGTGGACCGATGCCCGGGCCCTCGCGGCGGACCTGCATGATCACTGGGCGGACGTCCTCGAGGCCGCGGGGGATGCGATCGAGACCCGGCACCGCGACTGGCTGAAAAACCACGTGCGGCGGATCGTGCACGGGACCCCGAAGCCGGCCGTGGAGACCCTTCTGACCGACGACCAGCGGGTAAGCGTCCCGGAGTTCATCCTGCGCCACGCGCGACGGGTGGGCGTCGGCCCCGGGCAGCTCGAGACGATCGAGCGGCAGCGGCAGGTCATCGATCGGATCCTTTCGGCCTTCGAGCAACCCCATGAGCGCGACGAGAAACTCATCGTCTACGATCGCCTCGCCAGGCTGGGCCTTCTTTCGAGGCCGCCCCTTGCGGAGGGACGGGACATCCTCTGGGACGACGCGATCCGGCGGACGGAAGCGAGGCTCAAGGCGGAAGGGAAGGAGATCGACGAGTTCGAGGCGGTCGAGATGGGGGGCGGGGAGGCCGCGATCTTGAGCTACTCCAGCGGCTCCACCGGGCAACCCAAGGGGATCATCTCCCTCGTCGGCTCGATCGTCGCCGGCGCCCAGACGATGTTCAACTCCTTCGGGCTGGCGCCCCACGAGATCCACCATACGTCCACGGACTACGGATGGATCGTGGGCCCCGCATACGCCCTGTGGTTCCCGATGATGGAGGGCCGCAGCTTCATCCTCCAGAGCTTCGCGCCCACTCCCCGCAGACTGGCGCAGGTGGTCGAGGACCACCGGGTTTCCTTCCTGAAGGCAGGGTCCCCGATCTACGAGGCGATGTCCAAGGTCGACGGGCTCTTCGACCCCGGAAAGGGGGGGTTCGACGTCCGGTCCCTGCAGCGGGAGGGGGCCCCGGGGATCTGCGGCTGCGCGGCGCCGTACTCCTACCCCGCCCACGCGCGGATCCAGGCCGTGCTGGGGGACGTGGCGATCAACTCGCTGTGGCGCACCGAGGATTTCGGGTCCCAGCACGCGACGTTCAAGCGCCGCCCCGCCGTCGAACGCCGGTGCGTCGAGACCTACCGCGCGGAGCTCCGGCGGCTCGCCGGGAACCGCGAACCCGGGGAGGTGGTGGCCCGGGTCCGGACCCCGATCGAGATGGACCCCGATCACCCCGAGATCCTGCCGCTGCCGTGGGTGCACCCGGTGATCGCCGACCGCCTGGAGGACGAGCACGGCAACCGGGTCGAGTCGCCGCGCGAGGTGACCGAGGCCCTCATCACCTACCGGGGACGGGGCCGCAAGGGAACGATCGGGCAGCTGCTGTACCGGGACGCCCAGCCGCACCGCATGGGGTGGCTGATGGGAAGCAACGAGGGACGACGGGGGCCCGCCCGGCCCGACGCCGCGCTGACCGCGGCCAAGTACTACAACCACGGGTTCACGCCCGAATGGCCGGGGAAGGGAAGGGAGGGCCGGCGCCTGGCCCACGACGGCGGCGATTCGGCGTACTGGGTGCGGGTGCTCTACGACCCCGGGAGCCCGGAGGACGCCCTGATCCTGACCGGCCCTGAAGACCCGGTGACGCCCAGGAGCTTCTACGCGTCCGGACGGTCCGGGAACATCGCCAACGTCTACGGCCACCTGGTCAACGAGACGATGTTCGAGAACGCCCTGAACGAGCACACCCGCTTCTTCCGGAAAGTCGGCGTGACCTTCATCCCGCACCCCACCAAGGACCGGACGCCGGTCGTCGTGGCGGCCCTGCAGCCGGGTGTCCAGCCCAGCCAGGACCTGATCGATCTCGTCCAGATGACGATCAACCAGAAACTCAATCCCCAGGTCAAGCCGGACGTCCAGGACATCGTCTTCCTGGCGGCCGAGGTGGCGGGTTTCGAGGGCGAGGAGACCTTCCTGCCGATGACCTTGACGGCGAAGATCATGTACGAGCTGATCAAGTTCTACGCCGGAAAGCCCCTCGAAACCCTCCAACGGATGCAGCAGGCCCTCCGGCCCGACGAGGTCCGGGCACAGATCCGCGGGGGCGACGCCGAGTTCTTCCGCGCCAGTCCGCTGTTCCAGGGAATGCCCAACACCGACGGGCTGAAGGTCAAGGGGACGCTGATCTACCTCCTGGACCGGATCATCGCCTCCCGCGAGGGGGACGAGGTCGTGACCGTCCCGTTTCGTCCCGAAGCAAAGATGGCCGACTTCTTCGCGGACATCCCCGATCGGCTCGTCCAGCGCCTGGGGACACCGCCGCTGCGCGCCGGCTTCGATCCGATCCCGCCGTACCAGGAGGCGTACGGGATCGCGCGCAACGTGGACGGGATGAGCATCGTGCACCGGGACCCCGCCCTGGGGTTCCGGAAGTTCGTGCGCCCCACGCCGACCCCAGGGGCCGGGCAGGCCCTGGTCCAGGTCCTTTACGCGGGGGCCACCTACAACGTCATCAACGGCATCACGTCCGATCCGGTAGACGTGCTGGGCGACAAGGCCCACCACGTGCTCGGCGACGCGGCCGTCGGGCAGGTCGTGGCGCTCTCCCCCGAAGCGGAAGCGGAAGGGCGCCTGGCCATCGGCCAGCTGGTGCTCGCGGACCCGTTGGTGTTCAACCGCCAGGCGCCCACGGTGACCCTGGACGCCCAGCGCGAGGGTCACATCGGCGGGTACCAGGGCGGCCGGGACCAGGCCACCCTGCAGTCGTTCGCGGCCTTCGACACGGGCAGCCTCATCGAGGTCCCGGTCGACTGCCCCCTGCCCCTGGCGGCGACCCTCATCCTGAACGGCCCGACCGTGGAGCACGCCCTGTTCTCCCCCCGCAAGCTCAACCTCGCCGCGGGGGACGTGCTGCTGGCCCACGGCGGCAGCGGCCACACCGGGTCCCTGGCGATCGACATCGCGACGGCCCTGGGCGTCCCGGTCGTGACCTACGTCCTCGACCGGGAGGAGGAGGATTTCGTCCGCGGCCGCCACCCCGGCGCGGACCTGTGGTGCATCCACCGGAAGGACCACCCGGGCGCCTTGCGGGCGGCTCCGGTCGACGACCCGGAAGCGCTGTCGACGTGGCAGCGGGCGGTCGAGCGCCTCGTGGCGTCGATACCGCCCAAGTACCGGCCCACGAAGGTCATGCAGAACGCCGGCCGGGGCCTGCAGGCGGCGGACTTCCGCCTGCTGAGGCCGAGCGCCCAGGGCAGCCGCACCGCCTGGTTTTCGGGGGCTTTCGGCTTATACGGGACGTTCAACGGGTACGATGCCAGGCTCAGCGCCGCCAAGGCGCTCGGCCTGGACGGCGCGGACCTCCGGCTGGGGGAGAACGTGCTGGTCCATTACGGCGCCAACGCCGACGCGGAAGGGTGGGACGGGCCGGCCATCGACGCCATCGCCGAGGCCTCCCGCCTCGGGGCGCGGGTGACGGTGCTGTCCGAAACCCAGGAGCAGCAGAGCGCGCTGCTTCGCCGGGAGGACGTCGCCGTGCACTTCGGCAAGACCCGGATCCAGAACGTCGAGGCCCTGCGGGGGGGCGAGGGACGGATGAAGCTGCTCTGGCCCGGGCACATGCCCGACGTGGACGAGGGCCGCTTCGCCCCGGGGCGGGAGGCCCACGAGAGCTGGCCCGGCAGGGACGCGCAGAACCGCTTCACCACCGGGACCGTGAGCGTGGTCAAGAACGCCCTGGCCCCTTACAACACGAACCGCTCCGGGCTGTGGGACGCGATCTGGGACAGCGGCCGGCGGGACCACCTTGGCATGAACGTCGCCCTGCTGACCGAGCAGACCGGCCGCGTGGTGTACGGCGAGACCACCTCCCGGCAGACGCTGACCTACCACCTCGCCCAGGGCTGGATGCAGCAGCGGACCCTCCTCGTCCCGGCCGACCCGAAAGAGCTCGGCGACGGCGCCGCGGCCCGGGAGAAGATCGTCCGGATGGCCGGATCCCACATGTACGAGCCCCACGAGGCGCAGAGCTTCCGGGACAAGATCGACCGGGGGCTGTACCACCTCCACGGGCCGGACCGGGTTCTCGACGCGGACCGGATACCGCGCGGCTTCAGCGATCAGCTCCACGGGCGGGCCCCCGGATCCACCGCCTACCGGATGAGGACCGACCTCGACGGGGTCCGCTCCGAGCGCGACCTGCTGCTGGCCCAAGGGGTCCGGATCGCCGAAGAGCTCTCCCTTCTGCGGCTGTTGTTCCACCCCCTGGACGGGGCCGGGTCGATCGCCACGGTGGAGTTCAGGCTCAACCAGCCCAAGGGGAGCAACACCCAGCGCAACACCGACCTGCACTGGTTCCGCGGCGACGCGGTCAAGCAGCTCCGGGTCCTGTTCCAGCGGATCCGGGAGGACGGCGCCGCACGGGCCGTGGTGCTCACCGCCGAAGGCACCCGGGCGTTCGTTCCGGGCCAGAACAGCGACGAGCTCTCCGTGCTGGAGGACGAGCAGATCACCGAACTCGCCGCGCTGGCGCAGGAGACGATGGGTTTCATCGAGGGATTCAAGATCCCGGTCGTCCTGAACCTGAACGGCCTGGCCCTGGGCGGCGGGACCGAGCTGGTGGCCGCCGCGCACCACGTGGTCGCCTCCCGGATCGAGCGCATCTACCTGGGACAGCCGGAGACCTACATCAACCTGATCCCCGGCTTCGGCGGCACCCAGCGCCTGGTCCGCCTGATGGCCGAGACGTCGCGGCTGGGGCGGAAGAGCGGGCTTCTCTTCGCGGCCGATACGATCCTGACCGGGCAGCCGATGAGCGTCGAGGAGGCCTACGCGCACGGGCTGGTTTCCGAGCTCGTCCCCTCGAACTCCCTGGCCCGGGCGTACCGGCTCGCCGCGGGGCATGCCCTGGGAACCGACGACACCCTTCGCCGCGCCATGGAGGAGCGTCACCGGGCCGTCAAGCGCTGGGAGGAGCCGATGATCGACGAAGAGACGGGCGGAATCCTCGACCCGTCGATTCTCACCGAGGACGAGCACGTCAAGGGATATCTCCGCCAGGCCGAGACCGTGGGGCGAAGGGGCACGGTCCTGCGCTACGCGCTGGACCTGATCGTCCGGAACATCGCGGAAGGCGTCCAGTACGGAGAGGAGGCGTACTACTTCGGGCAGGCGGGGGCAAGCCCGGAGTTCCGGCAGGCGGTCGTGCTGTTCCGCAACAGGGTGCCGCTTCCGCGGCCTCCGCGCCGCCCGATGGGGGGAGAGGAGCTGCTGAAGATCCGGAAACTGGTGGACGAGGCGCTTTCCCGGAGCGTCATCCCTTGAAGCGGACGTTCTCCAGGGAACCGGCGATCCAGTCGGCTTCGGCGAGTTCTCCCGGGCCGTAGCTGTTGGTGACGGCGAGCACCCGGAGTCCCGCCCCCTTCGCGGACCGGATCCCGGCGGGCGTGTCCTCGACGGCGACCGAATTTCCCGGAGCCGTCAGGTTGGCCGGGTATATCTCCGACAGCCTCCGAAAGGCGAGCGCGTAGCTTTCCGGGTCGGGCTTGCTCCTGCGCACGTCGTCGGCCGAAACGATCACGTCGAAGCGGCGCGCCACGCCCAGGTGCTCGAGGATGGGATCGATGTCGGCGCGAAGGGCGCCGCTGCACAGCGCCATCGGCCGTCCCGCCGCGCGAAGGGATTCGATCATGGGGACGGCACCGGGGTACGCGGTCACCCCGGCGCGGAGGCCGTCGAGGAACGCGCGGGACTTCGCGGCGACGAGCCTCGCGAGGTTTTCGTCGTCGAGGTCGATCCCCTTCGCCCGGAACGCCTCCCGGAACGCGTCGCGGTCGTCGAACCCCATGTAG
>Ga0075327_1000606_pt1 | contig 10258 bp, 9 predicted proteins | sample MayberrySE_Catta_2_FD_120056 | JGI IMG/M metagenome (GOLD analysis project Ga0075327, IMG submission 120056) | Natural and restored wetland microbial communities from the San Francisco Bay, California, USA, that impact long-term carbon... | ecosystem: Environmental > Terrestrial > Soil > Wetlands...
ACCGACCAGTAGCGCGGATGAATGGCGAGGCCGTTGTCCTCGCCGAGCTCGAACACGGGCAGCCACCAGTTCAGCTGGCAGCTCGGCGCCGAGTACCAGGTGTCGCGGTGCGGATGGAAGGCGTACGCGATGCCCGAAGTCAGATACCCGTCGGAGGTCGAGCTCCGGAGGCGCGGCACGTCGAAGTAGGTCCGTTCGGGCTCGCAGCCGAGCTCGTCGAGCACCGCCCGGATCCGCCGCTTCGACTCGGGATGGTGGATGAAGCGCGGCTTCAGCTCGGCGAGCCGGGCGGCGAAGCCTTCGACGGGGAGCTCGTGCTGCGCGAGCTCGGGGTCGAGGGGCCGGAACGCGTCGCGGACCAGCTCGCGCGCGAAGGCGCAGAGCGCGAGCGTCGAGGCGCGCGGCCCGTAGACGAAGATCTCGCCGCGGTACAGGCGCCGGCGCCGCTCCGCGTCGGAGAGGCTCGCCTCGAAGTGGACCGCGCCGCCCATCAGAACACCTCGAGGCGGGGGATCGGGACGGCGAGCCGCGCGCCCCACGCGCGCGTGTACGCGAGCTGCTCCGCGATCTCCCTCCGGAGATTCCAGGGCAGGATCAGGATCACGTCCGGGCGCGCCTCGCGGAGCCTCTCGACGGGGAGGACCGGGACGTGCGTGCCGGGCAGGAAGCGGCCGTGCTTGTACGGATTGCGGTCCACCGTGAAGTCGAGGAAGTCGCCCCGGATGCCGCAGTAGTTGAGAAGCGTGTTGCCCTTGCCGGGCGCGCCGTAGCCGGCGATGCGCTGGCCCGCCCGCTTCGCGTCGATCAGGAACGCGAGCAGGTTCCGCTTCGTCTCGGCGACACGTTCGGCGTAGCCGGCGTAGCCCGCGAGCGAGTCGAGCCGCGCCTCGTGCTCGCGCTTGCGGAGCGCCTCGAGCGCCGCGGTCGTGGCCGGCGGCTCCGAGCCGGCGTGCCGCGCGAAGACGCGCAGCGAGCCGCCGTGCGTCGGCAGCTCCTCGACGTCGAAGACGGCGAGGCCATGCGCCGCGAGAATGCGCTCGCTCGCGAGCAGCGAGAAGTACGAGAAGTGCTCGTGGTAGATCGTGTCGAACTGGTTCTGCTCGATCAGCTCCAGCAGGTGCGGGAACTCGAGCGTGACGACGCCGTCCGGGGCGAGCAGCTCCGCGATGCCCGCCACGAAGTCGTTCAGGTCCGGCACCTGCGCGAGCACGTTGTTCGCAGCGATCAGGTCGGCGCGCCGCCCGCGCGCGACGAGCTCCCGGGCGCAGCGCCGTCCGAAGAATTCGACGAGCGTCGGCACGCCGGCCGCGAGCGCCGCCTCCGCCACGTTCGCGGCCGGCTCGATGCCGAGGCAGGGGATGCGGCGGGCCACGAAGTTGCCGAGCAGGTAGCCGTCGTTGCTCGCGAGCTCGACCACGAAGCTCCCGCTGTCGAGATCGAAGCACTCGATCATCCGCTCCGAGTAGGCGGCCGCGTGCGCGACCCAGCTGTCGGAGTACGACGAGAAGTAGGCGTACTCCCGGAAGATGTCCTCGGGCGACACGTACTCGCGGAGCTGTACGAGGAAGCAGCGCCCGCACACGAACACGTCGAGCGGGTAGAAGGGCTCCACGCGGTCGAGCGCGTCCGCGGGGAGGAAGCTCTCGCAGAGCGGCGACATGCCGAGGTCGACGAAGGGATGGGTGTCGGCCGAGTCGCAGAAGCGGCAGCGCGCGCGGGCCGAGGGTGTCAGCGCGTGCACGCGGCCTCCTCGCGCACCCAGCGCAGGCTCGTGTCGAGGCGCCCCTCGCGCAGCAGGCGCGTGATGCGGCGGATCCGCAGGTAGCGGTCGCCTTCGAGGTCCTCCTGGCGGAGCCCGATCCGGCGGAACGCGTCGCGAAGCTCGGCGACGCCCGCGGCGACCGTCCAGCGCGGCGCGAACGCGGGCAGCGTCCGCGCGATCTTCCCGAAGTCGACGCGGTAGCAGCGCGGGTCCGGGCCCGCACCCTCCGCGGTCTCGATCGCGCTCTCCGGGATCGCCTCGCGCACGAGCTCCGCCACGTCGCGCATGCGGTAGTTCTCCCCGTCGCGCCCGACGTTGAACGCCTGCGCGTGGACGCGCTCGCGCTCGGCCTCGAGGACGGCGAGGAAGGCGCGGCACATGTCCTCGACGTGCACGAGCGGACGCCACGGCGACCCGTCGCTCTTCAGGAGCACGCGCCCCGTGGTGAGCGCCCAGCCGACCAGGTTGTTCACGACGAGGTCCCCGCGCAGCCGCGGCGACACGCCGTACGCGGTCGCATTGCGCAAGAAGGTCGGGCTGAAATGCGAGTCCGCGAGCCTTGCGACGTCCTCCTCGACGAGCACCTTGGAGCGGCCATAGGGCGTGACCGGGCACATCGGCGCGCTCTCGTCGAGGACGTCGTCCGGGCTCGCGGCCCCGTAGACGCTGCACGACGACGAGTAGAGGAAGCGGGGGACCCCGGCCTCGCGCGCGAGCGCGGCGAGCCGCACCGAGGCGCGGTGGTTGATGTCGTACGTGCAGTCGGGATTCAGGTCGCCGAGCGGATCGTTCGAGATCGCCGCCAGGTGGACCAGCGCGTCGTAGCCGGCGAGGTCCGCCGCCGTGACGTCGCGGAGGTCGCGGGAGAGCGCGGGGCCTGGCGGCGGCGGCTCGCCGAAGTCGCAGCCGGAGAAGAGGCCGCTGTCGAGACCGACCACCTCGTGGCCGGCGGCGCGGAGCCACGGCGCCATCACGGCGCCGACGTAGCCCTCGTGTCCGGTCAGCAGGACGCGCATCCGACCCTCCCGTTCTCGTTCTCGGCCGGCGCACACGGCTCGAGCAGCCCGTGGGCGCGGAGCAGGCCGGCGGCGCGCTGGAGCTGGGCGAAGCGGAGCCCGGAGCGCTCGGCGACGTCGAGCAGCGAGTGCGCGCCGTCGGCGAGCGTGAGCGTCCAGAGCATGGCGAGCTCGAGCTCGGCCACGTCCGGCTCGCCGCCCAGCGCGCGATAGAGCCCGCGGCGGCCGAGCTGCGGCTCGCCGCAGGGGCTCGTGCTGCGGTAGACGCGGTTGCCGTCGAGCACGTCGAGGAGCGCGCTCACGACCTCGAGCGATTCCTCGAGCGGGCGAGGCGCCACGAAGTCGAGGTCGTCGGCGGAGGTGTGGTACTCCGGGAAGCGCCCGTGCCGTGCGCGCATCAGCGAGCCCACCGGGAGCCGGAAGCCGGGCGAGTTGTACTGGCGCTCGTCGTAGCCGAACGGGAAGTAGTCGATCAGCGCGTGCGCGAAGCCGCTCTCGCGGAGCGCGAGCGCCGCGGCCCGGTCGACCTCGGCGTCGCCGCGGAGCGTCCGCTTGTAGGTGAAGGGGCTGCGGTCCCCGAGGCAGACCAGGGTCAGCCCGTGCGCGATCCGCCCCGCGCGCTCGGCGTTGCGGGCGAGCCAGGTGATCGAGCCGATCGTGCCCGGCACCCAGAGGAAGCGGACGCCGTACTCGCGCTCGCCCTCGCGCTCGCGCAGCGCGCGCGCGAGGAGCGCGGAGACGGCGAGGCCCGACAGGTTGTCGTTGCAGAGCGAGGGGTGGCAGACGTGGACCGAGATCAGGATCTCGCGCGGGCTCCGGCCGCGGAGCAGCCACTCGCCGTAGCAGAGGCTGCCGGGCGCGAGGGTCGCGTCGATGCAGACCTCGTACTCGGGCTCGGTGAGCGAGGCGAGCTGGCGCTCGCTCACGCAGAAGCCCCAGCTCTCCTGGTAGTACGAGGTCCGGTACGGGATCCAGTCGGGGCGGTCGGGCAGCGAGTGCAGGTGCGCGCGCAGCTCCGCGAGCGGCACGCGCCGGCGCAGCGGGGTGCTGTAGCTCACGACGTGCAGGTTCGAGTCGCGCGCATCGATCACGCGCCGGCCGTCCCGCGTCGCGATCCACGCCTCGCGCAGGTTCCACTCGCGCGGCACGGTCCAGTCGAAGACGGGCGTTCCGCTCGGCACCTCGTGGACCTCGAGCGGGACGAAGCGCCCGAGGACGCGGAGCGTCTCCCGGACGCCGTCGCCGGTGAGGCTCCGGCAGAGCGGGTAGAGCTCGCGGATCAGCGCGTGCATCTCCTCGCCGCGAGTCGACGCCTCCGTCCCCTCGCCACGGGCCGGCGCCGCGCTCACGCCGCCGCCTCGTAGAGCAGGCGCTCGTCGAAGTCGGGCAGCCCGCGGTCCCGCTCCGAGATCACGCGCGGGGGCGCGGGCCAGGGGATCCGGAGCCGCGGATCGTCGAAGCGGAGCCCCCGGGCGGCCGCGGGCGCATGGGGCGCGCTCATCCAGTACGACACCTCGCTCTCCCCGGCGAGCGTGAGGAAGCCGTGCGCGAAGCCCTCGGGCACGTAGAGCGCGAGGCGGTTCCTTGCGCTGAGCTCGATCGCGAACCAGTCGAGGCAGGTCGGCGAGCCGCGGCGCAGGTCCACGATCACGTCGAAGACGGCGCCGGCCGTGCAGCGCACGAGCTTCGCCTCGGCGCAGGGCGCCGCCTGCCAGTGCAGGCCGCGCAGCGTGTGGGCCTCGCGGCTCCACGAGAGGCTCGCCTGCGGCCAGCGCGTCGCGAGCCCCTGCGCCGCGAACTCGGCCTCGCAGAAGCTGCGCGCGAAGAGTCCGCGCTCGTCGACGTGGGGGGCGAGCTCGACCACGCAGACGTCGGCGAGGGGGGTGGTGCGGAAGATCATGCAGCGCGGGAGGGAGTGGATGAGTGGGCAGGCGGACCAGTATGCGCTGAAGCGGGGCTCCAACGGAAGCGCGTTGTTTGGAGATCTCGCAAAGTTGCATCCGCTCTGCCTCAGAGCTGCACGCTGGTGATGGGGTGCGCGCCACGATTCCGCTCCGCGAGCGCGGCTCCGTTGTACAATGCGACCGCCCGGAAGCGGCAGCAGCGGATGCGGAGGCGGCGATGAAGGTGGTGCTGTTCTGCGGGGGCCTCGGGACGCGCATCCGCGACTACTCCGAGAACGTGCCGAAGCCGCTGGTCCCGATCGGCTCGCGTCCGATCCTGGTGAACCTGATGCAGTACTACGCGCACTTCGGCCACCGGGAGTTCGTCCTCTGCCTGGGCTACCGGGGCGACGCGATCAAACGCTACTTCCTCGAGTACGACGAGTGCCTGTCGAACGACTTCGTGCTCTCGAAGGGCGGACGCGACGTCGAGCTGCTCCACCGGGACATCGACGACTGGATCATCACCTTCGTCGACACGGGCCTCCACGCGAACATCGGAGAGCGGCTGCTCGCCGTGGAGAAGCACCTCGAGGGCGAGAGCGCCTTCCTCGCGAACTACAGCGACGGCCTCACGGACCTGCCGCTGAATCGCTACGTCGAGGAGGCGCTCGCGGCGGACTGCGTCGCGTCCATGCTCGCCGTGCCGGCCCCCCATGCCTTCCACGTCGTCGAATCCGACCCGAACGGCCGCGTGCAGCGGCTCCAGCACGTGGGCGAGTCCGTGGTCCGGATCAACGGCGGCTTCTTCGTGTTCCAGCGGGAGATCTTCGACTACATCCAGCCGGGCGAAGAGCTCGTCGCCGAGCCGTTCCGGCGCCTGATCGCGCACCGGAAGCTCCACGCGCATGCCTACGACGGCTTCTGGGCGAGCATGGACACCTTCAAGGACAAGCAGCGCTTCGAGGACCTGCTCGCGCGCGGCCAGGCGCCCTGGCAGGTCTGGAAGGACTGACGCGCGGCATGCTTCGCTTCGAGCCGGAAGCGCTCGCGCACGGGGGCGTCGTCCTCTGCATCGGCGCGCACTGCGACGACATCGAGATCGGCTGCGGAGGGACGCTGCTCCGCCTGCTCGAGGCGAACCCCACGCTCGAGGTGCACTTCCTCGTGCTCTGCTCGGACGCGGTCCGCCGGCGGGAGGCGCTCGAGGCGGCGCGCCGCCTGCTCGGCGAGGCGAGCGAGAAGCGGGTCGAGGTGCTCTCCTTCCGCGACGGCTTCCTGCCCTTCGCGGGCGCCGAGGTGAAGGAGCGCTTCGAGACGCTGAAGCGCCGGCTGCGGCCCGACCTGATCCTCACCCACGCGCGCGGCGACCTGCACCAGGACCACCGCCTCGTCGCGGAGCTCACCTGGCAGACGTTCCGCGACCATCTCGTCCTCGAGTACGAGATCCCGAAGTACGACGGCGACCTCGGCGCGCCGAACTTCTTCGTGCCGCTCTCGGAGGCGCAGGTCGCGAAGAAGCTCGATCTCGTGCTCGGCTCCTTCGCCTCGCAGCGGGCGCGCCGCTGGTTCGACGCGGACACCTTCCGCGCGCTGCTGCGGCTGCGCGGCGTCGAGTGCAACGCGGGATGGGCGGAGGCCTTCCACGCCCGCAAGCTCGTCGTGGCGGCGCCGGAGGCCTGATGGCGCGCATCGTGCTCTCGTCCTGCCTGTTCCGCTACCCGATGGGCGGGATGATGTCCTGGCTGCTCCAGTACCTGGTCGGCCTCGACCGGCTCGGGCACGAGGTCTGGTACGTCGAGCAGGCCTCGCGGCCGAACGACTGGTTCGATCCGACGCGGGACGCGATGACGGACGACTGCGGCTACGGCGCGCGCACGGTCGGCGCGCTCCTCGCGCGCCACGGCTTCGGCGGGCGCTGGCATCTCGTCGACCTCGCGGGCCGCTGCCACGGCGCCTCGCGGGCGCGGATCGCGGAGGCGTTCGACGGCGCCGATGCGTTCCTCGACATGGGGGGCGACGGCAGCTGGCTCGAGGACGCGGCGCGCTGCGGCGCGCGCGTCCTGATCGACTGCGAGCCCGGCTTCACGCAGATGCGGATGGAGAGCCGGCTCGAGGCCGGAGAGTCCCTGCCCGACTACGACTTCTACTACACGCCGGGGCGGAACATCGGCACCGCGAAGTGCCCCGTCCCGACCGCGGGCCGCACCTGGCGTCCGCTCGCCGACCCGGTGGTGCCCGACCTCTTCGAGGTGTGCGCGGCCGATTCCGCGGCGCCCTACACGACCGTGATGAGCTGGCAGTCGATGCGGCCGCGCGTCTACCGGGGTCGGACCTACGGCAACAAGGACGTCGAGTTCGAGCGCTTCGAGCGGCTGCCCCGGCTCACGCACGTGCCGCTCGAGGTCGCCGTCTCGGGCCGCGACGTGCCCTGGCAGCGGCTCGCGGAGGGCGGCTGGCGGGTGCGCAACGCGAACGAGATCTCCCATTCGTTCGAGTCGTACGCGGCGTACATCCGCCGGGCGCGGGGCGAGTTCACGGTCGCGAAGCACTGCTTCGTCGCGACGAACTGCGGCTGGTTCGGCGACCGCGCCGCCGTCTTCCTCGCGAGCGGCCGCCCCGTCGTGATGCAGGACACGGGCTGGTCGGAGCACCTGCCCTGTGGCGAGGGCCTCTTCGCCGTGCGGAGCGCCGAGGAGGCGGCGGCCGCGCTCGAGGCGATCGAGCGCGACTTTGCGCGCCACGCGCGGAGAGCGCGCGAGATCGCCGAGGAGCACCTCGACGCGGAGACGCAGCTCGGCCGCCTGGTCGGCGAGCTCGGCCTGCCCTGAGCGGCCGCCGCCCGGAGCGTGCCGCTCGGCGCCGGTCCGGGGCCCGGTTACCCTCGGGCGCCGTGCAGCCGCTCGCCGAACGCGTCCGCCTCCATCTCGCGCGCCACCCGCGCCACGCGGAAGAGCTGGCGGGCCACCGGCACGCGGCCGTCGCCGTGGTGCTGCTGCCCGATGCACACGGGCAGCCCTGCTTCGTGCTGACCCGCCGCGCCGGAGGGCTGCGCCGTCACGCGGGACAGTGGGCGCTTCCGGGCGGGCGCATCGACCCCGGCGAGACGCCCGAGGGCGCGGCGCTGCGCGAGTGCGTGGAGGAGATCGGGCTCACGCTCGCGCCGGGCGCCGTGCTCGGGCGGCTCGACGACTACGTGACGCGCTCGGGCTTCGTGATCACGCCGGTCGTCACCTGGTCGGGAGCGGCCGCCGCGCTCGCGCCCGACCCGCGCGAGGTGGCCGAGATCCACCACGTGCCGCTCGCCGAGCTCGACCGCCCGGGCGTGCCGCACCTCCGGCGCATCCCGGAGAGCGAGCGGCCCGTGATCTCGATCCCGCTCGTGGGCACGCACATCCACGCCCCGACCGCCGCGATCCTGTTCCAGCTGCGCGAGGTCGCCCTCTGGGGCCGCGCGACGCGCGTCCACCACTACGAGCAGCCGGTCTTCGCCTGGAAGTGAAACCGGGGTTGGAGCCGGGGTGGAGCCGGGGTCGGACTTCAGATTCCAAGATTGTCAGATTCGACGCCGTGGCACGCCGGGAGAATCTGACATTCTGAGAATCTAAAGTCCGACCCCGTCCCGCTCATCCGTCGGGCGGGGCGGTGGTCTTCAGGATCGGGGCGACCTGGGTGCGGAAGAACGGGCCGAGGTCGAGGCCCGAGACGTGCTCCGCGGTGCTGCGGAAGGCGGCGGTGGACACGGCCTGGCGCTTGCGCGCGAGCTCGGCCACCACATCGTCGAGGTTCTTCTGCTGCTCGGTGCGGCCGCGCAGCTCGGCGTCGAGCTCGCGCAGCACGCCCACGGCGCGCGCCGTCGAGGCGCCCTCCGAGCGCCGGCCGAGCAGCGGCGCGCCGGAGCCGCGCGCCTCGATGCGGTCCAGCACACGCTCGTAGCGGCGCCGGCTGATCGTGCGCGAGCGCACGAGCATCTCGACCGAGTAGAGCTCGGCGAGCCCCTCGACGACCCAGTCGCCGTCCACGATGGCGCGCGCCCCCGTCGCGGCGTGGAAGAGCTCGTGCAGCAGCGGACTCGTGCCGTCGCTGGTGATGAGCGGCCGCTCGGCGTGGACGAAGACCGACGCCGGGCCCGAGAGGCCGCCGCGCCACATCGGATCGCCCGCGCCTACCACGAGCAGGCGCGGCGGCAGCTCGCCCAGCACGTTGCGCAGGCTCGGCAGCGTCCAGCGCATGAGCGCGAGGATGTCCTGGCGCCGAAGCTTCTGGTGGACGGGGCCGGCCACCGCCACGCTCGCCCCCGCGATCTTCTCGCGCAGCACGCCGAGCCGCCCGAGCGCCATCCACGCCGTCGGCCGGTCGAAACGGCGGTGCTCGTTCTCGACGACGAAGTTGCCGTCGGCCGCGCGCTCGTAGGGCACGGCGACCGACCAGCGCTTCGGCAGCCGCAGCCGGAGCCGCGAGCGCGAGTACGAACCGTCGGCCGCCAGCACCCGCGCCGCGGGGAACAGGTCGCTGCCGCGGAAGATCGCCCACTGCTCCGAGATGCGCGCGTCGTAGGCCGAGGCATCGCGCAGCGCGTCGATGCGGAAGTCGTAGCGGAGCGAGCCGCCGATGCGCGGCGGCTCCCACGTCACGTTCCGGCCCTCGACCACGACCGTGCCGTCGCCCCGCACGTTGTTGTGGCGCTCCGGGTCGATGCGGAAGACCATGCGATCGACCTGGTTCGGCCCGATGCGGAGCCGCGCGCGCGCGAGCCGCTCGGTGGGCAAGAGCGTCGCCTCGAACGTGAAGTCGTACGGCAGCGAAGGCGGCGGCAGCGGCCCCTGCGCGCGCGCGCCGGGCGCCGCCGCCGCGAGTGCCACGCCGAGGAGCCCCCCCACCACGCGCTTCACCGCGACAGCCTCGCAGCGAGATCGCGCCCGAGCCCGATGCGGTCGTCGAGCTCGAGCCCCGCGGCGGCTTCGTCCCTGGGGCCGAGCCGGGCATCGACCGCGTCGAGCCGCGGCAGCAGCCCCACGCGGTTCGCGAGCTGGATCGCGAGGCCCGGCCGCGCGTTCAGCTCCAGGATCACCGGCCCGAGCCGGGCGTCGAGCACGACGTCCGCGCCGACGTAGCCGAGGCCCGTCTGGTCGGTCGCCGCCACGGCCGTGCGCAGCACGGCGTCGAAGTCGGGCAGCTCGAAGCCGAGCAGGGGCTTGCCGGTATCCGGGCTCTTGTCGATGCGGCGGCCGCGCAGCATGGCGTTCGTGGTGCAGCCGGTCACGACGTCGATGCCGATGCCGACCGCGCCCTGGTGGAGGTTCGCGCGTCCCCCCGAGATCCGCGTCGGCAGGCGCATCATGCACATCACGGGCACGCCGCGATAGACGATCACGCGGATGTCCGGCACGCCGTCGTCGCGGAGCGGCGCGAGCGTGGGATGCGTCTCGAGCCGCTCCTCCACCATCGCCTCGTCCGCGTGGCCGGCGAGCGAGTAGAGGCCCGAGATGATGCCGGCGGCGTGGTACTCGAAGTCCTCGCGCGGGCACGGCCTCGTCCCCCGCCAGAGGCGGGCCTCGCGCTGCTCGAGCACGAGGATGCCATTGCCCATCGCCCCG
>Ga0075327_1000607_pt1 | contig 10258 bp, 12 predicted proteins | sample MayberrySE_Catta_2_FD_120056 | JGI IMG/M metagenome (GOLD analysis project Ga0075327, IMG submission 120056) | Natural and restored wetland microbial communities from the San Francisco Bay, California, USA, that impact long-term carbon... | ecosystem: Environmental > Terrestrial > Soil >...
GACCGGAGCGAGGTCGCGCGCCCAGGGGGCGAAACTCCTTGCGGCCACTCGCCGACAGCGGCCAGCTTTGGAATGTCCCCCCAGGCACAACGTCGGGAACGAATGGAAACCGCAGCCAACGTTCGCTTCCGCCTACGCTTCGACGGCCTCAGTCACGTGAGGACCCCAGACGGATCGGGGCGGGTCTCCGTGCGGCTGGAGTGGGGCGGGCAGATGTACGAGGGGACCGTCTCCTGCCTCGAAACGAAGGAAGGCGTCCTCAAGGCGGCCGCGCAGGCGGCGCTGCGGGCGACCCTGGCCTCACGCACGCCTCGGGGCGGAATGGGCCACGCGTACGGCTCCCTCGACCTCGAGGTCGTCGGCGTGAAGGCCGTGCGGGCCTTCGACGGCTGGGTGGTCGTCACGCGCATCAACGGCTCGCATGGAGAGGAGCGCTACCGCCTGCTCGGCGCCGCGCCCTGCGAGGGAGAGGACGACCTGCCCGGAGCCGCCGTGAAGGCCGTGCTCAACGCCAGCAACCGCGTCCTGGAGCAGCGCATCGCGCGCTAGGCGCCACGGCGCCGAGGCCGCAGCTCCCACTACGCGGCGCGGAGGCCTCGCAGAAGCCTCGCGCACGCTCGAGCGTCAGGGCAGGCCGCGCTCGTAGCGGCGCCAGATGCCTGGCCGCACGGGAACGAAGAGCATCACGAGCGGACGCTCCGCCGCGATGTCCGCGAAGAGGGGCACGCCCTGGAAGACGCCCACCCGAAGGATCTGGTTGCAGTCGATCGGGAACGCGTCGGGAGCCCGTCCGAAGGTGTATCCCTCGAAGCTGACGGGGTCGCCGTTCTCGTACCAGAAGGCCCCGCCGGCGTAGTTGCCGGCGAAGTCGAGCTCCGGCCGGAGCGACGCGAGCGGGGTGAAGCCGGGACCCACGAGCGTGTCCCCGGCAGTGGTGATCCGCACCGGCACGTTCTGGCCGGTCGAGATGCAGACCGCCGCCGGCTCCCCCTCGGGAATAGGCGCGGCCTCCACGCTCAGCAGGACGGTGTCCGGCGGCGGCGGCGGGATGAAGACGGTGTCGGGCTCGACGCGTCGCATCATCCGTGGACGGCACCGGAAGCCGCGCTCGTTCGGGCAGATCGCCACGGAGGCGAGGAGTCCCAGCTTGGGCTTCTCGTACTCCGACGAGTGGCCGCCCGAGGGAGGCGAGTGGTTCGAGGCGAGCCAATGGGCCCCTACGCGGAGGCCGCCCCAGTCGACCTGAGCGCCGACGTTCACGTCGAAGCCGTTGTGCTCGGCCATGAGCGTCAGCACCGACTGGGTCGATGTGGCCACGTTCAGCGACGTGCCGAAGAACCAGCCGTTCGCGTGGCCCGCCGAGTACAGGTCGAGCTTGCCCCCGGCGTGGAACATGCCCGAGCCGTACCCGACCGAGAACGTCATGTCGTTCTCGGGAATCGGCCCACCGTCGAAGCCGCGGAGGTAGGCCGTCGCGACGCCGTAGAACGTGAGGTTCGTGCCGCCCGTGTAGGAGCGGGCGAGCCTCTCATCCGGGAACCCCAGGCGACCCGGTACGTACTCGACGCCGTCCCCGAAGTCGGGATGCGAGAGCCAGCGGGCACCGGCGGCCAGCCCGAGGCCCTGATCGACCGGCTCCCAGATGCGCACGCGTCCAAAGAAGCCCCAGATGTCACCGCCCGAGGAGGCGCCCCCGAAGGACTGGAGCGAGGAGCCGACCTCGAGCCTGTCGAAGAGACCGATGGCGAGCGAGCCGTCGGTGTGGAAGTCGTCGACCGGTCCCGAGAAGCCGATCTCGTTCCCGTACTCGTCCACCTCGACGCGGTGGTCGAGCGAGACCCAGAACCCCGAGAGCGTCCCCGTGAGGTTGAGGTGCGGCAGCACGCTCGAGACCGGAATGTCCAGGAGTCCCGAACCGTAGCGCAGCGTGCTGGGCATGGACGGGCTCTGGGCCACCGCCGGCGCCGCGCCCCAGGCGAGCGCGGCAGCGAGCGCGGTAGCGAGTGCGGCGGAGGCGACGCGCGCGCCCGCGCGCGGGAGCCTCATGGTCGCGGAGCCGATCAGCTCAACCCCTACCTAGCCGTTCCTCGACGTCCCGCAGCCGCCGCGCGATGGAGATCACCCAGCCGAGCACGAGCGCGATCGCGATCGTATAGGCGATGAAGACGTGCCAGTACGCGCGCAGGCCACCGATCTCCTGCGCGGCCGCCTGCGCGGCGGTCGCGGAGGGTGCCAGGGCGAGCCAGATGGGAGCCAGTGCCACGATCGCTCTCTCCAATCGATTCATCGTTCCGTGCTCCTTCACGCGGCCGCGGCTCGGCCGCGCATGTCGACTTGGTGCCGGAGCCCCTCGAGCGCGTATCTCAGCATGAAAAGGCCCGCGAAGATCATCGTGAACACGGCCACGCTCGTGAGCAGCAGGGCCAACATGTCGCCCGGAAGCGCCGGTCCGCCATCGGTTCGCATCACCACCGGTTGGGGGTGGAGCGAACGGAACCAGAGGACGCTCACGTGGATGAAGGGGATGAGCGTGGCCCCCACGATCGCCGTCACGGCGGCATAACGCTTCCCCCGCTCCGGGCTGTCCGAGGAACGCCGGACCAGGAAGTACCCGAGAAAGATGAACCACATGAGCAGGGTGAGCGTCAGCCGCGGCTCGCGCGTCCAGTACGTGCCCCAGGCGATGCGGCCCCAGAGCGGCCCCGTCGTGATCATGATCGTGGCGAACACCATGCCGCCCTCGGCTGCGCACAGCGCCGTCCGGTCGAACCGCTCGTCGCGCAGCCACAGGTACATGCCGCTCGCCAACGCCGCGATGGCGAAGCCGAGGAACGCCGTCCAGGCGGCCGGTACGTGCACGTAGAAGATGCGCTGGACGATGCCCTGGCTCGACTCCGTGGAGACCCAGAAGAAGGACAACCCGTAAACCATGGCCAAGCCCAGGAGTCCGAGAGCGGTGAGCGCCGTACCCGCTCGGCGCAGGTCCGTGACAGACATCAATCCTCCACGACGAAGCGGAACAGCACGGCGCCCGTAGCGAGCGCCACGAGGGCGAACGCCCCGAGCAGCCGGAGGCTCGCGGCGACCTCCGCGACGGGACGCCCGTCCAGGAGGCGGCCCGTCGCCACGCCACCCCAGATCACCATCGGCAGCAGCAGCGGGAAGACGAGGATGGGCAAGAGCGTCTCACCCATGCGGGTGCCCGACGACACCGCGGCGAAGAGCGTTCCGAGAGCGACGAAGCCGAGCGCCCCGAGCGCGAGGGCCGCTAGCAGCATCCATACGCTCCCGCCAGGCTCGAGACCGAACAAGAACGTGAACACGCCGAGGACGAGCACCGCGACAGCGTAGAGCAGGACGAAGTTGGCCAATGTCTTCCCGAAGAACACCGCGTCCTTGGGCGCGGGCGACATCAGCACGCCCTGAAGCGCCGCGTCCTGCCCCTCGAGGTGGAACGTACGCCCGATGCCGAGCAGGCCCCCGAAGACGATCGTCATCCAGATGAGTCCTGCCGCGACGTCCTCGGGCTGGACGCGGGTCGTGTCGAGGGTGTAGTCGAAGAGAATGCCGGCGAGCACGGCGAACGCGCCCATGGCGACCAGGCGCTCCCGGGTCCTGAGCTCCAGGAGCAGGTCCTTCCAGACGATCGCGCGCACCTGCCGCAGGTAGAGGCTCATGCACGGGCCTCCAGCGCACCACGTCCGGCGGCGTCGCGCCCCGGGGTCGGCTCCCCGCGCGCGTAGCGGCCCTCGACCACGTCGTGGTAGAGCCGCTCGAAGCCGTCGCGCTCGCCCCCGGCGGCGCCCTCCCAGGCGAGCCGCCCCCCCACTTGGATCGCCACGCGGGTCGCCAGCGCGAGGCCCTCGGACAGGTTGTGGGTCACCATGACGACCGTGCGCCGGCCGTCTCGCAGCTCGCGCAGCACACGGTGGAGCACGGCGGCCGCCGAGGGGTCGAGCCCCGTGAACGGCTCGTCGAGCAGCACCAGGTCCGGGTCGTGCAGAAGCGCGCGCGCCAGAGACAGCCTCTGCCGCATCCCGTGCGACAGCTCGTGAACCTGGGCACGCGCCCGCGCGGCGAGCCCGACCCGCTCGAGGCGCTCGGGGACCCTCTCGTCCAGGTCCCCCAGGCCGAAGAGCTCACCGTAGAAGCGGAGGTTCTCCTCTGCGGTGAGGTGCGCGTACAGGAAGCCCCTGTGCGACACCATGCCGATCCTGGCCCTCCACGCGACATCGCCGAAGTCGAGCGGCGCGCCCCGGACCGCCACGCTGCCCCGGGTGGGCCGCAGCGCTCCCGCGAGCATGCCGAGAAGAGAGGATTTCCCGGCCCCGTTCGGCCCGAAGAGCGTGAGGAACTCCCCCTCCGCCAGAGTGAGATCCACGCCGTCGACCGCGACGACCGCACCGTACTCGCGGACGAGCCCCCGGGCCTCGAGCACCGTGACCGTCGCCGGGATCGGGCGCCCGATCTGGGTGGCCGGCGTCACGGGCCGCCCTCAGCGCGCGACACGGTCGGCGAGGGCGTGACCGCACGCCGAGCAGAAGCGGCTCCCCTTCTCGTTCGTGAAGCCGCAGTCGTCGCACACCACGCCGCTCCGAAGCCCGTCGCGGATGCGCGCGATCTCTTCCTCGACGTCGGGGTCCGAGGAGGCGCCGTCGCTCGCGCGCGCCGCCTCGTCGGCCTCGAGCGCGGCCAGCGCTTCGGCCGTGAGCTCGCTCTTGAGCGACCGATAGTCCTGCTCGTCCAGCTTTCCGGCGAGGAAGTCGTACTCGACATCGCGGAGCGCCAGGAGCGCGACGCGCTTGCGCGCCTCTGTCTCGGTCAGCTCGTCGTCCTCGCGCTCGAGGGAGGCGTGCAGCCCCCTTACGACTGGCTGCATGATGAAGAGGAGGACCGCCGCCGCTACGAGCGCCACGCCCACGTAGAGCGTCACGGGATCTCCCGGTTCGGCTTCAGTCGGCCACGACGGCGGGCTCGGCGGCCGGTTCGACGGAGTCGGCGGACGCCCTCCTCTGCCGGTCCGCGCTCGGCCAGAGCGCGACGACGGTCCCGGCGGCCAGGATGAGGCACCCGAACCAGATCCACCCCACCAGAGGCTTCACGAGCACCTGGAGGTAGAGCCCCTGGGCGTCCGAGTCCGCGCTCACGGCAGCCGGGAGGTCCTCGAGCTCGGACAGGATCAGATAGAGGTCCTCGAGGGGGTACGACTTCACGCCGACCTCGGTCATGGGCGGGCTGCCCGCGTCCTGCGTGGTGTACTGCCGCTTCTCGGTGGTCAGGAGCCCCTGCGGCTCGCCGTCCTTCGAGACCGAGACCGTCACGATCGCCTGCCAGAGCAGGTTGCGCTGCCCGTTCGCCAGGTTGACCGAGAGGCCATCGTGGCGGAGCTCGTAGGTGTGCCCCATGGGCGACGCGACCTCGACCACGTCGCCCGGCTCCATGAAGAAGCGCTCGTCGACGTTGTACGCCGCGCCGGCGAACGCCATGAAGAGCATGACCATCCCGACGTGCACGATGTAGCCGCCCCAGCGTCGCCGGTTGCGCGTGACCAGGTGGAAGAGCGCGAGGACGTACCCCTCGCCTTCGATCCGCGCTCGGGCACGGGTGCCCTTCCAGAACTCGGTCACGATGATCGTGAGCACGAACGCGCCGATGCCCCAGGTGGTGAGCGCCAGGGCATGCCGGGCGCCCGAGCTCCAGAGCGCCGCCGCGACCACGAGCCCCATGACGACCGGCGTGGCGAAGTTCCTCTGGAGGTTCTTCCGGGTAGCTCGCCGCCACGCGATCACGGGGCCGATCCCGACGAGCGCGAGGAGCACGAGCCCGATGGGGAAGTTCACGCGCTGGAAGAACGCGGGCCCCACGCTGATCTCGGTGCCGGTGATCGCCTCGGAGATCAGCGGGAACATCGTCCCGAACATCACGGAGAACGCCGCGCCGACGAGCATCAGGTTGTTGAAGAGGAAGGCCGACTCACGCGAGACGAACGACTCGATCTGGTTCTCGCTCTGGAGCTGCGGGAGCCTGTAGAGGATCAGCACCACGGACGCCGCGAGCACCGCTCCCATGAAGCCGAGGAAGATCATCGCGATGGTGATGTTCTCGGCGAAGGAGTGCACGGACTCGATGAGCCCGGCCCGCGTGAGGAACGTCGCGAAGAGCGTGAGCAGGAAGGTCAGGAGCACGAGCGACATGTTCCAGACCTTCAACATGCCGCGGTTCTCCTGGATCTGGATCGAGTGCAGGAACGCGGTCGCGGTGAGCCACGGCAGGAGCGAGGCGTTCTCGACGGGATCCCAGAACCAGTACCCGCCCCAGCCGAGCTCCAGGTACGCCCAGCGCATCCCCATGACGATGCCGATGGAGAGGAAGAGCCAACTCGTCAGGATCCAGCGGCGCGTGAGCTGGATCCAGCGCGCGTCCAAGCGACCGGCGAGCAGCGCCGAGACCGCGAACGCGAACGGGATGGTGAACGACGTGAAGCCCAGATAGAGCGTGGGCGGATGGATCACCATCCAGTAGTTCTGCAGCTGCGGGTTCAGCCCGCGCCCGTTGGCCGGCGTGAAGTCGAGCCGCTGGAACGGGTTCACCTCGGCGAACAGCAGCACCACGATGAAGAACGCGAGCACCGTCTGGAGCACCGCCGCGACATACGGCATGAACTCCCGGTTCTTCTTGCGGTTGGTGAACACCGCGATGGAGGAGAAGAAGCCGAGCAGGAGCGCCCAGAAGAGGAGCGAGCCGCGCTGGCCGGCCCAGAGCCCCGTGATCTTGTAGAAGAGCTCGAGCTCGCGGTTCGCGTAGTTGGCTACGTACCAGTACTCGAACCTGTCACCGAGGAAGGCCGCGACGATACCGGCCGACGCGATCGCGAGCAGCCCGAAGACCGCGTAGATGCTCCGCTCCGCGCTGAGCACCAGGTCGCCTCGCTGCGTGCGGCCCCCGGCGAAGCCGAGGACCATCCCCCACAGCGCGACGGGCAGGGAGATCCAAAGAGCGAACTCCCCGAGGAGCGTCACCCTGCGAGTTCCTCCGGCGCCGCCTCGTAGCGGCTCGCGCACTTCGTCTGCAAGGTCGTCGCTTCGAAGACGCCGTCGGAGCGCAGGCGGCCCTCGAGCACCACCTCGGCCTCGTCGCTGAACGTCGGCGGCAGCGCGTCCCGGAACTCTACCGCGAACGTCGTCGCCTCGTCGACCAGGTCGCGCACGACGAACGTGTGCAGGTGCTCACCCTCGGCGAGCTGGTACGTGCCCGCGACGACTCCACCGCTCACGCGCACGCCCACGTCATGGAACGTGGGATCGGCTTCGACCCGCTGCATGAGCTCGACGGGAGTCAGGTAGTAGACCATGGCCTCGCTGACGCCCGTCCACGCGAGGTACGTGACGACGGCGGCGACGCCGACCATGCCGACCATGAACCGACCGTTCTTCTTCATGCGCTCCTCCCGGGGTCGTGCAGACTCCGCCAATCTAGCCCGAATCGCGATGAGGCGACCAGTCCGGAAAACTCCCTACCCACCCGTCCCGACACGCCGGAAAGACGGCTAGGTACGGGCCTTCCTACCCTCGGACGCCCGCCCGAGTGCCCACGCGGCTGCCGCCCGGGGGTCGGCGAGCTCCGGGAGGTCCAGGCCGGGCACCGGCGCGGCCCCCAGGGTCGCCACCGGCACGCCCATCTTCCGGGCCAGCGCGATCTCGGAGAGGGTCCCCCACTCGCCTCCGACCGCGACCACGGCCTCGGCCGCCCGCACTACGAGCGCGTTGCGCGCCTCCCCCATCCCGGTCGGGAGCGCGACCGAGATCCACGCGTTCGCCTCCCGGGCGTCCGCACCCGGGAGGATGCCGACGGTGAGCCCGCCGGCCTCGGCCGCGCCCCGCGCCGCGCCCTCCATGACACCCCCGCGGCCGCCGCACACGACCACCGCACCGGCCGCGGCCAGCGCCGCTCCAAGCGCCCGCGCCGCCGCGTACTCGGCCTCCGATGCCTCGCCGGCGCCGACGACGGCGATGCGAAGAGGGCGCTCCACGCTCACGGGGTGCGGTCGCTCGCCCAGCCCGTCGCGGCCCGCACGGCGCGGCTCCACCCCTCCCGGAGCCGGGCGGCCTCCTCGGGCTCCATCTCCGCCTCGAAGCTGTCGGCTTCGCCCTGCGCGGCCAGGAAGTCCTCGGCGCTCTCCCACACGCCCCGGGCGATCCCCGCGAGCCCGGCGGCGCCCAGCGCCGTGGTCTCCACGAGAGCGGGCCGGCGGACGGGGAGCCCGACGATGCCAGCCTGGAAGCGCATCAGCCAGTCGTTCAGCGCCGCCCCACCGTCCACGCGGAGCTCCCGAGCCTCGACACCCGAGTCGGCTTCCATGGCCGCGAGCACCTCGGCGGTCGCGTACGCCATCGCCTCGAGCGCCGCGCGCACCAGGTGCGCGCGCGACGTCCCGCGGGTGAGCCCCACGATGGTTCCACGGGCCTCCGGCTCCCAGTGGGGCGCGCCCAGCCCGACGAACGCCGGCACGAAGAAGACCCCGTCGTTCCCCGGCAGGGAGGCCGCCATCGCCTCGGATTCGGCTGCCGTCTTCACCAGGCCGAGCCCGTCGCGGAGCCACTGCACCGCGGCGCCGGCGATGAAGATGGACCCCTCCAGCGCGTAGGCCGCGCCGCCTTCCGCGTCGCAAGCCGCGGTAGTGAGCAGGCCGTGACGGGACGGAACGACCGTCGTCCCGGTGTTGAGCAGCAGGAAGGCGCCGGTCCCGTAGGTGTTCTTCGCGAGACCGGCGGACCAGCATCCCTGACCGAAGAGCGCCGACTGCTGGTCCCCGGCCACGCCCGCGATCGGCACCTCGACCCCGAGGTGATCACCGACCGCGACGCCGAAGCTCCCCGCGCTCGGACGCACCTCGGGAAGCAGCGCCCGCGGCACGCCGAGGAGCTCCAGCATGTCGTCGTCCCACCGCTCCTCGCGCAAGTTGTAGAGCAGCGTGCGGGACGCGTTGGTCCGGTCGGTGACATGCGTCCCGCCACCGGTGAGGCGGGCGACGAGCCACGAGTCGATCGTGCCCGCCGCGAGCTGGCCGCTCTCGGCCCGGCCTCGCAGCTCCGGGCGCGACTCGAGGAGCCAGGTGAGCTTGGTGCCCGAGAAGTAGGGATCGAGCACGAGACCCGTCCGGGCCCTCACCTCGTCCTCGTGGCCCGCCGCCTTCAGCCGCCGGCAGAGATCGGCGGTCCGCCGGTCCTGCCACACGATCGCGTGACCCACCGGCTCGAGCGACTCCCGGTCCCATACCACCACGGTCTCACGCTGGTTGGTGATGCCGATCGCGCGGACGTCGGCGCCCCGCGCGGCGGCGAGCGCCTCGCGAGCCACGGCGCGCGTGACTTCCCAGATCTCGAGGGCATCGTGCTCGACCCAGCCGGGCTTCGGGAAGTGCTGCGTGAACTCCGAGTACGCACGTCCGAGGACGCGTCCGTCGCGGCCCACCACGAGACACGTAGAGCCCGTGGTCCCTTGGTCGATCGCGAGAATGGACGGCGTGCTCATGAAGAAGCTGGACTCAGCACGTTTGCGTGGGACGGCGAGCGCCCCGGCGGCGTCACACGGGGAGGCGGGTCAGGCTCCCGAAGTCGTAACGCCACCCCGCCCGGGCCAGCAGCTGCACGAACACGCTCACCGGAAAGCCGACGACGCAATAGTAGTCGCCGTCCACGGCGTCGACCAACGCCGCCCCGAGCCCCTGGATGCCGTAGGCGCCAGCCTTGTCGCTCGCCTCGCCCGTGTCGACGTAGCGACGAGCCGCCGCCGGATCGAACTTCCGGAAGCGCACCGAAGCGCGGGCGACCCCGCTCACCGTGCCGTGGGGGCCGGCGATCGCGAGGCCCGAGAAGACCTCGTGACGTCTCCCGGCGAGCCCCGCGAGCATGGATACCGCCTCGTCGGCGCTGCGTGGCTTTCCGAGCAGGCGGCGCCCGTCCACCACGACGGTGTCCCCGCCGATCACCAGCGCGCCGGGTTCGTGCATGGACGCCGCCTGGGCCTTGCCGCGGGCGAGGCGCTCCACGTGCTCGTCGGGCCGCTCGTCGCCCCGCCACGTCTCGTCGATGCGGGCGGGCAGGACCTGTGGGGAGAGCCCGAGCTGGCGGAGCACGGCGGCCCGGCGCGGGGAGGCGGAGGCGAGGACGAGCCGAGGCGTCATTCGCGCTCCAGCACGAGCGTCACCGGGCCGTCGTTCACGAGCTCGACGTCCATCATCGCGCCGAACTCGCCCGTC
>Ga0075327_1000608_pt1 | contig 10248 bp, 7 predicted proteins | sample MayberrySE_Catta_2_FD_120056 | JGI IMG/M metagenome (GOLD analysis project Ga0075327, IMG submission 120056) | Natural and restored wetland microbial communities from the San Francisco Bay, California, USA, that impact long-term carbon... | ecosystem: Environmental > Terrestrial > Soil > Wetlands...
CCCACCTGAGATGGTGATCCCTGGACGCGCGCCGCGCTCGTAACGCTCCTCGTCAGAGCCGCCTGGGGGGAGGCCGCGTAATCGGTCGGCTGCCGAACACTTCGAAGGACCGCGCGGAAGGCCCTTCCCTTGTTCTGAAGTAGGCGAGGTGTCAACGATGCCCTTGATCAGCGTCGGGCTCTGCATCGCGGTTCTCGCCTGCGCGATGCTGCTCCCGTTCCTTCCCGGCCGCCACGATCCACTCGCCGTGAGTCTGTCGGCGACTGCGACGGGGGTGGCGTTCGGAGGTCTCCTGCTCGTGCCGATCGGCGTGACGTGGCTGATCTCCAGCCGCGGATACGCCCTCGCGAAGCTGGCGTTGGTCGTGGCGACAGTCGTGACCGCCGGCTCCGCCCTGGCCACGGTGGCGATCGGCAGCATGGCAGCGGGAGTGGGCCTGCTCGCGGCTTGGGTGATCTGGCTCGTCCACCTCTGGCGACGTGTCGGCACGGCACGAACGGCTGGCGTGAATCTGTCGCGTGCGGTGCCGATCGGCCTAATCGTAGTTCCGTTGGTTGCGATGGCGGTGCGCACGACGCTCGTCGGATCCGCCGCTACGTGGAGCCGTGACCGAGTGATCGCCAACGCTGCGGAGGTCATCTCAGACATCGAGCGGTTCCGCGAGCGCACGGGGGCCTATCCGGTCGCGATCAGCTCTGTATGGCCCGACTATCACCCCGGTATCGTCGGCATAGAGCGCTATCGATACGAACCGAGCGGAAACGGTTACAACCTTTACTTCGAGCACCCATCCACGAACCTCGCCGTGCGCGAAATCGTTATGTACAACCCGCGGGGCGAGCAGGACATCTCGAGTCACGCCTTCGACCTACTGCGACTCTCCCCTGAGGAGATCCGGCGGCAGCGCGGGTACTTCGCGTCGTACGACCTGCCGCAGGCTGGGTGGAGGCGGTTCCTATTCGACTGATGGTCCCGCTTGGGGCGTTGACGGCCTAAAGTCTGGTGACCCACGTTGGCTCTCCATCGGTGACCGAGAGCGCAAGGCGTCGGCCAGGCCAACGTCATCGCACCGCGCCATTGGGCGATTGGCGATGGCCAGCAGGATGGCCATCGCCAACCAACGGGCGTTGAGGGCAGTCCCCTGCGTGAAGACGCCGTGTCGCAGGAGCGTGCTGCCGGATCGCGTCGGAGTTTTCAGGAGTCACTTGTCGAACCCGGTTTGACCTCGTCGAAGGCCCGGCACTACACTGGCCGTGGCCGCGCAGGCAGCCATCGGTCCGCGAAAAGGGTCGAACCCACCTGTCCGTTCGTCAGCCAGTCGCCTTCTTCCTGCCCGATGCACGCGGACCCCGGGCGCATGGGAAGGAAGGTGTCCGATGACCGCGTCGCTCCCACCTCGTCCGAGCCTCGAGTGGTTGCGCAAGACCGCGAAAGATCGACTGACTGACCTCCGAAGGGGGGATCCCGGCGCGAAGCTCGCCGACGCGCAGCTGGCGGTGTCCCGCGAACACGGCTTCACGAGCTGGCGCCAGCTCAGAGCGTACGTCGCTCGCATCGCGGCCTCTGCGCGCATCGAGCCCATCCCGCTCGATGAGCGCGACGTCGCCCGCTTCCTCGAACTCGTCGGCGCGGGACGGCTGGACGACGTCCGCGCGATGCTCGCGACCGAACCACACCTCGTCAACGCCGTCGGCCCCCACCCGTTCTGGGGCGGGCGGCCGCAGCCGCTCCACGTCGCGATCGAGACGACGCGCCGCCCGATGATCACGTTCCTGCTCGACAACGGCGCCGATATCGACGGCACGAACGATCATTACGACCATTGGTCGCCGCTTATGCTGGCCATCCACCGCAATCTCCCCGACGTGCGGGATGGACTGCTCGCCCGCGGCGCGCGAGTAGGATCGCTCGAGGCGCTGATGCTGGGCGACGACGGCCTCGTCGACGACCTGCTGAGGCGCGGGCTGCCAGACGTGACGCCGAACGGCGGCTCAATCCTCGCCTTCGCGCGTACGCCGTTTGCCATCGACCGGTTGATCGCGCTCGGAACGCCCGTCGCCCTCAAGGACCGCTGGGGGACGACGCCCATCGACGCTCTGAGCCGGCTCGGCCCCAAGGGCCGGCCACTGGTTGAGCACTTGATCGCGCGTGGTGTCGCCGCTGCGCCGAGGGAGTACGCGCGCATGGGCGATCGCGACACGCTCGCGCGCCTCGTCGCGGAGGATCCCTCTGTTGCGCGTCTCGACTCAGTCCTGATGGCCGCTGCGGACTTCCACCATCACGGCCTGGTCACGTGGCTCCTTGCGCAGGGCGCCAACGTCAATGCGCGCTCGGACGCACCGTCCCGGCACACGGCCCTGCACTCGGCGGCCTGGAACGGCGACCTGGAGATGGTCCGGCTCCTCATCGATGCCGGCGCGGACCTGACCATTCGCGACGATCAGCACAACGGGACACCACGGGACTGGGCGGAAACGTCGATCGAGGTCACGAACAACCCGAACTGCGCCGAGGTCGTCGCCTACCTGGAAGATCGTGGCGCGAGTTCGAGTGGGCGGCCGGGGGGAGGCGCTTGAAGCCATCGGACCTTGCGCGCGGGTGCGTGTTCGGGACGATTTTCGACACTACCTCGTCCATGCGGCGTGAGGGTTGTTTGCCTCAATGTCTGTAGAACGCGCTCCGGAGATTGGATCTTGTGGCCGTGCCACTTGGGGCGTGTCTCACTTGGCTGGCTCGTTACGGCTGAACGCGCGCGCTGCGGTTGAGCTGGCTGGGACGTAGGGATTCGAACCCCAATAACCGCGTCCAGAGCGCGGTGTCCTACCGTTGAACGACGTCCCAGTAAGAGGTCGGAGAATGGACCGAGCCTTCAATTATAGGTGGGACGCACCGCGCCCGGCAAGCGCAGCCTCGGATCAGGCCGTCTTTCGCCGTCTGGGTGGGACGACTGCCGTGACGGGCTCGTTGTCGAGGCTCCGCCACAGATACCACGACGCGACCGATCGATAGGGCCGCCAGGCCTCCCCCATCCTCTGCAACCGCTCGGGCTTCGGCCTGGTTCTCAGGCCGTAGGCGCGCTGGACGGCGGTGACGATCCCCAGATCGCCCACCGGCAGCACGTCGGGCCGGTGCAGCCGGAAGATCAGGAACATCTCGGCCGACCATCGGCCGATGCCTTTGACCTGCACGAGCGCGTTGATGACCGCCTCGTCGGGCAGGACATCGAGCGCGTGCAGGTCGAGCGCGCACGCAGAGATCTTCTGGCAGAGATCGCGCAGGTAGGCGATCTTCTGCCGGCTCATGCCGGCCGCGCGAAGCGCATCGTCCGGGGTTCGCTCGAAGCCCTCGACTGTGGGTACACCCCCGGGCATCAGCGAGACCATCCGTCCGTAGATGGTCGTCGCCGCCTTCGTCGAGAGCTGCTGGCCGGTGATGGCGCGGACGAGCGCCGAGAAGTGATCGGCCCGCTGAGCGGCAGCAAGGCCACACGGGCCATGCCGCCGAATCAGCGCCGCCAGTATTGGATCACGCCGCAGGAGGGTCCGACGCGCGCGCTGGTAGTCGACCGGAGTCACAGCGGGCGATCATAATCCAGTACCTCGTACTGTCTTATCTGCCCCTAGCCTGTGGCCCCTATCCGCCGTGCTCGACCATTCCTCGCGAGAGGTTGCCCGACTCCAGGCCCACCATCTCGCGCGCGCCCTCGGAGTCCTTCTGCTCGCGCCGCCGCCGATGACTGGCGAGGCCGCCCTTGCGGCCCGCGTCGCGCGCTTCCTCGCTCGTCCACTCGTGCGCGGTGCCCTTCTGATGCGCGGCCTTCCCACCCTTGCTGGCAATCTCTTTCTGCCTCACACGATCCATGGATGCAAATCCCCGGTCTTCTTTTGCCACATCGACCCCCTTGGTACTCGTTCGTCACCCGTCGAGCCAAACCGTGCAACGGAGGTGCCACGATCCACATCATGGAGGAGGAGGTCGAGAAAAGCGGAAGATCTGGTGTGACTGTCGAGTTGGTGCGTCAGCTCAACGGCCGTGTGCGCTGAAACGTCTGGCCGCACACTATGTAAGTACTTACTCGCTGGCCAGTAGCGCTGCATCGAGCAGGCGTGCATGCACACGGTCCCGGCCGAGGAGCTCCACTACCTCATACAGCCCGGGGCTGACGCTCCGGCCCGTTACTGCCGCGCGCGTCGCGTGGATGAGCGCCGCCGGCTTCACGCCGCGTTCCTCGGCGAGCGACCTCAGCATTACTTCCGAGCTCTGCTGATCGAACGCGTGCGCCTCCGACACACGCGCCGCGAGCGCCTGCAGGTGCCCACGCATTCCCGTGGCCCCGAGGTGCTTCCGCACGGCGCTCGCGTCGAACGTCACGCGCTCGTCGAAGAACGGCCGAGCATCCTCGACGACCTGGCCGAGCTTCTTCAGGCGCGGCTTGAGCAGATCGATCACGCGCAGGAACCACTCGCGCTCCTCGCCGCCGGCCGCGAACGACTCTCGCCAGAGACCGGACTCGGCAAGAAGCGGCCGCACGCGCTCCGCCAGATCGGCAGCGGCCAGACGCATCATGTGCTGCTGGTTGAACCAGTCGAGCTTCTCGGGGTTGAAGACGGCGTTGCCCCCGCTGATCCCCTCGAGCGCGAACGCCGCCACCAGCTCGTTGCGCGTGAAGAGCTCCTGGTCGGTCCCGGGCGACCAGCCAAGCAGCGCGAGGAAGTTGAGCATGGCTTCCGGAAGGTAGCCGAGCCGGGGATACTCCATCACCGACGTCGCGCCGTGCCGCTTGCTCAGGCGCTTCCGGTCAGGCCCCAGGATGAGCGGCACGTGCGCGAACCGCGGCGTCGCCCGCTCGAACGCCTCGTAGAGCAGTACCTGCTTGGGCGTGTTCGAGATGTGATCGTCGCCCCGGACGACGTCCGTGATCTCCATGTCGATATCGTCGGCGACGACTGTCAGGTGATACGTCGGATGTCGATCCGAGCGCAGGACGACGAAGTCCTCGATGTGGGTGTTGTCGAAGGCGATCGGGCCGCGCACGCGATCGTCGAAGCGTGTCTGTCCGGCCGGCACCTTGAAACGGACCGCGCGCGGCGCGCCAGCCGCCTCGAGCGCGGCCGTCTGCTCGTTGGACAGCGCGAGGCACGTGCGGTCGTACATCCAGCCGCCGCCTGCCGCCTCCGCCGCCTGCCGCTTCTGCTGAATCGTCTCGGGCGGACAGAAGCAGTAGTACGCGCGTCCTTCGACCACGAGTCGATCGGCCATCGCGCGGTAGCGATCCAGCCGCCCGGACTGATAGTACGGTGCGTGGGGCCCGCCGATGTCCGGCCCCTCGTCCCAGTCGAGGCCGAGCCACCGCAGGCCGTCGAGGATGCCGGTGACCATCTCCTCCGACGATCGCTCGACGTCGGTGTCCTCGATGCGCAGCACGAACGTCCCGCCGTGCCGGCGGGCGTAGAGCCAGTTGAAGAGCGCGGTGCGGGCGCCGCCGATGTGGAGATAGCCCGTGGGAGAGGGGGCGAAGCGGACGCGGGGCATCAGGGGAATTGTACTGGTTCAGGGTTCACGGTTCAGGTTCAGGGTTCGGGGTTCGGCGGTCAGGGCGACGTGACACATATCTTCTCGAATGAGGCGAGAGAGGGCGGGGAATCGACGCCCGGGACGGTCCCGGCCAACCGGGCAGGGGTTCCTCCGGGTGTCGGGCCTGGAATCGACGTACAATCCGCTCCTGAACCTGGAGGACGCCTGGGAGGGCTCGAAGATACCGCACGTGCGAGCGTGCGCTCGATTGTCAGATGCGGAGGATGAGATGAAACCCAAGAATCTGGCTGCGCCGATCGCTCTCGGCCTGGCGACTGTGGCCACGCTGGTCGTGGCCGCGGCCGGCCAGGAGAAGCCACAAGTGGCGATCCCCAAGCCGGGGGTGCCAGAGATCATGACGATCGAGGGCGAGTACGTCCGGGTCGCCTACAACAACGAAGGCTACGTCAGCCTGGGCTATCGCATCGCCAACGAGTCGGTCGGCGAAGAGTGGATCCTGCTCGAGATAGGCGCGACCGTGCGACAGGGCAAGCCGAACTACGTCCTCAAGCGCGAGGCGCTGTCGGTTGAGACGCCTGACGGAAAGACGCTTCCGCTCCCGTCCAACTCCGACTACCTGAAGGTGAATCTGCGGGCGATGCAGAACCGCGCCAACGTCATGCGCGACTCGATCGACTACTTCCCGCCGGGTGCCACGCAGGCGTGCCGCATCGGCTTCTTCGCCGACCTGGACACCCGCGCCATGGCATACGATCAGGTCGAGCTCAGCTGGCAGCGCGCCTGCCTGGGCCGCCTCTATTTCCACGTCCCCGGCGGCATCAAGTACGGCCAGCACTGGCTCAACGTCAAGTTCGCGGACAGCCTCGTGCGCGTCCCGTTCAGAATCCTGACCGCCGAGGAGAAGAAGACGCTCTCGCGGAACTACGGGGACATCCGCAAGCAGGTCCAGGAAGCGTTCGCGCCCAAGAAAAAGTGATGGTGGGTCGCACGTGGGTAGGCGCCGTGAGGCACAGGAATGCGGCCGATCTTGCTCGTGATAGTCGCCTGGGCCGCTACCTCCGCGGCCGCGGTCGCCCAGCCAGCGATTGCGGGCTCAGTGAGGGACTCGTCCGGCGCTCCGATGCCGGGGGTTGTCGTACAGGCGAGCAGCCCAGCCCTCATCGAGAAGACCCGTACGGCGGTCACCGATGCCAATGGCCGGTACCGCATCGAGGACCTGCGGCCGGGCGTCTATACGGTCCGCTTCACGCTCGAGGGCTGGCGTTCCTCCCTGCTGCACGGCGTCGAGCTGACGGGGTCGTTCACCGCCACGGCTGACACGACACTTACCATCGGACCTCTGACAGACGAGGTCACTGTCGTCGGTGAGGTTCCGGTGGTCGACGTCCACACCGCCAGGCACGAGATGACGCTGACCGGCGAGACCATCAGGTCGCTTCCCACGGTTCGAAGTTACAACGCGTTGCTCGCGCTCGTGCCGGGAGTCGTCACCACCTCCAACGACACGGTCACCGGCACGGCGACTACGTCATTCCCCTTCCACCAAGGCCGGCAGAACGACGGCCGGCTCCTTCTCGACGGATTGAACGTTGGAAGTCCGGGGGTCGGGAATTCGGCGACCAACTATGTGGTGGATACCGGCCAGGCGCAGGAAGTGACGTTCGTGACGGCCGGTGGACTGGGCGAAGTGGAAACGGGCGGCCTCGTGATGAACATCGTGCCCAAGTCGGGTGGCAACACGATGCACGGGTCGGTGTTCGTCAGCGGCACTGGTAGGAAACTGCAATCCAGCAACCTGACACAGGCCCTGAAGGATCAAGGTGTGAACGAGGTCCCCCCCCTCACCGGGGTCTACGACGTCGCCGCCACGTTCGGCGGCCCGATTCGGACGGATCGCGCGTGGTACTTCGTCAACGCGCACACCGGTGGCAGCACGAAAGACAGCCCGAACGTCTACTACAATCTGAACGCCGCCGATCCGTCCAAGTGGCTCTATGCGCCGGACCATGCGCGGATCGCGTACTCCGACCGGACCTTCGAGAATGCCAGCGGCCGCGTGACATGGCAGGTGACGCCCCGCAACCGGGTGAGCGGCTTCTGGGACGCTCAGGCCATTTGCCGGACCTGTACCGGCTCCACCCCCGGCGGGCCCGAGCCCGCGCGGGTGTCGCCCGAAGCTGTCGGCGTCCTCGGCCGTCCGCTCCATCTGACGCAAGTGAAGTGGTCGTCACCAGCCACGAACCGGGTGCTGCTCGAAGCGAGCTATGGCGGCACTTTCTTTGGCGTCGGCAACTTCGAGCGCGAACCGAATCCCACGCGCGATCTGATCCGCGTGGCCGAACAGTGCGCGGGTGGTTGCGCGGCGAACGGCAACATCCCAGGGTTGGTGTACCGATCGCAGGACTTCAGCGAGGCGTACACCGGCTCGTACCTGTGGACCGGGTCGATCTCATACGTCACCGGCACGCACAATGTGAAGGTCGGCTATCAGCACACGCTGATGACGGACGACCGGACGTTCCTGACGAACGACCAGAACCTGACGTACCGCGTCAACAACGGCGTGCCCAATCAGCTGACCCAGTCGATTTCGCCGTGGGTCAACGACGCGCGCGTCGCCTGGGACGCGCTCTACGTCCAGGAGCAGTGGACGCGCCAGCGCCTGACGCTGCAGGGCGCGTTGCGGTTCGATCGGGCGCGGAGCTGGTTCCCCGAACAACAGGAAGGGCCGTCGAGATTCCTGCCGACGCCGATCGGCATTCCGGAGACGCGTGGCGTCGACAGCTACAAGGACGTCACGCCGAGGATGGGCGCGGTATACGACCTGTTCGGAACGGGCACGACAGCGCTCAAAATGACCCTCGGCAAGTACCTGGAGGGCGCCGGCGTGACCGGCAACTATGCCAACACCAACCCGTCGCTGCGGATGCCCCAGACGACACAGAAGTTAGGCACGGCGGGCGTGACGCGGGCCTGGGCCGACGCGAACCAGAACTTCGTGCCCGACTGCGATCTGTCGAACCCCGCTGCGCAGGATCTGAGGGGCAGCGGCGGCGATCTCTGCGGCGTCATGTCGAATACGCAGTTCGGCACGGCTGTCCTGACCAACAATTTCGATCCAGCGATCCTCGACGGATGGGGTATCCGTCCGTCGGACTGGCATTTCACCGCGTCGATTCAGCAGAAAATCGGACCGCGGTCGTCGGCGGATGTGACGTATACCCGGCGCCGGCAACACGGATACTTCGTGGCTGACAACCTGGCGCTTCAACCGTCCGATCTGACGCCGTTCAGCGTCGTCGCTCCCCTGGATCCCCGGTTGCCGGGTGGAGGCGGCTACGTGGTGTCCGACCTCTACGACGTCGTCCCCGAGAAGTCTGGACAAGTCAACAATCTCGTCACTGATTCGGACAAGTATGGCGCGTGGTACCAGTACTTCAACGGCGTCGACGTGACCTTCAACGTTCGTGTCGGCAGAGACTTCACCTTCGTCGGGGGCACGAGCACGGGTCAGACAGTCGCCGATAACTGCGAGGTTCGCACGCGGCTGCCGGAGCTGGCGACGACGACGACGGGGACGAGCGCGTTCGGCGCGGGCCTGGCCACCTCGGCCGTGACGCCTGTGAGCCCTTACTGCCATGTCGCATTCGGCATTCGCACCCAATTCAGGGGCCTCTCTTCGTACATCGTCCCGAAGGTGGACCTGCAACTGGCGGCCACGTTTCAGAGCAAGCCCGGGCCGATGCTGGCGGCCAACTACGCCGTGCCAAGCGCGGCGGTGAAGCCGGCGCTCGGAAGGCCTCTCTCGGGTAACGCGACCAACGTGACGGTGAACCTGGTGGCGCCCGGCACGATGTACGGCGATCGCATCAATCAGCTGGATCTGCGAGTCGCCAAGACGCTGAGGTTCGGCCGCTCACGGACGCTCGTCGCGCTCGATATCTACAACACGCTGAACTCGAGTACGGTGCTGAGCTACAACAACACGTTCGTCCCGAACGGCCCGTGGTTGCAACCGCTGACGATTTTGACACCACGGTTCCTGAAGATCACCGCCGAGGTCACGTTCTGAGCCACAAACCACACTGACCGTTGCGATGGATTCGTGAGATTGCTCCTGTGATGCAGACCTCGGCGACACGCCATCCGATCAGGCGCTGGCTGCTGATTGCCGTGACCTGCTGCGCGCTCGGTCCCGCCGGGGCGGGGTGGGCTGCGGCCAGCACGAAGCGGGTGCTCGTCCTGTACTCGACCAGTCAGGACGCGCCGATGGCCATCGCAGGTGACCGTGCGCTGCCGCAAATACTCGAACAGCGTACGGGAGAGGACGTGGCGTTCTATGCCGAATACATCGACCAGGGAAGGTTCCCCGACCCGGCGTATCAGGCGGCTCTCAGTAATTTCCTGCGTGTGAAATACAAGGGAGAACGGCTCGACCTCGTCATCGCGATACAGACCGCGGCCGTCGACTTCATCACCCAGCGTCGAAACGAGTTGTTTGCCGACACAGCCGTCGTGTTCCTCTCGCTATCCCCTCTGAGTCGCCGCCCCGGAAACTCGACCGGCGTGATCGCGGAACTGGACCTGGCCACCACGCTTGCCCTGGCTGTCGCGCTGCAGCCCGACATCCGGCACGTCTTCGTCGTCAGCGGCGCTGGTGTTCCCGACAGGACGTACGAGCGGCTGACGCGGGCGCAGTTGCGGCCGTTCGAA
>Ga0075327_1000609_pt1 | contig 10233 bp, 11 predicted proteins | sample MayberrySE_Catta_2_FD_120056 | JGI IMG/M metagenome (GOLD analysis project Ga0075327, IMG submission 120056) | Natural and restored wetland microbial communities from the San Francisco Bay, California, USA, that impact long-term carbon... | ecosystem: Environmental > Terrestrial > Soil >...
GGCTGCCCTCCTCGGTGGAGAAGCCGACGATGGTCGTGGTGCGGCCGTGGAAGTTGTCCCGGAAGACCAGGATCTCGGCCTCGCCGTCGGGGACGCCCTTGACCCGGTAGCCCCACCGGCGGGACGCCTTGATCGCCGTCTCCACCGCCTCGGCGCCGGTGTTCATGGGGAGGGACTTCGGGTAGCCGGTGAGCTCGGAGAGCTCGCGGTAGAAGTCCCCCAGGCGGTCGTTGCGGAAGGCGCGGGAGGTCAGGGCCAGGCGCGGCGCCTGCTCCACCAGGGCCCGGACGATCCGCGGGTGGCAGTGGCCCTGGTTGACGGCCGAATAGGCGGCCAGGAAGTCCAGGTACTTCTTGCCCTCGACGTCCCATACCCAGCAGCCCTCGCCGCGGGTGATGACCACGTCCAGCGGGTGGTAGTTGTGGGCGCCGTAGCGGTCCTCGACCTCGATGTAGTCCTCGGCGGTGCGCTTCGTCTCGGTGGCGATCATGGCTCGGGTTCTCCTCCGGATGCGGGCGGGCGCCCGGGGCGGCGCCGGCCCCCTTGCCTGTCCTCTGTAGGGGACGACGGGACGCCGGCGCCGATGGATGATGGTGTGGGATCAGCGGCGGCCGCCGGCCCGGGATTCTTACCACAGGCCCGGGGGCGGAGGCGACCCCCCGACGGGTGGGGAGACGGGGGTGGCAGGGGCCTTGCTATATCCCGGGACGACCGCCGGCGCGCTCCCTCCCGGGCGGGCGCCGGCCACGCAGCTCGAACGATCGCGAAGACAGCACCACGCAGCTTGCGGAGGACCCTGATCATGACCCAGACGACCATCCGGCGGCGCTCGCCGCTTCTCTCCTTCGTCGCCCTGGCCGCGGCCGGGGCGCTCCTCGCCTCCTGCGCCACGATCCGGCAGCGCGACCCGTACGAGACGCGGCGCGACAACACCGCCAAGGGCGCCGGCATCGGCGCCGCCGCGGGCGCCGTGGGAGCGGTCCTCGCCGGCGAGCGCGAGGCCGACGAGATCCTCGCCGGCGCCGCCATCGGCGCGGTGGTGGGCGGCGGCATCGGCGCCTACATGGACCACCAGGAGGAGCGCCTCACCCGCATCCCTGGCACCACCGTGGAGCGGGTAAGCGAGGACGTGATCCTCATCCACTTCGACTCCGACGTCCTCTTCGACGTCGATTCGGCGGTCCTCGACCCGGGCTCCCAGGGCACCCTCTCCCAGGTGGCTCAGGTGCTCCACGACTATCCGAAGACCGCCGTGGTGGTGCAGGGCCATACCGACTCGACCGGTTCCGAGGAGCACAACCAGACCCTGTCGCAGCGCCGGGCCCAGGCGGTCCACAACTACCTGGTGGGCCGCGGCGTGGAGCCGGCCAGGATGACCGCCGTCGGCTACGGCGAGAGCCTGCCGGCCGCGTCGAACGACACCGATTGGGGCAGGCAGCAGAACCGGCGGGTGGACGTCCTGCTGAAGGCGCGGGCCACCTGACGGCGGGTGGGTAGAATGCCGGCGCCCCGGCCGCTGTTCTAGCCGGGGATGAGCGATTCCGACGGCACCGAGATGACGAGCCCCCCCGACGCGCCCTCGCCCGAGCCCATCGAGCCCTCTCGTTCCGACGGGGCCGAAACCTCCGCCCCGGGGCGTAGCCGGGCGCGGGCGTTCTGGGAGTGGCTCCGGCCGCTCATCGTGCTGCTCATCGCGCTCACGTCGTTCCGCTCGGCGGTGGCCGACTGGAACGACGTGCCCACCGGCTCCATGAAGCCCACCATCCTCGAGGGCGACCGGGTGTTCGTGAACAAGGTGGCATACGACCTGCGGGTGCCCTTCACCACCTGGCGCGTGGCCGAGTGGGGCGACCCGGGGCGGGGGGACATCGTGGTGTTGCTCTCGCCGGAGAACGGACGGCGCCTCATCAAGCGGGTGATCGGCGTGCCCGGGGACGTCCTGGCGCTGCGCCGGAACCGCCTCTACATCAACGGCGAGCCGGCACGCTATGAAGCCCTCGACGGCGAGATCGCCGGGCGCCTCCGGCCGGACCAGCCGTTCCGCCGCTTCCTCGCCTGGGAGGACCTGGGCGAGGACCGCCACCCGGTGATGGTCACCCCCTCTCTCCACAGCCCCCTGGGCGACTTCGGACCCGTCACCGTCCCCGACGACCGCTACTTCTTGATGGGCGACAACCGGGACGAAAGCCGCGACTCCCGGGCCATCGGCTTCATCCCGAGGGACCTCATCCTCGGCGAGGCCGTGGGGGTGGCCTTCTCCGTGGACCGCGCCGAGGGCTTCCCTTTCCTCCGCCCGGGCCGGTTCTTCGAAGCGCTGGAGTAGGCTCCCTCGCCTGGAGCCGCCGCTACGGCACGCCGCTCTCGGTCATCTCCCGCTCGAAGACCATCACGTACCCGCAGAGGGCGACACCGCCCACCAGGGTGAAGACCCCGAGACCGAGGATCAGGAGGTCCCGGGTCTCGACGAAGGTGTAGATCGCCCAGGCGCCGAACAGCTCGGCCATGACGATCGCCGCCAGCACGAACACCTCGTGGAAGCGGCGCAGGGACAGGGTCATGCCGCACCTCCTTTCTCGCCTGAAGGCTACGGCGTCGAGCTCCGTCCCGCCACGCCCGGAAGGGTGGGGCCTCGGGAGTGGCCCTGAGGCCTCTAGCTAGCTCTCGCCTTCGTCCTCTGAGGAACTGTCTCCCGGGGCGCCCTCGCCGCCCGCGCCGTCCCCGGCACCGCCCTTGCCGCCGCTCCCCGGCTGGAGGTGGGGTTTGACCTGCTGCCAGAGCTCGGGGGGCAGGCGCTTGGCGAGGTCGGCGGTGACCTCGCCGGCGACCTGGCCGCGGGTGGCGAAGAAGATGTTGAAGACCTCCCGGAGCTTTTCCAGGGCGTTCTTGCTGAAGAGGCCCACCAGGCCGCCGAGGCCGGCCAGGGCGTACTCGTTGAGGGGCAGGGAGCCGGTATCGTCCGCGCCGGACACGGTCGCCAGGAGGCCCCCTTTCAGGACGAAATAGAAGAGGGCGCCCAGGAGGAGCCCCAGGATCGGCCGCGCCACGTACCAGGGGGCGAAGGCCGGGTCGAAGTCCTTCTTGATGCTGGCGTGCTCGAGGTACCCCATGACCGCGGTGATGGTGCTGCCGACGCCCGCCGCGAAGAGGGTGACGATGAGGTCGCGGATGGGGTGGCCGGGGGCCTCGTCCGGGAGCCCGGGGGCCTCCGCGTCTCTTTCCCCTTCAGCGTCTCCATCCTCGTCCGCGCCCGTTTGTCCGTCCGCCGCCGGCTCCCCGTCCACCGGGATCGCCAGGGCGGGGAAGGCGTCGGTGAGCCAGGCGGGCGGGCTCAGGGTGAGGATCAGGCCGCCGACGTTGAAGGCGGCGATGAACAGGAGCCAGAGGCCCACCATCACCGTGAGCGGGGTGGGGAACGCCTGGCCCTTGGTGGGCGCGCGGGGCTGCTGCGGGGGCGGAGGCGCCTGGGCCGCGGACCAGCGGGCCGCCCACTCCGGGAGCGCCCGGGCCGCCAGATGGAGGAGCACGAACGCCCCCGCGAGGACACCCAGACCCAGGAGCGCCTTCGCCAGCTCCACCCAGCCGCCGGCGCCGTCCCGCGCGTCCCAGGCCCGCAGCAGCGGCCCCTGGACGTAGACCAGCGCGAGGTAGAGCCCCAGCCCGTACCACAGGAGGAGCCCGAACCGTTTCAGGTCAGTCATGCCGCCCTCCTTTCGACCGGACCGGCGGCCGGCCGGCCCGATGGTGTATCGATTGCTTCGATCCTAGCAGCCGGTGACGGAAGGGGTCGAGCGCACCGCGAAGGGGTTGGGTGGCCGCCCGGTCGTGTCGTACCATGGCGGGCATGCGGGAGAGCCTGGTCCAGATTGGAGAGCGCCGCACGAACGGGAGCGGAGCCCCCCCGCCGCGCCGGGAGCCGCGGCCGGAGTGGCTGCGCATCCGGCTCCACACGCCGGAGCGGTACAAGGAGGTCAAGCGCCTGATCGGCGACCTGTCCCTGAACACGGTCTGCGCCGAGGCCCGCTGCCCCAACATCTACGAGTGCTGGGGCGAGCACGGCACGGCGACCTTCATGATCCTGGGCGACACCTGCACCCGCCGGTGCGGCTTCTGCTCGGTCCACTCCGGGCGGCCGGCGCCGGGGGTGGACGCCGAGGAGCCGGAGCGGGTGGCCGAGGCGGTGGCGGTGATGGGCCTCCAGCACGCGGTGGTCACGTCGGTGGACCGGGACGACCTCCCGGACGGCGGCGCCGGCCACTTCCGGGAGACGATCGAGGCGATCCACCGCCGGGTCCCGGGCTGCGCCGTGGAGGTGCTCACCCCGGACTTCCGCGGCGTGACGGACGCCCTGGACATCGTCCTCGGCGCCTCCGGCGGCGCCGGCCCGGAGGTCTTCTCCCACAACGTGGAGACCGTCCCGCGAATGTACCGGAAGGCCCGCCCCGGCTCGAGCTACGAGCGGAGCCTCGCCCTCCTCGCCGAGGCCGCCCGCCGCCGGGACGCCGGGGAGTACCGCGGCCGCACCAAGACCGCGATCATGCTCGGCCTGGGGGAGACGGACGACGAGGTCCGGGCGACGGTCCGGGACATCCGGGACGCCGGCGTCGAAGTCCTCGCCATGGGCCAGTACCTCCAGCCCACCCGGGAGCACCTGCCGGTGGAGCGCTACGTATCGCCGGAGGAGTTCGACGCCTTCCGGGACCACGCCCTCTCCCTCGGCTTCCTCCACTGCGAGGCCGGGCCCCTCGTGCGCTCGAGCTATCACGCCCACGAGCACGTACCGGAGGCGATGCGGCCGCACCCTACCTCTTGATCCGGGCCTCCGCCCGCTTCGACACCACCCACAGGCCGCCCACGATGAGCACGAAACCGGCGGCCTGGAGCCAGCCCGGGCGCTCGGCCAGGAAGAGCGCCGCCAGGGCCGCCGTGGCCACCGGCTGGACGGTGGTGTAGGCGGCGGTCAGGGAGGGCGACGAGCGCCGCACCGCCCAGGTGTTCAGGGAGTAGGAGAGGACGGTGGGGAAGAGGACGATGTAGGCGATCCCCCACCACACGCCGGCCGGCAGGGCGCCGAAGTCCATCGCCGCCACGTGCCGCCACCCCGCCGCCACCACCCCCGCGCCGCCGAACACGAACGCCCCGGCGATCACCGTGCGCCAGGGGAGGCGCCGGAGGACCGGCCGCTGGACCACCAGGAAGGCGGCGAAGCACAGGCAATTGCCGAGGATCATGAGGTTCCCCACCAGGGTGCCGTCGGCGAGGGAGAAGCGGAGCGGGTCGACCATCACCGCCGCCCCGGCCGCGGCCAGGAGGATGCCGAAGGTGCGCTTCGGCCCCACACGCTCGATCCCCAAGGCCGCGCCGAGACCGACGGCGAAGACCGGGATCGAGGGCATGAGGATGGCGGCGTTGGTGGCGGTCGTGGTCTGGAGGCCGTGGATGAACAGGAGCTGGTTCGCGAAGACGCCCAGGCACCCCAGGAGGGCGAGCCACGGGAGCTCGGCAAGGCGCGGCAGGACCCGGTCCACGCGCCAGGCGTTCCAGGCCAGGATCGGCGCCGCGAGGCCGGCCCGGAGGGCGATCAGGGCGAAGGGGTCCACGTGGGCGAGGACCGCCTTGGCCGTGACGTGGAAACCGCCGAAGATGAGCTGCACCGCGAGGAGGCCGGCGTGGACCTGCCAGGGCGGGCCGTGGCCCCCGGGGGAGTGGTGCGCGGCCGGGGCGGGGGCGCGGGAAGCCATGGCGGCCGAGCTTACGCCACGCCCCCGGCGCCTCCCCGGGGCCGCGAGCCCCGTTTTGCAGCGCCGCCGGGGGCACGGTAGAATCCTCCCCGTCCCCGGGACGCCCGCGTCCCCAATCCGGGACCCACCCCATGCCTGAAGCGACTAGAGAGGTCAGCGTCCGGCCGGCCAGCGAGCTGGACATCGGCGACATCGTTCGCATCGACGAGAAGATCGGCGGCGACTACCGGCCGGAAGTCTGGGAGCGGCGCCTCGGTTACTACATCCGCAGGGACCCGGACGCCTCCGTGGTCGCCGAGAGCACCGACGGCCGCGTCGTGGGCTTCATGCTCGGCGAGGTCCGGAGCGGCGAGTTCGGCCTCGAGCACCCCACCGGCTGGGTGGAGGTCCTGGGGGTCGATCCCGACTTCCGGGGCCGCGCGGTGGGCCGGCAGATGGCCGAGGCCATGCTCGAGCACTTCCGGAGCCGCGGCGCCATCGAGGTCCGGACCCTGGTGGACGAGGAGGCGATGGGCGACGTGGCCGGCTTCTTCCGGTCCCTGGGCTTCGAGCCGGCCCCGCTCCAGCCCTTCGTCATGCAGCTTTGAGAGCGAACCGCACCCCCGAGGAGTGATGGATCGATGAACCTACGCGCCGCCAGCTTGCCCAAGAAGTTCCACGACGCCGTCCTCGGCTGGAAGGACACCTTCCTGCCGGACTGGAACTTCCTGATGGACAACTGGGAGAAGCACTTCCCCAACGACCGGAAGATGGAGCTCTGCGCCTACCGCGAGATGGGGATGTGCGACGAGATCGAGGTCGGCGACCACAAGGGCAAGCCCAAGTACACCCGCGCCTCCGAGATGCACCCGGACCAGGCGGCCCACATCTTCGGGGCGATCAAGGCCCAGGCCTCGACCGAGTTCGGCTCGATCCAGCAGCACCGCCTGACCCTCGCCCGCGCCCAGCACGAGGAGGAGCAGTTCTGGGTCCTCCGCATGATGGCCGAGGAGCTCCGCCACGGCTACCAGATGCTCCACCTCCTGGTGGAGGACGACTGGTCGAGCGTGGCCCAGGAGTCGAGCGCCGACCTGGTGGAGGAGATCCTCTCCATGACCACCGGCTCCCACGTCCTGGGCGCCTTCAACATCGACTTCGACTCCTTCGTGGACAACGTGGTCTTCTGCTGCCTCATCGACCGGGTGGGGAAGTACCAGCTCTCCATGCAGCGCGTCAGCGCCTACAAGCCCATGGCCGAGTCCATGCCCCAGATGCTCCGCGAGGAGGCCTTCCACCTGGCGACCGGCGTCGTCCCCATGCGCCGCTGGGCGCAGCAGGCGGCGGAGGGCGAGGTCTACATCACCATGGAAATGCTCCAGAAGGCGATCAACAAGTGGCTCCCCCGGGGCCTGGAGATGTTCGGCGACGAGCGCGGCGGCGGCACCAACGTGCGCTTCGGCTTGAAACCCCTGAAGAACGCCGAGGCCCAGGACCAGTACTACGAGGAGGTGCGGAAGGTCGTCCGGGACCTGAACATGCGCTACCTCCGGGCGCGCCTCCCGGAGCTCGACCTGCCGGCGGCGAACGAGGCCCTGGACAAGCTGGAGGCGGGCGAGGTGGTCCATGGCGTGAAGCCCGAGGAGCTCCTCTACCTCCCTCACAAGGACTTCTTCCGGCGTCGCGGCGTCCCCGCCTTCACGAAGACCGGCGCCCGGGGCGAGACCTTCGACACCCTCCAGGGCTACCTCGACCACCTGCGGAGAACCCTCCCCGAGTCCTACCTCGCCGCCATCGACTTCCGCCAGTTCGTGGAGAAGCTGCGGGAGGTCGAGGCCGGCGAGACCACGCCCGAGGAGGCCTCCCGGGAGCTCCCCACCCTCCGCCGCATCGCCGGCTCCTGCCCGTGCTCGAAGTCGGTCCGCTGGGTGGTGGAGGCGCCCCAGACGGCGGTCGAGTCCGGCAACGGCGGCAACGGGCACACCCAGGCGCCGGCCGCGGGCTAGAGGCGCGAGACACGACCATCGCGGACCGGCCGGGAGCCCCAGGGGGATGCGTCTGTTCGACAAGCTGCTGGTCTCCGGCCTCCCCCTGGTCCCCAAGCCCATCGTCCGCCGCTTCTCCCGCCCCTACGTGGCCGGCGAGACCCTGGAGCAGGCGGTGGCCGTGGTCCGGGAGCTCAACCGCCGGGGCGCCATGGCCACCCTGGACGTCCTGGGCGAGGAGGTCACCGAGCCGGAGCGGGCGCGGGAGTTCACCGCGGAGTGCGTGCGGGTGCTCGAGGCGATCGAGCGGGAGGGGATCGACTCGAACCTGTCGATCAAGCCCACCATGTTCGGCCTCGAGATCGACGAGGCCCTGTGTCATGAGAACGTCGAGCGGATCGTCGCCCGGGCGGGGGAGCTCGGCAACTTCGTGCGCATCGACATGGAGGACGCGACGACCACGGACTCCACCCTCCGCATCTACCGGGACCTCCACGCCCGGTACGGCAACGTCGGCTGCGTCCTCCAGGCTTACATGCGCCGTACCCTGGACGACATCGACGCCCTCCCCGCCGAGGGCGCCAACGTGCGCCTGTGCAAGGGGATCTACATCGAGCCCCGGCGGATCGCCTGGAAGGGCTACGAGACGGTGCGGGCGAACTTCGTGGCGGCCCTCGACAAGCTCTTCCGCAAGGGCGTCTACGTGGGCATCGCCACCCACGACGAGTACCTGGTCGCCGCCGCCGACGCGCTGATCGACCGGCATGGCGTGCCCCGGGACCGCTACGAGTTCCAGATGCTCCTCGGGGTGGACGAGGAGCTCCGGGACCTCCTCCTCGAGCGCGGCCATCGCCTCCGCATCTACACCCCCTACGGGCGGGAGTGGTACGCCTACTCCATGCGCCGCCTGCGCGAGAACCCGGCCATCGCCGGCCACGTGGCCCGGGCGGCCCTGGGGCGGAGGTAGGGCGGGCCTCGGCCCGCCAGGACTTCCACCGCGAGCATGGGGAAACCCCGCCATAATCTCCGCGTCGCCCTCCTCCAGGTGCGCTCCCACCGGGAGGCGGAGGAGCAGGAGGTCCTCTGCTTCCTCGAGCGCTGCCGCCTGGCGCCGGAGCAGCTCGCGCGCTGGAACCTGGTGGACCGGCCGGACGTCGCCTGGGAAGACGTGGAGCGCGCCGACGCCCTGATCATCGGCGGCGCCGGCGGCCATTCGGCCACCGAGGAGCACCCCTTCACCGGCCCTCTCACCGAGGTCATGGCGCGCTGGATCGAAGACGACCGGCCGCTCTTCGGCTCCTGCTGGGGGCACCAGTTCATGGCGGCGGCCCTGGGCGGCTCGGTGGTCACCGACCCGCTCCACGAGGAGGTGGGCACCTTCCCCATCGAGCTCACCCCCGAGGGCCGGGAGGACCCCCTCTTCGAGGGCTACCCGGAGCGCTTCGACGTCCACCTCGGCCACCACGACCGGATCGACGTCCTCCCCCCCGGCTTCACGGTCCTCGCCCGCTCCGAGCGCTGCGCCCACCAGGCGATCCGCCTCGACGGCAAGCCGGTCTACGGCTCCCAGTTCCACAGCGAGATGACCGACGAGCACATGCGCGCCCGCCTGCGCATGTACCAGGCGGAGTACGTCGGCGAGGGCACCGACCCGGCGAAGATCCTCGAGGGCATCCACCCGTCCCCCGAGGTCGAGGCCCTCCTGGACCGGTTCCTCGCGCTGTACACCTGACTCGCTGGTGTGCCGTTTGCGCCCTTCTCCGGCGAATCGCCGCACCTTCGGACCGGCCGGTCCTGCGGCCCGGCCTAGGGAGGGCGGCCGGAGCGGCCGCCCTCCCCGAACCGGATGACCTCGGCTCGCGGGTCAGCAGCCGCAGCCGACGACGGTCGAGATGCGCTGGTACTCCGTGCACGCCTGCGCCTGCTGGTTGAAGCACACGCGGTACCTCTCCTTAAACTGTCGCGTCGCTTCCTCGAAGCAGAGCGGTTCTCCGCATCCGCTACCGCAGTGGCCGTACACGCCGCACCACGGGTCGCCGCAGTCTGTGTAGGGCTGCGACCAGGAACCGCACGACCCGTATTCGGAGGGACAGGGTGTGGTGTCGTGACAGGCTGCCGCCTTGGTGGCGAGTACGTAGCCGGACTGCTCCAGGTACCACTCGCTGCTCAGGGTGGGCTCCACGTCCCGTGCGCAGGTGGCGGCCGCGTTGTCGCACGCCATGAGACACCCCAGCATCGCTCCCCGCTCGCCGTGGCCCAGGCAGTTGACGGTGCACTGCTGCTGGGTCATCGCGCAGGCCTCGGACATCTCCGGTTGGGCCGCGGGCGCCAGGATCTGCGCCGACTGGGCTCGGACGGCAGTGGTTCCGAGCGCCAGGAGAGACAGGGTGCCGAAGAGGGCGAACACGTGGGTCCTTCTGTCCATTGAGACAACCTCCCTTCCACCCCACGACGGGGTGAATTTCCGGCCCGATGTTCTGTGGGGGTGACGACCCACCGCTGCCGAGGCCACCCAACGACTGGGCCGGGCCGAC
>Ga0075327_1000610_pt1 | contig 10231 bp, 6 predicted proteins | sample MayberrySE_Catta_2_FD_120056 | JGI IMG/M metagenome (GOLD analysis project Ga0075327, IMG submission 120056) | Natural and restored wetland microbial communities from the San Francisco Bay, California, USA, that impact long-term carbon... | ecosystem: Environmental > Terrestrial > Soil > Wetlands...
CGAGCCCGCGCGCTTCGAGGAGGTGCGGCCCGGCTGCTACCGCATCAAGGACCGCCTGAAGGACATGGACATCAACGGCGTGTGGGCGTCGGTGAACTTCCCGTCCGGCGTCACGGGCTTCGGCGGCACCCTCTTCTCCCAGCTCGAGGACGCGGAGTTCGGCCTGGCGTGCACGCGCGCCTGGAACGACTGGCTGTTCGAGGAATGGCACGGGACCTGTCCCGAGCGCATCGTGCCCCTGGGCATCACCATCCTGACCGACCCGGAGGTCGGCGCGCAGGAGATCCGGCGCAACGCGAAGCGCGGCTTCACGGCGGTGACGATGCCCGAGCAGCCCCACCAGCAGGGCCTGCCCCCGGTCTTCGACGCGTACTGGGAGCCCATCGTGCGCGCCTGCGCGGAGACCGGGACGGTGCTCAACCTGCACGTCGGCTCGTCGGGCTTCGCCAAGATGCCCCCGGGCGCCCCGATGCTCGAGCTCGGCGCCACGATGTTCCAGGCCATGGCCTTCCAGTCCTGCGCGGAGTGGCTGTGGAGCGGCTGGCCCGCCCGCTACCCGGAGCTCAAGATCGCCATGAGCGAGGGCGGCATCGCCTGGGTGGCCGGCCTGATCGACCGCTGCGACAACATCATGGCGCGCTCGGGCTACGGGACCGGCTGGCCCGCGAAGGACGTCACCCCCTCCGAGTGCCTGCGGCGCAACTTCTGGTTCTGCATGATCGACGACCCGTCGAGCATCCCGACCCGACACACCATCGGCGTCGAGAACATCCTGGTGGAGTCCGACTACCCGCACGGCGACGGCACCTGGCCCGACACCCAGGAGGTCATCCGCAGCCTGATCGGCGACTGCCCGGTCGAGGAGATCCGCATGATGACCCACGAGAACGCCGCGAAGCTGTACCGGCATCCGCTGCCGGAGGTACGCCTCCCCTAGGAGTCTGACCCAAGACGAAGTCTTGGGGAGACAGGCGACGACGCAAAGGTCGCCAGACCGCAGCTAGCTGGTGGATCCTGCGGATCCACTCGTACGGGCGCCCAAGACTCCGTCTTGGGTCGCTCCCCTAGGCGGACCTGGACAGGGTCCCTCTCGAAGCCCCGAGGCCGGCGCCGCGGCCCGGCCGGAACGTCCGGATCGGTCGCTTGCCTGTCCGTTGCGTGCGTCCCGCGACCCCGGCGGGCGGGCTAGCATCCAAGCCGCCATGACCAAGCACCCCGCCCCGGAAGTCGCCCAGGGACCGGAGCCCGTCTACGACAAGATCCTCTCGGGTTACCGCACCTTCCACCACCCGGATCCCTTCGAGCTGGAGTGGGGCGGCGTGCTCCCCGGCTTCGACATCGCCTACGAGACCTGGGGCGAGCTCAACGAGGCGCGGGACAACACAGTGCTCCTCCACACGGGCCTGTCCGCCTCGTCCCACGCCCACAGCCACCCCGAGAACCCGAACCCCGGCTGGTGGGAGGGCTTCATCGGCCCGGGTGCGCCCCTCGATACGGACCGCTTCCACGTGATCTGCACGAACCTGATCGGCGGCTGCTACGGCAGCACGGGCCCCTCGAGCATCGACCCCGCCACGGGCGAGCCCTGGGCGACGCGCTTCCCGATCGTGACCGTGAAGGACATGATCCGCGCCCAGCTCCTGATGCTCGACGACATGGGCATCGAGAGCCTCTACGCGTCGGTGGGCGCGTCCCTCGGCGGCATGCAGTCGATCCTGCTGGCGGCCCTGGTGCCCGAGCGCGTGCGGCGCGTCGTCAGCATCTCGGCCGCCCTGCGCTCGTACCCCCAGGCCATCGCGCTGCGCTTCATGCAGCGCATGGCCGTCATGAACGACGCCGACTGGCAGGAGGGCCGCTACTACGGCAAGTCGTTCCCCCACCGCGGCCTCAAGGTGGCGCGCGGCATCGGCACCATCACGTACCGCTCCGGGCCCGAGTGGCAGCGCCGCTTCGGTCGCAAGCGCGGGGACGAGATGCCCACCCTCGACGAGGACTTCCAGGTGGAGACCTACCTCGCCTACCAGGGCGAGAAGTTCTGCCTGCAGTACGACGCCAACTCCTATCTCTACATCTCGAAGGCGATGGACCTCTTCGACCTGAAGCCGGAGGACGGCCGCAAGGACGGCCCCACCATCGACGACGTCCGTTGCCCGGCCCTCGTGATCGGCGTGACCTCCGACATCCTGTTCCCGGTGCGGCAGCAGCGCGAGCTGGCCGAGAGCCTGCGGAAGGCCGGGGCCGCCGTCACCTACCTCGAGATCGACGCCCCCTACGGCCACGACACCTTCCTGGTCGAGAAGGACACCGTGGGGGACGCCGTCAAGGCGCATCTCGAGGACGCCTGAACGGCAGCCCCGCTGCAGCCTCGCGGCTGCAGCGTGACCGGCTCCGGTGTCCCCGCTACCCTGCGCGGTCATGGCGCGCCTGCCTGTCATCGCGGCGGCCATCGCCGCCAGCGCCTCGCTTCTCGCGGGACCCGCGTCCGCCACCACCTCCTGGCAGGACGACCTCTCGCCCATCGCGGCCGACGAGTGGAACGCCGAGCGCGCCGCCCACCTGCTCGCGCGCGCGGGCTTCGGCGGCACACCGGAGGAGATCGAGAAGCTCGCGGCGATGGAGCCGGAGGCCGCGGTCCGCAAGCTCGTCCGCTGGCAGGACCAGCCCAACGCGCCGCTGGCACCCTTCCTGCCCTCGCAGGTGTTCCCGTCGGACGACTTCGTGCCGCCCCTCGACGGCGATCTCGAGCGGATCGTGTTCCGCTCGATCCTGTTCCGCGGCGGCCTGGGCGTGGACGTGCGCTGGAACTTCAGCGAGCCCTTCCTGCAGCCCCTCTTCGACCAGTTCTTCTACCTGCTGTTCGCGAACTTCGCCGAGATGACGCGTGTCGCGCACTGGCAGGCGGAGCGCATGCTCCTCAGCGAGCGGCCCCTCGAGGAGAAGCTCGCGCTCTTCTGGCACGACCACTTCGCCACCAGCAACGAGAAGGTGCGCGACTACCGCAAGATGATGCGGCAGTGGGACCTCTACCGGGAGAAGGGCAACGGGCACTTCCGGGAGCTGCTGCTGGGCATCTGCCGCGACCCGGCCATGCTCGTGTACCTCGACGGTCAGCGGAACGTGCGCGGCGAGCCCAACGAGAACTTCGCCCGGGAGATCATGGAGCTCTTCACCCTGGGCGTCGGCAACTACACGGAAGCCGACGTCAAGGAGGCCGCCCGGGCCTTCACGGGCTGGGGGCTCGACGACAACGACTTCGACCGCAGCTTCTGGCGCCACGACCACGGCCGCAAGACGGTGCTCGGCCGCACGGGACGTCTCGACGGCGACGACGTCGTCGACGCCATCCTCGAGCAGCCGGCGGCCGCCCGCTTCCTGGCCGCGAAGCTCTACCGCTGGTTCGTGCGGGAGGACGCGTCCCCGGAGACCGTGGAGGCCCTGGCGGCGTCCTTCCGGGAGAGCGACTACGACGTGGGCGCGCTGCTCGAGCGCGTCTTCCTGTCGCGCGACTTCTACAGCGACGCCAGCGTGGGCGCCCACATCCAGTCGCCCGTCGAGCTGATGGTGTCGACCTACCGGAAGCTCGGGCTCCGGGAGATCCCGGGAGCGCCCTACTTCGCGACCACCGCCGGTGCCATGGGTGAGCAGCTCTACATGCCGCCCAACGTCGCGGGCTGGCCCGGCGGCCGCACCTGGATCAACCCCTCCACCCTGATGCTGCGCCAGAACTTCGCGCGCCACGTGCTCTTCCCCCAGGAGATCCCGCCCCCCGAGAAGAGCCTGATGGAGACGGTGGTGGTGGCGGTGGTGGGCCCGGACATCTACGAGCAGATGAAGCGCATGGCGGCCGCGGGCGACCGCAGCCACGCGCCCACGATGTCGATGCAGGACATGGGCTTCGCGCGCGTGCAGGAGGCGAACAGCGAGGCCTTCAACCTGGCCTGGGCGGTCTACAACGGCGCCGAGAAGGCGGTCGGGGCGATCCGCTTCGACTTCCCGCCGCCGGCCCGCTTCAGCCTGCGCGAGATGCTGGCCGGCGCGGGAGTGCGCGACGTCGACGCCGCCGTCGATCACCTGACCGGTCGCTTCCTTCGGCTGCCGCCCCGGCAAAGCGACCGCCGGGCCCTGGTCGGCCATCTGCGCGAGCTGTCGGGCGGCGACGACCTCGACCTCGACGACCCGCAGACCGAGAAGCATCTGCGCGAGGTGCTGCACCTGATCCTCAGCATGCCGGAGTACCAGCTCACGTGACGGCGGTCACGAGACGGGACCTGATCCGCGCCGGGCTGGCCGGCGCCGTCGGCGCCGCATTGCCGCCCCTGTGGCGCGGCACCGCCCTCGCCGCCGAGAGCCCCGGCCCGGTCCTGGTGGTCGTCGAGCTGGCCGGGGGCAACGACGGCCTCAACACCATCGTCCCCTACCGGGACGACGCCTACCACCGGGCGCGGCCGGAGATCGGTCTCGCCTCCGAGGCGCTGCTGCGGGTGGACGACCACTTCGGCTTCCACCCGCGCCTGCTGGGCCTGCGCAATCTGTGGGAGCAGCAGCGGGTGGCGATCGTGCACGGCTGCGGCTACCCGAACCCCACGCGATCCCACTTCTCCGCCATGGCGTGGTGGCACACCGCGGTGCCCGGGGCCGCCGAGCCCTTCGGCTGGCTGGGACGCATGGCGGACGCCCGCTGGCCCGACGGCCGTCCCGACACCCTCGTGAACGTCGCCAGCCAGGAGTCCCTGGCGGTCCGCTCGGCGCGCCACGCGCCCATCGTGTTCCGCGACCCCAGGGCCTTCGCGCGCCTGGGCGACCCGGCCGCCGGCGAGATCTACGACGCCATGACGCGCTCCCGTCCCGGCGGCGAGACCACCGCGAACCTGGCCTTCCTGCGCGACATCGCGCGCACCGCCGAGCGCAGCGCGGCGACGGTCCGCGAAGCGACGGCGCGCTACGAGACGCCCATCCGCTACGGGTCCGACGCCGCCACCCTCGCCGTCGACCTGCGCAACGTGGCCGCCCTGCTGGACGCCGACTTCCCGGCGCGCGTCTACTACACGTCGATGTCGGGCTTCGACACCCACGCCGCCCAGCCCTCGAGCCAGCAGCTCCTGCTGATGTACCTGGGCGACGCCCTGGAGGCGTTCTTCGCGGACGTCGACCGCATCGGACGCGGCGACGAGGTGCTCGTGCTGGTGTTCACCGAGTTCGGACGCCGGGTGGCCGAGAACCAGAGCGGCGGCACCGACCACGGCACCGCCACGCCCATCTGGCTGCTGGGACGCGGCGTGCGACCGGGCTTCCACGGCGCGTTCCCGAGCCTGGCCGACCTCGACGCCGGCGACCTGCGGATGACCACGGACTTCCGCCGGGTATACGCGAGCGTGCTCTCCGAGTGGATGGGGGTGGGCGACGTTGCCGGTCTCTTGCGCGGCAGCTTCCAGCCCCTGGGGCTGCGCGCCGCCTCCTGACTCGTCGAGACGCGCCCCCATCCCGAAGCCTCAAGCGCCGCGGGCGGAGTCCCGATCCTTCTGGATCAGGAGGTTCGCGCCCGGGTGGGACAGGTTCGAGCCACGACGGAACGAGCAGGGGAGACACCGCCGGCGCGGTCCTTCCAGGCGTGGTTCGCCGACGAGGTCATCGCCCTCGGCGTACCGAACGACGACTCCCGCCCGGAGGATCTCCGCCGCATCCGGATCCTCACGATCACCACCATCAGCCTGGTGGTGGTAGCGGGCGTTCCCTCCGCGGTGCAGTTCTGGCGCCTCGACATGCCCGTCATGTTGTCCCTGATCCTGGGGACCATCGGCGCCGCCGTCGCGAACATCCTCGTGCTGCGGGCGCGCCGCAACGCGAGCCTGTCGGCCCATGTCGGCGTCGGGCTGCTGGCCGCGCTGCTGCTGGCGTCGAACACGATGACCGGAGGCTTCTACGACCCCAACTTCTCGTGGCTCTACCTGGTGCCGCTGTCAGCCGCGGCGCTGGTCGACCTGCGCGGCGCCGCGCTCTGGACCCTCTTCATCATCGGCGCATCGGTGGTCTTCTGGCTGCTGCCCGACCTCGGCATCGTGCTCGTGAACCAGGTGCCCGAGCACGCCCGGGAGGGCAACGCCCTGTTCAACCGGGTCACCGCGATCCTCGCCATCGGTGTGATCGGCGCGAGCTTCGTGACCGGCCAGCGGCGCGCCGAGCGCCAGCTCGGCACCACCAACCAGCACCTGCTCGTCGAGACCGCCTACGTGCAGCTCCTGATGCACGCGGCGGTCGCCGCCAACGAGGCGCTGTCCTTCGAGGACGCCACACGCGACAGCATGAAGCGCATCTGCGAGACGATGGACTGGGCGGCGGGCCACATCTACACGGTGAACGAAGACGGCTCCATCGTGACGAGCGGGGCGAGCCACGTGCGCGACGCCTCCCTCGAGCGCCTCGACCAGGTGGCGCGCCAGCTGAGCTTCCGCACCGGCGAGGGCATCGTCGGGATGGCGGTCTCCGAGCGGCAGACCCAGATCCGCGGGTCCTTCGACGCCGACGCGGACCCCGAGAGCGCGACGAATCTGGCCAAGCGAAGCGGCATCCGCAGCGCCATCGCAGTGCCGATCTTCGTGGGAGGCGAGGTCACGTCCGTGCTGCTCTTCGCGGTCACCAGCCGGCTCGAGAACACCACCCGGCTGCGCGAGGTGTTCTCGCTGATCGGCGTGCAGCTCGGGAAGGTGGCGGAGCGGGCCGCCCTGCACGAGCGGGTCCACCAGTCGCAGAAGATGCAGGCCGTCGGCCAGCTCGCGGCGGGGGTCGCCCACGAGATCAACAACCCGATGTCCTACGTCCGCAGCAACCTGCACACCCTGCGGGAGGAGTGGAGCGGGCTGCGCTCGAAGCTCGCGGGCGGCACCCTCGGCGAGACCTTCGACGACTGCCAGGAGCTGATCGACGAGTCCCTCGAAGGCGTCGAGCGCACCATCGCGATCGTGCGGGACGTCAAGGAGTTCTCCCACAACGGCGTCGACGACCAGGCGGACTGGCAGACCGTCGAGCTCTCCGACCTGATGGACGGCGCCCTGCGCGTCGCCTCGGGCAAGGCCCACGCCGGCGTGCGGATCGACTCGAACCACGGCGCGGAGAGCGCGTGCCGCTGCTCGGAGAACCAGATCCGCCAGGTGTTCGTGAACCTGATCGTGAACGCCATCCAGGCGGTGGGCGAGTCGGGCCGCATCCGCCTCGCGACGGGTCGCGACGAATCCGGCGTCTTCGCCCGGGTGGAGGACGACGGCCCGGGCATGACCGAGCGCACCCGCGAGCGGCTCTTCGACCCCTTCTTCACCACCAAACGGGTGGGCGAGGGGACGGGCCTCGGGCTGTCGGTCTCCTACGAGATCGTCCGCCGGCACGGCGGCGAGATCCTGGTGAACTCGGAGCTCGGGCGGGGAGCGAGCTTCGAGGTGCGGCTGCCCGCGGCGCCTCCGCACTCCGACGCCTGATCAGGGCTCCAGGCTGAGCTCGAGCAGCGCCCGGTTGCGGATGCGGCCGGTCAGGGTCGAGAAGAAGTTCGCGGCGGCCATCTGCCAGCCGTACTTCCGGCGCAGGGCGGCGTAGCCGCGCCGGCTGGTGTCGGGATCGGTGACGATGCGGCCGGCACCCGGGACGAAATCGCCCTTCAGGCCGCCGCGCACGTCGCACGGCGCCAGCGCGACGCGCTTCGTCGCGCGGATGCGCTTCACCTTGCCGGCGTCCGCCTCGCTGAACACGTAGAGACGACCGGCGTCCTCGGCCACCCACACGGGGGTCCGCACCTCCCGGCCGTCGCGACGGAAGGTCGCAAGGCTCACGTAGCGCGCGGCACCCAGCTTCGCGGTCGCATCTGCCATGGCATCCCTCCCCGGTTCAGGGTATCTCGTGACGGTGCGCCCGAGGCTAGCTGATGGAGTCGTCCTGGCCGCGCTGGCCGCCGTGGCCCTGGCGGCACCCGCGGCCCGGGCGCAGCTGGCGGACGTCGATGGCGCGCGCATCGCGGCGGCGGACTCCGAGCCCGGGAGCTGGCTCGCCCACGGGCGCACCTACGACGAGCAGCGCTTCAGCCCCCTCGACCAGATCCGGCGCGGCAACGTCTCGAAGCTGGGCCTCGCCTGGTCGTACCGCACGGGCACCCGCCGGGGCCTGGAGGCGTCGCCCATCGTGGTGGACGGCGTCCTGTACGCGACCGGCAGCTGGTCGGTGGTGTACGCCCTCGACGCCCGCACGGGCCGCGAGATCTGGAAGTACGACCCCCAGGTGCCCCGCGCCAAGGGCCGGGACGCCTGCTGCGACGTCGTCAACCGGGGCGTCGCCGTCTGGAAGGGACGCGTCTACGTCGGCACCCTCGACGGCCGCCTGGTCGCCCTCGACGCCGCCACGGGCCAGCCCGTGTGGGACGTACCCACCGTCGACCCCCGCAAGCCCTACACGATCACGGGCGCGCCCCGGGTGGTGAAGGACCTCGTCGTGATCGGCAACGGCGGCGCGGAGTTCGGGGTCCGCGGCTACTTCGGCGCCTACGACGCCGCCACCGGCGAGATGCGCTGGCGCTTCTACACGGTGCCCGCCAGCAAGGACGGACCCCACGAGCACCCGGAGCTGGAAGCGGCGGCGAAGACCTGGTCGAAGGACTCCATGTGGGAGTGGGGGCTCGGCGGGACCGTCTGGGACTCGATGGCCTACGACCCGGAGCTCGACCTCCTGTACGTGGGCACGGGCAACGCATCGGTGTACGACCGCGAGAAGCGCAGCCCGGGCGGCGGCGACAACCTCTACCTCGCCTCGATCCTGGCGCTGCGGCCCGAGACCGGCCGCCTGGTGTGGCACTACCAGACGACCCCCGGCGAGTACTGGGACTACACGGCCACCCAGCACATCGTGCTGGCGGACCTCGAGATCGGCGGGCGCCCGCGCAAGCTGCTGATGCAGGCGCCGAAGAACGGCTTCTTCTACGTGCTCGACCGCGAGACCGGGGAGCTGCTGTCGGCCGAGAAGTACTCGAGCGTCACGTGGGCGAGCCACGTGGACCTCGCCACCGGTCGCCCGGTGGAGCGGCCCGAGGCCCACTGGTCGCATCACACGGCGGCCGTGACCCCCGGCGTGGCGGGCGCGCACAACTGGCACCCGATGTCCTTCAGTCCGAAGACCGGGCTCGTCTACATCCCGAGCACGGCGTTCGTCTACATCTTCGAGCCCGACCCCGACTTCACGCCCCTGCCCCACACCTTCAACACGGGCGAGGACTGGGGGGAGTTCTCGAAGCAGCTCGAGGGCTACCACGACGCCCTGCGGGTGTGCGCGCCCACCCACATCACGGCCTGGGACCCCGTCGCGCAGAAGCGCGTCTGGCGGGTGGAGCACGACTCCCAGGTGCCCGGCGGCCTGCTGTCGACGGCGGGCGACCTCGTCTTCCAGGGAAACGGCAGCGGCGTCTTCGCCGCCTACGACGCCACCGACGGGCGCCGGCTGTGGGAGGCCGCGACGCGGGTGGGCGTGATGGCGCCGCCGGTGACCTACGAGGTGGACGGCGAGCAGTACGTCGCGGTGCTGGCGGGTCTCGGCGGCTCCCACGGCCTGCACCGCGACGTCCTCGAGTGGGAGAACGACGGTCGCATCCTGGCCTGGAAGCTCGGCGGCAAGGCGGCCATGCCGAGCGTCGAGCCGATGGACCTCGGCCAGCTGCGGGTGCCGAAGCTGCCCCTCACACCGGAGAGCGTGGCCCGGGGACGCGACCTCTACGGCCGTCACTGCGCGCGCTGCCACGGCCTGACCACCCGCGCGACGGGCATCATCCCCGACCTCAAGCGCTCGACGCCCGCCATCCACGACAGCTGGTCGGCGATCGTGCTGGGCGGGATCCTGTCGGGCGGCGGCATGGCGAGCTTCGCGGACGTCCTCGGGGAGCGCGACGTCGAGGACATCCACGCCTACGTGGTGGCCCAGGCCTTGCGGGAGCCCTCCCTGCTGGAGACCCTCGCGCTGTGGGTGTCCAAGCACGCCTGCCTACCGGCGGAGTGGCTCAGCGACTGACCCGCCGCCGCGCCCGCGGCCGGCTGCGGCATAATGGCGCGGCATGGGTCGACGACGCCGGCGAGAAGAAGCGCCTGTGATCCTACTCGTCGTCGCGGCGCTGTGGCTCGCGGGCTGCTCGGACGAGGGCGGCGAGCGGCCGCCCAACGTGGTGCTGATCAACGTCGACGACCTCGGTTGGCGCGACGTCGGCTGCTACGGC
>Ga0075327_1000611_pt1 | contig 10217 bp, 26 predicted proteins | sample MayberrySE_Catta_2_FD_120056 | JGI IMG/M metagenome (GOLD analysis project Ga0075327, IMG submission 120056) | Natural and restored wetland microbial communities from the San Francisco Bay, California, USA, that impact long-term carbon... | ecosystem: Environmental > Terrestrial > Soil >...
CACTGGTAGAACTATAGTAAGAGGCCCCCTTACCCCCGAGGACTGTCGAGAATGGTATAGTCCGGTCGAGGAGGTAGGGGCGCTGAGGTATGTGTGTGTGGTCCACGGATGGGTGGTCGTATATGGTATCTAGCGAATAACCCTGCTGGCTCAAGGGCTTAGAGGTGGGCCAAAGGGGACCCAAGGAGTACTTGAGAGAGGGACATCGCGAGCCGTAGTGGTTGTGTAGCTCCGGCCCTATGCAGCCCTCGGATGCACCACTAGGGTTCCTGTGGTTAACCCCCAGATACCCGGGCCGCCCCTGGGATGGGACCCACCCCCGGGGATGACCCCCCGGCCCCCGGCAGGACACCCCCGGCTGTCCCCAAGGTACCCAGGGGGGTCTCTCTTCACGACAGGGCTCAACAACAGCAACAAAGGCGCAGCGAAGCCGTCGAATTTGAAGTGGGGGCGGGTCGAACATTCGATGGGCGGGGGGCTAGGGTCCCCTTTGGTTTCCCCTGGTGGCAAAGTGGGGGCATGGGTGTGCCCCCAGCTCTGGCTAACCCCTTGGGTTACCTCGGGTATTCCTCGATCGAGGGTGATAGCATATCTCCATCGAGGGGCTGACCGAGGGGGGCCAAGGGGGACATTCAAGGGGGACATTCATTCAACGGTGATCGGAGATAAGCCTTTGATTTTTAAAGACATAAAAGCTTGAGGTATTCAGCCAGTCTAGCCACCCCAGGTCCACTTGGGTCCACTGTGGTTCAACACCAGCTACACTCGCGGAATGTTCCAGCCTGCGGCTGTCTATACTTCAAGGACCTCACCAGCGTTAACCAGTGAGGTCCTCAGCGAGGGGCTCGTACCCTCGCCCTTTCAGGTCATCCAGGGTATCCATCGGGGAGGTCCTTGCCCAGCGGGGACCTCAGGGCTGGCTCAGCCACTCCCTGCTCCCGGTCGCTCCCTGAGTGGTCACTCCACTCTCGCAGACGGTTGACTGGACTGTGAAGCCCTCGCCGTGGCCGGTGCGTCCTCTTCAGGGAACCTGGTGGGGCTCAAGGGGGAGAGGGCTGCTCGGCTGCCCCCTCTCTTGCCTGTCCCGCCCACCTTGGGCTCAGTCTACATGTGGGGAGTGTTAGCCCCAAGTTCAAGGGGTATACTCCGGTTTCTTTGTAGCCACCTGCCTGGCTCCATCCGAGGGTAGAGCAGGCGGAAGGCCTCGGGTATCGTCGCCCCCGAGCCCGAGGGCAGGCGCCTCTTCGTCCTCCACGCTCTGGTCCCCGGGGTATCCCCGAGGGGACCGAGGATCACCTCGTAGCCCGTGATCATCCCTCGTCCTCCACGTAGGTGCCGGGCACGAGCCAGTAGCTCTCGCTGGGCCTGAATGCCCCGTTCGGGGCGTCCTTCAGCCGCACGATGAGGGTCCCACCGAAGTACCCATACAGGTAGCAGATAAACATGAGTGTTCTCCTTGGGTTACCTAAAGAAGGCAGGGGGGTCGGGTACGGGAGTACCAGCGCCCCTACTTCACGCCCGCTAAGCCCTTGCTACAGTAGGGCGTATATCGTCCCCCTTTGTCCTCGTCCTCCGGCTCATCGCTGTAGGTCCCCGGGACCAGCCAGTGGCACTCGCTCGGGAAGGTGAAGTCCGTCATGGCGTCGTAGAGGCGGCTCTCGGTCGTAATGCTGCCCCCGAGCACGTCGGGGAACGGCAGGTACCAGATGTACATCTCAGGTCTCCCCCAGGGTCACCTCGGCAACCCCGGTCATGCCCAGGCGCTCAAGCACCTCGGGCTCGCCGTAGTTCGGCACGCTCTCCAGGATGTCGATCAGGATGGCCTCGATCCCCTCGGTCACCAGGCGCCTGCGCACGGTCTGCGCGATGCGCTCCCGGTTCGCCAGGCGCTGCTCGGGTGTCTTGCCGTTCTCGGGCATCTCTCAGTCCCTCTCGAAGGTGTCGTAGGTCCAGAGGACCATGATGAAGACCAGCAGTAATCCGATAACCATCTCCACTACCATTCCCCCTAGTTCAGCCTCGATAAGTGGTTGAAGTCCTTGGTCTCCCTGAGGTCCTCCGGTGCGCCCCGGGGCCTCCACGTGGCGCGGTCCTTTAGCTGGGTGATCCGAATGTCTCCCAGGGTTGCCCAGAGCGCGCCTCTGTCCTGCTTCTCGTGGCTCAGCCACTTCCAGAGGGCCTTCTTGCTTGTGGCCGCCCCGACGATCTCACCCGAGGGCCAGGTGGCCACATAGATCATGGGCGTCTTCACTGCATCGTCCTCCATCCTCCCTGGTGCCAGTAGACCAGGACCATGAAGACCAGGATCATTCCGGCGAGGATCAGGTTCGGGGTCACTCGGGCTCTCCACTCGCCCAGCGGCAGTCCGGGTTAGAGCAGCGCCAGAACTTACCGTTGACCACCCAGTAGCAGCCGGCGCCGCACTTGGGGCACCAGTGCTTGGTCCGCTTGCGCTCTCGCTCCTCAGTGTCACAGTACAGCAGGAGCAGCACGAGCCAGGCAGCGGCCAGCATCAACGTGAACTTCCCGACCCAGGCCAGGTAGATGATGAAGGTCTCAACCATCTGGGTTCCCCTCCAAAAAAACACCGTTTAGAGGCCGCGGGCCTTCTTCTCGTCCAGCTCCCGCAGGCGGGCATTGGTGCGCGCGCCCCAAAGCAGGACCAGGATGATCAGGGCAACCATGAAGGCGAACGTGATCATTGGGTCTCTCCCTCAGCCGTAGTAGGTGATGCTGCTGACGATGGCGTTCTTGAAGTAGACCGCACCCTCGGCCACCTCGGTGATGGTCGTGTCGTTTGCAGCCAGCCGACGCCGGGCCTCGGCGAAGCGGTGGATCATGTCCAGGGCCTCGCCCTCGGTAGGCTTCGTGCCGAACATGACCGGCTTCTCAGCACCGACCATGCGAACCCACGCATTGTAACCCATTGACATCACTCCTGCATTGGGGAGTATAGGATCGCAGTACCGATTACCGCGATCTTGCTCGTAGTTCTGTCGAGCACCCGGGTGTCCAGGGTCACCTTGCGGCCGACCACCTCCCGCACCTCGATCTCGACATCAACCTGGTCGCCGATGAAGATGGGGTTCAGGAACTCCAGGGTCTGCCGCAGGTAGATCGCGCCCTCCCCCAGAGCCTCAGCCAGCGCCGCGCTGATCCAGGCACCACTCAGCATCCCGTGGGCGATGCGCTTGCCGAACCTGGTGGTCGCGGCGTACGTCTCGCTCATGTGGACGGGGTTGATGTCCCCGGATACCTCCGCGAAGGCCTTGAGGGTGTGGTGGGTCACAATGTGCCCCCACACCATCTTGGTGCCGACCTTGATCATGAGACCTACTCCCTCCAGAGCCCCGGGACCGGCTGCGGTCCATCCGGGTCTGTCCCGGGGACCAGCCACCAGCCCTCGCTGGGCTGTGTCTTGCCGTAGTAGCAGCGCGGGCCGTAGTAGACCGTCAGTCCGTACGAGAACCCGAGCAGCTGGTGCCAGTAACGCCAAGTCGCAATCTTCATTTCCAGACACTCCTACCAATGTTGGCCAAGGTCACGGTTGGGAGCCGCGCAGGCAACTTCGGCAGGGGCTCACCAACCTCGACTAGGACACAAGTCTCTGGGTCGAGACCGGCCCGGCGAGCAACCTCGGCGGCAGGCACGTAGGCCTCGGCTCGCAAGTCCAGGTCCGTGCTGTAGACCACACGGCGGACGCCGGCCTTGCGCGGGTAGCTGCCGAGCACCAGGTGCGTCTTGTTCATGTCACCCTGCCCTGGCCCAGAGGAGCCCCACGAACGGGTCACGGAACGCCTCCGGGGCCTTCTTCTCCCACAGCTCGTCCTTGACCTCGACGACACCACCCGCCGGCAGCTGGTAGAGGTTCTCGGCGATGCCGGGCTCTTCGACGTACTCGCCGTCCCCGAACCCGTCACCCTCGATCACGTGACCACCGTAGTGGCGGACGATCGCCCGGCCCAGCTCCAGGGCCTCGTCATGCCCCAGCTCCACGCCGGCATCCCCGTACCGGTTGCCGATGCCGAGGTACACACGCTCGACCGGCTCGTCGTCGAAGTGCATCAGCCGGATCGCGGCAGCCTCGCCGCGCTCCAGGTCTCGGTTCATGAGCAGCTTCAGCATCTCTCTCACTCCGTGATCGCCCAGGGCTCAGCCTCGGGCGCAAGCTCCCAGATGTAGGCGGGAGCGGGCTTCACCGGGACACCGTACCTATCACGCATCGGTCCTACTCCCTCCTGGGGTTCACTCCTTAGGTGGGGACTTTTCGCGCCGTTTCAAGCCCCAGGCCGAAACAATCGCATCCCCCTTGGTCCACCAGAGCATCCAGGGCAGCGTCATCGCGCAGGCGACGAAGCTAGATAGGACCAATCCGCCGGCCCCAAGCGTCGCGGCGAACATCAGCCTCGGTATCGGGGGCATCGCTCGGATAACCGAGGTTTCCAAGGGGTCCATCATCCTCGTTGTCCTCCAGGTATTGGTGCCAGTCCTGCACCCGGGTTCGCCCCTTGCTGGGGACCCGGCGCTGCCGGTACTGCGGCTCGGCCAGTTCCTTCGCGTAGGGGTTTCTCCGGGACACACCCGTTGACCCACGGGAGGCAGTCCGCCTCATGCTCGATCCCTTTCCATCCCACGGGCGCGTAGCTCAGTGCCACCGCCACCACCAGAGCGACCAGGGGGGCCGCCCGCATCAGAACTCCTTCCTCAGGGCCAGCCCGAGCCCAATCCCGCCGACCATGTTGCCCAGGGTCACGGGAAGTAAATTGGCCAGCATGTCCACTAGGGTAACCTCTGCTCCCGCAAGGTAACCCATTGGGATCAGGTACATATTAGCCACGCTGTGCTCGAACCCCAGGGCCACGAAGGCAGCGATGGGTGGCACGATCGCGAGCACCTTGCCCGCCGTGCTCTCGGCCCCGGCAGCCATGGCGACCGCCAGGCAGACCAGCACGTTACAGAGGATGCCCTTGGCGAAGGCCTGCTCGAACGGGAGCGCTGCCTTGGCCTCGGCTATGCCCCGGGCAACCTCAGCTACGGCCTCGGGCATCCCGGCTGCGCCCATGAGGGCCAGGGCCAGGAGCGAGCCAAGCAGGTTGCCGGTGTACACGAGCCCCCAGTTCCGCCAGCGCGGCACCCGGGCGACCGTGAGGGTCATCAGGTTGCCGGTGAACAGCTCGGCGCCCGTGAGGACCACCAGGATCAGCCCGAGGCTGAAGGCGGCCCCGGCCAGCAGGCGGCTACCGCCCCCGGCGAGGACCTGAGTGCAGATCATGCCGCCGAAGGAGATGTAGAGGCCTGCTAGGGTGGCCAGGGTAAGGGTGCGCTCGGTGACTGCGGCTACCTTGCGCCTCCCTGCGGCAGTGAGCTTCGCGAGCATGTCAGCGCTCCACATACATCCGGGCCAGACGCTCCAAGGAAACGCCGTCCTCGGCCTGTAGAAACTTCACGGCGTGCTCGGCTCCAGTCCTGTAGCCATAGTCCCAGTTCTCCCCCCAGACTGCCCACTCAGCGGGGCAGCTGACGGTCGGGACCTTGCGGAGCACGCTGCGCACGCCCTCGGCGTAGGCCTTGGTGAAGGCGTAGTTGCGCATGCGGTTGAACTCTTCGGGGGCCATCATCGTCATCACTCCAGGATCATCCCCTTCGACACCAGGATCACCAGGTGAACCAGGTCGGGCTCCCTCGGCTCGACGTACGGGACCTCGATCACGTCCTCGTACATCTCGTCCGCTTCCTGCTCCAGGACCAGGCAGAGGAGTTCCACCTCGCGCTCGTCCTCGGGCTCAACGATCAGATGATTGTACCACATCGTCCTCACTCCCTAGGTGGGGAGGTTCACTTCTCAGGCTCGAACTCGGCGCCGACCACGAGGCCGGCTGCGATCTGTGTCGAGAGGCTGGCGGCCCAGCGGTCTGCCAGAGCCCAGGCCTCTGCCATAGTCAGCCCGGTGCGAACCACGGTGGGCTCACGGCCGGGGAGCTTGGAGTACACGCGCATCGTACGCATTGGGATCACCCCTTGTAGTGCCTGCCCGGGGGCGGACCCAGGGCCAGGCAGAGAACCAGCACCAAAACGACCAGGAAGAACAACATCTTAGTTCCTCCGAAAGGGGGTCCCGGGTAGGTGGGGTCCCCACGGTTAACATATGGGGACCCTGGGGACTATCTTCAAGGGCGGATGATCAAAATGCCCAGCTGACGAGGTTGCCCAGCACGATGAAAATCCACGTGCAGGCGAAGATCGCGGCCGAAATCAGCAGCGCGAACACCACTGGCTCCGGCACGCCACCGGACATGAAGAACTCGACGAGCTTGTTGAAGCGCTTAATCATTTCGCAGCCTTCCCAAAGAGCTTCTCGACCGAGCGCACACCACCGAAGCCGAGCAGCAGCATGAGGACATTCTCCAGCATGCCGGTCTCGATCCCGGGTGGCATGGGCATCCCGAAGGTCACCGATGCCCAGGCGAGAAGGTTGAAGCCGATAGTCTGATACGCCAAAGCGGCGCCGCACACCCAGCCCACGAACGGCCGCCAGCCGCTCACGAAGAGCCGAGCGTGCTCCGCCTCCTTGGCGTTGATGTTGGTCTGGTTCTCGGCCAACTCGCGTTCCAGGTTGATCGCCTGGCCCTTGATGTTGGCCTCGAACTCAGCCATCTTGGTCTTGTCGGGGATGAACTTCCCCACCTCCTTGACCACGCTATCAGCGAAGTCAAAGATAGAGCCGATGCCCATCATTACTTACCCTTCTTGTTACCCTTGTCTTCCTTACCCTTGCCACCCTTCTTCCCGCTCTTCCCCTCGGTCTTCGCGGGGACGAGCTTGGTGGCCTTCTTGACCTCGGCCTGCTTGGTACCGCAGACCGTGCAGCGCAGGCCACTGGTCATCAGACGCTTGCCAGGACCGTACACGAGGTCCTGGTAGTCATGGATGCACTTCCCCGGGCACACACGCACGATGACGTTGACCGGCTTGCGCTCCTCGACCACCAGGGTCTCGGCCTTCAGCACCGGCATCTCACTACGCGGCAGGCAGTGGGCCATCGTAACCTCCATCAAGCGAGGGGGTCTGTCAGCACCAGGGTGTCCATGCCTCGCTCGACATCGCGGCACATGATGTTGCCGCCGTGGACATCCAGGTCTTCACCAGTCTCCTTCGAGAGCCTGACCACGCGCTCCAAGAGGAGCACCCAGGCCTCGCTGAAGTTCTCACGTACCCTGCGGCGCTTCACTGGGAGTTCCTTGGGAACCCCGGGCCGCGCCAGGTAGGACACAAGCTCCTGTAGATGGTAGAGCTTGCGGGTGAACTCGTTCATCGTGAAGATCGACTTCCTCGGGCTCTCCAGCTTCTCCATTACCGCCACGAAGCCCTGATCATCAGGCATCACATAGATGTCGCCGATCACAGGCAGGAGGTGACGGTAGCGGCAGCGGGGGTTGACCCTCGCACGCTTCGCCCAGCGCGCATAGGGGAGCCAGCCGTCGTACTTGGCGCTGCTGCTCACCCGGATCACGAAGGGCTCGCTGTCCTTCCCGAAGACGGTCGCGTACACACCCTGGCCCCAGGGCTTCCAGCCGGCGGCAGCCAGGGCATTCAGGAAGCGGGGCTTGTGCCCAACGGCCTCCTTCAGCTCCCTTGGGAGCGGGGTGCTAGTGCGCATGGGAGTAGCTCCTATAGGCGAGGCGCCCTTAACCCGGGGCGCCTGAGACGGGACCTCTTGGTTTCCCGGTGGCATCCGGGGAGGGCTGTTCGACCGGCCGCCCTCTATGAGCCGATCTCTCTACACTCTATATATGGGGACTGTCCACCTTGGTTTCAAGTCCCTGATTGGGGATTTTTGGCGGCCTTTCGACCTCACCCGAGGCTTTCGTGTGGGGGATTTGCACCCGCGTCGGCGCCCTCCCTCGGCACGTAGCCTACTCGACCGCCTAACCCCCTGCCGGGGGTGTTGGTTCCGACCCCGGGAGTTGAACCCGAGCCGCGCCATCAGCGGGCCGCATCGGCGGTTGCCTACTTCAGGATCACCGGACCCTCAGGTCGGAATGTTGGTGCCCCAGCTTAACCCCCTGGGGCAGGGTAGAAATCTCTGGTATGCGTGGGACTTCGGTCGCTAGCTGTAGGGGGACGCGTGGTTTTTGGCTGTCTTCAGCCCGGTCGTTCCGTGTCCGCCTCAATCGAGGTCGATCCTGGCCGCTCTGCCGGACTGTAGCCCCCGTCCGTATCCCTACGCATACCAGAGACTTCCATCACACCCCGCCGGCTTTCGGCGCTCCCGATTGGCGGGCGGGCTCACTACTTGCAGCTCCTTGCGGACTTGCTGCGGCCCTACGTCTACCGGCCCAGGCGGGATGTGGTCTCCTATTCACGATGTCCCTTCGTCGGGGTTTCTTGGCGGTCCCTTGGGAGCCCCGGGCTGACCCTTGGTCGGCCACCCCTCCGGGGGATCGGGGCTCTTCTGGGGTACACTCTGTATATGGGGATCGTCCCCAGGGATTACAAGGGTACGTCCTCGATTTTTGTGATGGTCAACGGCTTCCGGTTCTTCCGGGACCGGCACCAGAGCACCGGGCGGCAGGGCTTCCCCCTGTTGAGCCTGATCCGGCCGATGCTCAGCTCCTTGGCGTGCTGGCGACTGTAGGCCTTTCCCGGCTCGATCACGTCCTGTTCCTCCCGGGTCAGACCCCGGGTCCACCAGTCGAGCAGCACCATGGGCTCCGCGCCCTCGGGTGCCTTGAGTTCGTTGATGTGTATGGACTTCGCCCACTTGGGTCCCCGCTCTTGCACGAGGACCCGCTTGGCTCGCCTCTTGTTGGTCTCAGCGACCAGCGCGTGGAGCCACCGGGGGACCTCCTGGCCCTTCCGGGTGCTGTGCCGGCCGAACTCTACCTCGGTGGTGCGCAGGACGAAGTGGTAGGCCTTCACCAGGCCTCGCGTTGGACGTACGGGAGGGGAAAGCGAACGTAGAAGCTCCCGTCACCCTGGTCGACCACGTCCTCGTCGTCCTCGACGGGCCACTCGTAGGGTGCATCGGGCTGCTCGTCCATGTCGTGCGCGGTGCACATGGGGCACTGGCACTCGAACTCCATCGGGTCGACGCAGGCGTTCTCGATCAGCTCGGCCATCACCTCGTCCTCGTACTCGACGAAGGTCTCGATGCCGTACGTGCGGTCGAGGATGAAGGTGCAGTACTTGATCGCCTTCTTGATGTCCTCGGCGCCGCCCTTCAGCCCGTGGCGAGAGACGTACTTCACCACGTTGCCCTCGGCGTAGGGCATGTCGTTCGCCATGATGTACTCGACCGGCTCGATGTTCAGGCGGTAGTGGATGGGGGTGTCCATAGGATCGGTTCCTTCTTGATCGGGTCCCAGTCAGACCAGCGCAGGATACGGGCAAGACGCGCCTGCTGAAGCGCTTGCTCCGGCCCGAGCTTGGCCTTCTTGAAGGCATTGACCACGGCAGCCCAGTGGTTGCTCGTGGTGCGCAGCAGCTTCTCAGCTGTCACCGGGCCGACACCGGGGCATCCACCCCAGCCGTCCACGGCTTTGTCCCCGATAAGTATCTGATAGTAGAAGTTAAAGTCGGCCACCTCGGGGGTGATGGTCGTCATCTTGCCCTGGCGGAAGTTCAGCCCGGGTATCTGCAACAGGTCCTTGTCCTCACTCGCGACCACCACCACCCGGTCACCGTTCTTCGGCCAGGTCGCCATGATCCCAAGCACGTCATCGCCCTCCAGGCCGTTGTACCGGAGGGCCTTCAGCTCAGTCTTGCCGTCCACGATCTGCCGGCGCAGGGCCGCGTACCTCATAGGGAGGCGCTTGCCGTGGCCCTCTTCCCTTCGGGCCGCCTTGTAGGTCTCGCACACGTCCCGGCGGAACGAGCGACCGCTCCCGAAGCACATGAGCACCTCGGGGTCCTCCAGCTTCGTGGCGCGGATCAGGTTGCCGAGGCGCTGAAGTACTGCGTCCCATGCCTCGTCCTCGATAATGTGGAGGGTCCAGATACCCCTCCCCCAGTTGGTCTCGTGCTCAACGGCGCTGAGGGAGCGGTACAGTAGATGGTCGCCGTCAACCAGCAAGAGTGGCTCTTGCGACATTGTTCCACTCCTCAAATAACAGTCGAAGGCCCACCGGGGTGAGCCTCCAGAACCTTCCGTAACTTGTGGGTCCCTGCCGTGTACTCAGGACGCCCATACTTGCGAGGGCGGCAATAATGTCGGCCTG
>Ga0075327_1000613_pt1 | contig 10201 bp, 10 predicted proteins | sample MayberrySE_Catta_2_FD_120056 | JGI IMG/M metagenome (GOLD analysis project Ga0075327, IMG submission 120056) | Natural and restored wetland microbial communities from the San Francisco Bay, California, USA, that impact long-term carbon... | ecosystem: Environmental > Terrestrial > Soil >...
ACCTTGTGGGCCTCGGCGACGACGGGAGCCGGCCCCACCAGGGTGCCGACGCGGTTGCCCGCCATGCCGTAGCTCTTCGAGAACGAGAACGCGGAGACGGTGCGCTCGGGCGCGAAGCGCGCGGTCGAGACGTGCTCGCCGCGGTAGACGAACTCCTCGTACACCTCGTCGGAGAGGATCCAGAGGTCGTGGCGGCGCGACCAGGCGGCGAGCGCCTCGAGCCAGTCCGGCGGCAGCACGCGTCCCGAGGGGTTCGAGGGGTTCGAGAAGTAGAGCGCGACCGTGCGCGCGCTGCGGCGCGCGTCGAGTGCGGCCAGCGCCTCCGCGATGCTTCCGATGCGGTCGAAGAACGGCACCTCGACCGGCGTCGCGCGCTGCGAGCGGACGATGCCGCGGATCAGCGGCCAGAAGGGCGCGAGGATCAGCACCTCCTCGCCCGGGTCGCAGAGCGCCGACAGGGCGCACGCGAGCCCGGAGGTCGCACCGGCCGTCACCAGCAGCTCCGCGCGCTCGCACGCGAGGCCGTTGCGCTCGCGGAGCTTCTGGAGCGTCGCGTCGACGAGCGCGGGCATGCCGCCGGTCTCGCCGTAGCGATGCAGGCCCGGGAAGTCGGCCTCGTGGAGGTCCTCCATGCGCGCGCCCGCGGGCGGCGAGAGGAACGTGTCGCCCACGTGGAGCGGGAAGAGCGGCCCCGCGTGGCGGCTCAGATCGAAGGGCGTATAGACCGCGCCGGGCAGCGCCGCGACGGCCGCGGCGGCACGCTCGTCCGACGGCTTCGGCATCAGCGCACGGTAGCGTGGGGGAGCCGGAGCACGTGCGTCCGTGTGCAGCCGCGGAGGGCCGAGCCGTCCGTGGTCTGCCCGAGCAGGCAGACGCGTTTCGTGACGAGGCCCGATGCTCCTTCGAACGCTTCGAAGGAAAAGCGACAGACCAGATCCTCGGCGCCGTCACCGTCCGCGTCGCGCGCGCGGCAGCGCCGGAGGGGAGCGAAGCCCTCGAGCGAGAGCGAGTCGATGTCGACCTCCGCGGGCGCGTCGAGGTCGGGGTCCGGCCGGATCGACACGCGGAAGCTCTTCTTCGGGACGAGCACGCTGCCGAGCCCGAATCCGCTGGTGCGTGCTCTCCCCTCGACGAAGATCTGGACCGGGCGCACGGCCGGCTCTCCCGGCTGCCGCTCCTGGGCTCCGAGGTCGATGGCCTCGGCGGCAACGCGCGGATCGCCGTCGAGGTCGAGAGCGCTCGCCGCCAGTTCCTCCGTGCCCGCGTCGAGGAGCGGTGAGCCTGCGCCGGGCACGGCGTCCTCGTGGTCCTCGAACAGCGGGTCTTCGGAGAGGTTGCCGTCGATGCCCGTGAGGTTGGTGACGCCGACGTAGTTCCCGGTGGGAGCGAGAGCGAAGGGGTTCTCGTTCTGGAACACGTCGTTGTGGACGATGCTCGGGTCGGAGGCCGCGTCGAGGAGGATCCCGCGGCTGCCGAAGGCGAGCACGTTGTTGGCGATGATCGCCGTGGCGCCCTGCTCGCGGCTCACGCAGGGCCCGCCCGGCAGCGGAAGCGGGCCGGTCCAGGGCGGAAGCGGAGAGAAGAACTCGCAGAACGCGATGCCCTGCGTGCCGAGGAAGGTGTTGCTCGCGATGAGACCGAGGTCGCCGACGGCCGACGCAGAGAGGCCACCCCACGCGCGCGGTGGGATGCCGAGCTGCGGCGTCGGCAGGAACAGGTTGCCGACGACCCTGCTCGCCTCCGGGGCGAAGCCCTCCAGCTCCAGCGCTCCCCGGATCCGATTGCGCTCGATCCGAACGGCCTCCGCTCCGGGCATGGAGTACGAGAGACGAAGCGCCGAGCCGCCCCGCCCGTCGAGCTCGCTCTCCTCGATCACGGGAGAGGCGTCGAGTCCTACGATCGCGCCGTCGACTTCGCTGCCCGTGACGATGGCCCGAGAGCCCTCGAGCCGGATCGCGACGCCGGCCGCGCCGATCCGGCTGGCCGAGATCGTGGGCGACGTCGCGTTCGTGCAGTCGACCGCTTCCGTGGGGTTCCGAGCGGAACGAACGTCGCGCCAGACGAACAGCCCGTCGAGCGTCGCGTTCGCACAGCGCAGGCTCGGAAGCTGGTCGCCGAGATCGAGGAGGGTGCGGTCCGCGCCGGCGCCGCGCACGTCGACGCCGTGCTTCAGGATCAGCGTCTCGACGTAGCGCCCGGGAGCGACGAGGACGGTGTCACCCGGCGTGGCGAGGTCGAGCGCCACGGCGAGCGAGCGGAAGGGATGGTCGGCCGTCCCGGGTCCATGCCGGCTGCCGAGCCTCCGGTCCACGCGGCCGCGGCTCGAAGAAGACGGGAGCCTCCCAGGGCTTCCACGCGAGAGCGGCCGGGTCGCCGCTCACGGCGTACACCGCGACGCGCTCGACGGGGCCCGCGTTCACGAAGCCGGCAGCCGAGCTCCAGATCCGCAGCGTGGCGGAGGTCGCGGCCCCTTCGAGCGCGGAGGCGTCGAAGACGAAGACCGCGCGTTCCTCGCCCGCGCCGCCGCGTCCCACCGCGTACGCCGCTTCGGGCCCGAGCTCGAAGCTCCCGTTCTCGCGGAACGTGCCGCGCTCGACCGCCTCGAGGACGACCGTCTCGGCGCCGGCCGCGACGGCGCCGGCGGAGAGGGCTCCCGCGAGGACCCAGAATCGCAGCAGCCCGGCTCCCGGAGCGCCCCCGCGGCCGCATTCTGCCACAGGTCGGCCGCGCCGTGGCGCCCTACCATGGCTCGCCCCGGAGGTTTCCATGCCCGCCGCCTACGAGACGCTCTCGCTCCGCCACGAGGGCCCCGTGATCTGGTGCACCCTGAACCGGCCGGACGCGCTGAACGCGCTCTCGCGCCAGCTCGTGAACGATCTGCGCGCCTTCTATGCCGAGCTGGCAAAGGACGTGGCGACGCGCGTCGTGGTGCTGCGCGGCGCCGGGCGCGCGTTCTGTGCGGGGCTCGACCTGAAGGAGGGCGGCACGGGGGAGGATGGCCTCGGCACCGTGACCGGCGGCATGCGCGGCCAGCGCCACATCAGCGAGCTCGCGCTGCTGATGCGGCGGCTCCCGCAGGTGTTCGTCGCCTGCGTGCACGGCCCGGCCTGCGGCGGCGGCTTCATGCTCGCGCTCGCCTCGGACCTGCGCATCGCGGGCGAGTCGGCCCGCATGAACGCGGCCTTCATCAAGCTCGGGCTCTCGGGCTGCGACGTCGGCGTCTCCTACCTGCTGCCGCGCCTGGTGGGCGCGTCGGTCGCGGCCGAGCTGATCCTCACCGGGCGCTTCGTCGACGCGGAGCGCGCGCGCGAGCTCGGCCTGGTCTCGGCGGTGGTGCCCGACGCCCAGCTCGAGGCGGAGGCGCGGAAGCTCGTGGACGACCTGCTCGCGACGTCTCCGCTCGGCCTCCGGCTCAGCAAGGAGTGCCTGAACGCGAGCCTCGACGCCGGCAGCATGGACGCAGTCGTCGCGATGGAGGACCGCAACCAGATCCTCTGCGCGCAGACGCGCGACTTCCGCGAGGGCATCAGCGCCTTCCTCCAGAAGCGGAAGCCGGCCTGGAAGGATTCGTAGGGAGCGTCACCCTCCGGACTTCGGCCGGGCCCGCGGTCGGCCGATGAGGGCTCCGATGCGGAACGCGTTCCTGGCCGGGCTCGTGGCCTTCTCGCTCGTGATGGGCGGCTGGATCCTCGTGCAGGACCGGACCGGCACCGGCGAGAGCGCACTCGCCGTGCTCGGGGACGAGGCCGAGGCCGCGCTCGCCGAGGTGAAGGGCGCCGCGCCCGCCGCCCGGGACGAGGAGCCGGCGAGCTTCTACCGCTACACGGACGAGTCGGGCAGCGTGCGTTTCGTGACGTCGCTCGCCGAGGTGCCGCGGCACCTCCGAGACCGCGCGCAGCCGGTGACGCAGAACCGCGTCCAGCGTGCGCCCGCGGCCGCGCCCGCGAGGACCCCGCCGCGCTCCGCACGCCCCGCCCGCGAGCGGCCCGCGCGCGCCGAGCCCGCGCTCGCGAGGAATCGCGACGTGATCGTCTACACCACCTCGTGGTGCGGCTGGTGCCGCAAGACGCTCGCCTACCTCGACCAGAACGGCATCGACTACGAGAACCGCGACATCGAGGCCGACGACGCGTGGCGCGAGGAGCTCGAGGAGAAGACGGGGTCGACGAGCATCCCGGTGGTCGAGATCGATGGGCAGATCGTGCGCGGCTACGACCCCGCGCGGATGCGAAGGCTGCTCGAGTCCTCATAGAACCGCCCTGGCGCGGCGGGTGTCGCTAACGGTCGCTAGGTTGGAACGCGTTTCGCTGTGAGCCGGGCTTTGGCGTGAGGGGGGCGCGCGCTGCGAGTCACGACGGGCAGGAAGGCAGGTCAGAGGATGATCGACGAGCCGCGCGGCGATTGCTTCGTGGTGTCCGGCGGGCGCCCGCTCGGCGGCACGCTGGTGCCGGCCGGCAACAAGAACGAAGCGCTCCCCGTGCTGGCCGCGGCGCTGCTCGCGCCCGGCGAGCACGTGGTCTCGAACCTGCCGCGCATCCGCGACGTCGGCACGCTGCTCGAGATCGTGGCCGGCCTCGGGGTGCGGGCCGCGCTCCCGGTCGGCGGCAACGAGGCGCACCTCGACACGCGAGACCTGAACGGCCGCGCGCCTTCCGCCGACCTCGGCGGCACGATCCGCGGCTCCTTCCTGCTGGCCCCGGGGCTCCTCCACCGCACCGGGCGCGCCGTGCTGCCGCGCCCGGGCGGCGACCGCATCGGACGCCGCCGCGTGGACACGCACCTCCACGCGCTCCGCATGCTCGGCGCCGAGATCGAGCCCCGCGAGCGCCAGTACCACCTGCGCCTCGACGGCCGCTTCCGCGGCACCGACATCTTCTTCGACGAGGCCAGCGTGATGGCCACCGAGAACGCCGTGATGGCGGCGGCGGTGGCCGAGGGCCCGACGCGCATCGCGAACGCCGCCTCGGAGCCGCACGTCCAGGGCCTCTGCCACTACCTGAACGCGATGGGCGCGAACATCCGCGGGATCGGCACGAACGTCCTCGAGGTCGAAGGCGTCGCCGAGCTGTCCCCCGCCTCGCACCGCGTCGGCCCCGACCACATCGAGATCGGCTCCTTCATGGCGATCGCCGCGATGACGGGCGGCGAGCTGCGCGTCCGCGACGTGCGCCACGACGACCTGCGCATGATCCTGCTCGTGTTCGCGCGCCTCGGCGTCGAGGCACGGTTCGAGGGCGACGAGCTCGTGGTGCCGTCGAAGCAGGAGCTCGTGATCCAGGACGACCTCGACGGCGCCATCCCGAAGGTGGACGACGCGCCCTGGCCGGGCTTCCCGACCGACCTCACCTCGATCGCGCTCGTGCTCGCGACCCAGGCCTCGGGCACCGTCCTGATCCACGAGAAGATGTTCGAGAACCGGCTCTTCTTCGTGGACCGGCTGATCGCGATGGGCGCCCGCGTGGTGCTCTGCGACCCGCACCGGGCGCTCGTGACGGGCCCGACGCGGCTCACGGGCGAGACGATCACGTCCCCCGACATCCGCGCCGGCATGGCGCTGCTCGCCGCCGCGCTCTGCGCGGAGGGCCGCTCGCTGATCATGAACGCGCACCAGGTCGATCGCGGCTACGAGCACATCGACGAGCGCCTGCGCGCACTCGGCGCGCAGATCGAGAGGACGTAGCTCCCCCGCGAGCCCGGCGCAGCCCGGCGCGCAGCGAGCCGAAGGCGAGCGAAGCCGATCAGGCCAGGAGCGCCTCGCGCAGCGCGGCGAGCTCCGCGTCCGCGAGGCCGGCGCGCTCGCGCGCCCAGCGCTCGGCGCCGCCGTGCGCCGCCTCGAGGTGGTCGAGCGCCGCGGCGAGCGTGGCGGGCTCCGAGCCCATCAGCGCCGCCACGCGGGCCGGGTCGATGCCGCGCTCGCGGAAGAAGCGCTCGGCCGCGCGGATGCGGCCCGCGGTGTAGCGGCCCGTGAGCGCATAGTCCTCGATCACGAGTTCGCGCGGGACGCCGAGCAGGAGCAGCAGCAGCGCCGCGCTGACGCCGGTACGGTCCTTGCCGGCGGTGCAGTGGAGCACCGCCGGGAGCCCGTCTTCCCGCGCGAGGCGGCGGAACACCGCGCCGAACGCGGGCGCGCAGGAGTCGAGCATCCCGCGGTAGCTCCGCGCCAGCCAGCTCGCGTCGACGTCGCCGAGCTCGCCCGACTCGAAGCGGCGCCGCCACTCGGAGGGCTGGACCGTGACGTCGCCGAGCGGGTGGCGCGAGTACTCGAAGGGCGGCCGCCCGGCGAGCCGGTTCGGCTCCTCCGCGACCTCGGCGTCGCCGCGGAAGTCGCACACGAGGCGGAGGCCGAGGCGCTCGAGGTAGGCGAGGTCCGCGTCCGAGAGCGAAGCGAGCGAGTCGGAGCGGAAGACGGCGCCCCAGCGCACGGCGCGGCCCGAACGGGTGGGATAGCCGCCGAGGTCGCGGAAGTTCTGCGCGCCCTCGAGCGGCAGCAGTCGCTCCGCCACGAGCTCCTCGTGGCCGTCCGCCCCGCACACGACGAGAACGTGGCGCTCCGCCGCAGGCAGGCCTTCGAGCCGCACGCGCTCGCCCGAGCGCAGCGAGGCGAGCGGGCGGCGGCGGTCGATCCGGTCGGGCGCGGGCCCGGCGAAGATCGTCACGCCGCGCGCGAGGTGCGCGCCCTCGAGCACGAGCACGTCGCCTTCTCGCGTGAGCTGGATGCGGGCGCGCGCGTGCACGACGAAGAGCCCCCGAGCGAAGCAGCGGCAAGGGCCACACTAGCCCGCTCGAGCCGGGCGTTCCGTCCCGCGCAGCGAGGCGCAGCCGAGCGAAGCAGCGGCAAGGGCCACACTAGCCCGCTCGAGCCGGGCGTTCCGTCCCGCGCAGCGAGGCGCAGTCGAGCGAAGCAGTGGCGTTGGACGTTATCGTGTCCGGCCATGTCGCGACTCGGGACGGTGGTGGTGGTGGGCGCGTCGCTCGCCGGGCTCCGCGCGGCGCAGGCGCTCCGGCGCGCCGGCTTCGACGGGCGGCTCGTCGTGATCGGCGAGGAGAGCGAGAAGCCCTACGACCGCCCGCCGCTCTCGAAGGAGGTGCTGGCCGGCAAGTGGGATCCCGGGCGCACGCAGCTGCTGCGCGCGGAGGACGCGGGCCTCGACGTCGACTGGCGGCTCGGCTGCGCGGCCGCGGGGCTCGACCTCGCGGGCCGGCGCGTCGCGCTCGCGGGCGGGGAGAGCGTCGCCTTCGACGGGCTGGTCCTCGCGACGGGGGCCTTCGCGCGGCGGCTGCCGGGCACACTGCCTGGCATTCACGTGCTCCGCACGCTCGCGGACTGCGCGGCGCTGCGCGCCGAGCTCGACCGCAGCCCGCGCGTCGCGGTGGTCGGCGCAGGCTTCGTCGGCATGGAGGTGGCGGCCACGTGCCGCGGGCGCGGCCTCGCGGTGACGGTGATCGAGGCGCTCGCCGCGCCGCTCGAGCGCGGGCTCGGCGCGGCGCTCGGTGGCTTCGTGGGCGAGATCCACCGCGACCAGGGGGTCGAGCTGCGGCTCGGCATGCAGGTCTCGCGCTTCCTCGGCGGGGCGCGGGTCGAGGCCGTGGAGCTCGCCGACGGGACGCGCGTGCCGGCCGACGTGGTCGTCGTGGGCATCGGCGCGGCGCCGGCCACGGCGTGGCTCGCGGGCTCGGGGCTCGAGCTCTCGGACGGCGTGGTGTGCGACGCCACGTGCCGCACGACGCGCGCGCCCTTCGCGGTGGCGGCGGGAGACGTCGCGCGCTGGCCCAACGTCCTGTTCGGCGAGTCGATGCGCGTCGAGCACTGGACGAACGCGACGGAGCAGGCCGATCACGCGGTCGCGACGCTCCTCGCGGGCGAGGCGGGAGGCACGCCCTTCGCGCCCGTGCCCTTCGTGTGGTCGGACCAGTACGACAAGAAGATCCAGCTGGCGGGACGCATCGAGGACGCCGACGAGACGCGCGTCGTCGACGGCTCGCTCGCCGAGCGCCGCTTCGCGATGCTCTTCGGCAAGGCCGGCCGCCTCCGCGGCGTCCTCGGCGTCAACCGCCCGCGCCTCGTGATGAAGTACCGCGCCCTGATCCGCGAAGGCGCCCCCTTCGCTGTTTAGCCGGGGGACGGTCCTCGTCGTTTAGTTGCCCGCTGCCGCGCCACTAAACAGTGAGGACCGTCCCCCGGCTGAACACACTCAAGCCGCGACCGGGGCCGGACGATGCGGACGGGTCGGGGAGGGGCGCGCATGATCCTCAGCAACACGGAAGACGTGCCGGGCCGCGCGATCCGCGAGTTCTACGGCGTGGTCACGGGCAGCACGGTGCGCTCGAAGCACTTCGGCAAGGACCTGCTCGCCGGGCTCAAGAACTTCGTCGGCGGCGAGCTCAAGGGCTACACCGAGCTGCTCCACGAGGCGCGCCAGGAGGCGATCACCCGCATGATCGAGCAGGCGAAGGCGCTCGGCGCCAACGCCGTGGTGAACGTGCGCTTCGCGACGAGCTCCGTCGCGCAAGGCGCGGCCGAGCTCTTCGCCTACGGCACGGCGGTCCGGGTGGACTAGGGTGCTCGAGGCGCTCGTCCAGCTCGGCGTCCCCCTCTTCCTGCTCGCGCTCGGCTACGTGGCCGGCTCGCTCGCCGAGCAGAGCCACTACAAGAGCATCCGCGTGCGCGAGCTGCGCTTCCGCCGCATGGCGACCACGAACCTGCGGCGCCCGCCCGTCCACTGGCGCATCGAGAGCGTCGGCCTCGTGGCGGGCAGCACGGTGGTCTCCGTCGACTACTTCAAGCGCTTCCTCGCGCAGCTGCGCGGCCTCGTGGGCGGCCGCGTGCGCGCGTACGAGTCGCTCCTCGACCGCGCGCGCCGCGAGGCCGTGCTGCGCATGAAGGAGGAGGCCGCGAAGGCCGGCTACGACGCCGTGATCAACGTGCGCCTCGAGGCCTCGAACCTCGCCTCGCCCCTCCGCAACGACCGCGGCACGGCCGGCGTCGAGATCCTCGCGTTCGGCACGGCGCTGAAGCTCGCGCGCTGAGCGCCCCGGACGGGCCTGCTGTCCTTCGACCTCCCGCCGCTGCCCGAGAACAACGTCTCGCCCGGGCATCCGCTCGCGGAGCTCGCGACGCTCGCCGCCGGGCTCGCGCTCGCGGGCCTCGCGCTGCTCTTCGCCGCGTGGCTCGCGGTGGAAGGCGCCGTGCGCTTCCTGCCCGCCTCGCTCGAGCAGCGCGCGTTCGCGGCGCTCGCGACCCGCTTCGAGGCGGCGGGCGACCCTCGCCAGGCCGGGCTCGAGGCGCTCCTCGCCCGTCTCGCGCGCCACTGGCGCGGCCACGGCTACGCGCTCCGCATCGGCGTCACCGAGGCGAGCGAGCCGAACGCCTTCGCGCTGCCCGGCGGGAACGTCCTCGTGACGAGCGCCCTGCTCGAAGACGCGCGCTCCGAGAACGAGCTCGCCTTCGTCCTCGCGCACGAGCTCGGCCACGTCGAGGGGCGCCACCCGCTGCGCGCGCTCGGACGCGGCGCGCTCGTCGCACTCGCGCTCGCGGCGCTCGGCGGCGCCGACGGCGCGGCGGTCGCGGGCACGGCCGCCGCACTCGGCGAGCGCGCCTTCTCGCGCGAGCAGGAGCGCGCGGCCGACCGCTTCGCGCTCGCGCTCGTCGCGGCCGAGTACGGGCACGTGGCCGGCGCGAGCGACTTCCTCGCGCGGCTTCCCGACGCCGGCCCCGGCGGCGCCGCGGAGCGCGCCGCGAGCTGGCTCGCGACGCACCCGCGCAGCCACGACCGCGTCGCCGAGCTCGAGGCGCTCGCGCGAGCCGCCGGCCTCGCCGCGGGCGGCGCCACGACGCCCCTGCCCGCCGGCCTCCACGCCAGGTAGGCGGGCGCCGCTCGCCTCAGGCTCGTCGCGCGCCGCGGCACCTGCACTAGCCTCGCCGCCCATGACGTGGCGGAACTGGGCGGGCAACGTCGAGTGCGAGCCGCGCGCCCTGCGGAGCGCCAAGAGCGAAGCGGACGTGGTCGCGGCGCTCCGCGATGCTGCGCGCGAGGGGCTCCGCGTCCGCGTCGCCGGCAGCGGCCACTCGTTCTCGCCGCTCGTCGCGACCGACGGCCTGCTCCTCTCGCTCGAGGAGCTCGCCGGCATCGCGCGCCACGAGCCGGCGACGCGGCGCGTCTGGGTGCGCGCCGGGACGCGCCTCCACGAGCTCGGCCGCGCG
>Ga0075327_1000614_pt1 | contig 10194 bp, 10 predicted proteins | sample MayberrySE_Catta_2_FD_120056 | JGI IMG/M metagenome (GOLD analysis project Ga0075327, IMG submission 120056) | Natural and restored wetland microbial communities from the San Francisco Bay, California, USA, that impact long-term carbon... | ecosystem: Environmental > Terrestrial > Soil >...
CGCCCCAGCCTAACGGGAGTCCGAAGTGGGTCAAAACTTCCCGGTTTCCCGCGCTGCAAAAAGCGACCGAAGTTGGATGAAGTTCGGACGCCCTGTTGAGCCAGTTGAAGGGCTCGCCCGCTTCGTTTTCCCGATCGACGAGCTCGCAAGCCTGCCGGCGAAGCTCGCCGCCCCGCCCTGAAAAGCGGTGCCAAACGAAGTTGCGCACTACACCCGCCGCGCCGCCGAACCTATAATTCGCTGGTACCCTCTGCCATTTCAGCCGTCGAAACCGCAGCCGGAATCGGCCGGATTCCAGGCCCCAGTTAGGCTCAGAAACCGCGGCCCTCCGCCACTTTCACAATAACTGGAATTTCCAGCGGGCGAAGGGATTCGAACCCTCGACCCCCAGCCTTAGAAGCTTCTTCCGTTTCGGCCCGTGCCCTTGCGGCGCCCCTTCTTCGCCAATTTCCGAGCGGCGTAGCGCGCATCCACGCGCCGCTTTCTCTTCCGGTGGATGCTGGCTAGGATGGTGACGGGTAGATGCAACGACGAAATTTCGATGCGGCGAATCCTATGCGTTCTGGGCGCGATGATGGGGATGTCCGCCCCCTCCGCAGCGGCGGAGGAGCCGGCGGTGATCCGCTATTGCCACGGCTTTGGCTGCAAGCTGGGCACCACCGTCCGATTCAGTTCAGTGGATATGGCCGAGCTGAAATCGATCGTTAGGGCGGGTCGCTCTTCCGCCGAGGCGGAGCGGGAGGCCCTCGGCAGGGCAGACCAGTGGTACGAGCGCCTGGCCGGGGCCGCCAGCGGAACCTCCACGGACAAGCCAAAAGGCGGCTTCAGCGATGTTTATGATGCCAGCCAGCTCGACTGCATCGACGAGTCAAGAAACACCACGACGCTTCTGAAGCTGATCGAGGCGCGCGGCTGGCTCAGCCATCACACGGTCGGCAGACCGAAAGTGCGGGGGTTCCTCATCGACCTTCGCTACCCGCATAACACGGCGACGGTGATCGAGAAGGACAGCGGCGAGGCTTGGGCGATCGACTCCTGGATTCCGGCCAACGCCGAGTTTCCGGACATCATGCCGCTGAAGGTCTGGAAGACAAAGGGCGTGCTCGGGCGAAACTGACGGCGCGGGCGTTTCAGCGCCACCCGCGCGATGATCGTCAGATGATGAGATTCCGCAACCATCTGCGTCGGTCCCGGTGACGACCCGACGAATGTTCCGAGTCATCATATGTATTGGCATGCCATCGGCAGGGGCCCCGGAGCGCTGTCTGCCTTCGTCGTCATACCTCCGGCTGGTCGCGGGCTAATACCGAAGCAAAACTTCAAACCGCTCATTGATAACGATAATGACGCTGGGGGGTCAATCGCTGCCCGGCGGGATTAGCGACCCATGGCACGGCGCTGCCGATAGAAACCGTGGATCGGCTTATCTTGCAGGTGAAGATCGCCATTTGTCAGCCTGCCACCGGGACGATCGCACCCTCGCGTGCCGACTTCAGGATCGCGTCGGTGATCTGGACGCAACGCAGGCCATCGATGCCTGAAGGATCGGGATCTCGGCCATCAAGGATCGCTTTGGTGAACGCTTTCACCAACCGCTTGTAGCAATCATGGGCTTGGTAGTGCTCGCTGCGCTCACCCGCGGCGGTAACGATGCGCATCACGCGGAGGGCGTGGGAGGACAGAACAACAACTCAGGGGGCTGACTGACTATGGGTGTGAAGATCATACCACCCGATGGCGGAGAGAGCTTCGACTTCCGCGGGCTCGGCGTGCACTGGAAGATTGACGGGCCGGATATCGGGCACCGGTTTGCAGTGGTCCACCATCCGCTGGCGCCGCGGGCGCTGGGCGCTCCGCTGCACTACCACCACAACGAGGACGAGATCTCCTACGTTCTGGAAGGAACGCTGGGGGCCTTGCTGGGCGACGACGTCGTGACCTCCGGGCCGGGAACCTGGGTGTTCAAGCCCCGCCACCAGTGGCACACCTTCTGGAACGCTGGCGACTCGCGCTGCGAATTTATCGAGATCATCTCGCCGGCCGGCTTCGAGAACTACTTCAGGGAGGTTGCCGCAGCGTGGGGTGACCTCGAGGCGTTTGCGCAGATCAACCGAAAGTACTCGCTCGACATGAACTTCGAGAGCGTCCCGGAACTGTGCCAACGCTTCGGAGTGACGTTCCCCAAGCTGTGACTGTCAACTCGCCTGACTAGCGGCCCGCCGGCTACAGCTTCCGGCCTTCCAGGAAGGCGATCAGTTCCGGTAAGACGAGATCGGCGTGTGTCAACGCCGTCAAATGGTTGCAGCCGCTAACCTCGAGGAAGCGCGCGTCGGCGAAGAATGACGCGCAGCGAGCCACTGCGTCGTGAAGCGGATCGTCACCGCCGGCATAGAACAGGCGAGGTCGCGCAAAATCTGCCAGCGCAGCGGAGATATCCGGCCGATCCTCCGCAACGGCGGCGCGCAGTGCGTCGATATCATTGCGCCTTACCCGCTCCTTCCACGCTTCCGGCATTGTCCCGGCGAGATGCTCGACCAGGTCGATCCACCGATCCAGGCCGGCCTCCATCGCCTCGCGGTAGAAGGCCATGCTCTGCCCGAACGGGTGGCAACCTCCAACGATGAGGCGATCGATACGGGCCGGATGATAACGGGCAAGGTTGAGCGCGCCCCAGCCACCCATCGAATAGCCAAGCACATCGGCGCGAATGATGCCAAGCGCGTCGAGAACGGCGACGACATCGGCCGCGCGCGCTTCTGGTCTGTAGGCATCGACCTCATGCGGTCGGCTACTGCCACCATGGCCGCGCTGGTCGATGAGAACGAGCCGGCGGCCGGCTTCGGTCAACGTCTCTACGTAGCCCATTTCCGACCACGACTCGATCTGGTCGGAGAAGCCGTGGAGAAGCACTAACGGCGCGCCGCTGCCGGTTGTTGCATAACGGATTACAACGTCGCCAATTCTGATCGTATCCATGCGCTTCGGGGAATCATCGTGGCAGGATATGGTTCTGTTCCTCGTCGCCCGAGACGAATCCACCGAGGAGTCGATTCCGGCCAAGCGAAATTACTGAGAGACAGGTTACGATTAGGCGAATCAGGCAGCCACCTTCCGACCGGAGGGAACCGGTACCCCCGGATTTGAAACCGTGGGCAACTTCCAAGCCGGTCCAGATTGGCCGACGAGGAACGATTCAAGGTGGTCGGCGAGATCGGCCGCGTCAGAACCTGCACCATCGATCAGCGCGGACTTGCGCCGCCGGAGAAATTGGAGGCCAATCACGTAGGCGCCCGGTGATTGCATGATGACGCCACCGTCATGCACGATCTGTCCCTTTCGGTCGAGAACCGGTAGATCGAGCCACGAATAGTCCGGCCGGTAGCCGGTCGCCCAGATGATCGTTTTGATCTCGCCGTTGCGAAGATCCATACCGAGCGGCGGCGACTCGTCGACCTCGGTCGGTGGAAACCGCGTTGGGGGACCGCTTTCCGCGTGGAGACCACTCTCAGTGGCGAAGTCGTCGATGGCGTCAAGGAGGCGGTTCATCTTCAAATCCGCAAGGGCGCAATGGTTCCTGAGCGAGCCTGAGAATTGCGCCTTACCGTCAACGATGCCCACGAGCCTGCCGCGGAGCTTCACGCCGAGACGTCTTAGTGCGTTGAGGTCGAGAGTGGTGCGCGCCGGCGTGCCGATGAGCTGGATCGATGGGACTTTGCGGGCGCGAACGATGTCGTCGACTTCGGTGTAGCGCTCGTCGAGCACCCCCGCCCTATCCATCCACCACTGGATGTCCCTGCCACGATAAGTCCTCGGCGCGCGTACATGCTCGCTGACCGCCAGGGTCACCGGACGACCCGACCGATGGATCTCCTCGGAAAGCTGAACGCCAGTCGCCGACGCTCCGACCACCATCACACCACCCTCTGCGAGCTGATCGGGATTGCGATAATTCATCGGCGTGAGGGAGGCGATGCCGGCCGGCACCGCATCGGCGACCTTTGGCACGTTCGGGAGGTTGCAGGCGCCAGTCGCAAGCACCACCGACCGGCAGCGCCACTCGCCGCGATCGGTCACGACAAGATAGCCGTCGCCGTCAACACTGACCCGCGTCACCCTGGTGCTGGTCTCGACCGGCGCCGAGATTGCTTCGGCGTAGCCGTCGATGAACGCAACGACTTCGGGCATCGTCCGGTAGCCGTCGGGATCGTCGCCTTCATAGGAATAGCCGGGAAGCCGGCTCTGCCAGTTGGGCGTGAGCAGGCGAAGCGAGTCCCAGCGCTCCGTACGCCACGAGTTCGCAACCGCGCCGCGCTCGAGCACGACATGGTCTATGGCACGCTCGGTGAGGCACCGGCTCATGGCCAGCCCCGCATGCCCGGCGCCGATGATGACAGTCGTCACGCTGCGCAAAGGACCTACTCCTCTACGGACGCCGAAGCCGCTCAGTTGACTTCGACGGTCACGTTGGTCGGGTTGGTCACGATGTCGAAAACCGCCGAACGTTTCTGCGACTGGGCGACCAGGGCCTTGATTTCGTCAGGCGTCGCGTCGGCATCGATATCGTAATGGACCCTGATGCCGTCGAAGCCATTGCGCACGTCGCCGTCGATTCCGAGAATACCCTGGATGTCCATCTTGCCTTCGATCGACGCCTGGACCGAGCGCAACTGGATGCCGCGATATTGTGCCACGGCAGCGATCCCCGCCGTGAGGCAGCTGGCAAGGCCGATGAGCACATACTCAACCGGCGTTGCGCCCTTGTCTTCCGAGGCGAAGACTTCCGGATGATCAGCATCGAACTCGAACGCAGTCTTGTGGTTCTGTTCCTCGCCAAGGCCGTAGAAGCCCTTGACGACCGAATGGCTATGCGTACCGTTCATCCACTTGCAGGTGGCGCGCCAAGTGAATTTGGCAGCCTCGGGAGCGCCGCTCAGTGCCTCACGGGCACCAATCAGCGCCTCAACGTTCACACCATTGTTGGCCAGGTTTTCTGTTAGCGACATTGTTTCCTCCGTTTCTGGGCGTGTGGGACCGAGGCGACCGTGGCCGATCGGTCATCGGGCGCAAAGCGCCTCAGCGGCTCTGAGAATTACGGATAATGGCAAACCTGCCTGTTGCGCGCGGTGTTTGGACCATTGCCCTCAATCTGTCTGTGAACGCGGTCACACCTGAAAACTGAATGGCATGCCGATCGCGCGATGGCGTCGGACGCGAATGAGATTGCTGCCGTCGCGGATGCACTCCCGGCGAAAGATCAACGGCCGCAAGCGTCATGCCCTGGTCGACACCGACGGCCGCGCCCTGATCATCGAGCCGTCGCGGCGGCGCATGATCGAGGACATGACGGTCCTCGGTGCGCCGAGCCATGTTCCTCGGGTCGATCGCCGAATACGTCGATGTCGGTGGCGTCGGCGAGTGGTTGGTGGAAATTGCAAATCCGGCCGAAGCCGGTTTCTTTGAACCCGGCAGCACTGTCTTGGTCACGTCCTCTCGCCCTCGATCCAATTTGTGCGCGAGAGCGCCACGGAAGGCCGTGGTTCGGCGGTTTAGGCGGGCCGCAGCCCGACGCGCCCGGGAGCCTAAGCTCGTCATTTTGCATCAGACCTCCTCTTCGGTGGCTCTATTTCCGTGTTCGGGTGGGCAACAGCATGCTCAGCGGTAGCGTGAGGCTCACTGCGCTCGCCATCGCCAACATGGCGGCCACGAGTCCCAGCCGATCGCCGATTGTTCCAAAGGCGATCGGGCCGACAATCGCTGCGGCGCTTGACACCGAATAGATGAATGCGAACCCGCGCGACTGGCGCTCGCGGTCAACCAGCTCGCTGACGGAGCCGTAGGTGATCGTCGAGGAGCCCTGAAGCACAACCCCCAGAAACGGCAGTATGAAGAACGAAATCATTGGTGGCAACGCCAGCACAGCGATGATGCCCGATGCGGTCAAACCCTGAACGACGATCAGCGACGGCCTTGCGCCGATCCGGTCGGTCAGAAAGCCGCAGCCGAGTTTGCCGAATACCCCGCCGGTCAGGCTCAGAACCACGGCAAAGGCCGCGAGGCTGGTAGGCACCTGCTTTTCGCTCATCAGGAAAGCCAGAAAGGTAAGAAACCCGCTTTGCACGGCAAGATCGAGGAACACGATCGCGGCGAGCGTCGCAAAACCGCCGCGATCGCGGATACCCCACCCGCGCACCTTGGTGGTGTCCGGCGATTCGGTGCTGTTTGCCGGGCGGCCGCCGACGTCGAGGCGGTGCAGAACGACAAATACGGCGACGGCGGAGACCACCGCCAGCAAGCCGAAACCTGCAATCGCCTGATACCAGGCGAAGCCGACGCCGAGCGCCAATGAGAACGCTGCGGTCAAGGCCAGCTTGCCCACGTCGCCGCCGGCGTTGTAAGCGCCAAGAGCGGCACGCTGCCCGCCATGCTCGAACACTCTGACGATCAGCGAGGATGACGGCGCATGCTGAAAGGCCGCGCCCAAGCCGGCCAGGAATACGCCGGACAGCAGTATCGTCAGCCTTGGCGATGCGGCCACGATAAGATAGCCAAGCCCGGCGCAGACCAGCCCGAAGGCCAGAAGTATACGTTCGCCGAATCGCTCGGCCAGCACACCCGACGGAATCTGAAGCAGCGTCATGGCGGTGCTGAACGCAGCCCGCACGGATCCGACCTGAACGTAGCTTAGCCCAAAGACCGGAGCGATGATGGGGAGCAGCACGTACACCGTCGCATAGAGCCCATCCTGAATGGCGTGGACCCCGCAAGCAGTCGCCAGTGCGATCCGCTTGGGGGTGGACGCCGATTCGTCAGTTTTGGCGTGATCATGGTGCACGTTCCCGGTCGCGCCGGGTAGCTCGCGAGACATAAGCGGCACATCTCCCGACAGAGAGCAGAGAACTGCAGACGGGCTCGGACGAGGCGGCGAGCGCCAGAGGAGAATGACGATCTCCTGCCGAACGCAACCCCACTGTCGCTGGAGGACTATACCGCTATCCCGATATGCATGGTCGATCATTCGCCGGACGCGCCCGCGAACCGATACTTCCGCAAACGGGCCGAATGTTGAAAGCGAACCGTGAACTCTTACTGCAGTGCAAGATTCAGCAATGGGTCAATTTTCGCCGGTTGGGCGGCTCGCAGAATCCGTCCGCTTTCGAGCTAATTGCGGAAGTGCTCAAGTCGGGCGACGACTTTCGGGATGAGGTATCAGCAGAAATATTCGCTTCTGAAACCAGAGCCAGTTGAAGATTGATTGTCTCTCAGCCGACACACAGCGGGACGACCTTCCCGCGTGAATTTCCGCAATAATCCGCCCAAGCCTGCATGAGGGCGCGGCGCTTTTCGAGCGCATCGCCTCGACGGTATGCCAACTCCACCGAGTCCTCAGCCTTGTGAGCAAGCGCGGCCTCGGCGATTTCGCGCGGGAACGACGTGCAGTCTCCTGCCCAGTCGCGAAACGCGGATCGAAAGCCGTGAGCCGTATAGGCATCGACCTTCATGCGCCGCATAAGCATGTCGAACACCATAATGGAAAGCGGCCTTCCCGGCTTCTGGCCGGGAAACACGTAATCGGAAACCCGCGCTTCGTGCAGGGATGAGAGGATAGCAATCGCCTGCTCCGATAGGGGAACGCGGTGCTCCTTGGCCGCCTTCATGCGATGGGCCGGTACCGTCCACAAACCGGCGTCCAGATTGATCTCGTTCCAAGTCGCCCCAAAGACCTCACCGGTCCGGGCTGCCGTCAGGATCAGGAATTCTAATCCTCTCGCCGCCATCGCCTCCTTTGCACGCAGCCCCTCCACGAATGCCGGAACCTCGCCATAAGGCATCGCCGCATGATGCCCGCGAGTAAGCTTCTGGCGGGGCGGCAGCACGTTTTGCAGATGCCCCCGCCACAAAGCGGGGTTCTCCCCCGAACGCCAGCCATGAGCCTTGGCGTAGTTGAGCACCTTTTCTATGCGGCCTCGGAGCCGAGAAGCGGTCTCAGGGCGCGTTCGCCATAAGGGCTGCAAAACTCCCAGCACATCGCTGACATCGACCTCTGATACCCTTTTTGACCGGATCGGCGCGGCATAGCGTTCGAGGGTCATCCGCCACTGCTGACGATGCTTCTCGTTCCGCCAGTTTGTTTCCATTGAAGCAAGAAGCCTGTCGGCACACTCACCGAACGTTGGCTCCGACCCCTTGCGACCCTCAGCAACGGGATCACGCCCGCCCGCGATAGCTTCGCGGCATTCGGAAGCCCGCTTCCGTGCAGAGGCTAGCGAAACGGCTGGATAGGCTCCCAAGCCCTTCTCGCGCCGCCTGCCGCTCTGTTTCCAAACGAAAGACCAAGATCGCGTCCCGGATGGCTTGACGTTGAGGTAGAGGCCACCGCCGTCAGCGTGAAGACCCGGCTTCAGGTTGGGAGATTTGGCGGTTGCATCGGAAAGCCGGTTTTGAAGCCTTGCCATCGCCGTCCCTAACTCTATCCCTAACTGAGGTTAGGGATAATACCGCACATGCGCGGACGACGAAAGACGAACTACGTCATAAGCGATTGATTTCACCATAAATTACGAACAGTCAAGAACGCCTGCGAACGCTAGTTTGGCGGTCTCTCCCTCCGCCAAATCCTGTTGTGATCATTAGATTTTCTGCGATTTTATAGATATCCGCCGCGTTCGCTTGTCAATCGAGCGGCAGCGAGTTGAGCCGCACGATCATGGAGATCGGTCGGCTTACCAACATTGGACCGAAACCGCCGCAACTGGCGAGACGGGCGACAGCGATGCAATGTCATTGGCCGCCCTGGCGCACACGGTTGCCGAATTCGCCCGCGCCCGCGACGTGACTCTGGCCCGTATCCCAATCGGCTGGCCCGGCACCGCTTGCCGGTTCGAACATCCCCTAGATTATCTCGGCAAAGATGGGGGTGGAGCGGTCGGGACCGGTCCGGGACATACGATCGGCTCGGCCCTTGCCCTGAAGGGGTCGGGACGCCTTGTTGTCGGCGTTGTCGGTGATGGCGATTTTCTCATGGGCGTCAATGCCCTGTGGACCGCGGCGCATCTCGAACTCCCCGTCATACTGATCGTTGCCAATAACGGCGGCTACTATAACGATGTGCGCCACCAGGAACGTGTTGCGGCAGAGCGCGGACGCCCGATCGAGAACAAGTGGATTGGGCAAGAGCTCGGCCAACCAACGCCCGACATCGTCGCGCTGGCGCGCGCGCAAGGTTTCGACGGCGAAGGGCCGGTCAGGGCAAGGATTGACCTGGTCGCAGCGCTCGACCGTGCCGAAGCGTGTTTTCTAAGCGGCGGTCAGTATGTCATCGATGTAAGGTCGGCGGCTATTGAATCTCGATTCTGGGAACGTCGATCGATCCCCCTGCGTAGATCCAACTGGCCGACTGCCATCGGCCGATCGACGGCACGCTCCAACAAGCGCGGCCATGACCGTCTTCATCGTATTGTCGCCGCCTCATTTGAAGCGCCGTAGCGGGACATGCAGGTTCCGACCGGCCATCAAGTATCTGGGAGATTTGCACCTTGGATCGCCACACGGTTGCCTGCCCGCCACCCGATCCCAACCCGCGCAAGCCAAAACTGCAGGCACCGCCGGGAACGTGCGACACCCACGCACACGTGTTTGGACCGCAGTCGCGTTACGCGTTCTCGCCAAAACGTGGTTACACGCCGCCGGATGCGCCTTACGAGGCTTACAGGCATCTGCATGAGACGCTTGGCGTCGACCGGGGCGTTCTGACCCAACCCAGCGTCTACGGCGTCGATAACACAGCCATGCTTGACGCCGTTGCCCGCGATGCGGAAAACCTGAGGGCGGTCGCCGCGGTCGACGCAGGTGTGACCGATGATGAGCTTTCGAGATTAAACGCGGCCGGCACGCGCGGTATCCGGGTGAATTTGGTCGATCCCGGCGGCATGCCCTTCAATACCTTCGCCGACGTCGAAGCTTTTGCGGCTCGGATCGAGCCAATGGGCTGGCATATCGAATACCTGGTCCACGTGCATGAGTTCGCCGAGATGGACGCCTTGGCCCGCATGCCGGCCGACGCCGTCGTCGGTCATTTCGGTTACATGACTGTTTCCCGCGGCGTGAACGACCACGGATTTCAGGCATTCCTCAGGCTCTTCGAGAAAGGCCGGGTGTGGGTGAAGATGACGGCGCCCTATCGCATCACGACCCGCA
>Ga0075327_1000615_pt1 | contig 10188 bp, 7 predicted proteins | sample MayberrySE_Catta_2_FD_120056 | JGI IMG/M metagenome (GOLD analysis project Ga0075327, IMG submission 120056) | Natural and restored wetland microbial communities from the San Francisco Bay, California, USA, that impact long-term carbon... | ecosystem: Environmental > Terrestrial > Soil > Wetlands...
AGACCGTCGACGGCAGGTCGAAATCCCAATGCGGCCAGTCGGATGCGTAAACGAGCTGGGTCGGTGCGTTGACGGCCTCCATCGTCGCCTCGAGCAGCTTCATGTTGGTGCGCTCCATCGGCTGCGTCGTGAAGAACATCTCGCCGATGTAAGAACTCGGCAGTCGCTTCAGCACCGGCGCTTCCGAAGTCCGCATCATGTATTCGTTGTCGAGCCGTTGGGTGATGTAGGCGAGCCAGGCGAGCCCGCTTTCGATCCACAATGTCTTCAGCCGCGGAAAGCGTTCGGGCATCCCGTTGATCACCCAGTTGGTCAGGTGGACGAGGTTGCACAGCACGAACGAGATTGCATGCATCGAAATGAAGCGGTTGAGCTGCGAGGTATACTCGTCCTGCCAGTTCAAGTGAGCGTGGAAGGCGAGCGGCTGGTTGGCCTCATCGAGCATGGCATAGAGGCGCATATACTCGTTGGCGTGGACCGGCTTGTGCCGCGAGGACGTGATCAGGAAGCCGGCGACGCCGGGCTTGCCGAGAAAGCGCTTGACCGTGGCCTCGGCCGCCTCCGGTGAGTTGAACGGGAGGTAGAGCATCGCCTTGACGCGCGGCTCTTCCGGCAGCACCCGCTCGACCAACCAACGATTGTAGGCGGTGGCAAGATGGACCTCCATCTCCTTGACCGGATGCATTCCGAGGAACAGGAGCGCGTTGGGGAACATGACCTGGTAGTCGAGACCGAGTTGACTCATCGCCCGCCGCGACAGGACGACCTCGCGGGGAATCGACGCATCATCGACGTCTTCCTTGAGGCCTTGGCCATGGGGGATGCGTCCCCAAACATTTTGCCACTGCAGGCCGGGCGTATCGTTGAGGAACGCCCCGCGGCGGCTGCCGTCGGCGAAGGCGTTGGCGGCCTCGCGCACGACCGGATCCTCGATGTAGTCCATGACTTGTGGCCAGGCGCGGACGTCACCGATATGCGCATCGATGTCGACGATGAAGACATCGTCGAAATTGCGCTGCTCGGCTTGGCGGCGTGCGTGCGCCAGCACCTCGCGACTGTCGGTCCGCGCCTCGATCTGGCCGAAGGTTCGCTTGAAGTCGTGTTCGCTCATGCAGCGATCTCCGTACCTGTGATCCTTGCCGCGGCCGTCAGCTGCTCTCGCCCGGCCGTGCCCGACCCGACCACATCGCCAGGTCGAACATATTGAGGTCTGCGGCGCGCATCAGCTCGGTGACGGTCACCGCGACTTCGGTGGCATTAAGAGTCGCCGATTGAGGCATCGGCGAAATGGTGCGGTGCTCGCAATCAATCTTGCGAGCGAACAGGCGGACGCCGGCGAGCAGCAGACGCTGCGCGGTCTCATCCGGAACTTCGTCGGTGGCGTCGTTCGATGCGAGGCGTTCGACCGCGGCGAGAGCTGCCTCGGCATTGCGGCTGAGGTCGGCGATGGTTTCGGCGTCATTTGTCATCGATGCAAACGTAGATTCCCCCGTCGCGCACGACCACCTCGAAACCGCGTAACCGGGTATCCGGATCGCCCGGATGCCGGCCGGTGCGAATATTGAATTCAAAGCCGTGCCACGGACATATGATATGCACGTCCTCTTCGACGAAGCGGTAGCCATGACTACGGCGATCGTCGCCGATCACCTCGTCGACGCGGTTCATGATGCGGCCCTGGCACACCGGTCCGCCCTGATGGGGGCAGTTGCTCTCCCAGGCGAAATAACTGTCGCCGACGCGAAACACGCCGATTTCCAGACCGTCGTCTTCGACAACGCGGCGTTCGCCCTCGCCAATCTCTTCAACTCCGGCGACGAAGATTTCCGGCACCTAAAGCCTCCGACGCCGCTCAGAGCTTCAGCTTGGGATCGAGCCAGTCGCGCAGGCTGTCACCCGACATATTGAAGGCAAACACGGCCAAGCTAATCGCCAGGCCGGGGAAGATGATCGTCCACGGCGCGATCAGGTAGTAGTCGGCATTGACCCCTGACAGCATCAGTCCCCACGACGGCGTCGGCTCGACGACGCCGAGCCCGAGGAAGGACAGGCTGGCCTCGAGAAGGATCGCCTGACCGATATAGGCGGTCAGCATGATCAGGTACGGCGCCACGACGTTGGGCAGAATGTGGCGGAAGACAATCCGGTTCGAAGTGTAACCCGCCGCCCGCGCCGCGTCGATGTAAGGCAGGGTCACAATGGTCAACGCGGCCGAGCGGATCACCCGCGCGACTTTGGGAATGAACGGGATCGAAATCGCCACGATGAGGTTGATGTCGATGCCGAGTACCACGTGCTTGGGCATGACGGCGATGACAATGATCGCCAGCACGATGATCGGGAACGACAGCATGATGTCGATGAAGCGCTGGATGATGATGTCGACCTTGCCGCCGGCAAAAGCAGAGATGGTGCCGATAACGGCACCGAGCGAGCAACCGAGGAAGGCGGAGATGAACCCGACCGACAGCGCCGTGCGAGCGCCGAAGATCAGCCTGGAGAGAATGTCGCGTCCGAAGGCGTCGGCCCCAAGCAGATGCTCGGCCGACGGTTGGCCGCCGCCGAGCGCCGGTGAAGCCATGAAGTCGACCTCTTCCGGTGCGTAGGGTGCGACATAGTCGGCGAAAATCGCCGCGACGAACATCACCACTACGATGACGAAGCCGATCGTCCCGAGCGGCTGCTGGCGGACGAAATCGAGGAAACTGCGCCGGTGCGGGCGGATGCCCGGCAAGGCGCGGTCTTCGCTCGGCTCGTCAATTGCCGGAATTTGCGTGACTACCGGTGCTTCGACGCTCATCTTCAGGTTCCCGGTTGCCGTTCCAAGTTAAAGCTCATGCCTGATACCTGATCCGCGGGTCAAGCGCCGCATACAGCAGGTCGACGAGCAGATTGACTACGACGAATGCGGTTGCCACGACCAGGACCAGCCCCTGCAGCATGGTCAGGTCGTTGAGCACAACCGCCTCCACGAACATTTTGCCGATGCCATTGATATTGAACACTTGCTCGGTAACGACGAGGCCGCCAAGCAGGAACGCAAATTCGAGCCCGATCACCGTGACCGTCGGCAACAGCGCATTGCGCATCCCATGCTTGACGATGACGACCTTCTCCGCGAGCCCCTTGGCCCGCGCCGTGCGGACATAGTCCTCGGCGAGGACCTCGAGAATCGAAGAGCGCAACATGCGCGCGACCACGGCGGAATAGCGGTAGCCGACCGATAGCGCCGGCCAGATCATCTGGCTCAAATTGACCGCCGGATCGGCGAAAATACTGGTCGTGCCGAGCGGGGGCAGGGTACCGACGGTCAGAAGCAGCGCCAGGATGATCAGCATGCCGAGCCAGAACGACGGCACCGCCAGGCCGCCGATGGTGATGACCCGGATGACGTAGTCGAGCCAGGAGCCGCGAAACAGTGCGGCCAGCGTCCCGAGTGGAAAGGCGATGATCACGGCAAGCAGCGTCGACAATATCGCCAACTCAACCGTGAGGCCGATGCGTCCTCCGATCTCCTCCAAAACCGGTCGCTCGGTCCACAGCGAGATACCCAGATCGCCGCGCAGCAAGCCGCCCATATAGCGGAAGAACTGGGTCGGCAGCGGATCGGCGAGCCCGAGACGTTCGCGCTCCGCCCGGATCTGCTCTTCGGTAAAGATGTTGCCCTCGGCGCTGAGCTTGACCTCGACGATGTCTCCGGGAATGACGCGTAAGACGAGGAACACCAGCACCGCGACGCCGAGCAGGGTCGGGATCATGAGCAGTATGCGGTTGAGCGTGTATCGCAGCATGACTGGTCACTCTCCCGCGCGGATGCAAGCGACGTTCGAGCCGGCGGCCATCGCCCGCAACGGAGGAACGATACTCCGACAATCCGCGATTGCAATCGGACAGCGAGTCGAGAATACACAGCCGGACGGCGGATTGAGCGGGGAGGGCAGGTCGCCCTCCAGAATGATCCGCTGGCGATCGCGCTCGACCACCGGATCCGGCACAGGGGCCGCGTCGAGCAGCGCTTTGGTATAGGGGTGCAGCGGGTTTTCGTAGAGGATATCGCCCTCGCCGACCTCCATGATCTTGCCGAGATACATGACGATCACGCGGTGCGAGATGTGGCGGACGACGGCGAGATCGTGGGCGATGAAAACGTAGGCCAGACCGAATTCGCGTTGCAGGTCCTCGAGCAGATTGATGATCTGGGCCTGCACCGAAACGTCGAGCGCCGACACCGGCTCGTCGCAGATGATCATGCGCGGCTCAAGCGCCAACGCCCGTGCGATGCCGACCCTCTGGCGTTGTCCGCCGGAAAGCTCGTGCGGATAACGGTCCGCCATGTAGGGATAAAGCCCGACCTGAGTCAGCAGCTCCGAGGCGCGCTCGATGCGCGATGCCTTGTCCGGCCTCAGCCCGTGCACCTTGAGCGGCTCCATCAGAATTTGCCCGATCTTCATGCGCGGGTTGAGCGACGAGAACGGGTCCTGGAAGATCACCTGCATGTCGCGCCTGACCGCGGCGACGTTGCCCTTTCCGAGCTGCCTGCCGTCGAACTCGACGGCGCCGCCGGTCGGATTGCTGAGGTGCAGAATCGCCCGCCCGGCCGATGTCTTGCCGCAGCCCGACTCGCCGACGAGGCCGACGGTTTCACCCTCGTGGACGACGAACGAAATATCGTCGACCGCGCGGATATCGACGTGCCTGGTCATCAGGCCCTGACGCAGAGAAATCTTGAAATACTGCTTCAGGCCATCGACTTTCAAAAGCACCTTGTTGCCATGGGGTGCCTTCGCCGCTTCGACAGCGGTCTCCACGCCATACAGGGTGGCAGCGTTGGTCTGCACCTCGTCGGTGCGCCAGCACGACACGGTGTGGTCTGCATCCCCGCCTTCGACCTGAGTTGCCGGCGGCGTCTGCTGGCAGCGTTCCTCGGCAATCGGACAGCGCTGGCGGAACCGGCAGCCCACCGGTGGGGCCAGCAGGTTCGGCGGCATGCCTTCGATCGTCGCCAGACGCTCGACCCGCGGCTTGTCTAGCCGGGGGACGGATCGCATCAGCCCAACGGTATAGGGATGGGCCGGGCGGGCGAAAATGTCCTCGGCCGTGCCGCGCTCAATGATGCGGGCGGCGTACATGACGTTGACCCGGTCGGCGTAGGCGGCGACGACGCCGAGATTGTGGGTAATCAGGATGACGGCGATGCCCAGCTTCTCGGAAATATCCTTGAGGAGCTCCAGAATCTGCGCCTGGATGGTGACGTCGAGCGCCGTCGTCGGCTCGTCGGCGATGATCAGCTTGGGCTCGCAGGCGAGGCCAATCGCGATCATCACCCGCTGGCGCATGCCGCCGGAGAACTGATGGGGATATTGGGTGAGCCGCCGTTCCGGCTCGGGAATCCCGACCATCCGCATCAGTTCGACCGCGCGCCCGTCCGCTTCCTCCCGCGTCATGTGGAGATGCGCCAGCAATGGCTCGGTGATCTGGTCGCCGATGGTCAGCACCGGGTTGAGGCTGGTCATCGGCTCCTGGAAAATCATCGACATCGAGCGGCCGCGCAGCGCCCGCATTTCCGGTTCAGGCAACGTCGCGAGGTCGAGCCCGTCGAACATGATATGCGACGCCCGGACGCGAGCGGTCTTGGGCGGCAGCAGGCGCATCAGCGACAGTGCGGTCACCGATTTGCCGCAGCCCGACTCGCCGACGACCGCGAGGAACTCGCCGCGGTGCAGCTGCATGCTGATTCCGTCGACTGCCCGGACGACCCCATTGCCGGTATGAAATTCGACCTCGAGATCGGCAACGTCGAGAAGAATATCGCTCTCGACTGCGGCCTCGGGTCTGATTGCAACTTCGGACATTGCTTCCAAGACTCAACCCGCGACTGGTGATCGAAATAAAAGGTTTCGGACCGTCGACCTTACGCTTGGTGCCGGCAGCCGGTACGAATTCTCGACTCAAATATCAAACAATACTCGACCGAGCGACGAGGGAGGGCCGAATTCCCGGCCCTCCCAAGCTGTGACTACTGGTCGAGCCATACGCCACGGAAGTCGTTGAACATGGTGTGCGAGTAGGCCATCGGGAAATCCATGACCTTGGCGTTCAACGGAATCGTGCGATTGGCATAGGCCACGGGAAGGTTCCAAGCTTCCTCGAGCACGATCTTCTCGAACTCGTTGACCATGGCTTTGCGCTTCTCGAAGTCGAACTCCTTGCGTTGGGCTTCGTACAACTCATCGAGCTTTCGATTGATGTAGCCGCTGTAGTTCTCCGGATTGATGTCGGCTGAAGTATAGGTCCGCAGCATCTGGGTCGGCTCCGGGATCTGGCTGGCGTTCCAGTCGATCGTCGCGTCGAAGCCGCCGTTCTTGCGGATCTCGACGAATTTCGCCGACGGATTGGTCTCCATGATCGGGTTCAAACCGCACGCCTTCCACTGCGAGATCAGGAAGATCGCCATGTGGTCGTAGGGGTGCGCGACACCGCGATTTGAGTAGCGGAAGGTGAGGCCCTCTTGGCCGGCCTCCTTCAGCATTTCCATCGCTTTCTTGCGCTCGGCCTCGATATCGGGCCGGAAGCCTGGCATCTGTTTGAGCTCTTCGTCGGACATTGCCCACTGGGAGCCGGCAAGCGACCAGCTCGACGCGCCGCCGGTGAAGGTGATCTTGGACAGGGCGTCGAGGCCGGCATAGCGGTCGATGCACATAGTCAAGGCCTGGCGTACCCGCTGATCCTGGAACGGCTCGAAATCGGAGTTGAGCGTCACCCGCCACTGAGTCAGCCAGGGATTCGATTGGAACTTGACCTTGTCGCCCATCTGCTCCTTGAGGTTCTTGATCTCCGGCGGAGAGGCGCTGCGCAGCTCCACCATGATCTGCTCGCCAACCATCGGATTGGTAATGTCCTTGATCCGGTAGCCGACTGTGCCGTCGAGATAGACGTCGTCGAAATGATAATCCTCATAACGCTCGGCCACCCATTTCTCGCCCGGGACGTGCTCGACGAACTTGAACGGGCCGGTGCCGTTGATATGGTCTTTGTGCCAGTTGCCTTCTTTCTCGACGTCCTTGGCGGAGTAGATTACATTGTAGGGAATGGCGAAGTTGGCCGGATAGAAGGTGTCGGGGACGGCCATGTTGAAGACGACGGTGTAATCATCGGGGGTCTCGATCGAGTCGATGCTGGCGAACAGCGGCTGACGCGGCGAGATGATCCCTTCCGGCGGGTTCCTCATGCGCTCGTAGCTGGCCTTGACATCCTTCGAGGTCAGCGGAGTGCCGTCATGGAACTTGATGCCTTCGCGAATCTTGAACGTATATTTCATGTTGTCGGGCGACGCTTCCCAGCTCTCGGCGATGTCGCCCTTGAGGTTTGGCCAGTTGTCGAGATCGAAGATGAGAAGCAGCGAATAATGTTGCTCGGTGAAATGCAGGGTGCCGTACGAAGTCGACCCCTGCAGGTCATAGCTGGGCGGTTCGGCTTTGACGCCGAAGGCGAGGATTCCGCCCTTCTTCGGCGTCATCTCCTGTTGCGCCAACGCCGGCGCCGCGAAAGCGAGGCCGACCGCAGCGCCCGCCAGCACTAGAGTTTGAAACAGTCTTCTCATGGATTCCTCCGTGTGGGATGCGGTTGTGCCGCCCGTCTGGTATTGCCGATCCGGTCAGGCGCTTTGCCGGACCGTTGCAGCTTGAGTTGCATGATTGAGAGAAGCGAGATCGCGTATGCGGTTGCGCGACGCGAGGCGACCGCGAGGTCGCGTCGCCTGCAACAATGCGCCAGCTTTTTCCTCCCTTCCCGACCTTCAGGCTCTTGCAAATTATTGACGCTGACGTCGGGGTACCGTCGCTGACGGTGGAGAACGCCTGCATCCCCTGTCTTGAGGCAGGTTATAAGTTATAATTCCTGAAAATCCGGCGAGATGCAACGATGTTGGCAGCGCCCTTGCAATCCATTGCTTTTTTGCGGCGTGCGGGCCGATTCCGGGCCCGACAGCCAAGCGCCAATGTCGGAAATAAACTTTCCCGTGATCCCTAAGCCCCCTCGGAGCGCGCTAATTCGGACTCCACTGCCACCCCGAGGAATTGGCTTGCCTCCTCGATCCACGAGCGCGGCGGCGGCGGTGCCCAGATCCTTGTCAGGCGCTGGTCGCCGCGCTGCCAGCGGACCGGCGCGTCGTCGATGTCGATGGTTTGATAGTGCGCCGTGAACAGCTCGACACGGTGGCCATCCGGGTCGCGCAGATATACGAACATGGCGAAGGCCGGGCCGTGCCGCGCCGGTCCCCGTTCGATGTTCTCGCCGAAACCGAGCTGGGCGGCGATATCGCACGCATACAGCAGTCGCTGGCTTTCGCCGCAGGTATAGGCGATATGATGGAGCCGCGGTCCGGGACCGTCGAAGAAAACGATGTCGTGCGGATTACCCTTCCGCTGCAGGAACACCCCCATCACCGAGTCGTCTGCCGCGACCATGTATTCCGACAGACGGAAGCCGAACGACATATAGAAGGCGAGTGCCTCCGAGACCTTGGGCGTAAGGATCTGGTAGTGGTCGAGGCGCAAGGCGCTGCCGCCAACGTAGCGGTCGAACTCGAAGAGAAGGCGCGGCCGCGCCTCCATCGACGCGCAAAACTCAACCGGGGTGCCGACCGGATCCCGCACCCTCACCGTGCGTCCTTGATATGGTGCCTCGACGAATTCCGCCGGCAGCTCCGCCCGCTTGAAGAAGTCGACCAGCGCGTCGAGGTCCTCCTCGGTCAACACGCGCATGCCGACGCACTCGACCGCCGGCGCCTCGCTTGTTGCCTTGAGCACGAGGCTGTGATGGCAGGCCTCTTCCATGCCGCGAAGGAAGACGGTGTTCGGATCTTCGTCGCTGACGACGAGGCCGACGACCTCGGTGTAGAAGTCGCGGCTGGCGGAAAGATCGGTCACCCTGTGGACCACGTGGCTTGCCCGCGTCGTGTTGAACGGCGGACGGTAGACCGGTTGCGGCAATCGAGTTTGCGAAGGATTTACGGTCATCGCATTTTTCCTGTTGCGGCATGGACGGCCCAATGCGGAGCAGCACCCGGACGGCAGCAATAATGCATTATGAAGTTGCGGCGTCCGGAAAAATCGATCAGTGTTCAGCGGGCGAAGTGAGGATCAATCGGTTGCGCCTGTGTGTGAGGCCGCCGAAGATTCGGAAATCCTCGTCGGGTCGACGATGGACGAGGACAGCGCAGATTCAACAATCGCGCATCGACAAGCAAGGGAGGAAAGAATGCGTTTTTCGAGTTTCAGGTCCGGGGTCCTGGCATCCGCCTCGATCGCCGTGATGGCGCTTTCCGGCGCCGCACAGGCCGAGATGACGGATGCCGCCAAGGCATTCCTCGCCGAAGGCGGGATTAACGACGAGGTGATCGCACAGGCCAGCGCCGCCACGGATACCGAACTGGCCATCCCTCAGGAATGGATCGACGCGGCCAAGGAGGAAGGCCCGATCGATTTCGGCAACAGCGACACGTCCGAGCATGTTGCCAAGTGGCTGCCGGTCTTCAACGCCCGCTATCCCGATATCGAAGTCGTTGCGACCGAAACGTCCGGTAACGCTCGCGCCGTCCAGCCGCTGATGGGCTACAAGGCCGGCAAGCTGGTTCGCCATATGGTCACCAGCTTCGAGTCGTCCCTGCCCGACTATCTCGAAGCCGACGCGCTCGACGATATCAGCGACCTGCCGGCACTGGAGGGCATTCCCGAGGAACGTCGGGACCCTGAAGGCCGCTATTCCGGCCTGCAAAACACGACCTGGTGCATGACCTACAACACGGAGAACACCAGCGAGGATGAGCTGCCGGCGACCTGGTGGGAGCTGGTGGCCGAAGACTCACCCCTCAAGGACGGGCGCGTTGGCGCGATCAACCGCATTCATCTGTGGACGATCAATCTTTGGGGACATCCCGACTACGGCCCCGAGAGGATGACCAACGAGTTCCTGCCGGCCTTCTTCAACACGCTGAAGCCGCAACTGCGCAAGGAGGGCGTCTCCGGTGCACCTCAGTTGGCCATTGTCGGCGAGTTCGATGTCGCCCTGCCGACGCCCAACGACGAGGCGGCCGAACTCATCGCGGAAGGCGTGCCGCTCGGCTTTCATTGTCCGGAGCCGGTGCCGCAGTATTTCAACCTGATCGGCATGTTCAAGGACTCGCCGACG
>Ga0075327_1000616_pt1 | contig 10187 bp, 4 predicted proteins | sample MayberrySE_Catta_2_FD_120056 | JGI IMG/M metagenome (GOLD analysis project Ga0075327, IMG submission 120056) | Natural and restored wetland microbial communities from the San Francisco Bay, California, USA, that impact long-term carbon... | ecosystem: Environmental > Terrestrial > Soil > Wetlands...
GCGGCGACGGCCTGGTGTCCGACCGGGAGCTCGCCCTCCTCTTCCTCAACCACCGGTCGATGAAGCTCGTGGTCCTGAACGCCTGCGAGAGCGCCACCCAGTCCGCCTCCCGGCCCCTCGCGGGCTGCGCCGCCGGGCTCGTGGCGGAGGGCGTGCCGGCGGTGGTGGCGATGCAGTACGGCGTCCGGGACGACGCGGCGGTGGACTTCACCCGGAGCTTCTACCACTCCCTCTTCCGGAGCGCGGAGCGCGGCCGCGTGGACGTGGCGATCTCCCAGGGCCGGAGCGTCCTCGCCGCGAAGCACCCCGGGCAGCGCGAGCTCGCCACGCCGGTCCTCTTCATGCACACCGCCACCGGGGTCCTGTTCGCGCCCGAGAGCGGACGCCGCTGGCGCGACCTCCCCTTCTCCACCCGCGCCCGTCACACCCTGGAGGAGGCCGGGGCGGAGACCGGCTCCGAGGACGAGGCCGCGCACTTCGGGCGCCGCATCCGGGACGCCCGGCGGATCGTCCGCACGGCCTTCGCCGCCTCCCTCCTGGTCTTCGCCCTCCTCTGGCTGGGCGCTCTCGATTTCTTCGCCCTGGAGACCGGGGCGGAGCTCGTGACCATGGCGCTGGGAGACGCCTTCGTGGCGCCGGCGGTGAGCGACGAGCTGCGGATCGTCACGATCGATCCCGGCGAGCCGGGCGCGGAGGAGCCGGAGGAAGGGGTCCGAGCGCTCCGACGCCGGGAGGCGGAGGTGATCCGGCAGGCCGCCGCCGCGGGCGCCGCCGTGGTGGTCCTCGACTTCTACTTCGAGGCCGGCGAGGACGGCGGCTTCGCCACGGACCCCGAAGGGGGCCTCGAGCTGGTGGAGGCGATCCGGTCAGTGCGGCCGACGACGGCGGTGGTGGTGGGATCGAAGAGCGTCGCCCGTGGGCGCCTGGCGGTCCCCGAGCCCCTCCGGGATGCGGCGGCCGGTGTGGGCCACCTCTGCCCCGAGACCCGGCTCGGGCTGGCCCGGGCCCTGCCGATCTCCATCACCAAGGAGGATCGACGGGTGCCGTCCCTGGCCCTCGCGGCCTACGCCGCCTTCCGGGGCGGCAGGCCTTTGGAGCGCCGTCCGGGGAGTGACGAACCGGACGACGACCACGCCGTGGTCCTCCTCGACGGCGCCCCCTCGATTCGCTTCGCGGTCTCCGAGCTGGACGTCCCGGTGGGGGACCCGGGCGGGGAGTGCAAGGTGGTCGAGAAGGGCGACCAGGTCGCCCTCCGCTTCCTGCGGCTCACGCCGCTCCCGGCGCTCCAGGAACGCACGGTGACCGAGCGGGAGCTGGCGGACCGGACGGACCTCGGGGACTTCCTCGACGGCAAGGTGGTCGTGGTGGGGCTCGTGGTCGGCGACGTGATCGAGGACCTCGCGGGCACCCGGCCCGGCGTCTTCTGGCATGCCGACGCCCTCGACAACCTCCTCCGCGACGAGGTGATCCGCCCCCTCTCCGACCTCGCACAGCTCCCCATCATGCTGGCCCTGGCCGGGGCCGCCGCCGCCCTCCGGCTGCGCTTCCGCCGGCGCCCGGCCGCCCGCCGCGCCCTGGGGGCCCTGGCGGTCATCCTGCTCGGCGTCCTCAGCGTGTATAGTTATGCTGCGATCAATGTCTTGATCAATCCCGCCTACCACGTGGTGGCCTTCGCCGTCTCCTGGTGGTGGGCCGGAAGGGCCGGCGATCGATGGTTGGCTTGACCTTTTGCGACGAGTGGACGCCCGGCTTCCGCGGCACGGCCCGGCGGGTGCTCCGCGCCTCGGCCTTCGGCCTTCTCCTGACCGTCCTCTCCGGCTGCGCCAGCGCCCCGCCCCCTCCCAGCGTGACCGCCGTCCTCGTCAACGGCGGCTCCGTCCAGGACGCCGGCGGACAGGTGCAGGTGGTGCGGGCGGGCTCGCCGGCGCCGGCCCGGCCGGGCCTCGCGCTCCAGCCGGGCGACGAGGTCCATACCGGCCCTGGCGCCCAGGCCGTGCTCTCCCTCGAAGGCGGGCGCGTCGAGGTGATCGTCTTCGAGAACACCCAGGTCGTCCTGGGGTCCCTCTTCACCAAGATCGGCAAGGTGGTCGTCCGGGTCCTCAAGAAGGTCCAGGACCAGTTCGAGGTGGAGTCGGAGTACGCCGTGGCCGGGGCGGAAGGCACACAGTTCCTCGTGGCAGTTGGGCCGGACCAGGAGTACCGCTGCGCCGTCCTCGAGGGGGTCGTGGACCTCCACTCCCCCGCCGGGCAGTGGCCGCCGGTGTCGATCTCCCGGGGCCAGGAGGCCGTGGGCCGGCCGGGCGTCCCGGTGACCACGCGGGAGCTGGACCGCCGCGAGCTCAACGACCTGGTACGGGAGGTCAACGAGGTCGTGCGGGCGTCCGACGACCGGGCGGAGCTCGTGGCGCCGGACGTCACCGGTCTCCCGGAGGGCGAGGCCCGGCGGACCCTGGAGGCCCACGGTCTCGCGGCCGGCGCAGTCGAGCCGCGCATCACCGGCCGGGCGCCGGTAGGGACGGTGGTCGAGCAGCGGCCGCCGCCGGGCGGCCGCGTGCGCGCCGGGGGAAGGATCGACCTGACCGTGGAGGCGGAGGGGGTGGAGGTGCCGGCCCTGGTGCGGGGCGACCTGCGCCGGGCCGAGGCACTCCTGGGCCGCGCGGGCCTTCGGGGCCGGGCCGAGACGCGGCTGGTGGAGGGCACGGCCGACGGCGTGGTCCTCGAGCAGCGGCCGGCACCGGGGGCGCTGCTCGCGCGCGGGGCTACGGTCGAGCTCCTGGTGGCCGAGCGCGCCGTCCGGGTGCCCAACCTGGTGGGGTCTTCGCAGCGCGTCCTGTCGCGCGCCCTCGGGTCCATGGAGCTGGCCGTCGGTCAGGTCTCCTCCCGGGCCGCACCGGGAGCGCCCGGGACGATCGTCGAGCAAAGCCCCCGGCCGGGGACCCTGGTGCGCCCAGGGACGCCGGTGCACGTCGCCGTGGCCGTCCCTTGCACCGTGCCGGACGTGCGGCGGATGACCTTGGAGGCGGCGCAGAAGGCCCTGGCCGGGGCGAACCTCCGAAGTCGCATCGCTCAGGGCGGCCGCTCCGGCACCTCCGGGGAAGAGGGCAGGTTCGCGGTCGGCACCCAACAGGCCGTCGTCGTCGGCCAGGAGCCGTCCCCGGGCGTCCGGGTCCAGTGCGGCTCGGCCGTCGTCATCAGCCTGCGCTAAGTCGGCCCCCATCCGGCGAGGCAGATGGTGCCGGAGGTGGGACTCGAACCCACAAGCCCTTGCGGGCGGCGGATTTTAAGTCCGCTGCGTCTACCAGTTCCGCCACTCCGGCCGCTCTCTCCCCGAACTGTACCGCCAACCGGGGCCCAAGGCACCCGTCCCTGTCCTGCCCTCGCCTCCGAGCCGCACCTTTAGCTAGAGAACCACCGCAGTACCAGCTCAACCGCCGCGCGCCCCGATGTCGGCGGCGGCACTACTCTTCCCAAGAGGAGTCGAAAACATGCGTAGAGTCTCTCTCACCCTCGCCCTGGCGGCGGCCCTGGCGGCTCTTGCCGCCGCGCCTGCCGGGGCGAACATGGTCCTCAAGATGGACCTCGGGGACCTCGCCCATCGGGCGGACACGATCTTCCGCGGCACCGTGCTCTCCGTAGAGCCCGGCACGGTCGCGGCGGGGGGCGCCGAGCTCCCCACCGTCACCTATCGCCTCCAGGTCGATGAGACCTTCAAGGGCGACTTCTCGGCCTCCAAGGGGGTCGCCGAGATCACCATGCTGGGCAATCTGAAGGGCGAGGAGCCGAGCGGATCGCTGGTCCGCTTCTCCCACCTGCCGGACCTCCCGAACCTCGTCCGGGGCGGCGACTACGTGGTCTTCACCACCCCGCCCTCGGCCGTCGGGCTCTCGACCACCGTGGGCCTCGTCCAGGGGGCCTTCAAGGTCTACCGGGACGCCGACCGCCAGGAGATGGCGGTCAACGGCATCAACAACGCCGGCCTGACCGAGACCATCGACGGGCCGGTGACCTACGCCACGCTGGCGGACGCGATCCGGCAGCAGCTCGGCCAGTGAGGAGGCACACGATGAAGACGACTCAAGCCTTCCGCCTCCTCGTCCTCGCGCTCGCCGTCGCGGGCGCCCTCCTCCCGGTGACCCCGGCGCTCGGCGCCGACGCCCTCTTCAACTGCCAGCCGGGGGTGCCGTTCTTCTACCCCGACGGCGGCGTGGACATCGCTTTCAACCCCGACCTGGGCGGCCTCGGACCGCTGACCAACGCCCAGGCGGTGCAGGCGGTGCAGGACGCCTTCGACCGCTGGGCGGACGTGCCCGAGGCGTCGGCCACGTTCCTGAACGCCGGCGCCCTGGCCGTGGACATCGACGAGACCAACTTCGGGCCGATCTTCAGCCCGGTGGCGCCCAACGGCCTCTCCGAGATCGTGTTCGACGAGGACGGCGCCATCTTCGACCTCCTCTTCGGCCCGGGCTCGGGCATCCTCGGCTTCGCCGGCCCCGACTTCGGCAACAACATCACCTGCGAGCTCCTCGAGGGCAGCGCCTTCCTGAACGGCCCCGCCTTCGACGACGAGCTGGTGGCCGAGGACATCATGGTGCACGAGTTCGGCCACTACGTGAACCTGGGCCACGTGGAGCTCAACGGCCAGCTCGTGGCCTTCGGCGAGGGCGGCGACCACACCGGTCCGTCGCCGGACAACACCACCTTCGGTCCGCCCCCGGGCTTCCTGGGCACCGAGGTGATCGAGACCATGTACCCGTTCTACTTCGGCTCGCCCGACGTGGGCACGCGCACGCCGCACGCCGACGACGTGGCGTCGATCGCCACGATCTACCCGGCGGCCGGCTTCCCGGCGTCCCGCGGCACCATCTCGGGAACGGTCTTCGCGGCCAACGGCACGACCCGGCTCTCCGGCGTGAACGTCATCGCCCGGAACCTGGCCGACCCGTTCGTCGATTCGGTGTCCACCTTCTCGGGCGCCTTCACCGACAGCACCGCCCAGACCGACCCCAACGTGGGCACCTTCACCCTGAACAACCTGACGCCGGGCGCCACCTACGCCCTGTTCGTGGACCAGGTGACGGCGCTCGCCGGCCGCTTCAGCAACCCGGTGATCGTCCTGCCGGGGCCGGAGGAGTACTGGAACACCGGCGAGTCGAACGGCGACGATCCGCTCGTCTTCACCGGCATCACGGTCGCCGCGGGCAGCCCGGCCACCGGGCGGAACATCATCTTCAACCAGCCGCAGCCGGGCCAGCCCCTGCCGGTGGGCGACGACGGCAACGTGCAGCTCGCGCTGCCGTTCACCTTCAACCTCTGCGGCCAGCCGTTCGACTCGGTGTTCGTGAACGCCAACGGCAACCTGACCTTCGGCGTGCCGTCCACCGACTTCAGCGAGTCGTCGCCCGAGATGCTCGCCGGGCCGCCGCGGATCGCCGGGCTGTGGCACGACCTCAATCCCACGACCGGCGGCACCGTGACCTTCGCCCAGAGCAACAACAGCTTCTCCGTGATCTGGGACGACGTGCCGGAGTGGTTCGCCACGGGCTCGAACAGCTTCTCGATCACCCTCAGTAAGAGCTCGGACCACATCGACATCGCCTACGGCGACCTCGACCTGACGGCGGGCCTCGCGGGCGTCTCCTGCGGCGGCTCCATCACCTCCGGCTTCGAGACGCCGGTGGACCTGTCTTCGTTCGACCCGAGCCGGATCAACCTGCACAACCAGCCGGCGGTGTGGGAGCTCTTCCCCGTAGGCACCCTCGACCTCGAAGGGACGACCGTGCGCTTCAACGGCACGACGAGCTACGAGGACAACTGGGCGGGGCCGAACGACACGCCGGGACACGCGCGGCACATCGACCTGCCGTTCGACTCGATCGCGATCGACCGCTACACCGAGATCGAACCCACCGGCGCCGACATCGACTGGTACCGGTTCGAGGCCTCGGCGGGCGACATCCTGGTGGCCGAGACGATCGCCGGTCAGCTCGACTCGCTGATCGCGCTGTTCGACTCGGGCGGCAACCTGATCGCCGTGGACGATGACGGCGGCCTGGGCCTCCTGTCGCGGATCGCCACGCCGCTGCCGGCGGACGACACCTACTTCCTGGCGGTCACGACCTTCCCCGACTTCGGCCTCACCGGAGCCGGCGGGAGCGGCGGCCGCTACGTGCTCTCCGTGGAGACCACCGACGAGCTGCCGCTCACCCTCGGCGACGACAACTTCGTCGAGGTGCCGCTGCCGTTCAGCTTCCCGTACCAGGGGAGCAACTGGTCGAGCGTGTTCGTGAACTCGAACGGCAACCTGACGTTCGGGTCCGGCGACACCGACTTCTCGGAGTCGGTCGCCGAGCTGCTCAACGACCAGCCGCGGATCGCCCCGCTGTGGGACGACCTGTCGCCCAACAACGGCGGCACGGTCTCCGTCGGGTTCGGCGCCGGCACGGTCACCATCAACTTCGTCAACGTGCCGGAGTTCGTGGCAACCGGGGCGAACACCTTCTCGGTGACCCTCCACGCCGACGGCACGGTGGACATCGACTACGGTGCGGTGTCGGCCCTCGACGGCATCGTGGGCGTCACCCAGGGCGGCGGCGCGGCCAACCCCGGCGAGACGAACCTCTCCGCCGGCGGGCCCTTCTCCGCCGTGGGCACCACCTACGAGCAGTTCACGGGCGGTGGAGATCCCTTCGATCTCGACGGCCTGACCCTCACGTTCGATCCCTGACGGGTCGGGCGCGAGGCGACGTAGGTTGCACGAGGGCGGCGGGCTTCGGCCCGCCGCCCTTTTCTTGTGCGACCGGCGCGGGGAAGAGGCCGCTCAGCGCGGCTGCCGGTAGGGAAGGCCGCGCTGGTAGAGCTCGAGGCGCGCCCCGAGCTCGGCCCGGCGCGCCGGGTCGGCGCCGGCGCCGGCGATGGCCTGGCGCACCAGGGGGACCGCCTCGGCGAAGCGGCCGCGCTCGGCGAGGGCCGCTGCGAGGAGGTCCGCCGTCGCCGGGTCTTCCGGGTAGGCCTCGCGGATGCGCCGGGCGATCTCCTCGGCCTCGGCGCCGTCGCGGAGCCCCGGGTCCGGGGCGGTGGCGAGCTCCCAGGCGAGGAGCGAGAGGAGCCGGGAGCTGTTCGGCGCCCGGCGCACGGCGGCCCGCAGCCGGGCTACCGCCTCGGCGTGCTCGCCGCGGGAGACCAGGAGGACCGCCAGGTTATGGGACGCCTCCGGGTTCCCGGGGTCGAGCTCCAGAGCCCGGCGGAAGCTCTCCACCGCCTCCTCCTCCCGGCCCGCCGAGGCCAGCGCCGTGCCCAGGGCGAGCTCGGCGTCGGCCCGGTAGGGGTCGAGGTGCAGCGCCTCCTGCTGGTGGCCGGCCGCCTCCTCGTGGCGGCCCCGGCGCGCGGCGACGAGCCCCAGGTTGTGCCTGGCGTCGGCGCTCGTCGGGTCGAGCTCGAGGGCGCGTCGGAAGCGCTCCTCGGCCTCCTCCAGGCGCCCGAGCTCCACCAGGGCGAGCCCAAGGTTGTTGTGGGCGCCGGCGTGCTCGGGGTCCAGGGCCAGGGCGCGCTCGTAGAGACCCTGGGCCTCCCCGGTGCGGCCCTGGGCCGCCACCGTCGCCGCCAGGTTCGCCAGGTCGCCGGCGGTGGCGGGCCGCCGGATCTCCAGCACCTCCCGGAACTGCTCCTCGGCCTCGGCGTAGCGCCCCTCCCCGGCCAGGCTCCGGCCGCGCCGGATGAACGACTGGGAGTTGACCGCCAGCGCCTCCATGGCGTCGAGGGCCGGGTCGGCGCCGCGGGTCACCACGCCCCCCAGGCGGCGCGCCCGCCGTTCGGAGCGGCGGGCGGCCTCGGCGTCCCCGAGCCGGTCGTGGACCCGGGCGAGGAGCTGGTGCACCTCGCCCTGCATGGGGGCCCGGAGGGCCGCGGTCTCGAGCCGCTCCCGGGCGGCCGGGAGGCGCCCGGCGGCCACGTCCACCCGGGCGAGGCCGTAGAGCGCGTGGGTGTCGTCCGGGGCCAGCTCGAGGGCGGCCCGGTAGCGCGCCGCCGCCTCCTCGGTCCGGCCCAGGGCGAGGAGCGCGTTGCCGTGGGCGACGGCGACCTCGGGCCGGCCGGGGGCAAGGCGCGCGGCCTCCTCGAAGCGCGGGATCGAGTCCTCCGGCAGGCGGTCCACCAGGCAGTGGGCCTCCAGGTAGGGCCACCGGTAGTCGGCGGGCGCGAGCCCCGCGGCGCGGCGGAAGGCGGCCTCCGCCGGCTCGCACAGGGCGTGGGCCTGGAGGACCATCCCCAGCCGCCCCCAGCGCTCGGGCCCGGACGGCTCGAGGGCCACCATCTTCCGGGCGAGCTCGATGGCCGAGGCCACCCGTGGCTCCATCTGGGAGACGTCCACCGCCGGGGGCGCGGCGGCCTCCTCGGGCGGCCCGGAGGGAGCGCACGCCGCGACGAGGGCGAGGAGGCCGAGGAGACCGAGGCGCGCCGCCCCGGTCGGCCGCCGGCGGGCTCCGGTCACCGGCCCCCCTCCCCCGCCGCCCGGATCACCAGGTACCGCCGGTCCGGGGCCAGGCCCTCGTGTCGCCGCCGGGCGCCGTCCGGCCAGGTCACCTCCAGGCGCACCGGGGCGGCCGCCCCCTCGCGCCGGCCGAGCCCGAAGTGCGCCACGGGCTCCACCGCCGTCAGGTAGCTGTCGGTGGTGGTGAGGACGCGGACCTGGCGCCGGGCCCTCTCGGAGGCCGGCTCCGGGGCCGGAGCTTCGAGCACCACGCGGGCGCCGATGGCACTCCGACCGGCCCCGTCGCGCACCGTCGCGGCGAGCCAGCGCCCGCGGCCGTCCGCCAGGCTCCGGAAGAGCCGCGCCGGGCCGTTGCAGTTGGTGAGGAGCACGTCCTGGTCGCCGTCCAGGTCGAGGTCGCCGGCGGCGAGCCCCCGGCTCACCTCGATCCGCGACGTCAGCTCCCCCGCCGTCTCCGAGGCGTCCCGGAAGCGGCCCCGGCCCAGGTTCTCGAAGTAGAGGTTGGGCTCGGCGTAGTCGCGCCAGTAGTCGGAGAGCGCCTCGCCCTCCCGCTCCGGGGCGAGGCGCGGGCCGCGGCGCACCCGGCCGTTCGCCACCAGGAGGTCCAGGTCGCCGTCTGAGTCCGCGTCGAGGAACGCGGTGCCGAAGCCGGTGTACGGCAGGCTGGGCGGCCCCAGGCCGCTCGCCCCGGTGGCGTCCTCGAAGGCGCCGCCGCCCAAGTTCCGGTAGAGGGTGTTGGTCTCCCGGTCGAGGTGGGCGAGGAAGAGGTCGAGGTCCAGGTCGCCGTCCATGTCGCTGGCCGCCGTCCCCATGCTCGCCTCCGGCGCCCCCGCCTGGTTGACGGCGGCGCCGGCGAGGACCGCCCGGTCCTCGAACCGCCCGCCCTCCCGGGGCACCCAGAGCTGATTGTGCTCGCCGTCGTTCGACACGTAGACCTCGGGGCGGCGGTCGCCGTCCAGGTCCACGCAGGCGACGCCCAGGCCCTTGTTGCGCACCGCCCCGATACCGGTGGCCGCGCTCGCGTCCTCGAAGGTGCCGTCGCCCCGGTTTCGGTAGAGGGCGTCGGGCGCGCCGGCGAAGGCCGAAGGGCCGCAGTACTCCGGGCGGCCGGCGGAGTCGGTGCAGCGCTTCGCCTCGTTCTCGAAGTAGGTGACGACGTAGAGGTCCAGGTCGGCGTCGCCGTCCGCGTCGAAGAAGCAGGCGGCGGTGGACCAGCCGTCGAGGCCCAGGCCGGCGGCGGCGGTCGCCTCCCGGAAGGTGCCGTCGCCCAGGTTCTCGTAGAGGGCGTCTGGACCGTAGTTGGTGAGGTAGACGTCCGGGTCGCCGTCGCCCTCCACGTCCCCCACGGCCACGCCCATGCCGTAGCCCAGGTCCCCCAGCCCCGACGCCGCCGTCCGGTCCACGAAGCGCCCATCCGCCTCCTGGCGGAAGTAGCGGTTCGGGCGGACCTCGGCCGGGTCGCCGGAGTGGCCGCCGCTGTCGATCAGGTAGAGGTCGAGGTCGCCGTCGCCGTCCGCATCGAAGAGGGCGCCGCCGGAGCCCAGGTGCTCCGGCACGAAGTAGCTCCCGTCTACACCCGAGTCGTGGACGAAGCCAAGGCCGGCCTCCCGGGTGATCTCGACGAACAGGGGCTCGCCGCCGCCCGCGCCGGCCCCGGCCTCCCCGCGCGGCTCCTCCTCCCGGCCGCCGCAGCCGGCGAGCC
>Ga0075327_1000617_pt1 | contig 10178 bp, 10 predicted proteins | sample MayberrySE_Catta_2_FD_120056 | JGI IMG/M metagenome (GOLD analysis project Ga0075327, IMG submission 120056) | Natural and restored wetland microbial communities from the San Francisco Bay, California, USA, that impact long-term carbon... | ecosystem: Environmental > Terrestrial > Soil >...
CTCGGGCGAAACCCGGGTGTAGAAGTGCTCACGCCCTTCCCGCAACTCGTCGGCCAGCACATCGAAGATGCTGTCGTTCTTGATCCCATCCTTCACCTTCTCCTGGTTGTAGAGGGCAATGTCCGAGACAATTGCCCGCGCCAGTCGAAATGCAAGGTCAGGATTATCCACCAGCCTGGCCATGGTTCCTCCCTGTCGAAAATGTCTGTCTGTTTCAGTAATGGCCGATCCGGTGCCGGCGCCCTCAGCGCACGGGGAATGCCAGATAGAGAACGGTATCCCCGCGGCGGACAAGCAGGACCACGTTCTTTTTCTTTCCGGCATTGTCGGCCGCCTTCCGGAAGGCGGCGAGATCGTTCACTTCCTGCTGGTTGATCGCCAGGATGACGTCGCCGGGACGCACCCCGGCGGCAGCCGCGGCCGAGTCGGGGTCGGCCGTCTCCACCTGCACCCCCGCACCTCCGGCGGCCGTCACCACGGTCAGCCCGAGACCCTGCCCCTGTCCCTTATCCTGGCTCGGAGCCGCCGCGGCAGTCTGCGGCGGCTGCTGGGCGGCAATGGTCACCGGCAGGTTCAGTCGCTTGCCCTGGCGCAGCACAACCAGCTCGACCTTGCTGCCAGCCGGAGTGCTCGCCACCAGCAGCTGCAGCTCACGCACCCCGCGCACCGGCTTGCCGTCGTAGGTGAGCAGCACGTCGCCCCGTTTCACCCCGGCCTTCTCGGCGGGAGAGCCGGCGAGCACCTGATTGACCAAAGCTCCGGAAATCTGGTCGAGACCGAACGATTCGGCCAGCTCCGGCGTCAGCGGCTGGATGCTCACGCCCAGCCAGCCACGGGTGACCTCGCCCTTTTCGATCAGTTGATCGGCAATCAGCCGGGCCAGGTTGATCGGGATGGCAAAGCCGATTCCCTGACCGGAGGCGACAATGGCGGTGTTGATTCCCATCACCTCGCCATAGATGTTGAGCAGCGGCCCGCCCGAGTTGCCGGGGTTGATCGAGGCATCGGTCTGGATGAAATCCTCGTAGTCCTCGATACCGACGTTGGCCCGGCCGGTGGCGGAGATGACTCCGACGGTCAGGGTGCGGTCGAGACCGAAGGGGTTGCCGATGGCCAGTGCCCACTGCCCTACCTTGAGGGTGTCGGAGTCGCCGAGCACCACGGTCGGCAGCTTCTCCTGCGCCTCGATCTTGAGCACCGCGACATCGGTACGCGGGTCGCTCCCCACCACCTTGCCGTCGTAGGTGCGCTGATCCGAGAGCTTGACCTTGATCTCCGCGGCACCCTTGACGACATGGTCGTTGGTCAGGATGTAGCCGTCCGAGCTGATAATGAAGCCCGAGCCGAGGCTCTGCTCCTTGCGCTGGAGGGGGGGATGCTGCCGGAAGAGGTCGCCGAAGAAATCCTCGAAAAGCGGGCCGAAGTCGCGGGCCGAGGCCAGGCGCGCGGCACTGATGTTGACCACCGCCGGCGTCACCTTTTCGGAAACTTCGATAAACGCCTCCTGGGTGGAGATCAGCTCAGGTGCCGGTTTCTCCACGGGGGGCTTGACCTTGTCGCTGCGCACCGAAATCGGGATGTGGGTTTCCTGCCCCCTTTCGCAACCGGCCAGCGGCAGAAGCAGCGACATCAACAGAAAGGCATAAAGAACGGGACGCGAAACGCGATGCATGGCACTCTCTCTTGGGGCTTCGGGGCGTTGGAAGAGTAGCGAAAAAAAGAGGTTATGTCAATTATTACGCCCTGCCCGCGCGGTTGTTGGGGCCATGCGTGTGAGCATCGGAAATCGTTTGCCAAGGCTGGAGGCCGGATGTTATAAGGCCATCAGCAACTGGAGTGTTTGCTTTCAACCGGAGTGAGGCCCCTTGACCCTTTTTTTCGGCATCCTTTTCCTTGTGTCCGGCATCGCCAACTTCGCCTTCACCATCATGATACTGCGCGAGCTTGCGGCCGAGACAAAAGGGCTGAGTTTTTTCGACCTGCGCTGGTATGTCCTGAAAAATCTCAACAATTACAGGACACTGACCCGGTCAAAATATGGCAAGGTGGGCTTCCCCTACTACGGATATCTGGCTACCCTGGCCGCTTTGATTCTTTCCGCCGTTTTTTTCCTCGATACCCTGGTCAAGTAATCTCTCCTGCCGTCCGACCAATAAAAAAGCGGCCCATCAGGGTCGCCAGTCGTTTCTCGGGAAAAGGCGAAAAGCGGCCTCTAGGCGGCAGCGCCCAACTGGCCGAGGAACCGGAAGAGATCCAGGTGCCCGCCGCGGAAATCGGTCACGTAGTTCCCCTTCGCCCGGTCGAGCAGCCAGGTGTCGACGAGGAAGGTGGGAATGCCGGCCGAGCGGGCACCCAGATCGTGTTCGGTATCGTTGCCGACCATGAGGCACTCTTCGGGGGTCAGGCCGAGCTGGCCAAGGACGTCGTGAAAGTAGCCGGGATGGGGCTTGCAGTAGCGGCTGTTGTCGAACGTGGTGACGTAGTCGAAGGGAAAATCGGCGATTTCCGCCCACCGCAGGCGGGCTTCTACCAGCGGCCGGGGAAAGACCGGGTTGGTGGCGACAACGACCTTGAGGCCGCGCTCGAAACAGCGCGCCAGGATGTCGCGGGCCAGCGCCAGGGGGCGAACGAGCATCTCGAGGCCTGCCATGCCGTTGGCGCAATAGCGCGCCAGGCGTTCGCCGCAGAGGGCCGCATCGAGTCCGAGGTGGCGGCCGAGAGCGGCGAGAAAGAACTGCTCGTTGTTGCACGCCCCCTCCTCGCTAGAGAGCAGGGCGCGGATCGAGTCCTTGATCGCCCGGGTAAAAGCGACCGGGTCGGGCACTTCGGGGAAATGCTTCGCCAGTCCCTCGATGTAGGCGGGGATGAACTCGCGCATTTCGACCTCCAGCAGGGTTCCATCGAGGTCGAAGAGGACTCCCCTGACCTTTGCAAACCGTTCCAAATTCTCTCTCCTTCACAACCTGCAAACAAAATAAAGTGTATACGGCAGAATAACACAGGGCAGCATTAAAAACCAAGCTGGAGAATCGGCCCAGCAGGGACGCGCCACAAAATCCTTGACTTGCCCACTCCGCCGGGTTAGAAACGCCTGTAAAAACAGCGAGGTAACAAATCGATGGACAACTTCCGGGAAGAAGTCAAGGAACTGCAGATCGGCTTCAAGATCCGCCGCCTGCGCCAGGAACGGCGGATGACTCTGCAGGATCTTGCCGAAGCGACCGGCCTGTCCAAGCCGCTGCTCTCGCAGATCGAAAACGAGCAGGTCATCCCGCCCCTCTCCACCCTGCTGCGCATCGCCAAGGCCTTCAAGGTGCAGTTGCAAACCTTCTTCCAGGAGGAGGGGAGCAGCGAGAAGTGCATCCTGGTACGGGCCGGCGAAAGCCGCCGGCTGCACCGGCGGCCGAACCTCGAAGGCGCCCTGCCCCCTTACACCTACCATTCCCTTGCCTACGGCAAAAAAAATCGCAACCTCGAGCCGTTCCTGGTCGAATTCGAGGCGAGGGAGTGGAGCGAGGAGCTGCAGGTCAGCCACGAGGGAGAGGAGTTCCTCTTTCTTCTCGAGGGGGAACTGGAGCTGCACTACGGGGAGAAGGTGATGGTCATGGGGCCCGGCGACTCGGTCTACTACGACTCCTCCGAGCCGCACGGCTATGTGGCCAAGGGGAAGGTGCGGCCGCGGGCGGTGGCGGTGCTCTACTCGCGCGGAGGCTGACCCGGCTTGACATCCCAGCCGTCTTCTCTAACCTTTGCAGAGGTGCTTTCATCCTAAAAGCCGCCTGAAGCTATTATCCATTCAACGCAGAGACGCAAAGACGCGGAGAAGGTCATACCTGAAAAGTTATGCTCTGCGTTCTCTGCTCCTCAGCGACTTTGCGTTGGAAGACCTTGATTTCCCATCCCAGCGCAAGGAGGTAAAGACCATGGCGAAAAAGAAGATCGGCGTTGTCCTGTCCGGCTGCGGCGTCTATGACGGCAGCGAAATCCATGAAGCGGTCATCACCCTGCTGGCCATCGACCGGGCCGGCGCCGAGGCGGTCTGCATGGCCCCCGATATGGAGCAGATGCATGTGGTCAACCACCTCACCGGCGAGGTCGCCGGCGGCGAAAAGCGCAACGTGCTGGTCGAGTCGGCCCGCATCGCCCGCGGCAAGATCCGGAACCTCAAGGAGGTCAAGGCCGGCGACATCGACGCCCTGATCTTCCCCGGCGGCTTCGGCGCCGCCAAGAACCTCTGCGACTTCGCCGTCAAGGGGGCCGAATGCAGCGCCCACCCGGAGGTGGCCCGCCTGGTGCGGGAGGTGGTCCAGGCAAAAAAACCGCTGGCCGCCATCTGCATCGCCCCGGCCCTGGTTTCCCGAGTGCTCGGCAACGAGAAGCTGGCCCACCGGCTGACCATCGGCACCGATGCGGGAACGGCCCAGTCTCTGGAGAAGATGGGGAGCCTTCACGTCGCCTGCCCGGTGAGCGAATTCGTCGTCGACCGCGAAAACAAGATCGTCTCCACCCCGGCCTACATGCTGGCCGGCCGCATCAGCGAAGCGGCCGAAGGAATCGAGAAGACGGTCAAGGCACTGCTCGAGATGGCGTAAGCACCCCTCAGATATCCCTGAAAGACGCGAAGGCGGGCCGATTGGTCCGCCTTCGTTCGTTTGGCGATCATTGCTTGAAGCTGGCGCCGGGGATGCTAATCGCCCCGCATATCGCTCAGGCGGAACCGGAGTGGAATTTCAAGGATGACGTCTTCCCCTTCGACCTCCGGCGGTACCGGGGGAAACGAGCGGACGCAGGAGACGGCCCGCAGCGCGGCCTGGTCCAGTAGGGGATAAGCGGAGGGGGCTGCCACCTCCGTGGAGACGGGAACCCCGGCCCGGGTCAGGCGGCAACGAATCAGGACCACCCCCTGCATCCGCACCTTGCGGGCCATGAGGGGATATTCCCGGTGCTTTTCGATCAGCTTTCTTACCCGTTCGGCATAGGCGCTCCGAGCCCCGGCGGCCCGAGCGGCCCCGGAGTCCGGCCCGGAAACGGCTGGCCCGGCCGGTTCGCTGGGGGAGGGTTCCCCCCTACCGCCTGCGATATCGGCCGCCGTCTCCGGCCGGGCAGCCGGCGGATCTTCTTCGTTCCCATCAATAGCAGGACCCTCCGGGCCTGCCGAGGGCAAGGAGGGTGAAAGCGCCTGGTCGGCCGCCGGGGAGAGGGGAGACGCGGCCGTTTCCGGGGCATCGGCTGCCGCGGGGCGCGGCGGGGCGGCACGAGGCGGGGCCGGCGGCGACCGGCGGAAGGGTGCAGGAGGTGGTGGGGCGGCCCGTTCGGGGGCCGCCCCATGCACATTGCTTTCGGAAGGAAGGACGGTCTGCAGGTCGATGGTGATGACCGCCGACAGGCTCTTTTCCCCCGGCGTTCCCTGCCAAAGGAGCAGGGAGGCCAGGGCGGCGACGTGGCACAGCAGGGACAGGAGAGCGAACGGGACCAGCATCCCTTTCTCCGCCTGCGCTGAAGACATTTTCAGGCCGCTGTACTCCTTTTCCCTCATGCTGCCGCTCTCTTTGGCCTAGAAAGTACAAACGACGGTCGCATAAAAGGTGCGACCGTTCTCCGGCACCTTTTCCCCGCTGGCGAAGGGATCGCGCAGGTAGGAAAGGTGGCTGAAATACTGCTTGTCCAGCAGGTTTTCGACGCCGGCGTAGAGGGACACCACGCCGTATTTCAGCCCCGCCCTGAGGTCCGTCGTCATCCAGCCCGGGGTTTCCTCCTCGTTCAGCGAGGAGTCGACGCGGTCCTGGCGGGCGGCGAAATTCTCCGTGACCTCGAAAAACCAGGTATCGACGTCGTAGCGCAGGCCCACCGACCCTTCGAGCGGCGGGATTTCCGACAGAGGCCGCTCATCGTCCTCGTTTCTCCCCTCGACATAGGAGAGGCCGGCCTTCAGGAAGAGGTTGTACGGCAGGGAGGCCTGCGAGCCGACTTCGCCCCCCCAGAAGGAGGCGTCGATGTTCTCGTAGCTCTTGAGAAAGGGGGTGGGGTTGTGAAAGTGGATGAAGTCGTCCACCCGGCCGTAGAAGAGGGACCCCGTCAGGTAGAACCGGTCGGTGGAGTATTTCAGGCCGAGATCGGCCTGGTGGTTCACGCTCGCCTCCAGGTCGGGATTGCCCCTCCAGGTCACGTTCGGCGGCATGGCCGGAACGTCAAGATAAAGCTCCTGGGCATCGGGCGGGCGCACCCCGCGACCGGCCCCGACGAACAGCTCCAGGCCCTCGGCGGCGGTCCAGGTCAGCTGCAGGTTGCCGCTCGCCTCGGTGAAATCGGTGCTGTCGTCAATGAGGGTGGCGTTGTTCTGCTGGTCCGCCTCGATCCGGGTGAGATCGCCGCGCACCCCTCCCCGCAGCACCAGCCGATCGTTCAGCGGCCATTCGTATTCCCCGAAAACGCCGAAGTTTTCAGTGCTTACCTCCGGGATCATGTTGAGCCGGGTATAGGGCTGCGCCATGGTGAACATGGCCCGGCGGTTGTCGGCGTCCCAGCTGCGGGTGTAGTGGTCGATCCCCGCCTTGAGCGTTCCCGGCCCGGCGGCCAGCGACGCCGTCGCCTTGGCGCCGACAACCCAGGTGTTGGCGTCGGTCAGCATGGAATAGTCGCGCGGCTTGCCGACCGAGCTCTGCCGCAGTCGGTCGTCCATGACATGGTCGACCCGATCCCAGTAAACCTGGAGGGTGGCCGCGCCGACTCGCTCGGAAAGGTTCTCCCCGCGCAGGGTCCAGTTGAGCCGGTGCGTCCGGTCGTAGTCGGCATCCATCTTCAGGTAGGGATAGAGGACATGGTCGGCGTCCTGGTAGGAGTAGGAGAGTTCCGTGCGAAACTTTTCCGTCGGATTGAAACCGAACTTTCCCCAGCCCGTGTTGATCTCGTAGGCCCTGGAATCGATGGCATCGGGCCGGTAGCGGTTGGGACTCGTCGCCGGGTAGATGTCGGTGATCAGTTTCCCGTCACCCGATTCGGGCACGTCCGAAACCTTGTGGGCGTAGCCGAGCAGGCCGTCCGCCCGGTCGGTGCCGTATGAGCCGACGGCGGAGGCGTCGAAACGGTCGAAGGATCCGTAGGTCAGGCTCAGGTCGGCGCCTGGCCCCTGCCCCGGACGCCGGGTGATCACCTCGACCAGCCCCCCGAGGCTGCCCGGGTTTTCCAGGTCGTAGGGGCCCTTTACCACCCGGACCCGTTCGATCTCGGCGAAATCGAAGTGAAAAGCCGGCGGGTCCATGCGGTTCGGGCAGGCACCGTGCAGGCGTACGCCGTCCACCAGAACGTTGAGGTTGTCCCTCTGCAGTCCGCGCAGCACCACGTCGTTGGCGATGGCGCCCTTGCGGACATAGGTCAGCCCCTCGACGTTTTTGAGGGCTTCGCCCACATCGCGGGCCGGGCTCTCCCGTACTTCGCGGATGCTGAGGCTCTCCTCGCGGGGAGGCTCCTGTTCTCCTCGCACTACAATCTCTTCAAGTTGAAGGCTTTCGGCACCGGCAAAGGTCGTAAGAGTGCCGAGAGTCAGGGCCGCGACCGCGAACCTTGTCATGAACAATCGCATGTAATACTCCACTCCTGAAAGCGGTTGGATAAAAGGGTCGGCTCGTGTTCGATGGGAACGCCTCCCAATGGCACCTGCCCGGGATTGCCGGGAAAGGCGTATGGGGATTTGACGGAACCCTGTCGCGCTCGCTGCACTGGCGCAAAGGGGCGCAGCGGGTGCCAAGCCGGGCGAATCCATCCAAAGAAAGGGCCGGGATGATGTCAGGAGAGGGGCGCGGGCTGCGGTGGCGGGACGTCGGGCTGCGGAGAGGGGGAAGGCTTCGCCGTCGGGACGGCGGGCAGATAAGCGGTGGAACCGATTGCCGCCGAGATTTCCGGACCGGCGGGCGCTGACAGCCAGGGGTCGCCGGCGGCGAGGGTGGCCGGTTCGTCATCGCCGCAGGGGAGCGTGCTGATGATGCGGGTCAGGGGGCCGGCCTCGGCAGCCGGATGCTCGTCGCTGTGCTCCTGCCCGGAAACGTCGCAGCAGGAAGGCGCGGCGGCCCTGGCACAGCAGCAGGTGTTGCTGGCGATGCGGGCGGGAGCGCAGCCGCAGAGGCGGTGGTCGCCGCGGCATTTCCCGCCCTCATGGTGCGTATCGATGGTGCGGACAATGGCGGGCAGGAGGGGGGGGGCGGGGATGGGGAGAAGGGCGACAAGGTGGAGAAGGGCGGCGGGCCTGGCCCCGGCATGGGACAGGCGGGCAGGGCGGGACGGTCCGGGTTTCGGGCGGGCAGTCATCGTCGGACGGAACCTCGGTCCTTTCTCCCCCGTGTCGTTCGCGCAGGGATATTATTGAAGCCTCTTCCTGCATCCTTGTCAAGGGAAAGGACAGGGAAAAGACGGGATGGGCCGAAACTGATGCCGATCTCCAGATGGGTCACGACTGCAAATCCCGATTCGCATTCTGTCGACTTGGCCCTTGCTGCTCCAGCCCCCCTGCCCCCTGTTCCTGTGTTAATCTCTATTTGAAAGTTCATGCCACGCCGGAAAGGAGTCGACGATGAACACCAAACCGCAAAAGGAGCATGAGTGGCTGCATAAGCTGGTTGGCGAGTGGACGTTCGAAGTCGAGGCGTCGATGGAGCCGGGCGGTGCGCCCGGGCATTTCACGGGGACCGAGAGCGTGCGGTCCCTCGGGGGCCTCTGGATCGTGGCCGAGGGGCATGGAGAGATGCCCGGCGGCGGCGCCGCGACGACGATGATGACCCTCGGCTACGACCCGCAGAAGAAGCGATACCTGGGGACGTGGGTCGGATCGATGATGACCCACCTCTGGATTTACGACGGCGCCCTCGATGCGACCGTGCGAGTGCTGACCCTCGACACCGAGGGGCCCGGCATGACCGACGAGGGGAAGATGACGAAGTTCAAGGACGTGATCGAGCTCAAGAGCGACGACCACCGACTGCTGACCTCGCACATGCTGGCCGAGGACGGGCAGTGGCACCACTTCATGACGGCGCACTATCGGCGCAGGAAGTAGCCGGGAAGCAGAAAGTGGACGGAAAGATGCCGGGCAAAGAAGTCGGCGATTATTACGTCGGGCAGCACGGCTGGATCGACGTACTGGACGGCGCGGGACTCCGGAAGTTCCGGGTGGAGGGGGAAATCGTCCGCCTCATCCCGGTTTCGGAAACCACCGCCTGGGCGCTGATCAGGACGCGGATGGGGACGGGGGTCTACCGGGTGTGGTGATCAAAGAGGGCGTTTAAATGACTGCGTTTGCAACGGCATCCCGGACACCGAAGGGGTGGCAGTCCATCCCGACGAGTTGATTTGGTCCGACCCCGCGATTCATTCCACTCGGCAACACCGTCCGGTACTTGAGACAGCAGAGGTACAATGGTAAAGGTTTAGACACGCCGATAAAAATATAAGAGCCGGGGGGACTTCGGACAAGGTTCGAGATCAATGGTGGACACCGAAAGCAGTGGTCAGCTCAATGCTCGGGGGACAGCATGGATAAGTTCGAAAAAATCCCTTCACCTTGTCGGCTAGGCGTTCTGTTCCTGCTTGTCTGCTGCCTCACCTCATGTGCCGGCTTCAAAGACTTCCTGGACAAGCTCGGGATGCCTGAGCCTCCCCGTGAGTCCGCGACGGAAACGCCAGAGAAAATTGACCTGCCGACCATCATCGCAGTCATGCCCTTTCAGAATCAGACAGCAGTGCAAGGCGCTGAAGAGCGCGTGAGAAGGGAATTTTGCAACCTCTTCGGCTCGAAGCCGTATGTGGACATCGAACTGGCGGTGATCGACGAAAAAATCGTGATGCTGGAGAGAGAGACGGGCAAAAAGGTTATCGACCTGAAACCAGCGGAGGTGTGCCAGGCCATTGGATGTGACGGCCTGATCTTCGGTAACGTAACGGCCTATGAAAAGGTATATACAGGTGTCTATTCCCAGTTAAGTGCAGCAGCCGAAATATGGATGGTAGACGCCAAAACCGGGAAGGAAGTTGTACGCATCCAGGAGTCGGTCGACTATTACGAAGGCAACATACCGTTGTCGCCGCTCGGTGCCATCGTGACCGCCCTGTCGACGGCAGTGAACGTACGGGAGCTTCAAGAGGTGCGGATGGTAAACGAACTCTCCAATAAACTCATCCAGAAGATCCCC
>Ga0075327_1000618_pt1 | contig 10170 bp, 9 predicted proteins | sample MayberrySE_Catta_2_FD_120056 | JGI IMG/M metagenome (GOLD analysis project Ga0075327, IMG submission 120056) | Natural and restored wetland microbial communities from the San Francisco Bay, California, USA, that impact long-term carbon... | ecosystem: Environmental > Terrestrial > Soil > Wetlands...
AGCCGGCCCGCCCGACGTCACTTGCGTGTTCTTCAAGGGGATGCCGCCGAAGGCGACAACCAGCTGACATTGATCGACGATTGCGTCCCAGGTCGTCGCTGCCGCCAGCGCATGGTTCGAGCCAAGGATATGGGGCAGGATCGCGTGGCCGGCGGCGATCGAGTAGCTGTGGACCTGGTTGGTGAAGCCGCCGAGCGTGCACAGGAGCCGCTGCACCTGGCTCTTGGCGTGGTGGAACCGGCCGGCGCTCGACCAGCCGTAGGAGCCGCCGAAAATCGCCTGGTTGCCGTGGGCGCTGCGCACCCGGTCGAGCTCGGCCGCGACCAGATCGAGGGCCTCGTCCCAGCCGACCGCCACGAACGGCTCCGTCCCGCGCTTGTCGCGGTTGCCGCCGGGACCGTGATCGAGCCAGCCCTTGCGCACCATCGGCCGCATCACCCGGCTCTCGTGGTGGACCGCGTCGGCCATCGACTCGATCAGCGGCGACGGGTCGGGATCGCTCTCGAACGGGCGGACGCCGACGAAGCGTCCGTCCTCGACCTCAGCGGTGAACGTGCCCCAGTGGGAGGTGTGGAAGCGATCTTCCCGTGCCATTCGGCTTTGTCCTTGGCTGGGCGCCGTGCCGTTCGCGCAGCGCGGTCGGCAACACTACCGCGACGGCGGCGCCGCCGCCAAGTCGTGCGAATGGCACGCGCCGCAGTGTCTCAAAGCCGTGCTTCCCGCCCGCACATCCGATCGAATCGATGCTAAAAGCAGGCTTCGTCGGCAAGCGACCGCTTGATCGATACAGCCGCAACAGTTGCAACACGCCCGAACCAACGGGCTGACCAGGGGGAAACATGGCAGGACAATCCGGCAGGCTCACAGGCTCGGTGGCGATCGTCACCGCCGCCGCACAGGGACTGGGCGAGGCGATCGCCAAGTGCTTCGCCCGCGAGGGCGCGACCGTCGCCGTTGTCGACATCAATCAAGGCGAGCTCGAGCGCGTCGCCGACGAGATCGAAGCCGCCGGCGGCACCGCCCTCATACAGGTCGTCGACGTCACCAAGTCGTCCGCGGTCGACCGTATGGTCGCCGACGTGGTCGTGCGCTGCGGCACCGTCGACATCCTCCTCAACGGCGCCGGCGGCTTCCACCGCTTCTCGCCGATCACCGAGATCGCCGACGACGAGTGGGAGCGGGTGATCGCTCTCAACCTGACCAGCGCCTTCTACTGCTCGCGTGCCGCCGCCCGGGTGATGATGGAGAAGAAATTCGGCCGCATCATCTCGATTTCGTCCGGGGCCGGTCTGGCGCCCAACCCGCACGCACCCTCCTATGCGCCCTACGGCGCCGCCAAGGCCGGGGTAATCGGCATGTCGAAGCTGATCGCCCGCGACCTCGGCCCCTACAACATCACCGTCAACTGCATCGCGCCCGGCACCACGCTGACCCCGCGCGTGAAAAAGGTGCGCGACGCCGAGAGCATCGCGAAGATCGCTTCGATGAACCCGATGCGCCACCTGGTCGAGCCCGAGGACACTGCCGAAGCGGCGCTCTACCTGGCTTCGAAGGAAGCCCGCTACGTCACCGGGGTCACGCTGATGGTCAACGCCGGCAACCTGATCTTCTGACGGCGTCCTACTTCTTCCTGTTGCGCGCCTTGGCGGTCGTCTTTTTCCTGGCCGGCGGCCAGCCGCTCTTCGGACGCACCGACTTGTACCAGTCGAGGATCTGCTCGCCGGTCCATACCACCGCGTCGGGCCGGTTGCAGACATGCTGGAGAATGCGCCGGATCTGCTTGGCGCGATGCGGCACGCCCATGATGTAAGGGTGCAGCGTGAAGCACATGACCCGTCCGCCGCCGTCGCCGGCATCCTCGATCAACTGCTCGAACTGATCGATGGTGCGGTCGCCGTATTCGGCGGCGCGGTGCCCCTGGATCAGGAGCATCGACAGGTCGTTGAGCTCCTGGGTGTAGGGGATACTGAAGAGCGTGCCGAATTTTGTCCGCAAGTCGACCGGCTGGTCGTCGAGCACCCAGTCGGCGACATACTCGAAGCCCGCCTCCTTGAGCCAGTCGACGGTGTCGTGGGTTTCGGCCAGCGCCGGCCCGAGCCAGCCCTTCGGTGGCCGGCCGGCGGCCTTCTTCAGCCGGTCGAAGCAGCGGAAGATCATGTCGCGCTGGTCCTCCACCGCCGGCAACGCCCGCTGGATCCAACCGTGGCCGACCAGGTCCCAGCCCGATTTCAGGCTTTCCTCGACGACCTGGGGGTAGACGTCGCAAACAGTGGCGTTGAGGACGATCGAGCCGGCGACGCCGAACTCGTCGAAGATCTTCTTGAGCCGCCAGAAGGCGACGCGCTGGCCGTATTCGTGCCAGGCCCAGTTGGGGATGTCGGGGACAGACTTGGCGACCCCGCCCGGCGGGTTGACCACGGTGCGCGGCATCGGCGCGTCGATCACCCAGTTCTCGACGTTGATGCAGGGCCACACCACCACCTTGGCGCCGCCGGGAAGCGGCAGCGGCGGGCGCTCGATGATCGGCGAATAATCGATGCGGTCGGTCGGCCAGTCGAGCTTCATATTGTTCTTCCTTTTGGCACATGTCGGGGAGACCGGAGGTTAGCCGCACGACCGGAAACGGGCAAATCGCAGGGCTGCCCTCGACGGAATTAGGCTCTCTCGATCAGGACGCAAAGAGAGCGAACGTCGTGGCCTTGGCGGCGGAGATCGCCACCTGCTAAAATGATTGGAATCGAGAAATAGAATCTTCCCGCAGCATTCTCCTATAAAGCTCTTGACGGGGGTCGATTATGCGGATTTTCGGCACGACCGCGGGTGTTCTGTCGCGTCTCCTTCTCGCGAACACAATTGTTCTCATCCTCCTGCTCGTCACGATCGGCAGGCCGTTCGCCGAAACCTCCTATCCGGAGCCCCTGCGCGAGTGGGACAACGACTGGACGGTGCTGACCATGGCCCCGGATGGCGCCTGGGGCGTCGCCACCGAGATGGACGTGATCGGCGCGCTCACCAGCGCAGTTGGCGATTGTCGCACCAGGACTCCGGCCGAGGTCGGCTGCGGCGGCCAGTTCGTCATGTTCCGCGCCGCATGGAGCCTCGGCGTCCGCTGCGGCGACCGCAACATCCTCATCGCCGAGAAGAACCTCGACGACGCCGAGCGTCGGGCAAGCTGGCGCGCATACGAGCTGAAGAAGCTTTACGTTCCCGATCTGCCACCCTGCAATGTCGTGGTGACCGTCGACCCGGCGGGCAGGATCGTGCCGCCGGGCAAGTCCGACGCGGGGCAGATCTATCGCTGGCCGTGACGATCCCGGCTCCTTCCCGCCAGCGCATTGTAGGCCGAAGCGCATTGCTCCGTGACTACATCTTCCACTCCGCACAAAGCTCGAATCAAGCCCGCCGATAGCGAGCGACCTTCTCCTCATCGACGACGATGCCGAGCCCCGGGCCGTCGGACGGGGGAACGATATGGCCATCCGCGACGGTGATCGGATAGTCGACCAGGTCGTCGGCGAGATACTGGCTCGACATGTTCATGTCCCAGTCGAGGTTGGGCACGGCGACAGCGAGATGGGCGACCGCGGCGGCGCCGATCGCGGTGTTCGCCGCCTTGCCGGCGAGGTTGATCTTCATGCCGAGCTCGTCCATCAGCCGGGCCGCCTCCATCACCGGGCCGGTTCCGCCGAACTTGATCAGCTTGAGGCTGCCGCCGGCGGCGGCGCCGAGGTCGTGATGGCGGCGGATGTCGGCGAGCGAGTGCAGCCCCTCGTCTGCTGAGATCGGCACCGTGCAAACTTCGGCGCAAGCGCGCATCGTCTCGATGTCTTCGCCCATCACCGGCTGCTCGAAGAAATCGAGCCCGGCGGCGCCGGCGCCCCTGGCGAAAATGAGCGCGTCCTCCGGCGAATAGCCCTGGTTGGCGTCGGCCGAGACGCGGACGTCGTTCCCCACCGTCGCCCGCGTTGCCCGTGCGCGGGAAAGGTCGGTCTCGGGATCGTTGGCGGCGACCTTGACCTTGAAGGTGACGAAGCCCTCGTCGCGACGGCGCCGCGCCAGCTGCTGCTCGTCGGGCGTGCCGGCGACCAGCCAGATCACCGCTGCCCGCTCGCGCCGGCGTCCGCCGAGCACGTCGTAGAGCGGCGCATCGCGATGCTTGCCGATCAGATCCATCAGCGCCATGTCGATCGCCGATTTGGCGGCGTGGTTGCCGTACATCAGCGGCTCGACCAGCTTGCGCGCGCTTTCGGGCGAGTCGATCTCCTGCCCCTCGATGCGTGGCGCCATATATTCGACCGCGGCAATCATTCCAGTGGTGGTCTCGCCGCTGAAGGTCGGCGCTGCCGGCGCCTCGCCCCAGCCGACGCAGCCCGCGTCGTCGGTGATGCGCACCACCAAGTTGTCGCAGGTCTCCATCGAACCCATCGCCATCTTGAGTGGCGTCTTCATCGGCACGGCGACGCCCATGGCGTCGATCTTGCGAACCCGGAACATGCTTCTTTCACCCTGGTTGGTGGACGTCGTCGACGATAGCACCGCCGCGTCCGCGCCTGAAATCGTGCAGCGCGCGAAGCGGCCGCCTTCCGCCCATGTGCGAGCGGCGCTATGGTCGCGTCGGAGGCTCCACATGAATCACATGCTCAACCAAGACCAACGTGCCTGGCAGAAACAGGCCCGGCAGTTTGCCGAAGAGGAAATCAGGCCGATCTCGCTCGAGCGCGACCGGATCGCCGATCCGGCCCGGACCATTGACTGGGAGATCATCAGGAAAGGCTCGGAGCTCGGCTTCCGCACCGCGGCAGTGCCGCGCGAATGGGGCGGAAAAGGCATCGATTTCGTCACCCAGGCAGTGGTGATGGCCGAGCTGGCACGCGGCGACAGCGCCATCGCCAAGACCTTCAGCCAGTGCTGGAAATGGTGCCATCTGATCGCCGACCTGTGCACGCCCGAACAGCGCGAGCGGTTCCTCGAACCCTTCCTGGCGGACGACGGCTTTCTGCTCGGCGGCGGCATCACCGAGCCCAATGCCGGCTCCGACAACCGCTTGCCGCCGGCCGACGATCCCCGCGCCGGGCTCAGGCTGCGGGCCGAGCGCGACGGCGACGACTGGATCCTCAACGGCGAAAAATGTTTCATCGCCAATGCCAACGTCGGCAAGCTCATCTTCGTCTATGCCCGCACCGATCCCGGCGCCGCGGTCGGCGACGGCACCAGCATCTTCGCGGTGACGCACGACACGCCCGGCATGCGCTCCGGCAAGGTGTTCAACAAGAGCGGCTGGCGCTTCTACCAGAACGCCGAGCTCGTCTTCGACAACGCCCGCGTCCCCCATGCCAATCTTCTCGGTAAGTTGAACGCCGGCCTCAAGAAGCACGGCGGCAAGAACGCCAAGTTCAGTGAGCTCGAATACGCCGCCAACGCCGTCGGCGTATGCGACGCCGCGGTCGAGATGGCGACCGCCTACGCCCGCAGTTCCCGCGGCGGCGGCACGGCCCTGGCCGCCCAGCAGCTGGTCCTGTTGAAGCTGTCGGAAATGAACATGTACACCGAGGCGCTACGCTCCTTCGTCATGCGCGTCGCCGCCGAAAGCGACGCCATGCCGGGACAGGTATCGAGGCACGGCCGCTATCTGATGAATTTTTCCACCGACGTCATCCAGCGCGTGTGCGAGGCCAATCTGGAAATCCACGAGCGCACCGACGATGCCGTCGCGCGGGCCGGCGCCGAGAAGCTGGTCCGCGACGCCATCATCTGGACCCACATTGCCGGCGATTCGGTGCAGCGCATGGCGGCGGTGCAGAGAACGCTGAACTAGCAGTGCAATCGTGCTTTCACTGGAACCGCTTGGAATCCTCCGCCGCATATCTGGCGACGGCTTGATCCGCGGCGACCGACACGCTCAGCTTGTCCAGCAGGTCGGCAAGCCGTGACCACGGAATCGCGCAGGTCACCTCGTTGTTCGAGATGCCGGTACGGACGCGACTCAACATGCATCCGACGCTGACGGCGACTTCACCCTGCTCTTTCGCGATCGGGATGATGTGGCACTGCGGCTTGCCTTCGAACCTGAGCCCCGGCCATGCGGCATGGAGCTGCATCACCTGCTTGCCGTTGAGCCTGATGAAAACGACGTCGGGATCGGCACGCGCCTCTGCCAACGGCCCGTAGACGATGAAGTTCGGCCGTTTCGCCACCGTCGGGATGTGGGGAAACATTTCCGGCGTGACCCAGCCCGACTCGACCAGGGCCGCGACGTCGCCCTTGGTCGCCGCCTCGGACAGCGGCTTGAGGCCGTGGGTGACGCTGCCGACGCTGCAGTTGCCGTGATCCTCTGGCACCGTGGCGAACGTCCGTTCGGTGGCGCGGACCCAGAACACGCATCCGGCCGGCACCCGCCCGGTCCGCCCGTCGTCCGTCGGCGGCGGCATCTCCGCCGCGAAGCGGTCGATGCCGTCGGGATCCTTGTCGGAAAATGTGATCGCGATCGGGCGGACCGAGAGGCCGAGGAGTTCCTTGAGATCGCTGTCCAGTCTTCCGTAGTCCGTATCCATTGGTGCGTCTCCCCTGTTTTGCCGATTCCAGTCGGTCACGCATATCGCCAGTGCAGAAGCCATCGCTCGAGCCATTCCGAGGCCGCGAACAGCACCAGGACGAAGGCCATGATGAGAAAGATCAACGCCAGCGTAAGGGCGGCGTTGTAGGTGCTTTGCGCGAATTGCAGCAGGTAGCCGAGCCCGCGACTCGAGGCCACGAACTCGCCGACCACCGCGCCGGTGAAGGCGAATCCGACCGCCACCTTCAGGCTCCCGAGAACCCAGGTGGTGACCGACGGCACATAGACCTCGCGGATCAGCACGGCCCGCCCGCCGCCGAGTGTCCTGACCCGCTCGACGAGCCTTTGGTCGACCTCCTTGATGCCGCTGTAGACGGCGAAGAAGATCAGCACCGCGACGAGAATGAGCGCTAGCGCCACCTTCGAAGCGAGGTCGATGCCGAGCCAGATCACGAACAGCGGAGCGAGGATCACGCGCGGAATCGCGTTCAACAGGATCATCACCGGCTCCAGCAGTTCGGCCAGGATCGGGATCAGCGCCGCGGCGAAACCGAGCACGATCCCGAGGACCAGGCCGGCGATCAGGCCGAGCAGCGCTGCGGTGAAGGTTGCCTGCAAATGAGGCCAGATCTCGCCGTCGGCGAACAGCGTCACCAGCACGGCGGCGACCCGCGTCGGCGGCGGCAGATAGAACGGGTCGATGACGCCGAGGCGTGACAGGCCCTCCCACAGGAGAAGTAGGAATGCGAAGGCCGCGGCGCGCCGTACGGCGGGACGGTTGAGGCTGACGGTCACGCGTTCACGCTCTCAACCGAAGTGGAATCGGAAAGCTCGTTCCAGAGGGTCTTGAGCAGTTGCGCGAAAACCGGGTTCTCCCGCGTTTCGACGACGCGACGCGGCCGCGGAATCGCGACCTCGTGGCGGGCACGGACGGTCGCGCGCGGTCCCTGGCTCAGCACGTAGACCACGTCCGACAGGGTGATCGCCTCCTCGAGGTCATGGGTGACGAGCAGCACCGTCATGCGCTCGCGCTCGACCCAGTCGAGCAGTTCCTGGGTGATGCGTGTGCGCACGATGGCGTCGAGCGAGGCAAATGGCTCGTCCATCAACAGTAGTTTCGGCTGAAGCGCCAGAACCTGCGCGATCGCCACCCGCTTGCGCTGCCCCCCGGACAACTGGCGGGGGTAGCGGTCGCCGAACCCTTCGAGCCCGAGCCGTCCGAGCCAGGTTTCCGCCGTCTCGTTTGCAGCCGTCTGCGGTTCCCCGCGGATGCGCAGGCCGAGCGCCACGTTCTGCCGCGCCGTCCGCCATGGCAGCAGCGCGTCGTCCTGGAACAGGAAGCCGACCTCGGTCAGCGGCGCGTCGAGATCGATCGTGCCCTGGTGCGGCGCCATCAATTCGGTGACGGCACGCAGGATGCTGGTCTTGCCGGAGCCGGAAGGTCCGATGAGGCTGGCGAACTTGCCGGCCTCGACCGTCAGATCGATTGCCTCGAGGATCGTGTTGGCGCCATACGCGAGGGATACGTTTCGAACGCTGAGCACCTGTTACCTTTCCTAAAGGGGCGGCTCGTTGAGATGCAAGCTCCAGAAAAGCCCTCAGCCTGAGAGCCTGTCCTCGGGCTCCGACCCGAGGATGCCCGGCGGAATCGCTGCGCGGCAAGAAGATACGCAGGTGCCGGGCCTCGAAGGGCGAGGGCTTTCGAGCCGCGGTCCTTGTGCCTCGAGGCTCGCGGGATGCGCACATCAGCCACTTGCGAAGCCGAGCACCTAGCCCTCGAGGATCGAGGTATCCATCAGGACATCGACGTCGACCTGGCCCGGGGCGAGGATCTCGGCCGCCTCATGGGCCTCGACCACCCGTTCGGCCGCCGCCTTGTCGATCATGACGTTTTCCGGATAGAGCGATGCCCGGTAGCGCCCGATGATCGCCTTGAGCTGGTCGACGTCGCCGCCGGCGATCAACGCGGACGGCAAGGCCGCGATGATCTCGTCGGGAGTGAGATTGACGCGCGTATCCGCGAGGCCCTTTTTCAGGGCGGCGGCGAGCCTGCGCATTTCGTCGCGCCGCTGCTCGCGTTCCTCGGTACGCACCGCCACGCCCATGAACTCGTAGGCGCCGCCGAGTTCCGCCTTGGCCTGCTCGATTTCCATGAAGTTCAGAAGCTCGCCGCCACCCTCCGCGACGATCAGCGTCAGGGCGGGCTCCTGCACCATCCCGGCATCGACCTGGCCGAGACGCAGCGCATCGTAGAGGTTCGTCCCCAGCGTCGCGAAGCTGACGCTGTTTCGGTCGACGCCGGCCTGAGCCAGCAGGAACAGCATCAACGCGTGATCGGCATTGCCCAGCGCCGAGACGCCGACGGTGCGACCGGCGAGATCGGCAACGGACTTGAGCTCGTCGGCCCGCGCCGGCGCCGTCGCCAATGCGAACAGGGGCAGCCGGCCGGTCGAGGCAAAGCGACGGATGTCGGCGCCGTTCTTGTAGGCCTGCAGGGCTGCGTCGAACGCGCTGGCAGCATACTCGACGGCGCCGCCAACCAGCGCCTGGATCGCGGCACTGCCGCCGCGGGTATAAACCAGCTCGATGTCGATGCCTTCGTCGGCGAAATGCCCGCGCGCCCGCGTCACCTCGTAGGGGATGACGCAAAGCAACTGGCCGCAGAACGCCAGGCGGACTTTCGTGCCTTGCGCATTGGCGCGTCCCGGCACACCGCCGCTGACGGCGATAACGCCGGCAACGCCGAGCAGGCCCTTGAGCGTCGAACGACGATCGAGCCTGAGATTTCTGAACTCTTCGGCAAGACCGATCAGGTCAGGATTCGAGGATTCACAGCAGCCCATGACGCACCTCGCAACATGTTTCAATTTATTCTAATCTAGCATCGACGGTGGCGCGTAAGAAAGTGGCGGCCCCGGAATTATGCCATCGTTCCAAAACGCAACATGAGAAACACATCCTAATCTACCGCATCTGCGAATAATTTCATCCCGGGAGGCCGCTCCGCGCCCCGGTCGCGCTTCGGCAATCGACGTGGTTCTCGTCTATGATCCTCAAGAGATGGTAGGTATTGCCCGCACCGTTCGCCGAGGGACGATCCCATGACGGAACCCTGCTATGACGTGGCGCATCTCGGTCATGTCGAACTCTATACCGACGAATTCGAGGACAGCCTCGACTTCTTCGTCCGCGTTTTCGGTCTCACCGAAAGCGGGCGCGAAGGCGACAGCGTCTATCTGCGCGCCTTCGACGACTACGAGTTCCATTCCCTCAAGCTGACGCGCCACCGCACCACCGGCCTTGGCCATGTCGGCTATCGGGTCTCCTCGCCCGAGGCGCTGGAGCGCCGCGTCAAGGCAATCGAGGCCGCCGACTACGACGCCGGCTGGACCGACGGCGATCTCGGCCACGGCCGTGCCTATCGCTTCGCCGATCCCGACGGGCACCTGTTCGAGCTTTACTGGGACACGGTCGAATACGAGGCGCCCGACGGCGAGCGGCCGGCGCTGAGGAACATCGCCCAGCGCTATCACGGCCGCGGCGCCTGTCCGCGCCGGATCGATCACTTGAATTTGCTCGCCAGCGACGTCGCCGAGTTTCGCGACTTCATGACCAGC
>Ga0075327_1000619_pt1 | contig 10165 bp, 14 predicted proteins | sample MayberrySE_Catta_2_FD_120056 | JGI IMG/M metagenome (GOLD analysis project Ga0075327, IMG submission 120056) | Natural and restored wetland microbial communities from the San Francisco Bay, California, USA, that impact long-term carbon... | ecosystem: Environmental > Terrestrial > Soil >...
AACCGCCTCCAGGATGCCCGCAATCGAACCCAGCACCAGGGCATCCCGGAAGCCGAAGATCGGCCACATCAGCAGGAAGACCAGGGTGCCGATCGCCACCATCCCGAGCAGCGTCGCGGCCGCCCAGCGGGGCACGAACGTGCCGACGCGCTTCATGATGACCAGCGCCGGGTCATGGTGGCGCTCGGGTAGAAGGGAGAAGATCGTCGCGAAGATCGGGCGGGGATCCATCAAGGTGAAGACCACACCGAAGAACACCGTCACCAGGACGACGAGCATTTGAGCTCCGTTGAACGCCAGGGCCGTGAAGCTGCCGACCCAATCCCGGGTCATCTCGCCCAGGCGGGAACGAATGGTCGACGACTCACTGGGGGCCTGCGGCGGTGCCGGCTCGATGGCGGGTTCCGCACTTTCGGGCGCGCCCAGCGCCGCGGCGTCCTCCGAGATCTCGGTGCTGACTTCCACCTGCATCTTTCCCTCGGAGAGCAGGGCCTGTTGCTCGATCTTGATCAGGGGCCTCTGCAGACGCTCCCAGTAGCCAGGCAGCTCTTCCGCGAAGTTCGTGACCGATTCCTTCATCGGCCCGAGCAGAGCCCAACCCGTCAGGGCAGCCACCCCGACCAGACTCGCCGCGGCGAGCCCCGTCGCTCTCCTTCGACCCCCGGTCAGAACCCGAATTCGCGCAATCACGGGATTCGCCGCCAGTGAGATCAGCAGGACGAGGATGAGCGACAGCAGAATGGGAGACAGCAGCGAGAACGATTGGATGAATGCGAATACGGCTCCCCCCAGGAGGACCACGCGGAGGGAGATCGGTGCCCTCATCGCTGGCTCGGTGTGGCCGTCCCTCGCCCTGCCGTCAGCCTTGGAATGCAGCACGATCGGCGCTCGTCGAGGTTCCCTGTGCAGGCCCCAGCCACGACGACAGGGTCACTGCCAGCGAAGTGCTCGCATAGGCTGCGTTGAGCAAGCCCACCAACGACCAGGTTCGGCGATCTCTGTTCGGACGGGTGCTCCGATGCAGGAACACACCGAATCCGACTGCCGCGGTGAGCATCCCTCGGGAGCCCATTCGAGCGCGAACCGTCGGTCCGAACCTCGCCACTACCTCCCCGATGTGCTGCCGGCGTTCGAGGAGTCGTTGCTCGAGAGCGTGGACCTGGAGGTCCAGACGCAGCGACTCGCGAGCGAATCCTCTCGGGTTCATGCGGCCCTCCGCGCGTCGCCACCGCTGCCACCGCCACGCGACGCCGGCTCCAGCGTACGACGCGTCGCAGGGAAGGCCAGGTCGCGGCTCTTGCGGCGAATCATCTCGTAGGGAACGAGGAGCGCAATCAGATTGAGCGCGGCGCCGATGAGCATGGCGACGGCAGGCGGAACCCCCAGACCGATCACTGCGAGTGTTGCCGCGGCCATCAATCCCAACCACACGGAAACCAGCAGTACTCCGATCCCGACGGCAGCTGCGACCATCGCGATCAGGCTCCGTGCGGCCAATTGCGCCTCGTTGCTCACGAGGCACAACTGATCGTGCAGCACCGCACTCCACTCCTGGATGAGCAGCAGTGCATCGTCGAGCAGATTGGAAGCGTGCTCGCCAGCATCGCTGCGAACTTCGGGGATGCTCGTAGTCGTCCCGTCTGCCGTCCCCATGCCGCCGGGTCCTAGCGAGACGCGAAGATGCGGCTGAGAACGTACCCGGTAGCAATCGCGATGCCGAGCGAAGCCACCGGATGCTGCCGGACGTATCGGCTCGTGCCCTCGACCAGTCGCTTCTCGGCCGCGTGGAGCTGCTCGCCCTTCACGCCGAGTGTATCGACCGCGTGGCTCGCGACACTCGAGACCTTGTCTACCGCTTCGTGTGCACTCGCTGCCATGCGATCGACGGCCGGGTTCCCGGCGCTGTTCGCCGACTCGATCTCGTGATGCGCACCCGCGGTCGCATGACCGACGGCATGTCCGAACGCTCCAGGCGCGGTGCTGGGGGTGATCGCGGTCTTCATTGTTTCCATTGTTGACTCCCTAGTCTCGATGAGATCCGCCTCTCGGCCAGTATGACAACCGCTCAGCAGGACCCGAAGACGAGTCCTGCTGAGCGGCGGAGCGCCGGACGGGCAAGGAGGGGGGATTCGTCCATGGCGTTCGAGTGCGGTGGACGGCCCGCTCCGGCGATCGCCCTACTTCTTCGCCACCGTGAGCGAGTTGTGCACGTCCGTGACACCACCGACGTGCTCCGTCACATCCACGGCCTGCTTGATCTGCGCGGAGGACGCGACTTCTCCAGACAGCGTGACGACACCTTCCGTCGACTCCACGCCGATCGGGAGCGACTTCAGATTCGTCTCGGCCAGCAGCGCCGCCTTGACCTTGGCGGTGAGCGCCGAATCGCCAATGTAGTCGCCCGTCTTCTCCATCGCACTCGGAGGCTTGGCCTCGACGTCGCCAGCCAGGCAGACTGCCGGCACTGCCGCAGAAAGCACACACGTCGCAACGAAGATCAGAACATTCCCGACTTTTCGATTCACTTGCTTCACCTCAGCATCCATCTCGAGAGTTGCTGCCCCGGCCGCGATGGTTGGGTTCGGCCCAGGGTGTTGGCTCCTACGTTGCATCGGAAGAGAGTTCGTCGGTATCCCTCGATCCAGGGAGCCTGGGCAGACAATTGCCTGATTCTCGAGATGCGGCGACCCAGGACGTCGTCCTGGGTCGCCCCTGCTAGCAGGCGCCGCGTCCGCTCAGAACCGCGGGCACGGTGCGGAGGAGGATCTGCGCGTCCAGGAGCAGACTCCGCGTGCGGATGTAGTGGAGGTCCAACTCGATCTGCTTCTCGAACGGGACCGACGAGCGCCCACCTACCTGCCAGGTGCACGTCACGCCCTGGGCGACGCTGAGGCGCCCACGATGGTGGGGCTCGTATTCCGCCACCTCTTCGAGCAGCGCGGGGCGCGGGCCTACGAGGGACAGATCGCCCACGACCACGTTCCAGAGCTGAGGCATCTCGTCGAGGCTGAAGCGGCGCAGCCAACACCCGGTGCGTGTCACGCGCGGGTCGCGCGCCATCTTGAAGCGCAGCGAGCAGGAGTCCTGCGCGGAGCGCAGGGCGGCCCGCTGACGTTCGGCGTCCACGCACATCGAGCGGAACTTGTAGAAGCGGAACGCCCTCCCACCGATGCCCGCGCGCATCTGCGAGAACAGGACCGGGCCCCCGTCCTCCAACTTGATCAGCGCCGCGATCAGCAGCAGGAGCGGAGCGAGCAGACACAGCACCAGGGAGGCCAGGGTCACGTCGAGAACGCGCTTCGTCGTCCCGTACAGCCGCTGAGAGATGGCATGCCAGGTGTCGAGGTTCGCGGCGGAAGTGGCTCGCGGAGCGGGATCCGCGCCCACACGAAGGCTGGTGACGTCGATTGCCGTTGAGACGTCTACCACGGTAGACGGCTGGACTCTCGGCGGCGGCGGGCCACCTGCGTGAACAGAAGCCCGAGGCCGAAGAGTGCCATCGCCGTCGGCTCCGGGATCGCCGACTGGAAAGGCATCTCGGGCCTGGAATGCGGGGGACCCGCATTCCCCGAATCAGACGAGGACGGGTCGTCGTTCTCCGACGGGACCGCCGGGTGGGCGCTGCCGTGCTCGTTCTTCGAGAGGCCGGAGAGCTCGGCGAAACGGCTGTCGACGGGTGACCGCAGAGCGTACCCTCTCTCGTCGGGTCTCGTCCGCTCGAGCTGAATCGACGAAGCGTGGCGCTCGGCCCCTCGACTGTCCCCATGCTCTCCGAAGCGGTGCTTGCATGGGGTTGCGTGCGCCGGGGCGGCGAGGAGCAGGAACCCGAAGCCGATCAAGCAGGTTGTACGTACGGACATCTTGTTGCTCCGTGCGCGTTGCAGAGTTCGTTCGCGCAGGGAGCAGACGCTAGCCGTGGCGGATCGGCGACCGATATCGTTGGATTCATGGATTCGCCGCGGGAACGTTGGGGATTCGCTCGAAGATCCGGGACTGCTGCGCATCGGCGAGATGGAATGGGCGCATCCTCCGTGGCACGAATGCGAGCCCACCGCCGCCTCGAAGCGTCGGTCGGCTCGCATTCCAGGTCAGATTCAGCTGACCGCATCCTTCGCCTTGTCGATCACCTTCTCGACATTCTGCTTGATCTTGCCAGCAACCTGGTCTGCCTTGCCCTCCCGCTTCAGCTTCTTGTCGCCGACCAGGGCGCCCGCGGCTTCCTTGACGCGCCCCTTCACTTCATCGGTCTTTCCGCTCGACATGGTGGACCCTCCTTGTTGTGACGTTTGTCGCTTCGTCGTTGCGCCGTGACCTTCGAGAAGCAGGAATACGTCTCTCGCAGATCGATGGCGTGAGGTGAGTGTGGTGAGAAGCGCGGTCGGGTGCGGCACGCACGCCGCCTGCTGAAGAACGCCACGAGTCGTGCGTCTCATCGGGCGGCTGCCTACATCCCGACCCGTAGCCCCGAGAACCCCGACAGGACGCCGAAGACGCCCAGCAGCCAGAGGACGACCGCGATCACCACCACGACGTTCAGGATGCTCTTGATCTTCGAGTCCATCGGGATGTAGTTGTTCACGAGCCACAGGCCGACTCCGACCACGATCAAAACGATGACGAGTTGGACGATCGGCATGAGCAGTTGCTCCTCGGCGAGAAAGCGAATCTACCTTGCGATGCCGTTCCACGGCATCCGCAGATCGGGGGGGTTCGAGGGCCGGAAGAGGGTATGCGCGGAGCAACGACTCCCCTCGGGATCCTCGACCCTTGAGGCCCCTGCTCCACGGACTGCCGCTGGGCACGGGAGAAGACGGCCGGCGCGCATCATCGAGACGGGAACGCGAACGTCCGCAGTTCGGGAGTGCAGTATCCCGAACACCGGGGATACCCGTACCGGTTGCAAAGACGCGAGCGTGCCCTGGGCAGTCACCACGCTGCCTCCCCGAGGACCGGCTGCTCCGCTGGATGCACCGTCGGTCCTGCGCGAGAAGGTCCCAGTTCCTCGACACACCGTCCGAGGTGGTCGAATGGACGCCGATCTACGGGATTCGGGAGACCCGCGCTGCCGGAGAGACTTCCGGGTCTTGCCGGCCGACTACACTCAGTTGGCGTCGGGAACGGGCGCGGACGCGAGAGCCGGCAGCTGGATCGATGGCTCGCCCACGCGGATCGGGTCCGAGTCGGGTGAGAACGGACCCTGGTTGCCGTGCTTGTCGCGCGCTGCAACACGGACGACGAGCGTGTCGCCGACGGCACCCTGCAGCGTGACTTGCGTCTCGTTCACGACGTGGTCCGGCACGATCGCGAATTCCTGTCCGTTTCGACTGACGAAGACTGCGTATGCCTCGACGGGGCCGGTCGCAGGCGCCCAGCGCACCGTCACGTTGGTCTCGTCCGCCGCGATCGCCGCGCTCGTGATCGCGAGCACCGCGATCGCAAGAAGCGGGGTCGCGACGCAGGCGCTCAACACACGGATGAAGAGTCGTAGGCGTTGCATGGGAGTGCTCTCCTCGGAACTCATACTAGTCGCGTGATGGACCTGCCGATATCCCGGAGTTCGGGGATGCGACATGCCAGAAGCCCGTATTCGCTGTCGGTCGGGCCGAAGGCCTCTGGACTCCGTTGCCGCACCTCAGCTCGCGACGACACCAGACGCGCAGCCCCGGCGTGCGATCCTGCGAACCGCAGGGCAAGCTACGGGCGATCGGCGTCCCGCTGCGGCTTCCACGAGAGCGACGCTTTAAGGGCAATACCGCGCAAGAGAACCTTCGGCGAGTGTCCGTCGCAATCCAGCGAGGCCTGGCACCGATTGCCGCAGCACGCGGCGTGGGAATTGCGACGGTCGCGGTCGCCTGGGCGCTGAATCGACCGGCCGTCAGCGCGATCGTCGTGGGAGCGAGTCATCCCCAGCAGACGCGCGCCAACGCCGAGATCGCCGATTTCAAGCTCGACCCGGACGAGGTCGAGTTGGCCTTCGACGACCTGGCCCTGGACCCGAATGGGCGTGGCCGCGCGGGCCGGTGAAACCAGCGGATACCGCCCTTCAGACCGCAGCGACGTTCGGCATGTACCGCACGAGGGTCTTCCGGGAGCGGAACAGGTTGATCTTCACGGCGGTCGTCGACTTGCCGAGCTGCTCGGCGATCGACCGGGTGGATCGGTTCTCCGAGTGCTTCAGGTAGAAGGCATTTCGTTGGTCGGCGCTCAGCTCGCGTTCTGCGACGTGGATGCATCGCCGCAGGACGCGGACGGCGTCCGCCTGACGGTCCGGAGGACAGGCCCGGGAGGCCAGCTCCAGCGCGTCCACATCGTCGAGCGGCACCAGGGCCAGCGTCTTGCGTCGAAAGCGCCGGCACACCTGGTTGCGCGCGATCCCGAACATCCAGACGAGGAGCGCCGAGCGGCCCTGGTAGGAGCCGAGCGAGCGGTGGACCTGGAGGAACACATCCTGCGTGACGTCCTCGGCCTCCACGGCATCGCCGAGTCGCTTCAACGCAAAGGCGTAGATCCTCCTGCGATAGCGCTCGTACACGACCTCGAAGCACCCTTCGTTGGACGCCAGGATGCCGCGGACGAGTTCGTGGTCGGGCCAATCCCGCATCGGCGTGGTCGGAAGTCCGTAGGGGAGGCTCTCGCCGCAGTCCATTCTTCTGTTGCTCCGCCGCGGCTGTCGGGGCATACGCGGCATCGGGTTCGCGGGGCCGCTCGTGCCCCTGCACGGAAGCGCGGAGAAGCGTTCCTGAGCGACGCGGAACGCTCGCAGTGTTGCACATGCACTCGCTCCGCGGCGTCGAATCCACACGTCTTGCGTGCCATCTACCCGGATCCGGGGAGCAACCTCTTCGTCTTGCGACAGCGACTTCTCTCGACGGCGGGACGAGGGCGACCCGCATGGTGCACGCGTCCCGATCGAACCCCCGGTTCGATCTCTCGATCTACCTCCATCCCGGGATGTTCCTCACGCGCCTGGAGCGCGACTCTGCAGTCAATCCAAACCCCCACGAGGTAGGTCCCATGGAATCCGAGCAGGGCTCGACGATCAAACCCGGTCACAACGGTGGAGGGGCCGGGCGCGCCCTCGAGCGATCCGCGGCGGGCGGCCACGACAAGGTCGCTTTACCCGGTGGAACCGGAAGCCCGACGGTGGACCGCATGACGGTCAGCGCCCACGAAGCCGTCGACAGGGTCTCCGGCGCCGCAAACCGCGCGGTAGAGACGCTCGGCACGAAGGGCAAGCAGCTGAACGCCGCGGAGAAGAGGCTGGTAGCGGGCACCCAGAAGTACGTCCGCGAACACCCGGTGGCCTCGGTCGGGATGGCGATCACCGCGGGGTATCTCCTGAGCCGAATCTTCAGCCGACGCTGAGAGGATCGGACGCTGAGCGACACCGGTCCGGCGCGCACCTCGAAGTCGAGTTGTTGGGAACCACCAGCTCCTTGCGGTCGAAGGCCGTGATCCAGGGTGGAGCGAATGCGGATCCGGCTCACCACACCGCTGACGCCGCTCACGGTGACCGTGTCGCCCACACGGATCGGCCGCTCGAAGAGGATGAGCAGACCGGACACGAAGTTCGCGAACCGACGCGTCGTGTGGCAGGAAGAGCACATCGAGAGGGCTCGGACGCAGCAACGGAGGAAGGCGGACGCGATACCGGGCGGCCTGCTTCACGACCGCAGACTGCAACCGAAGCGCGCGCTTCCTCGACGACCTGCCCCATCCGGGCGCTTGCCGCGCCGCTCGCTTGGCAATCGCGAAGCCGCAGGCCCGCGACCGCTCACGAACGATCGGGTCTTCGCCGACACAGCCCGATGAGCCCCGTGCCGAGGAGCAGGCCTGTCGAGGGCTCCGGAAGGCTGCGGATCATCACCCCGTCGAGGCCCACGTACACGGGCTCGGATTCGTCGTACGACTTCGCGAAGAAGGCGAGATCCTGGCTCGTCGCGGTCGCGGTGAAGGAAAGGGCCTGCAGATCCCAGCCGTAGGGCGTGCCTGCCGCCGGCGCCGCCATCGTCGCGGAGTATTGCGTGGCCGCGCCGAACTCCACCTGGAACTGACCGAGGATGCCGCTCGGCGTGAAGTTCGTGTCGGTGATGGACTGCCAGAAGATGATCTCGTAGACCGCGCCGATCGTGAGACCGGTGATCGTCTGGTAGATCCCCTCCTGGATCTCGTCGTCTTCCCAGGCGGTCATGTGCGCGAACATCCCAGCGTTCGGACTCGGATCCCACGCCATCGAGAACGCCGTCATCACCGGATCGAAGATGTCCGGCGAGGTCGTGTAGATCGACGTGTTCGTATGCGAGTCGTCCTGCGTCCAACCCGGAGCGATGTAGCCGTTGAAGTAGAGGTAGTTGGTGCCGCCCGTGTGGTCCATCGACCCGTTGACGATCGTCGCAGCACGGGCGAAGTCGGTGATCGAGATCGAAGCGATGACCATCATCGCCAGAACGCAAGAGGTTCGCATTCGAAGTCCTCCCAGGGATCGACGTGTCTTCAGGAACGTAGCTGGCGACATCACGTGGAATTGAGGAGGTTCGGCGTGGACTGCGGTCCAGGCTTCTGGTGCGAGTACGACCTCATCGGAGCATGCCCGGCCGCATCATCGAAACCCCCACGGGAGCGCCGTCGGTGCCGTCGACGAACCGGTTGACAGAGGTACGCGCTGGCGTGTATTCGAGACCCTTATGGACCGATCGATCCGGAATCCGCCGGCCGGCCCTCAAAGGAGATCCCGATGATGCCCCCCCTCGTACGTCTCCAGCATGCCGCGATCGTCGCGGTCACCGCCGCCGCCGCGGCACTCCTCCTCGGCAGTGCAGCCGCCGCCGACGGCATCCAGTTCCCCGACCCGAACGTCGTCCGCCTGCTCACGGTCGGCGCAGTGCTCACCGAGGACGGTACCGGCGCCACCGTGCTCGACGGAGTGGTGGCCGACTTCGAGGCGGAGAGCGGCCTCGAGGTGGTCGTCACCCAGGGAAACATCGACATCTTCGACCAGGCGCTGTTCGGCGGAGCCGACCTCGTGATGGCCCATCTGGGCTTCACGCCGCTTCACGACTTCGTCGTCAAGCGCATCGGAGAGTGGCCGGCGACGATCATGTCCAACAGCGTCGTCTTCCTGATCCCGCCCGGCGATCCGGCCGGCGTCGCCTTCGCGTCCGATCCGCTCGAGGCGTTCGAGGCGATCGCCGCGGCCGAGGCGCCGTTCGTCGTCAACAACCTCGGCGAGACACTCTACATCACGGAGGTGCTCTACGAGGCCGCCGGGCGACCCGACCCGGGCAGCTGGTACATCGACCTCGGCCAGGAGGGACCGCCCGCCGTGCGCGCGGCCGCGATGCGCGGCGGCTACACGATCTGGGGCCTGCACCCGTTCCTGAACCTCCAGCAGTCGCCGATGCCGACCAACCTGTCGCCGGTCGTGTTCGAAGACTCGATCATGCAGCGGATCCTCGCGACGGTCGTCGTGCGCTGGCCGTTCTTCCTCGTGAACAAGGCGGGCGCCACCGCGTTCCAGGAGTACCTGACCCGGCCGGCGACCCAGGCGAAGATCCGCGCCTTCCGCGTTCCCGCAGTCGACGGTCCGATCTTCTGGCCGGCGGGCAACCAGAACGACAACTGACCGCCCGCGCCCGCCGGGCACGGCGTACTCGCTCGCACCATGACCGACCTGGAGGAGCGGAGATGAAGACCTCTCGCGCGCTGACGACCCTGCTGGGGGCAGGTGTGCTCGCCGGTGTCTGCGTCGCGCAGGAGGTCGGGGCGCAGCCGGTTTCGATCGAGACCGTCATCGTCGGGAACCCGGGCAATCCCGGGGAGCAGTCCCGACTCGCGAACAGCGATGCGACCTTCTACGGCGACGTCGCGCACACGTTCTGGATGGGCCGGTTCGAGGTGATGGCCGGCCAGTACACCGCGTTCCTGAACGCGGTGGCGGCGACCGACACGAACAACCTGTACCACGCGAGCATGGACTACGACGCCGACCCGACCCGGGAGGGCTGCAACATCCAGCGCAGCGGCTCGCCCGGCAGCTTCACGTACAGCGTTGCGCCGGACTGGGCGGACCGGCCCGTGAACTACGTCTCCTATGCCGACGCGATCCGCTTCGCGAACTGGCTGCACAACGGCCAGCCCACCGGCGCGCAGAGCCTGATGACCACCG
>Ga0075327_1000620_pt1 | contig 10157 bp, 5 predicted proteins | sample MayberrySE_Catta_2_FD_120056 | JGI IMG/M metagenome (GOLD analysis project Ga0075327, IMG submission 120056) | Natural and restored wetland microbial communities from the San Francisco Bay, California, USA, that impact long-term carbon... | ecosystem: Environmental > Terrestrial > Soil > Wetlands...
CCCGACCACCACCGCAAGCTCGACCCTGGCCCACGAGATCGCCCTCGGCGCGCGCGGGCAGTACGCCTTCGGCCACCGGCTGATCCCCCAGGCCGAGCGCGTGGTCGGCGGCCTCTACAGCGTGCGCGGCTACCGCCAGTCGGCGGCCGTCGGCGACGACCTCCTCACCGCCAGCTTCGAGTACCGCTTCCACCTGCCCCACAGCCTGCCCATCGATCGGGAGCCGCTGCAGGTGCCCCTGCTCGGCGGGTTCCGGGTGTCGCCCCAGCAGGTCTACGGGCGGCCCGACTGGGACCTGATCCTGCGGGCCTTCGTGGACGCCGGCTTCACCCGCAGCAACGACCGGCCGCGGCGCGCGACCTCGGGCGTCCGACTCGAGCCCGGGGAGTTCCTGCTGGGCGCCGGAGCCGGAGCCGAGCTACGCATCCGCAACCACTTCCGCGCCCGGGTCGACTGGGGCATGGCGCTCGAGGACACGCAGTCGACTGTCAACCAGGTGGACGCGGGAGACCATGAGTTCCACCTTCTCTTCACGATCCTCTACTGAATCCGGGGCAGGATGAACGTTCCTTCCGAGAGCGAACGAGCCGAGAGCGAACGGGCCGACAGCGAACCGGCGGGGTGGACGCGCGCGGCGGCGGCCGGACGGGCGCGCCTGCGGCGGGCCGGACTCTCGGGCGCGCTGCTGGCCGGCGTCCTGCCGGGCCTGCTTCCCGGAGTCGCCGCGGCCGAGCCGCGCGGCGGAGAGGTGATCAGCGGCGACGCCACGGTCACCCAGACCGGCAACGACACCCTGATCGAGACCACCACCCACCGCACCCGCATGCGCTGGCAGGGCTTCGACATCGCCGTCGACGAGTCGGTCCACGTCCAGCAGCCCAACACGCGCTCCACCCTCGTCAACCAGGTGAACGACGCCTCGGTCACCACCATCGACGGCAGCCTCACCTCGAACGGGCGGGTGTGGATCCTGAACCCGGCGGGCGTCTACTTCGGCGGCACGGCGATCGTCGAGGTGGCGGGGCTGGTGGCCGCGGCCGGAGCCATCACCGACGAGGCCTACGTGATCGGCGCCCGCCACTTCCACGAGCTGCAGGGCGACGTGGTGAACCACGGCGAGATCCGCGCCGGCGACGGCGGCGTGGCCCTGATCGGCCGGGCCGTCGAGAACCACGGGCAGATCGTCACCCAGGGCGGAGACCTGGTGCTGGCCGCGGGCGACGACGTGCTGCTGATGGGTCACGACACCTACATCCAGGTGCGCATCCGCGACCTCGCGGGCAACGACGTCGCGCGGCCGGAGGTGCTGAACACCGGTCTGCTCGACGCCGGCAGCGGTCGCGCCCAGCTGGCGGCGGGCGACTTCCTGGGCCTCGCGATCCGCAACCAGGGCGAGATCCACGCGCACACGATCGCCATCGAGGCGGGCCGGGACAGCGCGGTGCAGATCGCCGGCCATCTCGACGCCAGCAGCGACGAGCCGGGGGGACGCGGGGGCCGCATCGAGGTGACGGCGGACTTCGTGGTGGTGGACGACGCCGTGATCGAGGCGTCGGGCGACGCCGGCGGCGGCGAGATCCGGATCGGGGGCGAGGCGGGTGGGCGAGGCAGCCTGGCCCCCGCACGAAACATCCTCGTGGGCGCCGGGGCGCAGGTGTCGGCGGACGCCCGGGAGGCCGGCGACGGCGGCGAGATCGTGGTGTGGGGCGACGAGTTCGCGCGGGTCGAGGGTCGGCTGTCCGCCCGCGGAGGCGCCGTCTCGGGCGACGGCGGCTTCATCGAGACGTCGAGCCACGGCCACCTCGCGGTGGATGCCGACGTCGACGTCGGCGCGCCGGCCGGCCACTTCGGCACCTGGCTCCTCGACCCGGTGAACATCGACATCGTGGCGACGATCACGGGCACCGAGATCACGCCCGAGTTCGACTTCGACCTGCTCCAGACGATCGCGCAGCCCGACGGACCGACCGCCAACTCCCAGGTGAGCACCGGCGCCCTGATCGCCGCGCTCGAGCGGGGCGGCAACGTCATCGTCACCACCCAGGAGTCCGAGGGCAGCACGCCGGGAACCGAGGTCGGGCGCATCTTCGTCGACGATCCCATCGTGATCCCCGACGGCTCGAACGTCGCGCCGAACTCGTCCGCCCTGCTGTCGCTGCTCGCGGCGGGCGACATCGAGATCGACAGCGACGCCGAGATCGCGACCCTCGAGCCCGACCTCGAGCTGTCGGTCTCGCTGTTCGCGAACGACAACTTCCTGGTGGCCGGCAGCCTCGGGCAGCCCGAGCCGGCGGACCAGCAGCGCTTCGGGGACGTCCTGATCGGCGCCAACATCACGACCAACGGCGGCGACGTGAGCGCCAGCGGCACCAACGTGGTGTTGGATGCGGACATCGACACGAGCCGCGCCGACCCGGACGCGATCGGCGGCGCCGTCGACCTCCGCGCCGTGGACGTCGTGGAGACCGGCCAGCTCCCCGGCGACCCCACCGCCCCCGGCTTCGGCGACGTCACGATCATGCCCGGCCGCAGCATCCGCACCGGCGGGGGCTCCTTCTCGAGCGCCGGCGAGGGGTTCAGCCTGCTCGGGGACAGCCTGAACCCCTCGTCGATCGACGTCTACCGCCTGCTCCCGAGCTTCCCCGACGCGGGCGCCGGCGAGATCCAGATCGACTTCTCCAAGCAGGTCGACCTGCAGGGGACGCTCAACGCCGAGACGATCGTCGTGGGCTCCGGAAGCTCGGGACAGGGCGACCTGAGCCTGAGCGCCGACGCCGTCCTGAGCGCCACGTCGATCACCCTGAACGCCGGTGACGGGCCCGGGGGCGACGGCCAGGGCGCGCGCGTCGTGATCGACCCCGGGGCGCAGCTCAGCGCGGCGAACGACCTCGGATCCGCACCCGAGCGGTTCTTCGTCACCCAGGACGCGCCGATCCACTACACGGAGCTGCCGCGGCGCGACCAGTTCGGCGGCGACGACATCACCGACATGCTCTACGTGCTGGACAGCCAGGACGGCGACCCCGACCCGATGGACTTCGACATCGTCGTGGGCGACCCGCTGGCCGACCCGCAGTTCGTCGACCAGTTCCAGGACGCCGACCTGGTGCTGAACGCGCCGGATTCGATCGACGTCCAGGCGGTGCTCGGCGCCCGCAACCTGACGCTGCTGATCGAGGAGGGCTTCCAGGTGACGGCCGGCCTGGCCGCGAACCTGACCCTGGGCATCCAGACCGACGAGGACGACGGTCTCCTGATCATCCACGCCGGTCGCGACGGCAGCGGCAACCTCGAGCTGCTCGACGGCGTCCACCTGGAGGCGCCGATCGTCGCGCTGCGGGCCGGCGACACGAACTTCGGCTCCGGCAGCGCGGACGACTCCGCGGTGATCTTCGCCGACGACGTCAGCTTCACCACCGACGCCTTCGAGGTGCGCCAGGACGCCGACCTGCACAGCGACGGCCTGCCCAGCGCCGACGAGTTCGCGGTCCTCGACCCGACGAAGCGCGCGGGCCCGGAGATCTCGGGCATGGAGCTCACCCTGATCTCCGACTCCGGCTCCGTGACGATCGCCGACCCCGCCAAGGTGGCCGACACCAAGCTCACCCTGGCCGGCATCCAGGACGGCGACGACGACATCGTCCTCGAGATGCCGATCAGCGTGCAGACCGCCGACGTCGGCGGCCTCGCCGCCTTCCGGGTGGAGGCGGAGCTGCTCGACCAGATCACCCTCACCGGCGACGAGGACGGCGACCGCATCCTCACCCTGCGCGGCGTCCAGGGCATCCTCGACTTCGGCTCGCGCGACGTCGACGGCGTGGCCGAGTCCCTGGTCGTCGACGCCGACCGCATCCGCCTGATCGGGTCGCAGATCGACCTCTCGACCAACACTCCGGAGTTCGTTGCGGGCGCAATCACGGCCCCCAGGAGCTTCGTCTTCCAGCAGGGCGCGCAGGTGACCGACGCCGCGCTCCCCGACGCGGACAACTTCCCGAACGGCGGGCCCAGCGAGCTGTTCGCCATCCAGTCGCTGACCGACATCACCTTGAGCCAGGAGGGCGGGCCGAACGCGACCCGCAAGTGGAGCTTCCCGATCGCCGACGCGGCCCAGGTGATCCTGAACGCACCGCAGGTCTCGCTCGTGCGGAGCGACGGTCTGCCCCTGGAGCTCGGCGCGCTCGACCAGCTCTGGGGCACGAACGTCAGCCTGACGGCCTTCTACAACTCCGGTACCAGCGGCTTCGAGCCCATCGTGCCCGCGAAGGTCGACGCCGACCTCGTGGCCTCCATCCGGGGCTTCGATCCCAACATCGACTTCAGCGACGACCCGGGCGCCATCCAGGCGCCCGACTCGGAGACCGGCCGCCTGACGATCGACCAGGACGGCAGCTTCGACCTGCTGTCGGACGGCCTCGCGAACGACGGGCTGCCGGACGTGCTGGAGCCCGCCTCGGGCCATCAGCCCGACACCTACCAGCTGATCAGCCGCCTGGGCTCGATCGAGGTGGAGAACGACCGCTTCGAGGACGGCGCCAACACGGACCTGCGCCTGGAGCTGATCCTCGAAAGCCCGGACCGCTTCATCGACTTCGAGGAGTCCGACTCCCTCGACGTGCGGATCCTGATCGCGCAGGTGCCGGGAGAGTTCGTGGTGGGCAAGGCGGCAGCCGGTGGAACCGACGGCGCCATCATCGGTCGCGATCGCGGCGGCGCGGGGTCCGAGAGCGTCGCGTTCACGTCGGGCTCGGCGGGCGGTGCGCCGCTGCGCTTCGCCAGCGGCGTCGAGGTGACGTCCGAGGTGCTCACCCTGCGGGCGGGCGACGCGGACGGCAACGCCCAGTCGATCGTCTACGCCCGGCCGTCCGCGAGCAATCCGATGGCCGTCGATCCGACGTTCGCCGTCGAGACCTTCCAGATCCTGCAGGGCGGCGACATCCTGAACGACCTCCCCGGCCTGGCGGAGCGCCTGCCGGCCCCGAGCCAGTTCACGCTGCCTCTCGAGCGCTACGTCCTGCAGTCCCGCGGCGGCATCATCGAGATCAACGAGCCGAGCGACGTGCTGATCGCCCGCACGGTCGAGTTCTTCGCCGGCAACCAAGACGGTCCCACCTCCTTCACCCTGCGCGCCGACGTCGACAGCCCGGGCGAGATGCGCGACCTGGTGCTGATCGGCGCGGGCAGCAGCGCCGAAGCGGTGCGCATCAACGCCGGCCAGATCGTCCTCGAGGCTCCGGGCGGCTACGTGGACGCCGGCGATCCGCGGGTCGTCCTCAACGCCCTGGGAAGCGACCCCTTGATCGCGATCCGCCAGCAGACCGCCGTCGGCACCGTCGTCGCCGGTCCGGACACGGATGCCGAGCGGCTTCCCGAGAACCGCCAGCTCGTGGGCAGCGATCCGGGACTCGCGTACGTCATCCAGGCGGTGAACGGCGTCGAGCTGGGCGAGACCCTCGCCGGGCGGATCTCGGGCAACGAGCTGGTGCTGGTGGCGGGCGTGCCCGACGAGCTCTTCGAGGCGGCCGAGGGCAGCTTCCGCGGCGACGACCCGGACCCCGACTTCCCGGACGCCGTCTACGACCGTCTCGCGGATCTCGACCACGACGGCGACGTCGACCCGGACGACGACACCCTGCGCGGCCTGCTCGGCGGCTCGTCGGTGGTCATCGACGACCCGGACCTGGCCCCGGGCGAGCGCTTCGACCTGATCCTGGCGAGCCTGTCGATCCAGACGACGGACGCCCCCATCGGCCTCGGTTCGGTCCACATCCAGACCCTCGCGGACCAGGTCTACGGGGACGAGGTGATGCTGCTGGGCGACACGGAGATGAGCGCGCTCGTCGATCCGCTCACCCGCAGCGCCGTCGAGACGGCCTTCGCGAGCAGCGTCACCTTCGAGGAGGAGGTCTACGGCTCCACGGCCGGGGGCGAGTCCCTCGTCGTGAACGCCACCGACCGCGTGCACTTCATGAAGGACGTCGGGGCGCGCGACGGCGGTCCGGGCGTGGGCGCCCTGCGCCTGGGTCTGCTCCAGATCAACCTCGAGCAGCTCCTTCAGCTCCAGGACATCCCGCCCACGCCGCGCGTCGAGTTCGGGACCGCCCCCGAAGACGGCCAGCCCGCCGGCAGCTTCCGGGTGGTGGCGGACACCATCCTCCTGAACCCCGAGGCGGGCAACCAGGCCTCGGACTTCGTGCGCGCCCAGGTGCCGGACCGCGCCACCTTCTTCTCGCACGGAGACTCCCTCTCCTTCGAGCTGGGCGACGCCACCACTCCCGGTGAGTTCCGCATGGGCCGGAACGAGAAGCTCGGCATCGACGGCTCGACCCTCCGGATCGACACCAACGGCGGCACCGTCACCGTCGGCGACCTGTCGGCCCGCGACCTGGTCGACGTGAAGGCCGCCACCATCCACATCAACCGCCGCGACAAGGGATTCGTCCAGCGGGCCAACGGCGAGGTGCTGCGGGACAACGGCGTGGACTTCGTGGCGAGTCGGATCCTGTTCGAGTTCGACGGCTCGACGGGACCGAACGCCGGCCGGATCCTGCACGAGAGCCAGGTGGGCTCGGGCAAGGACGCGCGCTTCGGCATCGACGACCCGGCGAACGCGCCGGGCTTCATGAGGGACTTCTCGGTGCTCGCGCTGCAGTACAACATCCTGGCCGGCGGAGAGGTCCCCCTCGACGGCGTTCCCGACGGCGTGTCCCGCACGGAGCTGGGCCGCGCCTTCGCGGACGTCCGCCCGGAAGTGCCGATCGGCATCCCCGCCGCCCAACGCATCCGCAACCCCGACGCCCTGGAGACCATCGGCGTCCGGCTGCGCGAGCCGACGTCGGCGGAGCTTCGCAACGCGGCCCGCGGCGCCGTCGTGTTCCGGGACCTCGACAGCATGGCCGCCGGCGACCGCGCCACGGTGGTCGAAGCGCGGCTGGTGGCCGAGGAGGTGGAGGAGACGGCCCGGCTCTATCACGAGATCTTCGGCGTGGGGGGCGAGCGCACCCCCGCCATCCGCGAGGTGCTGCAGGCGGTGATCGACGACTACAAGCGCAGCACGGGCGCCCGCCGGGTGGTGGGCCTCGAGCTTCGGCGCTACGTCTACAACCGCCCCAGCAGCCAGTTCCACGCCTACCAGGAGCTGCAGTCCCTCGACGCGCTGTTCCGCCACCACCGCCGCTCGGGGCTCACCCGGGCCGAGTACTCGGGCATCCAGCGGCGCTGGCTCGAGGCCTTCCAGCCCGAGGGCATCACGACCCGCGAGCTCTCCGAATTCATCCACCCGTCGCGCTACGTTCGCAGCCGGGACGTCCTGGACGTCTTCGAGGACTGACGCTTGCAAGCACGCGAGAGCGACGACCAGCTGCGCGACCTGCTCGAAGGCGCGCGCACCATCGCCGTGGTGGGCATGAAGGAGGATCCGGGTGCGGACGCCTTCCGGGTGCCGGCCTACCTCAAGCAGCACGGCTACCGGATCGTGCCCGTGAATCCCAAGCTGTCCAAGGTGCTGGGCGAGCGCGCCCAGGCCCGCCTGTCCGACGTGAAGGTCCAGGTCGACCTCGTGAACCTGTTCCGGGCGCCGGATCACATCCCCGCCCACGTCGACGAGATCCTGGCGATGGAGCCGCGGCCCCGGGCGGTGTGGATGCAGCTCGGGATCGTGCACGGACCGTCCGCCGGACGCCTGCGCGGCGCCGGCATCGAGGTGGTGCAGGACCGCTGCATCATGGTGGAGCACCGGCGCCTGCTCGCGCGGGAATGACGACGACCGCGCCGATCCTCGTCCCGGTCCACTACGACTACGCGTCGAGCCTGTGCTACGTGGCCCACCGCGTGATGCAGCGCCTCGCGGGTCGCTTCGAGGGCGTGGAGTTCCGCTGGACGCCGATCGACCTGGCGGCGCTGCTCAACTGGAATCGCGGCGGCCTCGTGCCGGACGACCGCCGGGCGAACGTGGAGCGGGTGGCGGGGGAGCTGCGGGTGCCCGTGCGCATGCCGCCCACCTGGCTCGACTCCCGGCGGGCGATGGCGGTGGCCCTGGCGCTGGAGAGCCGCGACGCCCAGACCGCCTGGCACGAGCGCGTCTACACGGCGATCTTCGAGGAGGGGCGCGACTGCGGGGCGCCCGGGGAGCTGGAGGCCTGGTGCCGGGACCTCGGGCTGCGCCTCGTCGAGGCCGATCTCGAGGGCGGGCTCGACGAGCTCGAGCGGCGCACCCGCGAGGCGGCGGACGCCATGGTGACCGGCGTCCCCACGTTCATGCTGGCGGAGTGGCCGATGGGCGGCATCCAGGACGACGACACGATGGTGAGCCTGATCGGGCGCTTCGCCCGGCGCGCGCGCGAGCGGGGCTGCGCGTGAGCCGCGGACGCGACGGCACCGTCTACTCGTCCCAGCACGGACGCATGTGCCCCCACTGCGGGCTGCCCGCGAAGCGCTGCCAGTGCCGCGCCAATCCCCGTGGCGTCCGCAGCGAGCCCGCCGGCGACGGCGTCGCGCGGGTGCGCCGCGAGAAGAAGGGCCGAGGCGGCAAGACCGTCACCACCGTGAGCGGCCTGCCCCTCGCCGCCGACGCCCTCGAGGACCTCGCCAAGGACCTGCGCCGGCACTGCGGCGCGGGCGGCACCGTCAAGGACGGCGTCGTCGAGATCCAGGGAGACCACGCCGACGGCGTGCTGGCCCTCCTGCAGGAGCGGGGCATCCGGGCCAAGCGCGCCGGCGGCTGACCCAGGCGCGTGCCGGGGCGCGGCCCGTCAGTCCTCGCGGGTGAGCAGGAACCAGCTGCCCAGGTCCTTGCCGTTGCGGGCCGCCGACCCGATCGTCACGTGGTCCGAGACCCGGCGCAGGGTGTCCACCATGAAGCCGTACACGAAACGCGACAGCCCCTGCTCGTTGCGCTTGATCGGGGGCCAGCTGTCCGGCTTCCGGTCGGGAACCCGGCGGTAGTCGACGAGCACCTCGTCCCGGGAGCGGTCCTCGACGGCGACGAAGTAGCCCGGACCCGTGACCGGCGACATGGTCTGGAAGTTGAAGCCGTAGAGCTCTTCCGGCTGCTGGGGGTCGGCCTGGGGAGGGCGGCAGAATCGCTTCTCGAAGTGGGTGAAGGCCGGCAGGGTGTTCTTGCCGTAGTGGCGGACGGTCTCGAAGGCGCCCACGCGGGGAGCCACCAGGTCCGCGAGCCGCACCTGCCCGAAGCGGTCGACGGCCTGGTACAGCTTGCGCTGATCGCCGCGGCTGGTGCCGCGGATCGCCTCCACGCGCTCGGGGTGGTCGAGGTCGTCGAGGAAGCGGGCCACCTCGGCGGGCTTGATCGTGTCGCGGAGCAGCTCGCGGAACTCGTCTGCAGGACCCATGTGCACCTCCGGGGCGGGAGGGTACCGTCGATCGGTCTTGACCTCCCACCGGATCCAGCGCGCCCTGCTGCTCGTCGCATCGATCCTGCTCCTGGGCGCAGGGCTGGGGAGCATCGACTTCTGGGCGCCGGACGAGCCCCGCTACGGCCAGGTGGCGGAGGAGGTGCGGTCGCTGGAGCACGGCGCCGCGGGCGTCCTGCTGCTGCACCTCGGCGGTGAGCCGTACACCCAGAAGCCGCCCCTCTACTACTGGCTGGCCGCCCTCGCCGGCGCCGCCGGCGGAGGGCGCGTGAGCGAGACCGCCGCCCGGCTGCCGTCGATGCTGGCGGGGGTGGCGACGGTGCTGCTCACGTACACCCTCGGCCTGCGCCTGTTCGCGTCGCCCCGGGCGGCGCTGTTCGCCGCCGCGCTGCTCCTGACGACCTTCCGCTTCGCGCACACGGCGCGGCGCGCCCAGCTCGACGTGCTGCTCGCCCTGTGCGAGACGGCCGCCCTCGCGCTGTTCTGGCGCATCGACGCCGACGCCCGGGCGGGACGGCCGCCGGCGCGCGGCCTCGTGCTCGCCGTGCACGCGGCCCTCGGCGCCGCCGCCCTCACCAAGGGCCCCGTCGGCTGGCTGCCGCTGCTCGCCTTCGTCGCGTACCTCGCCTGGGAGCGGCGGCTGCATCTGCTGCGGGAGATCCTGCCGTGGTGGTCTCCCTTCGTGTTCGCGGGTCCGGTGATCGCCTGGGTCACCGGGGCGACCCTGCTGGCGCCGAGCGGATTCTTCGACGCCGCTGTGGTGGACAACCTCGTCGGGCGCGTCGTCGA
>Ga0075327_1000622_pt1 | contig 10151 bp, 7 predicted proteins | sample MayberrySE_Catta_2_FD_120056 | JGI IMG/M metagenome (GOLD analysis project Ga0075327, IMG submission 120056) | Natural and restored wetland microbial communities from the San Francisco Bay, California, USA, that impact long-term carbon... | ecosystem: Environmental > Terrestrial > Soil > Wetlands...
CCCACTCGCCCGAGCCGGGCGACGTCTCCCGGCAGGCGACGACGCCGGGATCGAACTCGATCAGGCCGGGCTCGACCACCAGGTGCTCGACGACGTTCGTGTCGAGCCGCTCCGAGGGCACCGCGTTCGGGAAGATCGCCGTCGCCTGGTTGCGGACGTGGGTGAAGGGCTCGGCGTCTCCGCGCACCGCCACGCTGAAGCTCACGCTGCGCGGCGTGAGGGGCGGCACCGGCAGCGGGTCGAGCCAGTGGATCGCGCGGGTCGTCGGGTCGTAGACGCCGCCGTCCTGGACGACCAGGGTCGAGTCGTCGAGGTCCTCGTCGAGGACGTCGATCACGCTGACGTCGTGGGCGTCCGCCTCGCCGGTGTTCTCGTAGGTGATCTCGTAGCTGTGGATGCGGCCCGCCTCGGTGTAGCCGTAGCCCAGGGCGTTCACCGGCGGATCCGCGGTCTTGAAGTTCGGGTCGCGGATCGGGGTGCACTCCTGGGGAGCGCGTCCGTTCACCCGCGGTCCGTTCAGCGCACAGCAGTGGGAGGGGACCTCGATGGGGCGACCGTGGACGTCGCTCGAGGTGCACGGTCGCGGCGGCGTCGGCGGATCCGGGGCGGGAACCGGGATGCCGAAGCCCGGCGGGAAGGGGCACGGCAGCGCGAAGCAGTCGAGGGGCTGGGGCGGTCCCCAGACCACGGGCGGCGAGCAGTGCGGGTGGCTGCGGCAGCTCGCTTCGCTGCAGTCGATGCGACCGTCGCAGTCGTCGTCCTGGCGGTTGTCGCAGATCTCGCCGAAGCCCGAGCGGGACGACTTGTCGAAGGCGACGTCGGCCACCGCCACGTTGTTGCCGCTCACCGGGTCGATGGAGGTCGCGGTCGCGAGGGCCACGTTCCGGATCACCGACTCGCAGGAGAAGATGGTGTCGACGGCGGGATCCGGGTAGAAGGGCGGGATGTCGGTGGAGAGGGTCAGCGGGAAGACGCCGCCCGGCGCCAGCACGCCGATGCCCTGCTGGGCGATGCGGGTGCCCGCCAGGATGGCGTGGGGGGGCGAGGACGCCACGACGTTAGTGCCCCGGGGCAGGAAGTCGATGGTGCGGGCGCCGTCGGAGGCGTCGGGGCCCAGGTTCTGGACCGTCAGGTTCCAGTCGATGCTGACGTCGGCCTGGCTCGCCAGCCCCCGGCCGGGCAGCTTGCGGAGGGACAGATCGGCGGTGGACGTCGGCGGCGCGACGCTGCCCTCGCTGACGTGGATCTCGCTGAAGCCGGCGGCGAAGCAGCCGTCGTTGAGGACGATCTGGCTGATGTCGCCGAGATCCGCGGCGCCGATGAAGAGGTTGCTGCCGCCGAACTGGGCCATGAAGTGCTCGTCGCCTGCGCTGCCGTCGAAGTCGACGACCGCAAAGCACTCGGCGACGGTGTGCTGGACGCCCACGGCCGAGACCGGCGGCGAGAAGTCGACGACGACGCCGTCCGGAAAGAACGCCACGAAGGCGTCCATGCCCAGGAAGACGGGGCCGAACATGCCCTGGGGGTGCGTGGTCGACAGCGTCATCTGGGTGCCACCCGGCAGCATGTGCGCGACCTGGCTCGTGCCGGGCGCCAGACCGATGCTGGCGTCGAGCGGGACCACCGCCGCGCTCTGCAGCGCCGGGTCCCCGGGAACGAAGAACAGTCGCGCATGGGCGGTGCCCGCGAGCGCGACGAGGGCGAGCAGCGAGATCAGGAGACACTGGACGGCGTTCTTCGATCGGGTGGCCATGGCGGATCCTCCGGTTTCGCCAGGCAGTCTGCCCGGAGGTCGTGGCCGCCGGTATCGCCAGTTCTGGGGAGCCGCACCCTCGCCGGTGGCGCCGGATCGACTAGGATGCAGCCGAGGAGGGAAGACCGTGCAGGACTCGAACCCGATGCCCGTCCCCCGTCCGCGAGGCCTGCGGCGACGCGAATTCCTCGAGGCCGGCGCCCTGAGCGCCGCCGGCCTGCTTGCCGCGGGCGCCGCCCGCGCGGACGACGGCGGGCCCCGGGTGCGCCGCTACAGGCCCCTGGGTCGAACCGGCATGGAGATCTCCGACATCTCCTTCGGCTCGAGCCGCATGCGCGACTCCGAGGCCGTGCGCTACGCGTACGAGCGCGGCGTGAACTACTTCGACAGCGCCGAGGGCTACCAGCGCGGCGGCTCCGAGACCGCCATCGGCGAGGCCCTCCACGACGTGCGCGACCGCGTCTTCCTCACCTCGAAGACCAAGGCGGCCGCCGACGCCACCCGGACAGAGATGATGGAGGCCCTCGAGGGCAGCCTCCGGCGGCTGCGGACCGACTACGTGGACGTCTACTTCAACCACGCGGTCAACGACGTGGCGCGCATGGCGAACCCCGAGTGGGCCGAGTTCACCGAGCTCGCGAAGAAGCAGGGCAAGATCCGCTTCCGCGGGCTCTCCGGTCACGCCGGCCAGCTCGTGCCCTGCATCGAGTACGGCCTCGACAACGGCCTGCTCGACGTGATCCTGGCGGCCTACAACTTCGGCCAGGACCCGGCCTTCCACCAGCGCTTCCTCACCACCTTCGACTTCATCGCCCTGCAGCCGGCGCTGCCGAAGGTGCTCGAGCGCGCCCACGCCGAGGGGGTGGGCGTCGTCGCCATGAAGACCCTGATGGGCGCGCGCGCGAACGACATGCGCCCCTGGGAGCGCGAGGGAGGCACCTTCGCCCAGGCGGCCTTCCGCTGGGTGCTCTCGAACCCGAACGTCGACGCGCTGGTCATCTCGATGAACGACGCGCAGCTGATCGACGAGTACCTCGGCGCCTCCGGCGCCTCGCAGGTCTCCCGTCGCGACATGGAGCTGCTGGGCCGCTACGCGGCGAAGAACGGGGCCGGCTACTGCCAGCAGGGCTGCGCCCGCTGCGACGGCGTGTGTCCGGCGGGCGTGGCGATCGCGGACGTGCTCCGGACGCGCATGTACGACGTCGACTACGGCGACCGGGCCTTCGCGCGGGACGAGTACGCGCAGCTCGAGGCCAAGGCCTCGCCCTGCCTGGCCTGCGACGGCACGCCCTGCGCGACGGCCTGCCCCAACGGCATCCCGATCCCGCTGCAGACACGCGAGGCGGCGCGCAACCTCGGATAGCCGGTGCGTCCTGCCATCCACCCGTACGGGCGCCCGGGACTGCGTCTCGGGTCGCTCTCCCGGCGCGAAGGACCGGCCTAGCGGCCCGGGCCGCGGCGCCCGACCAGCGCCCACGCGGCCCCGACGCCGAGCGCCAGCAGCAGCCCCGTCGACGGCTCGGGCAGGTAGGTGCGCGACACCTCGGTACCCACGAAGGTCTGGGTGATCGTGGCCGCCGAGGCGCCGCCGAAGTTGCCGCCCAGCAGGCGGAAGCTGGCGGCGCCGCTCGTCCCGACGTTCGAGACGTCGAAGAGCACGGCGGCGAACGACATCAGGGGCAGCACGCCGCTCGGACCGCCGACCGCGCCCAGCATGGTTCCGGCTCCACCGCTCGCCGTGAACCCGCCCGGATGCGTGCCGATGATCTGACCGGGAAGGCCGACGAGCTGGAGGCTGTGGGCGTTCAGCAAGGGCCCGAGCCCCGTGGCGAAGAGCTGCAGGATGGTGGCGACGCTGCCCGTGGGCGACACCGCGCTCGTGCCGGGCATCTCGAGGACGACCGAGCCCTGCCCCAACGAGATGGCTCCACCGGACTGGTTGGAAGTCCAGCTTCCGGAGCCGGCCGTCAGCACGAACGTGATGCTGATGGTGCCGGCGGAGACGGGTGAGGAGAGCAGGAGCGACGCGGAGACGAGAGCGAGTCCGAGGGTCCGCACGACGATCCCTCCCAGGGTGTGCGGTCCACCCTAACACGAGCGCGCGACACCGCGGGAGGATTCTCGGCCTACGACCGCTGCGGACGTGGCGTGCGCGGCTGCGCGGCCGTGCGCGCGCCTCAGGGCGGCGGCGGGCCGTCGGGCGCTGCGGGAGCCAGCGCGCGTCGCGCGGTGGGATCCTCCGGGTCGAGGCGCAGGGCGGCGCGGAAGGCGGCCGCGGCCTCGTCCCGGCGCCCGGCCCGCAGCAGCGCCACGCCCAGCGCGGAGCGCACGGAGGCCATCTCCGGGGCGCTCGCGACCGCCCGCTCGAAGCTGGCGACGGCCTCTTCGAGAGTCCCCGCGGCGAGCTGGGCGCGACCGAGATTCATGATGGCCCGCGTCCACTTGGGGCGACCTTCGAGGGCGAGCTTCAGGTGTGCGATGCCACGCTCGGGCTGGCCCGCCTCGGCGAGCAGGTAGCCCACGTTGTTGTGGGACGACGGGTGGCGCGGGTGCAGGGCGAGAGCCCGCTCGAACTGCGCCAGCGCCTCGGGGGTGCGGCCCTCCCGGGCGAGGAAGACGCCCTTCGCATAGTGGGCGATGGCGTTGTCCCGGGTGACCCGCAGCGCGTGGTCGAACAGCGTGAGGCTGTCGCTCCAGACGTCGACCTGTCGGCGGGTGGCGACACCGAGCACGACGAGCGCGAGGACGGCGATCGCCACCGCCCCCCGGCGCCACGCGACGCCGCGCCGCGCGACGTCGCCGAGCGCGAAGCCCGCCACCAGGGCCAGGCCGATCAGCGGCACGTACACGTAGCGGTCGTGGGGCGTGCGCAGGCCCATCGGGATCGCCCCCATCATGGGCAGCAGCATGACGGGGAACCAGCCCCAACCCGTCGCCCAGTAGCCGCGCGCGCGCAGGGCGAGGACGCTCGCCCCGACGAGGAGCACGGCACACGCGACTACCTGGGGGAGAGGCGCCGGATCGACGACGGGCTGCAGCGGGTTCGGGTACACGATCGCGAGTCCCGAGGGCCACAGCACCCGGCCGATCACCGCCACGAGGTTCACCGGGATGGCGGCGAGCCGGGCGAAGAGACCCGGGTCCGTCACCCACGGGTTGTCGTTGTTCGCCACCAGCCACCCGTTGATCGCGACCGATCCGGCGGAGAGCACGAGCAGCGGCAGCTTCTCGAGCAGCAGCCTCGACGCGCGCGCCGCCCCCTGCCCGGCGGCGGTCGCCAGCCGACCGAGGGGCCAGGCGTCGAGCAGCAGCAGCCCGAAGGGCAGCGCGACGTGACTTCCCTTGGCGGTGAGCGCCACCGCCATGGCCGCCGCCAGCGCGGCGTAGCGACCGGCGCCCGGCCGTCGCACGTAGCGCTCGTAGGCGAGCAGCGTGAGCAGCAGACCGGTGCCGGCCAGCACCTCCTTCCGCGCCGACACCCAGGCCACCGACTCCACCTGGATCGGATGCAGGGCGAACAGCGCGGCCGTCGCGCCGCAGGCGAGCAGGCGCTCGTCGCCCGCCACCCGAGCGGTCGTGCGCCACAGCAGCGCGAACAGCAGGAACACGTTCAGGCAGTGCAGCGCCACGTTCGTGAGCAGCCAGGGACCCGCCCGGCTGGTTCCCCAGAGGCTGGCGTCCAGCAGGTAGCTGAGCCAAGTGAGGGGATGCCAGATGAAGGCGTCTCCCGTCGTGAGCGCCCAGCGCGCGTTCTCGAGGGTGAGGCCGAGGGCGACGTTCGGGTTCCGACTGACGTAGAGGGGATCGTCGAACTCGACGAAGGCGTGGCCGCCGACGGACGCGTACATGCCCGCGGTGACGATGCAGAGCGCCCAGGCGGCGACCGTCCACCTCACGCGGCGGCGCGCGCCGGCGCGTCGCCCGGTTCTGCGCTCGGCTCCTCGTTCGGCCCCTCGCTCGGTGTTTCGCTCACGGCACCCTCCCGGCGGCCGGGCTCCGGGCCGCGACCCGGAAATCTAGGCCAGATGGGGGTCGACGCTGGCGGCCGGACGCGACACCCTAGGCGCCATGGCCAACCCCACCGCGACTCTCGAGACGTCCCTCGGCACCATCACGGTCGAGCTCTTCACGGACCGCATGCCCGTCACCGCGGGCAACTTCGTCGAGCTGGCGAAGAGCGGCTTCTACGACGGGCTCCACTTCCACCGCGTGATCCAGAACTTCATGGTGCAGTTCGGCTGCCCCCACAGCGCCGACCCCCAGAGCCCGCGCGCGGGCACCGGCGACAGCCCGAACGGCCGCATCCAGGACGAGCACCCGGCGAACGCCAGGATCTCCAACGAGCCCGGCACCCTGTCGATGGCGAACACCGGCCAGCCCAACACCGGCGGCTGCCAGTTCTTCATCAACACGAAGCACAACGACTATCTCGACTGGTTCTCCCCGGGACCGAGCAAGCACCCGGTCTTCGGCCGGGTGACGGAGGGCATGGAGGTGGTCGGCGCCATCGAGTCGACGCCCACGGACGGCCGCGACCGTCCCCTCGAACCGGTCAAGATGATCAAGATCACGGTGAACGACTAGGTTCGCTGGGAGGCCGCGCGACCGACCGCCATGCGACCGCTCGTCTCGGTGGTCGTCGTCACCCACGACGGAGCGGGCCACCTGCCCGCCTGTCTCGACGCCCTCGAGGCGCTCTCCTATCCCGCCGACCGCCTCGAGGTGCTGCTGGTCGACAACGCGTCTCCCCCGGACGCCCTGGCCGCGGTGTGCCGGGCGCACCCCGCCGCCCGCGTCGTGCCGAGCCCGGCGAACCTCGGCTTCGCGGGCGGCTGCAACCTGGGGATCGCCCGGGCGAAGGGCGACTTCGTCGCGCTGCTGAACGACGACACCCAGGTGGAGGCGGGCTGGCTGGACGCCCTGGTGGACGCCGCCCTCGCGGACCCCGAGGCCGGCGTGTGGGCGTCCCGCATCCGGCTGGTCGAGCGCGCCCCGGACGGCGCCCCACTGCTGCAGAGCACGGGGGCGCTGCTGTTCCGCGACGGCTCGAGCCGCGACCGCGGCCATCGCGAGCCCGACCGGGGCCAGTACGGCGAGATCGAGGAGGTGTTCGGGGCCTGCGGGGCGAGCATGCTCTTGCGACGCACGCTGCTCGAAGACGTCGGGCCCCTGGAGGAGAGCTTCTTCCTCTACTACGAGGACACCGACCTCTGCTGGCGCGCGCGCGCCGCGGGCTGGAAGGTCGTGTACGTGCCGGGCTCGATCGTCTGGCATCGCCACCAGGCCACCGTCGGCCGCGACAACCCCGCGCACCTCTTCTGGTCGGACCGCAACCGGCTGCTGCTGGTGCTGCGCAACGCGGGCTGGAGTCGGGTGGCGTGGGTGTGGCTGCGGTACGCGGTGGGCACCTTGCCGGGCGTCTCGCGGGCCCCGGTGCCGAAGCGCGTGCGGGTGCGGGCGCTGCTCTCGGCCTGGGCGCACGCGCCGGCTTCCCTGGCAGCCCGGTACCGCATCCGCCGCAGCCGGCGCGTCCAGGAGCGCGACCTCGCCCGCTGGCTCCGACCGCTCCCCTGATCGTCCGCCCGGCGGGTCGCGGCGCGCCGAGGTACCGTCGCCCCGCATGAGCCGGCGCCACGAAGTCGTCGTCCGCAACGCCCGCGTCTACGACGGCCGCGGCGGTCCGGCCGTCGAGGCCGACGTCGCCGTCGCCGACGGGCGCATCGCCGCCGTGGGCTCGGTCGAGGGCGACGCCGACATCGAGATCGACGCCGCCGGCCTGGCGCTCTGCCCCGGCTTCATCGACGTCCACACCCACGACGACTTCGCGGCGGTGCTGCACCCGGACATGGCCTTCAAGCTGCTGGGCGGCGTGACCACCTGCGTGGTGGGCAACTGCGGCATGGGCGCGGCGCCGTTCGCCGCGGCGGCCGGCATGGCGCAGGCCTTCCATCCCGGTCGCGAGCTGCCCGGCTGGGAGGGCTACGCGGGCTATCTCGATCACCTCGACGCGCATCCCCCCGCCCTGCACGTCGCCGCCCTCGTCGGCCACGGCACCCTGCGCCTCGACGCCATGGGCGGCGCCCGGCGCGAGCCGACCGCCGCGGAGATGCAGACCATGAAGGACGGCCTGCACGAGGGGCTCGAGGCCGGCGCGGTGGGTCTCTCGACCGGGCTCATCTACGAGCCGGGCCGCCACGCGCGCACCGACGAGATCGTCGAGCTGGCGGCGGAGATGGCGGGCACGGGCGCCCTCTACGCCACCCACATGCGCGACGAGGGCCGCCGCCTGCTCGAGTCCGTCGCCGAGGCGGTGGAGATCGGCGAGCGCGCCGGCGTGCCGGTGCAGATCTCCCACCACAAGGCGTCCGGGCGCGAGAGCTGGGGCCGGGTGCGGGAATCCCTGGCCCTGATCGAGTCCGCCCAGGCCCGCGGTCTGGACGTGCACGCCGACCAGTACCCCTACACGGCCGGCAGCACGATCCTCGCGGCCATCGCACAGAACGACGGCTTCCGGGGACGGGCGGGGGGCGTGGGCGCCGTCGAGCCGGGAGACGTGGTGATCGCCTCGACGCGCGCGCACCCGCAGTGGGAGGGCCGCTCGATCGCGGACTTCGCCGCCGAGTGGTCACTCTCGGGCGCCGACGCGGCCGACCGCGTGCTCGCCGAGGAGCCCCTGGCGACGATCGTGATGCACTCGATGTCCGAAGACGACGTGCAGACCGTCATGCGTCATCCGAGCACGATGATCGGGTCCGATGGCATCCCCAGCATCGAGGGCCGGCCGCACCCGCGCCTCTACGGCACCTTCGCCCGGGTGCTCGGCCACTACGCGCGGGACCTGGGCGTCTTCCCCCTGGCCGAGGCGGTGCATCGCATGACGGGCTTCCCGGCCCGCAAGTTCGGGCTGCGCGACCGGGGCGAGGTGCGCGAGGGCGCCTGGGCGGATCTGGTCGTCTTCGATCCCGACCGCGTGATCGACGTCGGCACCTACGAGGATCCCAAGCGCCCGCCGGCCGGCATCGCCCACGTCCTCGTCGCGGGACGGCACGCCGTCGCGAACGGCGTGCAGACCCCCGAGCGGGCCGGCCGCAGCCTGCGCCGGGGCTAGATCGAGAAGGCCCGGCGCAGCAGGCCGACGACCTCCTGGGTGTTCCGCACCGACGGCTCGGCGTTCGGCACGAGCCCGGAGCCGTGGAAGGTCCCGGCGTAGGAGTGCAGCTCGACCGAGACGCCCGCCTGCATCATCCGCAGCGCGTACAGGATGCCCTCGTCGCGCAGCGGGTCGTACTCCATGGTGGAGACGTAGGCGGGCGGAAGCCCGGACAGATCCTTGGCGCGGGCGGGGGCCGCGTAGGGCGAGACGTCGTCGCCGCCCCCGTCGGTGCCCAGGTAGTGCCGCCAGCTCCACACGGCGTTCGGCCGGTTCCACAGGGGCGTGTCCGTGAAGTCGCGCATCGAGGGCGTCTCGAGGCGGTCGTCGAGCTCGGGGATCTCGAGGAGCTGGTAGCAGAGCTTCGGACCGCCGCGGTCCCGGGCGAGCAGGGCCGTCGCCGCGGCGAGGCCGCCGCCCGCGCTCTGGCCCGCCACGGCGATGCGGTCGGCGTCGACGCCCAGGGCGCCGGCCTCCCGGGCGGTCCAGCGCAGCGCCGCGTGGCAGTCCTCGAGTCCGGCCGGGAACGGATCCTCGGGGGCCAGTCGGTACTCGACCGACACCACCACCGCGTCCACCGCGCTCGCGATCTGCTGGCACCAGGCATCCATCATCTCGATGCTGCCCAGCATGAAGCCGCCGCCGTGGATCTCGAACACGCACGGCCGCGGCGCGCGCGCCTCCGCGACCGGGCGGTAGATGCGGATCGGCACCTCCGGCGCGCCCTCCGGACCCGGCACCCGCCGGTCCTCCTTCGAGACGTCCTGGCGGTCGGGCGGGGCCATCGCGAACAGCGCCGCGCGGTCGGCGCGCAGGGCCGCGATGGCCTCGACGCTCGAGAGGTCCATCTCGCTGGGAAGCAGGGGCAGCATGGCTGCGAAGTCGGGGTGGTAGCGGCGTTCCGTCATGGCCCCGGAGCCTACTCGTTCCCCGGCCGCCCTGCCCTATGCTGAGGCGCTCGGATTCCAGGGAGGAGAGCATGTCGGACGGCGAGGAACGCTGGAAGCGCGGGCTGGAGAAGATCAAGGACGTCTACGCGGGTGCGGTCGTCACCGCGCCTCGGGGTGCGATGGCCTTCAGCGACATCATGCTGGAGACCCTGTTCGCCGAGGTGTGGACCCGCGACGTGCTGTCGATGCGCGACCGGCGCCTCGTGCTGCTCGGCGCCATCATGGCCCTGGGCGAGCCGATGACCTTCGAGATCCAGGCCAAGGCGGCCCTGCGCAAGGGCGAGCTCAGCCCCGAGGA
>Ga0075327_1000623_pt1 | contig 10138 bp, 10 predicted proteins | sample MayberrySE_Catta_2_FD_120056 | JGI IMG/M metagenome (GOLD analysis project Ga0075327, IMG submission 120056) | Natural and restored wetland microbial communities from the San Francisco Bay, California, USA, that impact long-term carbon... | ecosystem: Environmental > Terrestrial > Soil >...
AGGTCGGGCCGGTCAAGGCAACCTTCACCGGCGACGTCACCCTTTCCAACATCGACGCGCCATCGTCCTACACCATCTCCGGCGAGGGCAAAGGCGGGGTTGCCGGTTTCGCCAAGGGCGGCGCCGATGTATCGCTTGAAGAGGACGGCCACGCCACCATCCTGCGCTACACCGCCAAGGCCCAGGTCGGCGGCAAGCTCGCCCAGCTCGGCGCCAGGCTGATCGACGCCACCGCCAAGCAGATGGCCGACCAGTTCTTCGCCGCCTTCGCCGAGCGGGTCACCAAGGAGTCATTCCTCGAGCATGCCGAGCACGTCGTCGAGGAGACGGTCGAGCGCGCCGAGCATGCGGTCGAAGAGGTCGCGCACGAAGTCTCGCATGTCGCCCACGAGGCCGAGGAAAAGGTCGAGGCGGCGGCGGTGCGCGGCTGGCTCGGCGGGCCCCAGATGTGGGGACTGATCGTCCTCGCGGCGGTTATCATCGCGATTATCATCTTCAGCAGTTGAGGGCAGTCCGGCGCCGCCGGCTCACGCAAGAACTGTCCAGGGAAGGAGCAAGGTCATGACCACCGTTTCGATGAAGGTGAACGGAAAGGAGGTGACGGCGGATGTGGAGGACCGTACCCTCCTGGTTCAGCTTCTCAGGGAGAATCTTCGGCTGACCGGGACCCATGTCGGCTGCGATACCTCGCAGTGCGGCTGCTGCGTCGTCCATGTCGACGGCAAGGCGATCAAATCCTGCACCATGCTCGCCGTCGAGGCTGAAGGCGCCGATGTGGTCACTATCGAGGGGCTTGCCAAGGATGGCGAGCTGCATCCGATGCAGGCGGCCTTTCACGAGAACCACGGACTTCAGTGCGGCTATTGCACGCCCGGCATGATCATGACTGCGGTCGACATGGTGCGGCGGCTGGGCAGTTCGCTCGACGAGGCGACGGTCCGCCATGAGCTCGAGGGCAACCTGTGCCGCTGCACCGGCTATCATAACATCGTCAAGTCGATCCAGGCCGGCGCCGCCAAGATGTAGCTTGCCTGGCGGGTGGCCTGCGGGGAGAGGAACCAAACCAAGATGTACGAGACCAATTTTCATCGCGCCGGCGATCTTGCCGAGGCCTCCAGGCTGTTCGCCGAAGCCAAGGACGAGGCGCGCTATCTTGCCGGCGGGCAGACCCTGATTCCGACCATGAAGCAGCGCCTCGCCGCGCCGACCGATCTCGTCAGCATTTCCCAGCTCCCCGAGCTGAAGGGCATCTCGGTCGATGCCGAGACGGTCACCATCGGCGCCGCGGTTACCCATGCCGAGGTCGCCACCTCAGGCGAGGTCAAGGGCGCCGTCGCGGCGCTGTCCGATCTCGCCGGCAGGATCGGCGATCCGGCTGTCCGCCATCGCGGCACCATCGGCGGCTCGCTTGCCAACAACGATCCGGCCGCCGACTATCCGGCCGCCGTTCTCGGCCTCGGCGCGACGGTTCACACCGACAAGCGCACGCTCGCGGCGGAGGACTTCTTTACCGGCCTGTTCTCGACCGCGCTCAAAGACGACGAGATCATCACCAAGGTGGCGTTTCCGGTGCCGGAGAAGGCAGCCTACATGAAGTTTGCCAACCCGGCGTCGCGCTATGCCATGGCCGGCGTGTTCGTTGCCAAAATGAAAGATGGGTCGGTGCGGGTCGGCGTCACCGGTGCCGGTCAGGGCGGCGTTTTCCGCGCCACCGATATGGAAAAGGCGCTGTCGGCGTCGTGGAGCCCGGACGCCCTTGCCGACATCGTCGTCGATCCGGCGGAAATGCTCTCCGACCTGCACGGTTCGGCCGAATATCGTGCCAATCTCGTCAAGGTCATGGCCAAGCGGGCGGTTCAGGCGATCGTTTGACGCGGGCCACCTTCGCAACAGTGTCGGTTTAGCGCGCCGGACCCGCGCATGCCGCACTCATGCGGAGTCCGGCTAACTGTCTAGTGGAGCGAATTTGACATTTGAGTCCCGGTTGCGGCAAGGCTCTTGCTCAAATGTCAAATTCAAAAGCTCCACTAGAATCATAAACTTGCCAGTGCGCCTTTGCTTCCGAAGTTCGTGTCTGAGAGTGCTGCAATGGTTCACGAACTTCGGAAGCGGGGCACGAGGCGCCCTGCCGGACGATCATCCGCCGGCGCGTCTGCTCGCCGCGAGCGCGTTTTCCTGGGCCGTTTCGGACCGCCGCGCGGGCGGGACGCAAACCACGTCGCCGGAGAAGGCTTCTCGCCAGACGTAACCCTGGACGCAGGTGTTCGACCCGTAGGCCCCAGTGGGATCGCGACGGGACGCGGCCATTGCGTTCTCCTGCTGGACGAGCGCGCGGATGTTCGGGGGCACACAGACGTGATCGGAAGGAATCGCCTCACGCCACACGAAGCCCTGCTTGCAGGTATCGGGCCCGTACGCCAACTCGCCCTGCCGCCGGCTCTCGGCGAGCGCGTTTTCCTGCGCCGATTCGCTGCGTCTTGCCGGCGTCACGCAAACCCGGTCGCCGGTGAACGCCTCCCGCCAGACGTAGCCTTCGACGCAGGTGTCTGAGCCATAGGGGCCAGTCGGATTGCGGCGGGCGGCCGCCTGGGCGTTTTCCGCCCGCACGAGGTCGCGAATATTCGGCGGCACGCAGACATGGTCTGAGGGAATCGCTTCGCGCCAGACGAAGCCGCTCTTGCAGGTATCAGGTCCGTACTGGGCAACAGCGTCTCCCCGTCCCAAAAGCAGGACCGGCAACGCGGCCAACACGACAAGGATGGTTCTGTCCATGTTTCTCCTCCTGGGTCTGACCTCGGCTCAGCGCACACTGGGGGCGAATATCCCTCATCGATTCCTCGGAACGTGATGTTCTGCGGACGCCCGCCGGTCGATCGCAGATGAGAATAGCCGACGTGGAGGCGACCGTCTGTGAGTTTTGCGACATTCGACCTTCCTCCATTGAAAGCACCACGACCGTGTTGCGAAGGGGGTTTGCCTCGGGTGAACGCTTGACAACCTTCGCGCTTCGGGCAATGGCCGTTGCCTCGCCTTGACTTGCCGCGGCGGAACAGCGCGATTGCCAAGGGTCGCCGGCAACCCCATGTCAGCAACGAAGAAAGCCGCCCGTTTTTGGCCCGATGATCGTTTGTTCGTGCAATGTCCTGACCAAGGCCCGCGTGGTCGCTGCCGCGGAATCGCTGTCGCGCAGGGATCCGGCGCGGGCCGTCACACCGGGCCGGATTCTCAAGGAATTTGGCGTCAAGGCGCAGTGTGCGGTCTGTTTCAGCCTGATCCGGAGGATTGTCGCCGAGGCCGGGGTCACGGTGACCTGCCCCGAGCCGCTGGCGAGCGAGGCGCAGGACGACGAGGCGGCTGCGGCGGAGTGAGTTGACGGGGCTGCGGCAGGGGCCTTAATCAAGAACGGCTCAAAACTGGAGATTTGCGATGAAAGGCGACCCCAAGGTCATCGAATACCTCAACAAGGCCCTGAGGATGGAGTTGACCGCGGTCAACCAGTACTGGTTGCATTTCCGCCTTGTCGAGGACTGGGGTTACGCCAAGCTTGCCAAGAAGGAGCGGGCCGAATCGATCGAGGAGATGCACCACGCCGACAAGCTCGCCGAGCGCATCATCTTCCTTGAGGGCCTCCCCAACATGCAGCAGCTCGATCCGCTGCGCATCGGCCAGAACATCCGCGAGGTGCTCGAAGCCGACCTTGCCGGCGAATACGAGGCGCGCACCTACTACGGCGAGGCGCGCGAGGTCTGTCGGGCAGCCGGCGACATCGTCTCGATGAAGCTGTTCGAGGAACTGCTCCAGGACGAGGAGGGCCACATCGACTTCCTTGAGACCCAGATCGACCTCCACGACACCATCGGCGCCGAACGTTACGGGCTGCTCCAGGCCGAGGCTGCCGACGACGCGGAATAGCTACCGTTCTGCCACCCAGCGCCGCCCGGCCACGTCGACGACGAAGCGGCTCGGCGCGCGCGCGTAGGCGGCGATGCCGGCGAGCGCCGGATCCTGCTTGACGATGATTGCGGTCGGAATCGTGTCGAGCAGCGCCCGATGCGGCGCCTTGTCGACGAAGGCGGCCCGAAACGCACCCGACCGGATGACCGCAGCGACCTTGGCCGGGATGCCGCCGGCGAGAAAAACGCCGCCACGCGCCATGAAGATGAGGGCGAGGTCGCCGGCCATCCGACCGAGATAGGTGGCGAACAGGGTCAGCGCCTCCGTCGCTTGGCGGTCGGCGCCGTCGAGCCCGGCGTCGGTGACGTCGCTCGGCAAGGTCAGTTGCGGGTCGACGCCGTCGCTGGTGCAGACGGCCCGATAGAGACGAAGCAGGCCGGCCCCGCTCAACAGCGTCTCGGCGCTGATCCGGCCATGCGCCCTCTCGAGATGCGGCCAGATGGCGAAGTCGCGGGCGTCGACCGGTCCGATGTCGATATGCCCGCCCTCGCCGGGCACCGGGATCCAGGCCTCGCGTCCCCTGACCAGCGCGCCGACGCCGAGGCCGGTGCCCGGACCGATGATCGCCCGCGTGCCGGTTTCCCGTGACGTGCCTTCGCCGATCGGGTCGATGTCGTCGGGGGCGAGGCCCGGAAGCGACAACGAGATCGCCTCGAAATCGTTGAGCAGGATCATCTCCTGCAATCCCAAATGGGCGAGGATGGCCCTCGGCTCGACCGTCCAGTCGGCGTTGGTGAGATGGATGCGCTCGCCGGCGATCGGTCCGGCCAGCGCCAGGATCGCCGCGCGCGGACGGAGCTTCGTGTTCGCATGGACGGTCTCGGCGATCGCCTCTTCGAGCGAGCCATAGGCGGCGGTGCTGGCATCGGGTATGCGCTCGACCGGCGCGTCGATGCTTTCGATCAACGCGAAGCGGGTGTTGGTTCCGCCGATGTCGGCGATCAGCACCGGGAAGGGGATTTCGTCGAGGACGTCTTTGCCTGGGATCATGGCGTCGGACCTTGCGCTCCTATTCCTTGAAATACGGTTTGCCGTCGGCGGCCGGCGGCCGGGCACGTCCGATCAGGCCGGCGACCACCACGATCGTCGCGATATAGGGCGCCATTGCAAGGAATTCCGAGGGAATCGGTGTCTGCAGGATCGCCAGCTTCTGCTGGAGAGAGTCGGCAAAGCCGAAGACCAGCGCCGCCATCAGCGCGCCGACCGGATGCCAGCGGCCGAAGATCATCGCCGCCAGTCCGATGAAGCCGCGTCCGCCGGTCATGCCTTCATCGAAACGGCCGACGCTGCCGAGCGTGAACCAGGCGCCGCCGAAGCCGGCGACCATGCCGCCGAGGGTCACGTTGAGGTAGCGGATGCGGTAGACATGGAGTCCGAGGGTGTCGGCCGCTTCGGGATGCTCGCCGACGGCGCGGGCCCTGAGGCCGCTGCGGGTGTGGAACAGGTAATAGGTGGCCACCGCAACCAGGATTAGCGCCCCATAGACGAAGATGTTCTGGCGGAAGAGAACCGGCCCGACCAGCGGCAGCTCCCTCAGCCACGGGATCGCGATCGGGCGAAAGACCGGCGCATCGTTGAGGTAGCGGTGCTCGGCCAGCACCTGGCTCGAAATATAGGACGTCAGCCCGAGCACGAAGACGTTGATTGCCACCCCGGCGACGATCTGGTCGACGCGGTGGTTGACGACCAGCGCCGCCAGGATCAGGCCGAGCAGGCCGCCGACCGCTATTGCCGCCAGCGTGCCGCCGACTCCGCCGACCAGAGAGCCGACCACGGCGCCGGCGAAGGCGCCGGCGAGCAGCATCCCCTCGATACCGATATTGACGACCCCGACACGCTCGCACAACACGCCGGCGAGGCCGCCCAGCGCGATCGGCACGGCGCGCACCAGCGTCGATTCAAGCATGCCGATCAGCGAGAAGGACTTGCCGGCAGTCGCCCAGACGAGGAAAGCCGAGACCAGCAGGGCGAGGCCGATGCCGAGCGAGACGTTCGACCAGCGGGCGCCGCCGGCGAGGAACTGGCGGACGCCGAGAAAGGCGAGCAGGGCGGAGACGAGGTAGGCGTAGCGGGCGGCGGGGACGACGAGGTCGGGCAAGGAAATCGGGTCGCGCGGCAGGGTCAGCCGGAATACCGCCTCGCCCGAAACGCCCGGGGCGAACAAACTTGCCGCCAACACTGCAAAGGCGATCAGGAGCCAGCCGGTGACCAGTGCCCGGCGGCGCTTGCCCGGGTCAAGCTCGCTGCCGCGTTCTATCGCCAGATCGGTCATCGCCGGGCCTCGCGCTCGAAGGCAAAGGGAAACACGAAGCGGACGATGAGCGGCGCCGCGATGAAGACGATGATCAGCGCCTGGATGATGGCGATCAGGTCGATGCTGACGCCGGCCGAAACCTGCATCTGGCGGCCGCCGGCGGCAAGCGCTCCGAACAGCAGCCCGGCGAACAGCACGCCGAGCGGATGCGAGCGGCCGAGCAGGGCGACGGCGATGGCGTCGAATCCGATTCCCTGGGAAAAGTTCGGCGTCGCCCGGCCGAGCACGCCGAGGACCTGGCTGCCTCCGGCGAGGCCGGCGAGCCCGCCGGCGATCGCCATGACTATGACAATGATGCGGCCGGCGTGCATTCCGGCATAGCGTGCCGCCATCGGATTGAAACCGGCCGAGCGCAACTCGAAACCGAGCGTCGTGCGGAACAGCAGCCAGTAGACTAGCCCGACCACGGCCAGGGTCAGGAAGAGACCGGCATGCAGCCGCAGATTGGGATCGATCCAGCTGAGGATCTTCGGCAATTCGGCGCTGGCCAGCACCGACTGCGAGATCGGATCGGACCGCCCCGGCCGCTGGATCGGAGGGTTGCGCAGGAGATAGTCGATCAGACGCACGGCGATCAGATTGAGCATGATCGTGGTGATCACCTCGTGCGCCCCGGTGGCCGCCTTGAGCCAGCCGGCGATCGATCCCCACGCCGCGCCGGCGAGCGTTCCGGCCATGAGGGCGACCGGCAGGTGGACGGCAGCCGGCAGGCCGGGCAGGGCGAAGCCGGCGACAACCGCGGCCATGCCGCCGACCAGAAGCTGTCCCTCAGCCCCGATATTGAACAGGCCGGCGCGGAAGGCGAAGGCGATGCCGAGGGCCGCCAGGGTCACCGGCACCGCCGCCGTCAGGGTCTCCGACAGCGCCGCGATCGATCCGACCGAACCGTCGACCAGCGCCGCATAGGACAATCCGATGGTGGCGATGTCGACCCCGGTGGCGAGCATCGTAACGCCGCCGAGGGCGAGCGCGATCAGCACCGCAAGGACCGGAACCAGGAAGATTTCCTCGACGTCGTGGCGTGAGACGCGCGGGCGCCGCAGCAACTGTGCTTCGATCGGATCGGGCGGCGCGACCGCGCTCACGCCGGGCTTCCCTCGGCTTGCGCGGTGGTGATGCCGGCCATGGCGAGGCCAATTTCTCCGACCTTGGCGATTCGCGCATCGAATTCGGCGACGATACGGCCTGAGAACATGACCAGGATACGGTCGGCGAGCGTCTGGATTTCGTCGAGCTCGGTCGACACGATCAGCACGCCGACGGCGGCATCGCGCGCCTCAATGATCCGTTTGTGGATGTATTCGATCGACCCGACGTCGACGCCCCGGGTCGGCTGGGCGGCGACGATCAGCTTGATCTCGCGCGACAGCTCGCGGCCGACCACCAGCTTCTGCTGGTTACCGCCGGACAGGTGGTCGGCCAGAGCGAACACCGACGGCGTGCGGACGTCGAAGGCGCGGACGATCCCGGCGCTGGCCCGGTAGATATCCGGCCAGCGCAGTGTCGGTCCCGACGCGAAGCGGTCCTCGTAGTAGCTGTCGAGGACGCTATTCTCAGCGACCGTGAATTCGGCAACAATGCCCGAGCGTTGGCGGTCCTCGGGAATGTGCGCGATGCCATGGCGATGGCGCGCGCGCGCCGACGCGTTTGTGATGTCGGTGCCGAGCAACGAAATTGTCCCGCTTGCCGGCAGGCGCAGGCCGGTTATGGCCTCGACCAGCTCGGTCTGACCGTTGCCCTGGACGCCGGCGATGCCGACCACCTCGCCGGCCCGCACCGACAGGTCGACATGGTCGACCACCGCCTGGTCGCGTTCGTCGCGGACGGTGAGCCGGCGGACGTCGAGCACCGGGTCGCCGACCGCCGCCGCCTTGCGATCGACCTCGAAGCGGACCGGCCGGCCGACCATCATCTCGGCCAGGTCGGCCTTGCTCGCCGTCCGCGGATCGGCGTCGCCGACCACCTTGCCGCCTCTCAGCATGCTGATCCGGTCGGCGACCTCGAGCACCTCGCCGAGCTTGTGGGTGATGAACACCAGTGCCTTGCCGGCGTCGCGCAACGAGCGGACGATGCCGAAGAATTCGACCACCTCCTGTGGCGTCAGCACGGCGGTGGGCTCGTCGAAGATCAGCACTTCGGCCGACCGAAACAGCACCTTGATGATCTCGACCCTCTGCTGGACGCCGACCGGCAGGTCCTCGATGCGGCCGTCGGGATCGACCGCGAGCCTGTGTTCGGCGCTGATGGCGCGGACCTGCTGCCGCGCCGCTTTTCGGTCGAGGCGGTCGAAGGCGCCGGTCGGCTCGACGCCGAGGACGACATTCTCGGCGACGGTGAACACCGGCACCAGCATGAAATGCTGATGGACCATGCCGATACCGGCGGCAATCGCGTCCCTGGCGTCGCGAAAGTGCGCCGGCTTGCCGTCGATGAGGATCTCGCCGGCATCGGGCCGATAGAGGCCCGACAGGATGTTCATCAACGTCGACTTGCCGGCGCCGTTTTCGCCGAGCAGGCCGAGGACTTCGCCGGCGCGGATCGTCAGATTCACATCGGAGTTGGCGACGACATCGCCGAAACGCTTGGTGATGCCTCGGAGTTCGACTTCCACCTTGCGCGCCCAAGCCTTCGACCTGGCCCCGCCGCGCGGCGGGCGCGGCCGGTCGATTCTTCGAATGTATCGTCTTCAGCCGCCGACCGGGATCGACCCGTCCTTGAGGCCATTCTCGACCTCTTGAAGCTCGGCCTTGAGCGCGTCCGGGATCGCCGATTCGAAATCGTGGAAGGGAGCGATGCCGACGCCGCCGTTCTCCAGGGTACCGACCACTACGCCACCCTCGAAGGTTCCGTCCATCGCCCTCTTGATGACGTCTTTGACGGTCGCGTCGATGTTCTTCATCACCGAGGTCAGGTAGACCTCGTGATGCTCCGGATCGGTCAGGAACTGGTCGGCGTCGACGCCGATGATCGTCAGCGCGTCCGGGCCGAGCTCGCTGGCCAGCGCTGCCGATCCGAGCCCGACCGGGCCGGCAACCGGCAGGACGATGTCGGCGCCCTCGTCATTGAGGTTCTTGGCGAATTCGCGCCCGTCGGAGAGCGACTCGAAATTGCCGACGAACAGCCCCTCCTTGGTCGCCGGGTTCCAGCCGAGAGCTGTGACCGAGGTGCCCTTCTGCTTGTTGTAGTATTCGACGCCCCAGACGAAACCGTCCATGAAATCGGTGACCGCGGGGCCGATATTGATGCCGCCGAAGGTGCCGACGGTGCCGGTCTTGCTCATCCCGGCGGCCAGATAGCCGGCGAGGAAGGCCGCCTTGTTGGTGGCGTAGACCTGACCGAGCACGTTTGGAATCGGCGGATCGAAGGCGAAGTCGACGATCGAGAATTTCTGATCGGGATTGGCCTTGGCCGCCGCCTCGGTTGCATCGCCGACCAGGAAACCGACGGTGATGATAAGGTCGCAGTCGTCGGCAAGGAAGGCGTTGATGTTGGGGACGTAGTCGGTCTCGGCATTGGACTCCAGCACTTTGCCGTCGATGCCGAGTTCCTTCATTGCATCCTCGACGCCCTTCCAGGCCGTCTGATTGAAGCTCTTGTCGTCGACGCCGCCGATGTCGGTGACCTGGCAGGCCTTGAACGCCGCTGCCGGATCGGCCATGGTCAGGGCCGCGATGAATGCGGCACATGCTGCGGATGAAAGCAGTCGCAACTTCCCCTCCTGTCCTCGAAGCCTCGTCGGCCTGCGACAACGCTGCCGGAGAGGCGGGAGCCAATGACCTTCGCCGTTCCCGAACCCAGGACGCATGACCGGGGCCGGGAACGGCCCATAGCCTTGCATTTCCGCTTGTCAACGTCGAGGGCTTCGATGGG
>Ga0075327_1000625_pt1 | contig 10128 bp, 11 predicted proteins | sample MayberrySE_Catta_2_FD_120056 | JGI IMG/M metagenome (GOLD analysis project Ga0075327, IMG submission 120056) | Natural and restored wetland microbial communities from the San Francisco Bay, California, USA, that impact long-term carbon... | ecosystem: Environmental > Terrestrial > Soil >...
CCGGCCGGCGGCCCTCCACGGCTGCGAGCCGCACAATGGCCCCGGCATGCCGGCCTAGGCGGTGCGCGCGCGGCTCGTGTTGGCGCCCGCGTCCGGCGCGGGCAGCTCCCAGACCGCCGCCTGCAGCGCCAAGGCGAGCTGGTAGCCGACCGATAAGCCCAGCATGTCCGGCTATCGCAGCGCCCCGGTTCCGTCGACGCGGATGCCCGCCGGCATCCCGTACATCATCTCCAACGAGGCCGCCGAGCGCTTCTCGTTCTACGGCATGCGCGGGATCCTCGTCGTCTTCATGACGAAGTACCTGGTCGACGACGCCGGGACCCTCGCGGTGATGGGCGAGGAGGAGGCCAAGGGCTACTACCACCTGTTCGTGGCCGCGGTCTATTTCACGCCGCTGCTGGGGGCGCTGATCTCCGACGTCTGGCTCGGCAAGTACCGGACCATCATCGCCCTCTCGATCGTCTACTGCCTCGGACACCTCGCCCTGGCCCTCGACGACACGCGCTTCGGCCTGGCCCTCGGACTCGGCCTGATCGCGCTCGGCTCCGGCGGCATCAAGCCGTGCGTCTCGGCGCACGTCGGCGACCAGTTCGGCCGGACGAACGCGGGGCTGCTCGAGAAGGCCTTCGCCTGGTTCTACGTGTCGATCAACGTCGGAGCGGCCCTCGGCATCTTCCTGATCCCGCTCGTGCTCGACCGCCACGGGTCCCACGCCGCCTTCGCGATTCCCGGCGTGCTGATGCTCGTGGCCACCGTCGCGTTCTGGCTGGGCCGCTGGCGCTTCGTCCACATCCCGCCGGGCGGCCGGGAGTTCGTGCGCCAGGCCACCAGCCGCGAGGGCCTCACCGCCCTCGGCCGGCTCGCGGTCATCTACGTCTTCGTGGCGATGTTCTGGGCGCTCTTCGACCAGACGGGCTCCGCCTGGGTGCTGCAGGCGGATCACATGGACCGCCACTTCCTCGGCGTCGAGTGGCTGGCCGCGCAGTTCCAGTTCGTGAACCCGGTGCTCGTCGTGCTCCTGGTGCCGGTCTTCACCCGCTGGGTGTATCCGGGCATCCGTCGCTTCGCTCCCCTCACGCCGCTGCGCAAGATCGGCCTCGGGTTCTTCCTGATGACCGTCGCCTTCCTGATCCCGGCCCTCGTCGAGCACTGGATCCAGCAGGGGCGGACGCCCAGCATCGGCTGGCAGCTCTTCGCCTACGTGTTGCTGACGTCCGCCGAGCTGCTGGTGTCGGTCACCTGCCTGGAGTTCTCCTACACCCAGGCCCCCAAGGCCCTCAAGTCCCTGGTGATGGCCCTGTTCCTGATGTCGGTCTCCCTCGGCAACCTGTTCACGTCGGCGGTGAACTTCCTGATCCAGAACCCCGACGGATCGTCGAAGCTCGAGGGGCCCGACTACTACCTCTTCTTCGCCGCGGCGATGCTGCTGACGGCGCTCGCCTTCATCCCCGTCGCCATGCGCTACCGCGAGAAGACCTACATCCAGGACGAGGCGCCCGACGAGGAGCCCGGCGTCGAGGCCCTGCCCGCGACCTGATCGCGCCTACGGGGTGCAGATCCGGATGAGCTCGGCGAGGGCGCGGATCTCGTGGTCGGCGGCCGGGACGTCGCCGAACTGGCCCGGCGGCTCGGCGTCGGCCTCGAGGATCAGCGCCGTCTTCATGCCGAGGGCCGACGCGCCCGCCACGTCGTGGGCCGGCGAGTCGCCGACGAAGAGCACGTCCGGCGCCTCCACCCCCGCCTTCTCGAGACACAGCTCGAAGAAGCGCGGATCGGGCTTGCAGGAACGCGCCTCCTCGGAGCTCGTCCAGTGCTCGAGCAGCGCGTCGAGCCCGCTGCGCTCGACCATCGGGTGCAGGTAGTCGTCGTCGATGTTCGAGACGATGTGGAGCGAGAGCCCGGCATCGCGCAGGGCCGCCAGGGTGCTCAGGCAGTCCTGGCGCAGCTCGAACCGGTCGAGCAGGGTGTCGCGCTGCAGGGCGTAGAGCCAGGCCACGAAGTCCTCGTCCGCCCGGGTTCCGAGCTCTTCGGCGAACATGCGGAAGGTGTCCTGGAAGAGGTCCCGGTGCAGGTAGAAGGACCGCTCGTTGTACTTCGCGAAGGCCCGGGCGCTGGCCCGCCCGTAGGCCTGCCCGATGTCGCGACGGCCGGACTCCACTCCGAGCCGCTCCGCCGCCTGCACGAAGATCGGCGCGTCGTCGCCGCCGCGCATCGCGCGCTGGAAGCTCGAGTAGCTGAACAACGTTCCACCGAAATCGAAGAAGACGGCGCGGAAGGGGCGCATGACCTTGCGGTATAGTGGCCGCCCACTGCGCGGTCAACTCGAGGAACCCCCATGAGCCTGCGACGCTTCCAGGACAAGGTCGTCCTCATCACCGGTGCGGCATCGGGCATCGGACTCGCGAGCGTCGAGCGCATCGCCCAGGAGGGCGGGACGATCCTGTGCGCCGACGTCCAGCCCGAGGCCGTGCAGGCGAGCGCCAAGCGCGCCGTCGAGCTGGGGGGGCGGGCCGAGGCCGTGCGCTGCGACGTCGGCGATCCCGAGCAGGTGCGCCACACCGTCGCCACCTGCGTCGAGCGCTTCGGTCGTCTCGACGTGCTGTGCAACATCGCGGGCATCCTGCGCTTCGACCACACCCACGAGCTCTCCCTCGACGACTGGAGCCGCGTGTTGCAGGTGAACCTGACGGGCACCTTCCTGATGTGCCAGGCCGCCCTGCCCCACCTGGTCGCGACCCGGGGCTGCATCGTCAACATGTCCTCCACCTCGGCGCTCGCGGGTCTCGCCTACGGGAGCGCCTACGGCGCCTCGAAGGCCGGCGTCCTCGCCCTCACGCGCTCGATCGCCGTCGAGTACGGCAAGCAGGGCGTGCGGGCGAACGCCATCTGCCCGGGATCGATCTCGACGCCCATGACGAAGAGTCCCTCCTTTCCGGAGGGCGTCGACATGAAGCTCGTGATGCGCGCGATGCCCCTCGACAAGTTCCGCGGCCCCGAGACCGTCGCCAGCCTGGTGGCCTTCCTCGCCTCGGAGGACGCCGCCCACGTGAACGGCGAGGACGTCCGCGTCGACGGCGCGACGCTGTCGTGAGCGGGCTCCGGAACGAGAAGATCCTCGTCACGGGGCCCACCAGCCAGGTGGCCCTGCCGGTCGTCCGGGAGCTGGCGCGCGACAACGAGGTGTGGGGGCTGGCGCGCTTCCGCAAGCCCGAGGACCGCGAGCGCGTGGAGGCCCTGGGCGCGCGCTGCGTCGCCGTCGACCTCGCCCACGACGGCTTCGAGGCCCTGCCCGACGACTTCGACGTCGCGCTCCACTTCGCGGTCGTGAAGAGCGGCGACTTCGACTACGACCTGCAGGCGAACGCCGAGGGGGTCGGCCGCCTGATGGCGCACCTCGGGAGGGGCCGAAAGCCGCGGGCCTTCGTCCACTGCTCGTCCGCCGGCGTCTACGAGTACGCCGGTCACGCGCTGCTGTCGGAGACGTCGCCCCTGGGAGACAACCACCGGGCGATGCTCCCCACCTACAGCATCTGCAAGATCGCCGCGGAGGCGGTGGCGCGCTTCTGCGCCCGGGAATTCGCCATCCCCACGGTGATCGCGCGCTTCAGCGTGCCCTACGGCGACAACGGCGGCTGGCCCTGGTTCCACCTGATGATGATGGCGAACGGCGTCGAGATCCCCGTCCACCCGGACGCGCCGAACCTCTTCAACCCGATCCACGAGGACGACTACATCGCCCAGATTCCGAAGCTGCTCGGGCTGGCCTCGGTGCCCGCGAGCATCGTCAACTGGGGCGGCGAGCAGTCGAGCATCGAGGAGTGGTGCGGGATCCTGGGCGAGCTCACGGGCCTCGAGCCGAAGCTGCGGGCCAGCGACCGGACGATCGGCAGCGTCACCCTCGACCTCGCGCGCATGACCGAGGCCCTCGGCAAGCCGCAGGTCCCGATCCGCGACGGACTGCGGCGCATGGTCGAGGCGCGCAACCCGGAGCTGCTGAAGAGGCCGGGCGCCTGACGATGGCGCCGCGGTCCGGGTTCTTCGAGCCGGCCGCCGACCGCCTGGCCGCCACGGAGGTCCTGGCGGGCTGCGTCGAGAGCGGCGCGCGCGGCGTGCTGCTCGACGAGTCCGCCCTGTCGCCCGACGTCGTCGACCTCGCGACCGGCGTGCTGGGCGAGCTGCTCCACAAGCTCTCGACGTACCGCATCCGCCTGGCGGGGGTCGTCCCCGACCCGTCGCGTCAGCCCCTGCGCTTCCAGGAGTTCCTGCGCGAGGCGAACGCGGGCAACCAGTTCCGCTTCTTCCCCAGCCGCGCCGAGGCCGTCGCCTGGCTCGAGCGGCGGGACGGCGACTCCGTCAGCCCAGCTTCGCGATGACGTCCTCGCCGAAGCGCGCGATGCCCTCGCGGCGCTCCTCGAGGTTCGCGCCCCGCAGTCCGTAGAGGGTCCACGGCAGGGTCTGGACGTGGCTGACTCCGGCCTCCTCGAGGCGCCGGTAGCCGTCGATCGTGTAGGCGTCGCTGGCCGCGGCGAGCACCGCGAAGGGCTCGCCGGCGCGCGGCGAGTCGTCGCGCAGCGCCCGCAGCTCGGCGACGATGGCGGCCAGCTCGCTCGCCCGGTGGACGTCGGAGATCCAGCCGTCCGCGCGCGTCGCGGCCCGGCGTCTTGCGGCAGCCGACGTGCCGCCCACCCAGATCGGCACCGGTCGGCCGGGCACCGGGCGCATCTCGACCGGCGGGAAGTCGAAGAACTCGCCGTGGTGCTCCACGTAGCCGTCGGCCCGCCACAGCTTGCGCATCACCTCGAGCATCTCGTCCGTGCGCGCTCCGCGCCGCGCGAACGGCTGCTCCATCGCCACGAACTCCTCGCGCATCCAGCCGACCCCGACTCCCAGCACCACCCGGTCCCCGGACAGGACGGCGGCGGTCGCCACGGTCTTCGCCACCTGGAAGGGGTTTCGCATCGGCAGCACGTAGACGCTCGTCACGAAGCGCAGCCGCTCGGTGACCGCCGCCATCGCGCCGATCGCCACGAAGGGGTCGGGCCAGTCGGTGAAGTTCTCCCAGCGGGGCCGGCCGTCCTCGGTGTACGGGTACGGGGTCTCGAGGGTCTCCGGATGGATCATGTGATCCGACAGGGCGATGGCCTCGAAGCCCGCCTCGTCGCACGCCCGGGCCATGCCGCCAAGCTCGCCCACGCGAGCGTAGGCGGCATTCACGACGAACTTCATCCGGCGCTTCGCGTCGCGAGCTCACCCAGGCGCGCGATCGTCTCCTCGGCCTCGGCGACCACCCGGCGCACGATCTCGGCCGCCGGCAGGATCTCGTGGATGCCCCCGATCCCCTGGCCGGAGGGCATGCAGGTGCGCTCGACGTCGACGCTCTCGCCCGCCGCGTAACCGAAGATGCCCGCGCGGCCGCTCGCCAGGAGCTGGTCGGGGAACGGCAGGATCGAGTCGGGGTCGCGCTCGCGCTCCTCGACGTAGGGGTTCGAGATCACGCGCATCGGCTTGCCCGAGTAGCAGCGCGTGATGCGCGTGTCGGCGCCGTCCGCCTGCAGGATCCGCTCCTTGAACTCCTTGGCGGCGTTCGCCTCCTCGCTGGCGATGAAGCGGGTTCCCATCCAGACACCCTGGGCTCCGAAGGACAGGGCCGCCGCCAGCCCGCGACCGTCGACGATCGAGCCCGCAGCCAGCACCGGGATGTCGACGGCGTCCACCGTCTGCGGGATCAGCGAGATGCCCGCCACCTGGCCGGTGTGTCCGCCGGCCTCGGTGCCCTGGGCGACCACGGCGTCGCAGCCGGCGTCCTCCGCGGCCAGCGCGTGCTTCACCTTGCCGCACACCACCATCACCTTGAGCCCGGCATCGTGACACCTCCGGATCACCGGCCCCGGCACGCCGAGCCCCGCGATGAAGGACGACGCCCCCTCCTCGATGATGATGTCGATGGCGGCGTTCACCGTCTCGGGCAGGGCCGCCAGCAGGTCGACGCCGAAGGGCTTGTCGGTGAGGCTGCGGACCTTTCGCATCTCGTCGCGGATCTGCTCGGGGCTGGCCGTGGCCATTCCCAGGGTTCCGTAGCCACCGGCTTCCGAAACCGCCGCGCAGACGTCCGCGTAGGCGACGCGTCCCATGCCGGCCAGGAACACGGGATGCTCGATCTCGAACAGGTCGCAGATGGGGGTTCTCATTCGGGGGTCTCCGGAGCCGCGCCCCGCGTCGGGGGCGGAACGGCCGCCAGGATAGGTCAGCGCGGCCCGGCGATCCGGCGGGTCCAGGCGGCGAGCTCGGTCGCGCCCGCCTGCTCGAGAGCGCGCGCCGTGGCCTCGCGGTCGGCGGCGGAGCGGTTCTGGCCCAGCTTGAACTTGGCCTCCACGCGCTCGATCTCGAACTCGAAGGCGGTGATTCCCTGCTCGAGGGAGCGGCGGAAGGACTCGGGCAGGTCGAGGGGGCCGCCGCCCGGCTCGTGGCGCGCCACCAGCTCGTCGAGCACGGCGGAGGTGCGTTCGGGATCCTCGATCACCGCCGGGCGACCGTAGGCGTGCACGACGACGTAGTTCCAGGTGGGAACCGCGGGAGCGCTCGCGTACCAGCCCGGGGACACGTAGGCGTGGGGTCCCTGGAAGATCGCGACGCACTCGCGACGGCCGTCGAAGCAACGCCAGTGGGGGTTCGGGCGGGCGACGTGTCCCGTCAGGGTTCCCCAGCCGGCGTCGCGCCGGTGCAGCGCGAGCGGCACGTGCGAGATCTGCAGGTCTCCGGGCTGGGGCGAGACGAGCACCGCGAACGGGCAGGCCTCGATCAGGTCGAGCACCGGATCGCGCTCGTCGACGGAGAAGGCGCTGGGTACGTACATGCGCCCGGAGCCTACACCGGAAGTGAGCGCAGACGATCCCGCGAGCAGGGCTCCCGGGTCAGGCGCCTAGGCGACGAGGCGCATGTGCAAGACCGGACCGTCCGTCCAGATCTCGACGTTCTCCCACTTCTCGAGCAGCCGGCACCTCGTGACCTGCGCGCTGCCGGGCGATCCCATGCGGATGCGCATGTAGCCCTGGCGGCTGCGGTTGAGACGATCGATGACGGCGCTCCAATCCCTTCGCTGACTCACGTTGACTCCCCAGGTGTCGCTAGGTGAAGCCGGAAACATAACAGCGAGACACCCGAACGGGGGATGGCCGAACCAGACTAATGTGCCTCCCCGAGTCTGATTCCCTCGGGAAGCAGCAGTTCGTGGTTTCGACAGCGTGAGTGACGGAACGCCCAGGCCGAGCCGGGATTCGGAATTGACAGTTCGTTAGTTGGGAGACTGAACGACTGAACGCAATCCAGCTTGTCAGGATGCAGTCGCTCGTGTGGCTGCCTGCAGCATCCCTGCCAGAACCGGCGCCACCGAACCTCGCTGGGACACGCGCTCGGACCAGCGCGCCAGATGGTCGCAGCCCTCGGGTATTCCCACGCCAAGCACGCCCGCAGTGTGCACCTGGATGAACACCGAGATGTCCGCCACCGAGAAGGCGCCGGCGAGGAACTCCCGCGACACGAGCTCCTTCTCGAGGTCGAGAAACAGAGACCGCAGTCCATCGTCGGTTCGCGCGACGAGGCCGGGATCGGGCGAGGCGTTCGGGTAGAAGCGCTGCTCGATCAGGTCCCACACCAGCGGGAACCAGATCTCGTCGCCGGCGGCCTCCAGCCGGCGACAGCGGACGCGCTCCTCGAGACCGCGCGGATACAGCGGCGGCTCGGGAATGCGCTCCTCCAGGTACTCGAAGATCTGGGTCGAGTCGTAGACCACCACCCCCCCGTCCACGAGCACGGGCACCTGTCCCTTCGGGTTCAGTGCGACGACGTCGGGGTGATGAGGCTCGTAGCGGGCCTCGCGACTCCAGCCGACGAACTCGAGATCGGGGTCGACGCCCTTCTCGGCCAGGGCGATCCGCACCTTGGCGGAGAAGAGGCTCAGGGAGCCGACATAGAGCTTCATGGTGGTTCTCCTCGGGGTTTTCCTCGTATCGACGAGGCTTCGGGTTGCAGGGGGATCCCGGGAAGCTCACCCGGAACCGGACCCGCCTCCAGGACCGCTTCAGGCAGCCCCTCGGTACCAATCAGCCCCTCGATCGGGTATCGATCCGGTCCGTGTGGCTCGATCTCGACGGCGAAGGCCCCCTCTACCGGCAGACCTACCGGGCCCTGAGAGGCCTCGTGCTCGACGGCACCCTCCCGCCGGGCAGCCGCCTCCCGGCGACCCGCGAGCTGGCCCGCGACCTGCACGTGTCGCGGAACACCGTGATCGAGGCCTACCGGCAGCTCGTCGACGAAGGCTATGCGACGTCCCGGGTGGGCTCGGGGACCCGCGTCGCCGACGCCCTGCCGGAGGCCCGGATCCGCGCGGCGCCCGCCGCGACGCGTCGCGCGGGCGCGCCCGACGATCGGGCCCTGCGGCTGTCCCGGGAGGCGACGCGCATTCGCGCCCTCAGCGAACGCAGCGGACTCACCTGGGAGCTGCCGCGACGCCAGCTCCGCTACGACTTCCGCTACGGCGAGCCGGCGTACGTCGACCTGCCCCTCGCCACCTGGCAACGCGTCGTGGGTCGGCAGGTGCGCCGGGCCTCCGCCCGCCGCCTCGCCTACTCGTCTCCCGGCGGCGCGCCCGAGCTGCGTCGCGCCCTGGCCAGCTACCTGTCGCGAGCCCGGGGCGTCCGCTGCGAGCCGGAGCAGGTGATCGTCACCTACGGCAGCCAGCAGGCGATCGACCTGACGACGCGCGTGCTCGTCGACCCGGACGATCTCGTCGTGATCGAGGAGCCGCACTACACCGGCCTGTCCCTGCGATTCGCGGCGGCTGGAGCTCGCGTCCTCGCGATCCCCGTGGACGAAGACGGGCTCCAGGTGGAGCACCTGCCGCGGGACGCCGAGGTCCGCCTGCTGGCGGTGACGCCGTCCCACCAGTTCCCCACCGGCTGCATCCTCTCCCTCGCGCGCCGGCTGGCCCTGCTCGAGGCGGCGGCGGCGTACGACGCCTACGTGCTCGAGGACGACTACGACAGCGAGTTCCGCTACGACGGCCGACCCGTCGAGTGCCTGCAGGGGCTCGACGGACAGGATCGCGTCGTCTACGCGGGCACGTCGTCGAAGCTGCTCTTCCCGTCCCTGCGGATCGGCTGGCTGGTGCTGCCTCCCGCCCTGGTTCGCGCGTTCGGTGACGCCAAGGCCCTGGCCGACACGGGGGCCGCCGGCCTCGAACAGCTCGCCCTGGCGACGTTCATCGACGACGGTGGGCTGGACCGCCACGTCCGGCGCATGCGGGTCCGCAACGGGGCGCGGCGCGCGGCCCTGCTCGCCGCCCTCGGCGAGCGGCTCGGCGAGCGCGCCGTGGTGCGCGGGATCGAGGCCGGCGTCCACGTGCTGCTCGAGCTGCCGGACCTGCCCGCGGAGCGCACGACGGAGCTGCGGCGGCGCTGCGAGCGGCGCGACGTCGGCCTCTACCCGATGACCCCCTACTACCAGCGTCCGCCGGCCCACGCGGGCTTCGTGATGGGCTACGCGGCCCTCGACGAGGGGTCGATCCAGGAGGGCGTCCGGCGTCTCGCCGGGGAGCTCGACGCCCTGCCGCCGGCCCCGCGGTGACGCAGGACGTCACCGGTGTGACGCATTCCGCGCTCTCGCCGGTGTCGCAGACGCGTGTCGCGCGCGCGAAGGCCGTCTGGCGCGCTCCGCGGCGCTTGGCACGGAGGCTGCACCCGCCCCGTGCACATGACGACACGAATCTCACGACGACCTGCCCGAGCAGGGGCTTGGACCCGGGTCTTGCGGCTCGGCTCCCTGCTCTGCGGTCTCGTCGCGCTCGCTCTCCCCGAGTCGGCGGGCGCCGGCACGATCCTGATCGACTTCAACGACAACGCCAGCGCGGGCTTCGGCTGGAACACCTTCCACACGGGCAACGACGGCACCACCCAGGCCCTCGTCTGGGACGACGGCACGGCGTCGGGCATCAGCATCGCGCTTCCGACCTTCAACGACAGCCCCAGCGCGGGCTGGAACGGCGCCAACCCGCTGCCTGCCTGGGCGCCGGCGGCGGTCGCCGACGACTACTCGTTCTTCAACGCCTTCTTCGACGGCGGCAGCCAGACGGCG
>Ga0075327_1000626_pt1 | contig 10126 bp, 6 predicted proteins | sample MayberrySE_Catta_2_FD_120056 | JGI IMG/M metagenome (GOLD analysis project Ga0075327, IMG submission 120056) | Natural and restored wetland microbial communities from the San Francisco Bay, California, USA, that impact long-term carbon... | ecosystem: Environmental > Terrestrial > Soil > Wetlands...
CGCGCAGCTCGGCGCGAAGCACGAACTTCCGGATCTTGCCCGACGGCGTGCGGGGGAAGTCGCCGACGATCCGGAGCTCCTCGATCCACTTCTGCTTCGGCAGGCCCGCCGAGCCGAGGTGCGCCTGCACGGCGGCGAGATCGGGCGCGTTCGCGCCGGGACGGAGGCGCAGCACGCCGCAGGCGCGCTCGCCGAAGCGCTCGTGGGGCGCGGCGACCACGGCGCACTCGGCCACCACCGGCATCCGCATCAGCGCCTCCTCGATCTCCGCCGCCGAGAGGTTCAGGCCGCCCCGGATGATGACGTCGCTGAGGCGATCGGTGATCGTGAGATACCCGTCGGCGTCGAGCACGCCGACGTCCCCGGTGCGATACCAGCCGTCGGCGGTCATCGCGCGCGCCGTGAGCGCGGGGTCCGTGTAGCCGGCGAACAGGTCGGGGCCCCGGGAGAGGATCTCTCCCGGCTGGCCGGCGGGAACGTCGCGCCCCTCCTCGTCGGCGATCCGGACCTCGACGCCTTCGAGCGCGCGGCCGTCGGTGCGGTTGCGCTTCGCCTGCGGCGCGTCCGGCGTCGCGCCCGTGATGGACGGATGCTCCGTCGAGCCGTAGGCGCGGGCCACCTTGATCCCGAGCGCCTCGGCCCGTTCGGCGACGGCGGCCGGGACGGGCGAGCCGCCGAGACCGACGCTCTGGATCAGTTCGACGTGCCGGGGCCCGAAAGCCGGGTGGTCGAGGAGGCTCGTCAGGAAGATGGTGGCGCCGCCGCCGAGGCCGATGCCCGCCTCCAGCATGATCTCGAGGGCGCGTCCGGGGTCCCAGCGATCCGTCAGGTGGATCGGCTCGTGCCGGAAGACGGGCATCAGGTTCGCGGCGAGGAGCCCCGTCATGTGCGCGAGCGGCGAGGCCACGAAGGGGGGACGCCCGGCGCCCATGTCGAGGGACGCGAGCTGGCGGGTCTCGAAGAGCAGCGAGCGGTGCGTGTGGACCACGCCCTTCGGGCTCGCCGTGGTGCCCGAGGTGTAGCCGACCATGGCGGGCCGATCCGGGTCGATGTCGGGCCTGCCCGTGATTGGCGGGGCGTCGAGCAGCGCGCCGAGCGCGACGGCGCCGGGGAGCGCGGCGCCCGGCGCGCCGCTCGCCACCACGACGACGTGCTCGAGCGCGGGCAGGCGGTCCCGGAACCCGCGGAGGTTCTCGAGGTGGTCGACGTGTCCGAAGCGGTCCACCGTGACGAGCAGCTTCGCGCCCGACTGCTTCAGGATGAACTCGACCTCGCCCGCGCCGTAGAAGTGCACGATGGGGACCATGACGGCGCCGAGCCGGAAGCCCGCCCAGATGACCGAGACCGCCTCCGCCCAGTTCGGGAGCTGGTAGGCGACGACGTCGCCCACGCCGATGCCGCGGCGGGCGAGCCCCGTCGCCATGCGCAGGGACTGCTCGTACAGGCCGCCGATGGTCCCCGAGAAGGGATGGGTGTCCGACCAGACGCGGAACGGGAGCGCCGGCGCCGCCCCGACCTCCCGCTCGATGAAGCCGGCGAAGGTGTCGCCCGTCCAGTGCCCGTCCGCGAGGTAGCGGGCCCGCAGCTCCGCGGGGACGCTTCGTAGCTCCCAGTGCATCGGTCCCCCGGGCTGATGGAATTGACGGAATCGTTATAAATCCACCAGCGTCCCGAGTCCAGCCCGACCCTCCGTGATGGAAGCAGCCAAGCGGATCCGTCCCGAACGCCGGCCGGCCTTCAGCCCGAACCGCGAGGTCGGGCCGAGGGGGGCGGAGACCCACGCCCGGCTGCTCGACGCCGGGCTCGCCGTGCTCGACGCGGCGGGCTACCACGGCGCGCGCGTCGAGGCGATCGCCGAGCGGGCCGGCTGCTCCCGCCCGACCTTCTACCAGTACTTCGCCGACAAGGCGGACTTCTTCTTCCACCTCGCGTCGCAGGTGAACGCCGAGCTCGGTGTGCTCACGGCGGCGTTCCCCGGCATCGACCGGGGCGGGCGCAGCCGCGACCCGCTCCGCGAGTGGCTGGCCCGCTTCGAGAACCTGCGCAGCCGCTACGCGCCGGTCTTCCGCTTCGAAGCGCTGCTCCGATCCGATCCGCGCATCGCGCGCGGCTCCGAAGCGCGCGTGCTCGGCACGGGGCGGATCATCGCGTCGGCGGTCGACGCGCCGCTCGCGGCGAGCGTTCCCCTCGCCACCCATGCCGCGCTCGTCTTCAGCACGATCACCGAGGCCTTCGGTGCCGCGCCGAGGCAGGTGACGCGGGACCGCCTCGTCGATGGCGCGGCGGACTGGCTCCACCGCTGCTTCCTGGGACCGCCGCCGGGAGCCGACGCGACGCTGACCTGGCGCCCGGCGCAGGGGCTTGCACGCACCGCGAGCGCGGCGTCGCGTCGCTCGCCTCCCGCGCTGCCGGCCCTCGGCCGGAAGGCGGCCCGCTCGCGCGCACGCCTGCTCGAGGCGGCAAGGGAGGTCTTCGGAAGCCTCGGCTACGAGGGCACGCGCGTGGACGACGTCGCGTCCGCGGGGGCCATGTCCCACGGCGCCTTCTACCGGTACTTCTCCGGCAAGGAGGAGCTGTTCCGGGAGGTCGCGACGCCTGCGGTGGAGGACGTGCTCGTCCTGCTGGAGGAGCTGCCCCATCCGCGCGGCGGGCTCCACGCCTGGTCCCGGCGCGTCTACCAGACCTACGCGATCCATCGCGGCCTCTTCTCCGCCTGGGCCGAGAGCGAGCGCGCCCGCGCGGCGCTCGATCCCGGGCTCGGGCTCGAGATCGGCGCGGCGGTCCAGGCGGCCCTCCGCCCGCGCGCCTTCGGCGACCTCGAGGTCGACGCGCTGCTGCTGCTGTCCCACGTCGAGCGCGCGCCCTACGTCGCGCGGAGCTACCCGCGGCTCGCGCAGGCCGACGCGATCGCGGCCACCGGCGAGATCCTCGAGCGGGGCTTCTTCGGGGGCGGGGCCCCCGCTCCGGCCGCTCCCCCGGCGCGGACGCCGCCTTGACGCCCCCGCCCCTGCGCGCGACGATGTGACGCAGTCGTTAGCTCATCTCGAGGCCGGCCTGCTCCGGCCGGGAGCGAACCCCATGGCCCGCCAGCTCGACTTCCCCGTGTTCGACGCCGACAACCACTTCTACGAGACCACGGACGCGTTCACGCGGCACCTGCCCGCGGAGTACTCCGAGGTCATCAAGTACGTGCAGGTGAAGGGGCGGACGAAGCTCGCGATCAAGAACCGCATCACGGAGTACATCCCGAACCCGACCTTCAACGTCGTGGCGCCGCCCGGGGCCGACGAGCTCAAGTACAAGCTGCAGAACCCGGACTCGGTGACGAAGCCCGGGGACAAGCCGCTCGTGGCGCCGCCGCGCTCGATCCCGGCGCCGCCCGCCTTCTTCGAGCCCGAGGCGCGGCTCGCGCTGATGAACGAGCTCGGCATCGATCGCGCGCTGATGTGGCCGACGCTGGCGAGCGTCCTCGAGGAGCGGCTCACGGACGACCCGGTCGCGACCCACGTCGTCATCCACGCCTTCAACCAGTGGCTGCTCGAGCACTGGAGCTTCGACGTCGACGGGCGCATCTACCCGGTGCCGGTGGTCACGCTTCCGATCGTCGACCGCGCCATCGCGGAGCTGGAGTGGCTCGTCGAGCGCGGCGCCCGGGTCATCCTGATCCGGCCGGCTCCGGTGCCGGACTGGAACGGAAGGCGGCGCTCGTTCGCGCTGCCCGAGTTCGATCCGTTCTGGAAGCGCGTGGAGGAGGCCGACCTCCTGGTCGGCATGCACGCATCCGACAGCGGCACGAACCGCTACGTGAACGAGTTCGAGGGCCGCGACAACGAGTTCCTTCCCTTCGCCGCGAGGTCCGCGTTCGTCGAGTTCCTCGGTGCGGAGATGCGGATGATCTCCGACGTGGTCGCGTCGATCATCGGCCACGGCATGGCGACCCGCTTTCCGAAGCTCCGCATCCTGCCGGTCGAGAACGGCAGCGCCTGGGTGCGGCCCCTGCTCGAGAAGCTCGAGAAGGTGTACGCGCGCAAGCCGGAGCGCTTCGACGAGGACCCCGTCGCGGTCTTCAAGCGGAACGTCTGGGTCCACCCGTTCCACGAAGAGGACCCCAAGGGCCTGATCGACCTCGTCGGCGTCGAGAAGGTCTGCTTCGGGTCGGACTATCCGCACCCCGAAGGCCTCTACGACCCGCTCACCTACGTGGACGACATCGAGAGCCTGCCCAGAGCCGACCAGGCGAAGATCATGGGCGGCAACCTCGCCGAGCTCATGAAGGTCGCGGCCTAGAGGAACTGATACCTAGATGGCCCCACGATCCTCGGGTGCCGGGAGCACAGGATCCTCCCGTTCTCCGCCGTCCTCGACGAGGATCGGCTCGATCCCGTACTCGCGACGGAGCTCCTTCAGCTGCACGTCGAGATGCTTCTCGAAGTCCGCCCAGGGCCAGCGCTTGCGCATGCGGAGGCAGCGCCAGAGCACGCGGGGCAGGACGCCGAGCGAGCGGCGCGCCGTGTGCACGACGTCGCGCCACCCGATCGGCTCGTAGATCTCCTGCGCCTCGGGCAGCCGGTAGCCGCGCAGCACGCCGAGCCCGGCGCTGGTGCCGAACGCGCTCCACACCTTCACGATCGCCTCTTCGACGAGCGTGGTGCTGCAGCCGAACACCACGTGGGCGGCGTCGTGGCAGCGGAAGAACTCGCGTGCGGCGGGCGACACGCCGCGTCCCTGGACGAGGTCGTCGCGGCTCGCGTGGTAGGCGCGGAGCCCTTCCGCGAGCGTGAGCGTGGAATCGCTGCGTTGATACTCGAGCACCGGCGCCTCACATGAGAGCGTATCGCGAAGCGTGACGCTCGCCGCCGCCGTGCGCTGCTCGAGCGCGCTTGCCTCCCGTGTCCCCGCACGCGACCCTCCGGCCACCCGATGAAGGTCCTGGTCGGCTACGACGGCTCCGAGAGCTCGGATGCGCTGCTGGACGATCTCCGGCGCGCCGGGCTGCCGGCGGATGCGGAGGTCGCTCTCGTGACGGTCGCGTCCGAGCGCGCCGGCGGCGGCGACGAGGCCGCGCAGATGCTCGGCGTCGCGGCCGCCCGGATCCGAGCGGCCTTCCCGCGCGCAGCCGTCACCACGGAGGTCCGCGAGGGGACGCCGGCGCGGGTGCTGATCGACCGGGCGGACGCCTGGACGCCCGACCTGTTGGTCGTCGGATCGCACGGACGCTCGGCGCTCGGGCGGCTCCTGCTCGGCAGCGTCTCGCACAAGGTCGTCTCGGAGGCCCGCTGCTCGGTGCGCGTCGCGCGGCGCGACCCCGACCGGAAGGGGGAGCCGGTCCGGATCCTCCTCGGCGTGGACGGCTCGCCGAACGCGACGGGGGCCGCGCGCGCGGTGGCCGCCCGCAGCTGGCCGGCGGGCAGCGAGGCGCGCGTCGTCGCCGTCGTCTCGACGAACGCGCCGGACGTCGACCCCGCCACCGAGCACGAGACGATCGGCATGCAGGTGGCCGAGTGGATCGCGCGCGCGAAGCAGCGGGCCGAGCGCGCCGCCGAGGACGCGGCGCAGATCCTCTCCGCTGCGGGGCTGAAGGCGTCGCCCTGCGTCCGGGAAGGCTCGCCGCGGCAGGTGCTGGTCGAAGAGGCCGCGGCCTGGGAGGCGGACTGCGTCTTCGTGGGCGCGACGGGCATGGGCCGCTTCCACGAATTCCTGCTCGGCAGCGTCTCGAGCGCCGTGGTGATGCGCGCGCCCTGCTCGGTCGAGGTCGTGCGCGGCCGCTCCGTCGAGCCCGCCTGAGGCGCGTCGCGGGGGTGCTGCGGCGAACGCTCGCGCTCTGCGTCGCGCTCGCGCTGCTCGGATGCGAGCGCGAGCCCGAGGCCGCGCCCGATCCCGACGACTGGCGCTGCCTCTCGTTCGAGCCGCCCGCTGCGCGCGCGCGGCCGCGCGGCGCGTTCGCGTTCGCGCGCTGGCGGCCGCCCGCGCACGGGGCCGTCCACCTGAGCGAAGCGAGCGGCAGCATCGCGGGCGAGGCGGCGCCCGAGGCCGGCGTGCTCGCGCGCTTCGAGGGCGCGTCGCTCGCGGCGTTCGGCGCGGCGCCGCTCGCGGACGAGCGCGGCGTCCGCTTCTCCGGCCCGCACTTCGCGCCGCCGCTCGCGGGCGCGACGCGGATCCGCGTGCGCCTCGTCCCCGGCGGCGCGACGCGCGTGCGGCTGATCCCGTTCGGGACGGGCCTCCGCGACGAGTCCATCGCGCGCAGCCACCAGGAGATCGAGATCGCGCTCGAGCGCGACGCCGCGCCGGAGCGGGCGGTCGACCTCGTGGTCGACGTGGCGGAGGTGATCCGCGGCAACTGGACGGGCGCCGCCGCCGTCTCGGAGCTCGAGCGGCTCGAGCTCGAGCTGCCCGGCGCGGCGGCGGACCGCGCGCGGCTCGAGCGCGTCGTCGTCGAGGACGAGCGCGCCCTCTTCGCCGCGGCGCCGGCCGCGCGGCGCGGCGTCGAGCGGCAGGGCATCGTGCGGCCCTCGTGGTACGTGAACGGAGGCGCGCGCGTCGGCATCCCCGTCCGCGTGCCGGAAGGCGAGCCCGAGCTCCGCTGGCACGAGGCCGCGCAGGGCGCGCCCGCACGCTCGCTCCGGGTCCTCGCCGACGGCGGCGCCGTCGACCTCGCGGCCTCGGAGCTCGCGGAGGCCTGGGCGCCGCGCCGCGCCTCGCTCGCGCCCTTCGCGGGCCGCGACGTCGTGCTCGAGCTCGGGGCCGAGGGCGACGGCACCGCGCTCTTCGGCGACCCGCGCATCGTCTCGCCGCACGCCTCCGCCGAGACGCCCGACGTGATCCTCTACCTGATCGACACGTTGCGCGCCGACGCGGTCGGCGCCTTCGGGAGCGCGCGGCGCGGGGTCACGCCCGTGCTCGACCGCCTCGCGCAAGGCGGCGTCGTGTTCGCGCACGCGCTCTCCACCTCGCCCTGGACCAAGCCCGCGATCCCGACGCTGCTCACGGGGCTGCATCCCTCCGCGCACGGCGTCGGCGCCACGAGCTATACCGATCTCCTCCCCGCCGATGTGCCCGTGCTCCAGGCCGCCTTCCGCGCGGCCGGCTGGCGGGCGGGCGCGTTCGCCGCGAACCCGCTCGGCAGCACGCTCTCGGGGCTCGAGCGCGGCTTCGGCGCGGCGTACACGCCGCGGCACTGGCGCGGGGCGATCTCCGACCTCGGCCACCCGGCCGCGGCGCAGCTCCATGCAGCGCTCCTCGCGTGGATCGACGAGGAGCCGGAGCTGCCGTTCTTCGCGTACGTCCACACGCTCGAGCCGCACGAGTGGGAGGACGCGCGCTACGCGAGCCCGCGGCCCGGCTGGGACCGCTACGACGCCGCCGTCCACGATGCGGACGCGCGGCTCGGCGAGCTGCTCCAGGAGCTCGCCGCGCGCGGCCGGCGTCCGCTCGTGGTGGTCGTCTCCGACCACGGTGAATCGCTCGGCGAGCACGGCGTGCTCCACCACGGCACGACGCTCTACCAGACCGAGCTCCACGTGCCGCTCCTCTTCTGGGCGGAGGGCGCGCTGCCGGCGCTGACGGTCACGGAGCCCGTGAGCCTCGAGGACGTGGCGCCCACGCTGCTCGACCTCGTGGGCCTGCCCCCGCTCCCGCACGCGAGCGGCGCGAGCCTCGCGAGCTTTCCGCGCGAGGGTCGTGCGCCGGCCGCGGCCGCCGGCGTATCGAGCGAGCTCGGCCGCTACGTCTGGACGCCGAGCGCGCCGCTCGGGCACTCGTGGGTGTCGCACGCCCACGAGAAGCGGATCGCGATCGACGGCGCGCCGGCCGTGGGCTTCGACCTCGCGGCCGACCCGTGCGAGGTGCGGCCGCTTCCCGAGCTCGCGGAGCGGCTCGCCGCCGAGCAGGCGGCCCGCCTCGCGCGCGAGAGCGCCGCGCGGGAGGACTTCGTCCGGCGTCACGGCGCCGCCGCCGCAGGCGCCTTCGACGCCGGCCAGGCGGAGCAGCTGCGCGCACTCGGCTACGTGGAATGAGACGGGGCGATTTGCCGCAGCGTGGCACCATTCGCGGCGCGCATCCCTCCTGCGCGCGGAGCGAGGCGCGCTAGCGTCGCACGCGCTGCGGGCCGCGCCCGCCGCCTCGCGAAAGGAAGCCCATGCCGCGCCGATCGATCCTCGTCCTGCCGCCGCTGCTCGCGCTGCTCGTGACCGGCGCCGGCGCGGCGCTCGCCGCCGATGCGCAGGAGCTCTTCGTCGCCGGCAAGTGCCAGCGCTGCCACAGCATCGAGTCGCAGGGCATCGCGGCGAAGCCGAAGGAAGGCGACGAGGACGAGGTGCACGACCTCTCGAAGGTCGGCGGCGAGCGTACGGCCGAGTGGATCCAGAAGTTCCTGCGCAAGCAGGAGACGCTCGAGGGCAAGAAGCACAAGCAGAAGTACCGGGGCAGCGACGCCGATCTCGGGACGCTCGCCACCTGGCTCGCGAGCCTGAAGTAGGGCCGAGCGCCGCGTGAGCGTGCCGCCTTCCGAGGCCCGTCCCGACCGCCTCGCGCTCTTCTCCAACTGGCCGGGCCTGCTGGGCCTCGCGCTGGTGGCGGTGAACGTCGCCGCGGCGCTCGCGGTCTTCGTCGCGGATCTCTTCGTCGGGGTCGAGTACGTGGGCGCCGTGTATGCGCTCCTCGCGCTCGCGACGCTCGTCGGCGCCGCGCTCGCGGGGCTCGGCGCGCTCCTCGCCCTCCGGCGCCGGCAGCGCGGCGCGCCCTCGCGCGTGCTCGAGCCCTGGACGCTCGACCTGATGCGCCCGCGCGACCGGCGTTTCGCGCTCGCCGGCCTCGTCGCGACGGTGCTCGGGATCGGAGCGTTCGCGTCCGCCACGAGCCAGGGCATCCGCTACATGGAGTCGCGCGACTTCTGCGTGAACGCGTGCCACACCGTGATGGAGCCGGAGGGCACCGCCGCGCTCCACTCGCCGCACGCGAACCTCGCGTGCGCGGAGTGCCACGTGGGCTCGGGCGCCGTCCACTTCGCGCAGGCAAAGCTGAACGGCATGCGCCAGCTCTGGGGCGTCGTCTCGGGCGACTATGCGCGGCCCATCCCGGTCCCCGTCGAGGGCATGCTGCCGGCCGAGCAGCTCTGCGAGGGCTGTCACGCGCGCGAGCGCTGGTTCGGCTCCCGGGAGAAGTCGTACCCCTACTTCGAGGGCGACGACGCGAACACGCCGCACCCCGTCCGCATGCTGCTCAAGGTGGGCGGCATCCACCCGGGCACCGGGCGGGGCGAAGGCATCCACTATCACATGCTGCTCGACCGCAAGGTCGAGTACGTCGCCTCGGATCCGCAGAAGAGCGAGATGCTGTGGGTGCGCGTCACCGACGCGGGCGGCGAGGTGCGGACGTACCGGCGCGGCGAGGACGGCTCGGACGAGGCGGTCGCCGGCGAGCCCGTCCACGAGATGAGCTGCCTCGACTGCCACAACCGCCCGGCCCACCAGTTCCGCGCCCCGACCACGCTGATGAACGAGCTGCTCGCGGCCGGGCTCGTCGACCGCGAGCTGCCCTTCGCGAAGGTGAAGGGCGTGGCGCTGCTCGAGCAGGAGCATCCGGATCGAGCCACCGCGCTCGCGAGCATCGACCGCGGGCTCCGCGAGTTCTACGAGGGCGAGCACGAGCTCGAGCCCGGCGATCCCGCGCTGGCCGCCGCGAGCGAGGCGCTCCAGCGCGCCTGGGCGCGCAACACCTTCCCGCACATGCGCGTCGACTGGCAGACCTACCCGAACCACCTCGGCCACCTCGATTCGCCCGGCTGCTTCCGCTGCCACAACGACGAGCTCGTGGACGACGAGGGCACGGAGCTGTTCGGGGCCTGCACCGACTGCCACGTCGTGCTCACCCTTTCCGGGGCGATGACCGTCGCCAAACAGGGGACGATCATCTGCGATCTCATCGACCGCGGCATCGTGCAGGCGGTGGTGGCGACCGGCGCGCTCATCGCCCACGGGCTGACCGAATCGATCGGCCTGACGCACTACAAGTACGATCCTTCGAAGTCGGACGAAGTCCTGTTCGAGCAGGGCTACAACCGCATTTACGACACCCTCGAGATGGAGTCGAACCTCAACGATGTCGAGCAACTTGTCCGGTCGGTGTTGAA
>Ga0075327_1000627_pt1 | contig 10123 bp, 10 predicted proteins | sample MayberrySE_Catta_2_FD_120056 | JGI IMG/M metagenome (GOLD analysis project Ga0075327, IMG submission 120056) | Natural and restored wetland microbial communities from the San Francisco Bay, California, USA, that impact long-term carbon... | ecosystem: Environmental > Terrestrial > Soil >...
CAGATCGGCGAGCCGGGAGCGGCCCGTGCGGTGGGCAAGGCGCTTGGCGCCAATCCGTTTCAGATCGTGGTGCCGTGCCACCGCGTGCTCGGTGCCGACGGCAAGGCCGGCGGGTTCTCCGCGCACGGCGGCGTCGAGACGAAGATGCGGATTCTTTCGATCGAAAAGGCCGGCCGCGGCGATACGCCGGCCCTGTTCGACGATTTGCCGCTGGCGGTCAGGCCCCGGCGCTGACCGTGCTCAGCCGTTGGTCGGCTTCAGGAGGGACCAGGCGGCGGGCACCAGGAATGCGGCAAGCGCTGCCTTGAGGAGCCCGGCCCAGATGAACGGTGTCACCCCGGCGACGAACGCCTTCTCGACCCCGAGCCCCGTGGCGCCGCTTGATAGCTGTGCGAACCAGGCGAGCCACGCAAAGCCGAGCGCGAACAGGAAGGCCTGACCGGCGAGAACTGCGATGAACAGGCGGACGACCGAACGGTCCCAGCCGCGGTCGGCGAGGTATCCGACAACCATGGCCAGCACGACGAAGCCTGCGAGAAAACCCCCCGTCGGCCCGAGGAAATAGAGCGGGCTGGCTGCCTCGGGCGGCGTGTTGGTGAACACCGGAAGACCCAGCAACCCCTCGCCGAGATAGGCGATCACCGTCACCGTCCCGAGCCGGAAGCCGTAACTCGCGGCGATCAGCATGATCGCCAGCGTCTGCAATGTCATCGGTACCGGGTAGAAGGGAACCTTGATCTTTGCAGCGATCGCAATCAGGGCCGTTCCGGCAAGGACCAGGACGACCTCCTGGATCGTTCGGTTCCCGGCGAACGGCGACAGGGTCTGTGCGAGGGCGGGCTGGGTGGAAGCGCGAGACAGCATGAGGGGGCCTCCGGCGTTTGGCATGTCGAAGCTAGCTATATGACCTCTGACGGCGGTGGACAAGGTTGATGCTGCATCGCAGAAATCGCTTTGTGACGCCCCCAGGCTTGGCTAGAAACAAGTTATGGACGCGGGGTGCCAACAGACTCTTTACAGGATCCTCAAGGCCGCACCGGTGGTCCCGGTGCTCACCATCGAGGACAGGGCTGCGGCCGTGCCGCTAGCGCGGGCACTGGTCGCTGGCGGCCTGACCGCGCTCGAGGTGACGCTGAGAACGAAGGCCGGCCCCGACTGCATCCGCGCGATTGCTGCCGAGGTCGAGGGTGCCGACGTTGGTGCCGGCACGGTTCTCGACCGACGGCAGCTCGACGAGGCTGTGTCATGCGGTGCCCGATTCCTGGTGAGCCCCGGGGCGACGTCCGGTCTGATCGCGGCGGCGCAGAACTGCCCGGTGCCGTTCCTGCCTGGAGTTGCGACCGCCGGCGAGGCGATGACCCTCGCCGAGGTCGGCTTCACCATGCTCAAATTCTTTCCGGCCGAGCCCGCCGGGGGTATCGCCTATCTGAAGGCGCTGGCGAGCCCGCTGCCGGAGCTCGCTTTCTGTCCGACCGGCGGTGTCGGTCCGGCCAATGCGGCCGACTATCTTGCCCTCAAGAACGTCATCTGTGTTGGCGGCTCGTGGGTGGCGCCGGCCGACGCGCTCGCTTCCGGCGATTGGGGTCGAGTTACTTCGCTGGCGCAAGAAGCGGCGGCTTTGCAGAGCAGCTGATCGCGTTCGTTCGGGCAGTATCGCGATTGAATCTACTTGCGTCGGCAACGGTTTGCGTGCATATGCGAACTGTTCGGGCAGATTTGCACCCGGAGACTGGAATACGGCGCGAGCCCAAGAATTCGCTCGCAAGCTGCTGGAGCGATCCCGCGGTTGTCTTGATAAGACGCTTACCTTCCTTTCCCCGACTGACAAGTTGCCGTCCAAGCGGATGCATGTCGCGTCCGTGCAACCAAATGGGAAGGGATCCCGATGCGCCAAACCGGCACAGTAAAATTCTTCAACGCTTCGAAAGGCTTCGGCTTCATCACTCCGGACGGAGCGAGCAAGGACGTATTCGTCCATGTCAGCGCGCTGCAGCAGTCTGGCATTTCGCATCTCGACGATGGACAGAAGGTCACCTTCGAGACCGAGCCCGATCGCCAAGGCAAGGGGCCGAAAGCGGTCAACATCGAACTCGCTTGATCGATTGCCGGCCGGCGGGGCGCCTGCCGGCAGGATGAAGGGTTTGTGCCGCCGGCCTTGCCGGCGGCTTTTTTCACGATGGAGAGGAAAGGCGGACGCGCAAGCGGAAGCCGGCACAAAACGACAGAAAGGCGCCGCTCGGGTCACCCCAACCGACGCCTCCCTGTCAGGATCACTATCCGCGTTTCAGCCACGCCTAAGCCTAACGAAACACCGATCGCTTCCTGAGCGTGACGAGCTGCTGCTTCCATTACTGAAAGCGCTTCCCGTCACCGGCCTCCGATCTTTCGATCGATTGCCGACCCGTCTTCGAACAAACTCGCCATCGCTGGCGCGCCTGTCTCCGACGGTCCGCGGGGCACCCGACTTTCCCGACTTGCGTCGTTCCCGCCGGCGCGGTCCGCGGGAGAACCAACCTCGGCCGTCTGGCTTGCCCTGCCAGGCTCGATTGGCCCTCGCGGTAGGGACATGCTCGTCGAGAGCGACGCCGATTGGAAGTCGAGAATCGGTTTCCTGGGATATTTGGGGATAACGGGGAGCGGCCAAAGAAAGCACTTCCGGCTTGAGCGAATCGCCGGCGGCGCCGTCAGACGAAACGCGCGATCTCCGGGAACTCAAGGCGCGGGCTGCGGGGAAACAGTTTGGCCGCATCACCGTAGCCGATGTTGACCAGGAGGTTCGATCGGAACGTCGTTCCGGCGAAGAACGCTTCATCGAGCTTGTCCCTGTCGAAGCCGCCCATCGGTCCTGCGTCGAGGCCGACGGCGCGCACAGCCAGAATGAAATAGGCAGCCTGCAACGTTGCGTTCTGAACCGCTGTCTCGGTAGCGAGTGCAGGATTGTCGACAAACATCTGCCGGGCGTCCATATGCGGGAAGAGCCTCGGCAGGAGGTCGTGGAAAGCGAGATCATGCGCGAGGATACCGGTGACCGGCGCCGCCATGGTCTTGTCGACGTTTCCGGGGGATAGCGTCGGGCGGAGACGCTCCTTGCCGTCCATGCCTTCCACGAAGACGATACGCAAAGGCGAGGCGTTGACGGCGGTTGGTCCCATCTTGGCAAGATCGACAGCTTCTTCGAGTAGATGGTGCGGCACCGGTCGGTCGAGCCAGCCGTTATGGGTGCGGGCCTCGCGGAATAACGTGTCGAGTGCCGCTTCGTTGACCCCAGCGTGCCACGGCCGGGCCCTGTCGAGGTTTCCGACATTCACTGCTTGGTTCATCTTCCCCTCCGTTCCATGCATTCGGCCGGAATCGGCCGACGGTCTGTTCGAAGGGATCATGTGGCCCTATGTAGCATCAGGTAAATTGGCCAAATAGTGATATGATCTATCAGATTGGATGATGGATTGTGCTTGATCCTCTGACGCTCGATCAGATGCGCGTGCTCCTGGCCGTCGCCCAGTCCGGCAGTTTCTCGGCTGCGGCGCGCAAGCTTGGCCGGGTCCAATCCGCGGTCAGCCAGTCTGTGCAGGCCCTCGAAACTGCGCTGGGGACGACGCTGTCGAGCGAGATGGCAAGGTGCCGAAGCTCAATGATGCGGGCCGCGTGATTCTCGATGACGCGCGGCGGCTGATCCAGGGAGCCGAAACGCTGAAGGCGCGTGCCGAAAGCATTGCAGCTGCGGTCGAGCCCGAGCTTACGCTCGCTATCGACGCGATCTTTCCCAGTACCGTGACGATGGAAAGCCTCCGGGCCTTGTCAACGGTTTTTCCGGGACTGCCAGTGACGTTGTTTACCGAAGGTCTCGGCGGCGCGGAACAACGACTGCGCGATGGCGTCGCTCGTCTCGGGTTGTTCGTGCCGTTGTCGTCGAGCGCCGCCGACTTCGAAAGCGAGTTCCTGGTTTCGATACCGACCACGCCGGTGGTATCATCGCATCACCCGCTCGCTGCGGCGATGGCGCCTATTGGCCGCGGCGTGCTCGAGCAGCAGGTCCAGTTGGTCCTCACCGACCGAACCGCGATCACCGCAGGCCTTTCCGGTGGTATCGTCAGCCCACGGACTTGGCGCTTTGCCGACGCCGGCACCCGTCTGGAATATTTGCTCGCGGGATTCGGCTGGTGCCATATGCCAATCCATATGGTGCGCGAGGATATTGCCGCCGGTCGGCTGAAAGCGCTCGAACTCAGCGAGCGCTTGGCGCGCGACTTTCCGATCCACGTGGTCCACGAACGTGGCCGTGCGCCCGGCAAAGCGGGACGCTGGCTGATCGAAGACTTGCGCGAGCGGGTCAAACAATGCACCGCACCACTTGCCGCGCTGCCAGCGATGAGATGAAAGCGCGGTGTGACCCACGGACCTCTGGCGCCTGGAATCTCACACGTTGCGGCCGAGGAAATCGCCGATTCGCGCGATCGCCTTGCGGATGTTGTCAGCAGAGTTGGCGTAGGACAGGCGGAGGTAGCCTTCGCCGAGAATGCCGAAATCGGGGCCGCCGATAGTGGCGACGCCTACTTCCTCGAGCAGCTTGGTCGCGAGTTCTTTGGCCTTGTAGCCGGTCTCGGAAATGTTGGGAAAGGCGTAGAAGGCGCCCTTCGGCGTGATGCAGGAGAAGCCAGGCAGGCGGTTCAACTCCTCGACGACGATGGCCCGGCGCTTGTCAAATTCCGCCCGCATGGCGGCGACCGAATCCTGGGGCCCCTCGAGCGCGGCGATGCCGGCATACTGGGTGGCGGCATTGACGCAGGACCAGCCGTTGACGGCAAGCTTGCGCGCCGGCTCGTAAAGCGCGTCCGGCCAAACCGAATAGCCGAGCCGCCAGCCGGTCATTGCGTAGGTCTTCGACCAGCCGTCGAGAAGGATAACACGGTCGCGAATCTCCGGATAGGTCATCAGCGAGACGTGCGGAAGGCCATCGTAGGTCAGCTGGCCGTAGATCTCGTCAGAAAGGATAGCCACATCCGGCCAGTCGGCGAGGCCGGCGACCAATCGGTCGAGCTCCACTTTCGGCGTCACACCGCCGGTCGGATTGGCCGGCGAATTGAGAATCATCAGCCGCGCGGCCGGTGTCAGCAGTGCCAGCGTTTCCTCGGCCGAAAAGGCGAAGCCGTTTTGCTCGCGGATCGGGATCGGCACCGGCCGGGCGCCGGTGAACTCGATCATCGAGCGATAGATCGGAAATCCAGGATCGGGATAGAGAATGTCGGCGCCGGGCTCACCGAACAGAAGGATCGCGGCGAACATGGTGACCTTGCCGCCGGGAACGATCAGCACCCGGTCCGGCGACACCGAGACGTCGAGACGTCGATGAATGTCCGCGGCGACCGCCTCGCGTAATGGCTTGATGCCGGTTGCCGGCGTGTAGCCGTGATGACCGTCGCGCAGGGCTTTGACCGCGGCCTCGACGATGTGATCAGGCGTCAGGAAATCGGGTTGGCCGATCCCGAGATTGATGATGTCGCGGCCTTCCGCCGCCAGCTCGGTCGCCCGCGCCAGGACGGCAAAGGCATTCTCCTCCCCGATACGGTCGAAACCTGAGACTGTGTGAAACATGGACGCCGCCCGCCTGGATATCTTTATTGAATTTTCGCGGACTGTAGGCGCATAAGCCGTCGCGGAGCAAATCTTTCGGACATCTTGAGCGACGAGACGATGGAGCAGCCGATTGGGCCGCAGGTCGATCCGACGCCGGCGGCGCGGCCGGAGCCGGTAACCCTGTGCGGGCGCTTTTGTCGGATCGAGAGGCTCGACGCGGATCACCACGGCCTCGACCTGTGGCGCGCTTACCAAGACGACGACTGGCTGTGGACTTATTTTCCGGCTGGCCCTTTTCCCCAGGAGCGCGATTTCGCCGAATGGATCGGCCAACGGGCGGCGCTGCCTGATCCGTTTTCTTACGCCGTTATCGATTTGGACAAAGGTACGGCGGGCGGAATCCTTGCATTGCTTGAGATTCGGCCGGAAATGCGGGTGGTCGAGATGGGAGGCGTCATCTATGGTCGGGCGCTACAGGGAACGACGGCGGCAACCGAAGCGCAATATTTGATGGCTCAATATGCGTTCGAGACCCTCGGCTACCGCCGCTACGAATGGAAGTGCGACGCGCTCAACGCCAGGTCGCGACGGGCAGCGCTCCGGCTTGGTTTCGCCTTTGAGGGCATCTTTCGCCAGCACCGGATCGTCAAAGGCCACAACCGCGATACCGCATGGTTCGCAATGCTTGACGGCGAGTGGCCGGCCCGCAAACAAGCGTTTGAGCGCTGGCTGGCTCCGGAGAATTTCGACGCCGGGGGGCGTCACCTGATCAGTCTGGCGGCGCTGAACAAAGCGGATCGCGGTTGAGATCGACGCCGCGAACGGCCACCATCGGCAGCGATGCCTGTTGGAAAGCCGATATTGATCTGCCTGGGGCTCGCCAGTGCCGCGATCGCGTTCGCCGCGTCGGCGACCGAGCCGTTTCGCCTGGCGCCCTACAAGGACGAGTTGTTCTCCTATCAACGGATTCTCGAAATCGAGGATGACGGCGCCTATCGCAAGGTCGAATACGACCGGCCGCGCGACCTTTATGCCCGAGACGCAGTGACCGGGGAGAAGGCCGAGGCGAAGTACGTTTCGCTCGACACCCAGGCTGTCGAGGCCGACATGACCCTTGAGATCGGCGATGCCACGATCCGCTACGTCGGGGTTGGCGCGACCAATGGCGGCGCGCGGATCATCGTGGTCTTCGTACATGGTCGCGGCACCGACCGCTTCTCCGGCGCCAACGACTGGATCCATGGCGGTAACTTCAACCGCATCAAGAATCTGATGATGCGAAATGACGGCCTCTATCTATCGCCGGACTTTCCTAATTTTGGGCGTAAAGGAGCAGATACGGTAGCGGCGTTGCTTCTCCATTACGCTGCCCGGTCGCCGGGAGCGCCGGTCTTTCTCGCTTGCGGGTCGTGGGGCGGAAAGATTTGCTGGCGGTTGGTCCGCGATCCCGACGTGGCGCCACTCCTGTCCGGCGTGATTTTTCTCGACGCTGCCATGGACGACGATTTCATCGAAACCGCGCGAACGGTCGAGCCGGCGCATCGCCTGCCTATTCACATTTCGAACAGCATGGAGGACCGGCCAATCGGCTGGACCAGGCAGCGCCAGTTCTTCAAGGCGATGAAGGCGGCGGTGCCGGACTATCCGATGCGCTTTGTTCTGTTCAGCGCCGGAACCCACGGCATCTCGCTTAGAATGACTGACTGGCGCGAGACTCTCAACTGGATGCTGTCGGTTGGCGACGGCGCACCGCCATAGGCGAAGAGGACTGGCAAGGCGCAAGGGGATATAAGATGGAGACGGACCGCACCGCTTTCAGCGACGGAGTATTGGCATGGTCAACGTCCTGATCACCGGCGCAGCCGGCATGGTCGGTGGCAAGCTCGCCGATCGGCTTATCCAGGACGGGGCAGTCTCGGACAAGCCGATCGAGGCGCTGACACTTGCCGACATCGTCGCGCCGCCGGCGCGGCAAGCGGCGGGCATCGATATCTCTACCCACGCGGCCGACCTTGCCGATCCCGGCGTGGCCGATCGTCTGATCGCCGGACGCCCGCAGGTGATCTTTCACGTGGCGGCAGTCACCTCGGGCGAAGCCGAAGCGGACTTCGACAAGGGCTATCGCGTCAACCTCGACGGCATGCGAATGCTGTTCGAGGCCATCCGGCGGGTCGGACATCCCTATTGTCCACGCCTGGTGTGGACATCGTCGATCGCCGTGTTCGGGGCGCCGTTTCCCGAGGCGATTCCCGACGACTTCTTTGAGACACCGTTGACCTCTTACGGCACCCAGAAGGCGATAGGCGAACTTCTTCTTGCCGACTACACCCGACGTGGCGTGTTCGACGGCATCGGTATTCGCCTGCCGACGATCGTGGTGCGGCCGGGAGAGCCTAATCGCGCGGCCTCCGGCTTCTTCTCGGGCATCATCCGCGAGCCGCTCGTCGGCAAGGAAGCGATCCTGCCGGTGCCGGATTCGATCCGGCATTGGCATGCGACGCCGCGCTCGGCGGTCAATTTCCTGGTCCACGCCGCAGGACTCGACGGAGCCACGGTCGGCGCGCGGCGCAATATCACCATGCCCGGAGTCTCGGTCACCGTTGCCGAACAGATCGCAGCGCTCAGGAAAGTTGCGGGCGACCGGGTGGCCGAGCGGATCGTCCGCAAGCCCGACCAGACGATCATGCGGATCGTCGAAGGATGGCCGCGCAATTTCGCGCCCGAGCGGGCCATTTCGCTCGGCTTCCGCGCCGAATCGGACTTCGAGGAGATCATCCGCATCCACATCGAGGATGAACTCGGCGGGACCTGGGTGAAATAACCCCGCCGGCTGGTCATTCAGCCGGAGGCCACGGCGTCTCGGGCACGGGCGTGAGCGGCTTTCCCGTTTCGAACCAGCTTTTCAGATTGTCGACCACCAGCTGACCCATGGCCTCGCGGGTATGGACGGAGGCCGAGGCGACATGGGGAAGAAGGACGGCATTGGGAAGGGCGATCAACCCTTCCGACACTTCCGGCTCCCTGGGGTAGACGTCGAGACCGGCGGCGAGGATCGTGCCGTTGGCCAGCGCCTCGATCAGCGCCGCTTCGTCGACGGTCGAGCCGCGGCCGATATTGATCAGGACACCCTCCGGTCCAAGTGCCTGTAAAAGCTCGACATTGACCAGGTGCCGCGTCGCCTCGCCGCCGGGCAGGACGAAGATCAAGGTGTCGACGTCGGTCGCCATCGCCATCAGATCGGGGTAGTAGCGATAGGTGACGCCCGCCCGCGGCGACCGGTTGTGATATACAATCTTGACGTGCATCGCCTCCAGCCGGCGGGCAATGGCAAGGCCGATTCGGCCGAGTCCGGCGATGCCGACGGTGCGGTTGCGCAAGGACCCGCGCGTCAGCGGATACGGGCCAAACGCGGGCCAACGGAGGTCACGGAGATACCGTTCGGCGGCCGAAAGCTCACGAACCGTCATCAGCAGGAGGCCGATGGCGGTGTCGGCGACCTCCTCGGTCAGCACGTCCGGCGTATTGGTGACGACGACGCCGTGCCCGGCCGCCGCGGCGACGTCGACCGAGTCGTAGCCGACGCCGAAATTGGCGATGATCTCAAGCTTCGGCAGACGCTCGATCAGGCTGCGGCCGACGGGCCCGCCGTTGCCGTTGGCGATGCCGCGCACGCGCCCGCCGATCGCGGCAATCGCCGCGTCGGTCATCTCCCAGCCGCGATGCAGCGCGAAGGCGGGAGCAAGCGCGTCGGTCACCGACGCCGTCATCGGGATGGGAAGCAAGATATCCACCTTGGTCAAGGCCGGGCTCCTGACGGTTCGTACATGGAGGGCGAGGGAGGATAGCGCTCGGCCGAGGCCTTGTCGTCATTCCCGGCGGCGGACGCTTTCGCGGTAAAGCACATAGAGCCCGGCAGCGATGACGATGGTCGCGCCGATCACGGTCGAGGGGCCGGGCCAGTCGCCGAAGACGAGGTAGCCGGACAGCACCATCCATAGAATCTGGGTGTAGCTGAACGGCGCCAGAACCGTCGCCGGGGCGTTGCGATAGGCGAGGATCAGAAACCAGTGGCCGACGGTTCCCATGACGCCGGTCACCACCAGGGCGCCAGCGACCAGCCAGTCGGGCGGCAGCGTGCCGACGGCGGGCAGCGTCGGCGTCAGCAGCACCGTGGCGACCAGGGCACCGAAGAACAGCATCGCCGTCGGCGTTTCGGAGACCGAGAGAAGCCGGGTCATCAATGCGTAGCCGGCATAGGAAAAGGCGGCACCGACCGAGAACAGGGCCTCGGGGCGAAAGCGCTCGGGATCGGGTTCCAGGATGATGACGACGCCGACGAAGCCAGCGATCACCGCCGCCCAACGGCGCGGGCCGGCCCATTCGCCGAGCAGCGGACCGGCCAGCGCGGTGACCAGGAGCGGCGCAGCGAAGGTGATCGAGACCGTCTCGGCGAGCTGGAGGTAGCGGAGTGCGGCAAAATTGAACACGGTCGAGGCGAGCAGGAACAGGGCGCGGATCGTCTGCGCCACCGGCCGCCCGGTCCGGTAGC
>Ga0075327_1000628_pt1 | contig 10121 bp, 5 predicted proteins | sample MayberrySE_Catta_2_FD_120056 | JGI IMG/M metagenome (GOLD analysis project Ga0075327, IMG submission 120056) | Natural and restored wetland microbial communities from the San Francisco Bay, California, USA, that impact long-term carbon... | ecosystem: Environmental > Terrestrial > Soil > Wetlands...
CCAGCGCACGTTCGTCCGCTCGTCCCAGGTGAGCGGCGCGTCACCCTGAGCCATCCCGCTGTTGAACGGACCGCGCCACTGCAGCCACGCGCCGGCGGACTGTCCATCGGGGGGCGGAGGCGCCTGGCTCCCGACGGCTCCCGGTCGCGAGCCCGACGCGGACGTCGTCTCGGGCACGTCCGCCACGATCACCGCCGCGGCCACCGCCGCGCCTACTCGCATCAACCCCTGCGTCACGTCGGCCTCCGTGCGGAATTGTACCGGATTCGAGCGACAGTCGAGCCGGCCGCTGTCACCCGCTGGGCCGTCCGATCCGGACTGCCGACTGGAGCTGCCGACTGCGACTGACGACTGCGACTGATGACTGAGACGATCCTCGCGAGCTACCTGCCGGCGCGCCGCGCGGCGGCCGTCGATCCGGTCGTCGCGCTCAAGGCCGAGTAACAGGCAGGCGACAAGCGCCACAGCATCTGCGGGCGCAGCCGCGCCGAAGCGCCGTCAGGGCGCGAAGGCGGATCGCGCTGGACGGATGGGCCCGACCGGCGCTAGTATGCCGCACCGTGAGTGGTCGGCACCTCGGGATCACTGCCCTGGCGATCCTTCTCGGCCCACACAACCCGGGCTTTGCCCAGACGCCTGACAGCGCACCACCCGAACTTCTGACAACGATCAAGGCCATCCGAACCCTGTCGCAGGACGACGGGGACCGTGGCTACCGCGTTCGGGTCCGCGGCACGGTGACCCACTTCGACGAGCAGGCCGACACGGGGCTCATCCTCCACGACGGACGGTTCGGTCAATACGTCCTGAACCCGCCGGAGGGGGTCTCGATACCGGCCTGGGCTGACCTGCGTCAGGGCGACGTGATCGAGCTCGAAGGGCGAACAGTCCGGGGCGGATTTGCGCCAAACGTCGAGCCGACCGCCGCCCGCCGCATCGGCCACGCGCCGCCGCCGACGCCCAAGCAGATCGCCTTCGCCGCGATGCAGACCGGCCGGCACGACTGCGACTACGTCGAGGTGGTTGGCGTCGTCCTGCGCACGTGGCGGTCGCCCGATCCGGCGCAGGGGACGCTGTTCGCTGACGTGGCGTTCGAGGAAGGCGTCCTGCGCGCGACGTTCTGGCAGCACGCGCCCGCCGATGCCCTGCGGTTCATCGACGCCCGCGTACGGCTGCGCGGCAACGTCGGCACGCTCTTCGGGCCGACCGAACAGCTGCGCGGCGTGTCGCTCTTCGTGGGCCGCGCGAGCGACATCGAAGTGCTCGAATCGCCTCCCGATCCGTTCACGCTCCCAGCCCGATCGATCAGCACCATCTACAACTACTCGGCCGCCGGCGAGGTGAATCGACGGATCCGCGTCGAGGGCGTCGTCACCGCGTACGTCCCGGGCCATCCGGTCGAGATCAGCGACTTCTCCAGTACGTCGCGCTTCCGGTTCGTCCGTCACGTGCTGTACGTAGACGACGGGACTGGCGGCGCGCGAATCGAGACCGAGCATTCGCAGGCGGTCGATCCGGGCAGTGTCGTGGAGGTCGTGGGATTCCCGGCGGTGACCCCGGGAAAGCCCATCCTCACGAACGCAATCTTCCGCGCGACCGGGGCGGGGGCACAGCCGTCGGCGGTCGAGGTCGCCGGCGCGAACGTGCTGACGCCGGATCACGACGCCACGCTCGTGCGGATGGAAGGCCACTTTCTGAGCGTGTTGCGCAACCCGAGGGAACGGGTGCTCGTCATGCGCGCCGGCGAGACGGTGTTCGACGCGAGCCTCGACGCAAGCACCCCGGCCGGCGAGCTGGAACGAATCCGGCCCGGCAGCCTGGTGTCGATCACTGGCGTCTACGCCTACCGCTGGGGCCCACCGCCGACGTTCCACCTCTACCTGCGATCTCCCGGCGACGTCGCGATCCTCTCGGCGGCGCCGTGGTGGACGCTCCAGCACACCGCCGTCATGGTCGTGATGCTGGCCCTTGTTGCTGGCGGCGCCGGCGTGTGGGTTCGAACCTCCGCGGCCCGCAAGCGGCAGGAGTACCAACTCATCCTGCACGAGCGCAGCCGCGTCGGCCGGGAGCTGCACGACACAATCGAGCAGGGGCTGGCCGGGATCGCCCTCCAGCTCGAAGCCGTCGCCGGGAGCCTCGAGACCTCGCCCGAGGCGGCGCGCCGTTCGCTCGACGTGGCCAGGCAGATGCTGCGCTACAGCGAGGAAGAAGCGCGGCGCTCGGTCGCGGACCTGCGATCGCAGGCGCTCGAGAGCCGCGACCTGGCCGGCGCGCTCACCGCGATGGTCCGCCAGATGACGCTCGGCACCAACGTGCAGGCCGAGGTCAGGGTCGAGGGTGCCATTCAGCGGCTGGATGCGTCGCAGGAACATCATCTGCTCCGGATCGGGCTCGAGGCGGTCACCAACGCCCTCAAGCACTCCGGCGCACGGCGGATTGCGATCACCCTGCAGTTCCGCGGCTTTGCGACCGACCTCGCCGTCGAGGACGATGGCTGCGGTCTGGGGCACGGTGTGGACGTTCCTGACGACCGGTTCGGGCTGCAGGGTATCCGGGAACGGGTGGACAAGCTCGGGGGCGTGCTGCAGATCGACAGCGAACCAGGGACTGGCACGCGCCTGGCCGTTACGGTTCCAATCGGGGCATCGCGCCCGAGCGACGTCGACAGAACGAGGCTGGACGAATCATGGCGGACAAGCTGAGGATCATGCTCGTCGACGATCACTACCTGGTCCGGATGGGGCTGGCGAGCATCATCGCGCTCGAGCCGGACATGCTCATCTGCGCCGAAGCGTCGACCGGCGAGCAGGCACAGACGCTCTTCCGGACCCACCGGCCCGACGTCACGCTGATGGACCTGCGGCTGCCGGGCATGAGCGGCACGGACGCGGTTCAGGCCATCCGCCGCGAATTCCCCGAGGCCCGCATCGTCATGGTGTCGACCTATGTCTGCGACGAGGAAATCTACGGCGCGCTGCAGGCCGGGGCGATGGCCTACCTCGTCAAGTCCGTGCAGCGGGAGGAGCTCGTCCGGGCGATCCGGAAGGCCGCGGCGGGCCAACGGCATATCCCGCCCGAGGTGGCCGCGCGGCTCGCCGATCGCGTGTCGGGATCCCAACTGTCGGCCCGGGAGCTCGAGGTGCTCCGCTTCCTGGTGAGCGGTCGCAGAAACCGCGAAATTGCCGCGGCGCTCGATATCGCCGAAGGGACGGTCAAGCTGCACGTCAGCAGCATCCTCGGGAAGCTCGGCGCGACGGATCGGACGGAGGCCGTCACGCGGGCGCTCCAGCGCGGCATCGTCCAACTCGAGATGTAACAGCGGTATGTCTTTCGGGATATCCGCGTCTCCCCCTTCAGCTAGTTGACGGAACCTGCGCTCGCCCCTACTCTTCCGCAGGCCCGGAGTGTAGTGGTTTTCAGTTAGTGCCCGCCGCCGCGCCTGGTGGACGGCACCAATCGAGAGCCCCGGGGAGGAGAGTCATGGTGCGAGTCCGTTCGAAACACGCAGGCCCGGCCGCCTTGTGGACGCTGTGCGCGCTGCTGCTGACGACGACCCACGCGTGGGCCCAGGGATCGACGACGGGCACCATCCGGGGCACCATCCAGGATCCGACCGGCGGCGTCCTGCCGGGCGCGACCGTCACCCTGATCAACGAAGGCACCAAAGCCACGCAGGTCGCGGTCAGCGACGGCCGCGGCCAGTACATCCTGAGCGGCATCTTCCCGGGCACGTACGACATGAAGGTCGAGCTCTCGGGCTTCAAGTCGTACGAGCAGATGGCCATCGCGATCAGCCCGAACGACAACCGCGGTATCGACGTCCGGCTGGAAGTCGGGCAGCAGACCGAGACAGTAACCGTCACCTCGCAGGCCGAGCTGATTCAGACGGAAACCGGCGCGCGCGAGGGTCTCATCACGGCGAAGCAGATCGAGAACCTGTCGGTCATCGGCCGCAGCGCGCTCGAGCTGATGCGCATCCTCCCGGGGGTCGTCACCGAGTTCAACATGGGCGAGTCGGTGAGCTTCGGTGGCGGCGGCAACAATACCCAGGGGTACACCGTCAACGGGATCCGCGCGTCGAGCAACACGGTGTCGCTCGACGGGTCGTCGCTCATCGACATCGGCAGCAACAACGGCGTCATCGTCTCCCTGAACAACGACATGGTTCAGGAAGTAAAGGTGCAGAGCTCGAACTTTGCGGCCGAGTACGGGACGGGCGGCATGAACGTCAGCGGCGTCACCAAGTCGGGGACGTCGCGGTTCCACGGCTCGCTGTACGACTACTGGCGCTCCCATCAGTTCGCGGCGAACGACCGCTCGAACAGCATTACGCTCACGCCAAAGCCGAAGAGCAAGTACCAGTATCCGGGCGGCAACATCGGCGGTCCGATCACGTTCGGCGACAACTACACGAAGAACCGGGATCGTCTGTTTTTCTTCGTCGCGTTCGAGAGACAGCTGCAGGACGTCGATTCGGGATCGCACTTCACGCGGACCTACACCGATGCGATGAAGAACGGCGATTTCAGCGAACTGCTGGCCAATCGGGGCTCCAACCTCAACAGCATCCCGCAGCTCCGCATCCCGCAGGGCTTCCCGAACGCGGGCGCGAACGCGCCGAACAACGACATGCGGCCGTACATGAACGCAACCGGGCGGTATTTTGCGAGCCTGTATCCGTCGCCGAACTATAGCGACCCCGCCAACCTGTACAACTACGTGTACAGCCGCCTCGAGCCGACCGACCGGCACGATTTCAAGGCCCGCTTCGACTGGACGATCAGCAACAACACGCGCGCATACGTGCGCATCGCCAACGAGGGCGAGACGGCCGAGAACGCGCGAGGCGTCTGGTGGGCGCCTGCCGACGTCGTCGCGCTCCCGACGCCGAACATCGGGGAGAACAAAGGCCGGTCGTACGCCGGCAACGTCGTGACGGTGCTCAGCCCGACGATGACCAACGAGGTCCTGGTCAGCTACAGCCGCCTGACGCTCGACAACCACTACCAGGATCCGAGCCTGCTCAGCCAGGGAGCGGGCGGCATTACGTTCCGGGGAATGTTCCCGGCGGAGGTCACCAGCCCGTACTTGCCAACGGACATGCTGCACGGGTGGGGCGGCAGCGGTCAGGTGGGCAACCTCTGGGCCAAGGCGAACGACATGTTCGCGCACAACGACGCGCTCCAGTTCAGCAACAAGCTGACGAAACTCGCCGGCGCGCACGGCCTGAAGTTCGGCATCTCCGTCGAGCGTGGCCAGAAGCAGCAGAACTTCCAGAACCTCGAATCCGGCCAGCTGTGGTTCGGGACCGACAACAACACCGGCACCGGCAACTCGGCGGCGGACATGCTCGTCGGCCGGGTCGGTCAATTCAACCAGGGCACGGCGAGGAACGGGAACCCGGCGCCAGGCCAACCCGCTGGCGAGTGGCGGTACTGGAACATCGATGCCTTCGCGCAGGACAGCTGGAAGCTCCGGTCGAACCTGACGCTCGAATATGGCGTCCGCTTCGGCCACTGGACGAACAACCAGGAATTGAGCGGCCTCGGCGGCTATTTCACGCCGGATCTGTACAACCCGAACGCGGGTTCCTTCCTCGACCCCGGCACCTACGAGCGCCTCAACGGTGTCTGCTACGTGTATACCGACTGCGCTCCGGACGGCATCCTCGACAACCGGTCGCCCTTCGCGCTGCCGCGCGTCAACGTGGCATGGGACATCGACGGCGAGGGGAACAACGTCCTTCGCGGCGGGTACGGGATGTTCTTCAACCGGAACATGGGCAACGTCGAGTACGACAACACCCTTCGACTCCCGCCGAACTCCTACCAGATCGCCACCGACTTCTGGGCGGGCGGCGGGTACGGCAACGGGATTGGCTTGACTTACGACACGATCCAGGAAGCGACGCTCTCGAACCGGATCGGCAGCATCGGCATCAACTCGCTGACGCCAGATTCGTTCCTGTGGCCCAAGACACACAGCTACAGCATGTCGTTTGCGCGCCGGATCCCTTGGAACCAGGTCATCGAGGCCAGCTACGTAGGAACCAAGGGCCGCGACCTCGTGAGCCGCAGCAACGGCAACGTGATGCCCTACGGTGTGCTCAGCTCGGGAACCTTCAACGGCGTCGACCTGTCGGTGCCTGTCAACCGGGTGGCCGTGGCGAGCGTCGATGCGAATCTCGCCTCGTTCCGACCGTACAACGCACTGAACGGCATCACACTGTACGACTTCCGCGGCGAGTCGAACTACGACTCACTGCAGATGACCTTGAGCCGGCAGACGAGCCGCAACCTGCAGTACTTCGTCGCCTACACGTTCGGCCAGACGCGCGGAACGCTCGCCGACGAATACGCGAGCATCGACCCCTATGATCCGGACCGAACCTACGGCGTGTCCGGGCAGGATCGGACGCACGTGCTGAACATCTCGTGGAACGCGTTCCTGCCCGATGGCGCTCGGGGCAGCATGGACAACGCGCTCATGCGCGGGTTGCTGAATGGATGGCAGCTGTCGGGGATCTCGTCGATCGCGAGCGGCATCCCCTACCGGCTCGGCTTCAGCGGGGCGGCAGGCTCCAGACCGGTCTCGGCCGCGTACTTTGGAACCGGTGACGTCGTGGGTCCCTCGCTGGCCGGAGGGAACGGCCTGGCACCCGTCTATACCTGCGACCCGACGCTCGGCGGCAAGGACGCCGGCGAGAAGATTCTCGACATCGACTGCATCGGGGTACCGGCCTTTGGTCAAAACGGCGATCTCGTACCGCCCTACAACCTTCGTCAGCCGACGAGGTCAAACCACGATCTGACGCTCTTCAAGAATTTCGCCATCAAGGGCGATCAGAAGATCCAGTTCCGCGTCGGCTTCTTCAATCTGTTCAACCAGGCATTTGCCACGACGGCCGTCGATGGCAACGACATCAACCTCGTGCTCGACACGACCTGCAACGTCATCGTCCCCAACGTCCCGGATGGAGCCGGCGGCACGCAGAACGCATGCGATCCGACGCAAGGCTTCTCGTTCACGCCGCAGACGATCGAGAACTTCGGCAAGATCAACCTCAAGCGGGGGCGCCGCGTCGTCGAGTTCGTGCTGAAGTATTACTTCTAGGTCCGGAGTTCTCCGAACAAAAGGGCGCCACGGCGGTGGCGCCCTTTTGTTGTACTGAGCAATGACGCGGATCTGAAGATCCGCGCTCCGGGTACTCTCATGAGACCTTCGAGGACTTATACTGGCGCTATGCCACGCTTGGCATTAGCGCTCGCGCTCCTGGCCGGGCCTCCGGCGTGGGCCGGCGCCCAGACCGCACCGGATGCGGAGAAGCTGTTCCTGCGGGCCATCGAGCTGCACCAGGCCGGCGACATCCTCGGCGCGATTGACTCCTACAAGGCGGTGCTCGCCCTCGCGCCGGATCGCGGCGACGCCCTTTCCAATCTCGGCGCGGCCTACGTCCGGCTCGGGCAGTACGACGACGCGATTGCGCAATATTCGCGGGCGATCTCGGTGGACCCCGCAAGCACCGCGATCCGCCTGAATCTGGCGCTCGCCTACTACAAGTCCGCCAGGCCGCAGCTGGCGATCCCCGAGCTCAGGCGCGTCGTGGCGTCCGAGCCGGAGGCGAAGAACGCCTACCTGATTCTCGCCGAGTGCTACCTGCAGACCGGTCAGGACGGCGAGGTCGTGTCGCTCCTCAAGCCGCGCGCGCAGCTGTTCGGAAACGATCCCGCCTATGCCTTCCTCCTCGGGACGGCGTTGCTGCACATGAACGACGTCATCGACGGCCAGAAGTACATCAACGTCGTCTTCGGCGCCGGCGAGTCGGCCGAGGCGCATCTGCTGATGGGCATGGCGCACCTGACCCGTCAGGATTTTCGCGGCGCGAAGGCCGAGCTCGAGCGGGCCGTCAAGCTCAATCCCCGGCTGCCGACGGCGCACTCGCTCTACGGGCGGGCGCTGCTGGCGCTCGGCGAGCCGGAGGCGGCGGAGCGGGCATTCCGCCGCGAGCTCGACCTGAACGTCAACGATTTCGAGGCGAACCTGCAGATGGGCCACATGCGTCGAGGGGTTCAGAAGCTCGACGACGCGGCCATTTACCTCGAGCGCGCGAACACCATCCGGCCTGGAGACCTGACCGCGCGGCAGCTGCTCGCGAGCCTGCGGCTGCAGACCGGGAGGACCGATGAGGCGGTCGTCATCCTGGAGGCCATCGTCAAGGACGCGCCCGACATGATCGAAGCGCACGTGCAGCTCGCGACCGCCTACAACCGGCTGAAGCGGCCGGAAGACGCCCAGCGCGAGCGCGAGATCGCCGAGCGCCTGACCGCGGAAGCTCAGGCGAAACAGCCCGGCGCCAAGGGGCCCGGCAAGGGCGGGGTGGAGAAGTGAGGACCACGCTCTCGATCTGTGTCGTCCTGCTCCTCTCTTCCGCAGCGCCAGCTCTCGCGCAGTCGGCCGACAAGGCGCCTGCGCCGAAGCCAGCGGCCCAGAAACCGGCGGCCAGGCCCGCCCCCAGAGCCAGCTCGCCCGAGTTCGACAAGCTCGTCAAGGCCGCGACCGCGGCGCGGCAGGCCGAACGATGGGAGGACGCGATCGCGCTCTACGCCAAGGCGGTGGCGCTCGAGCCTGACTACGTCGAAGGCTTCTGGTATCAGGGCACCGCGTTCTACACGCTCGACAATCTCACACAGTGCCGGGACATGTTCCGGAAGGTGTTGCGCCTGGCGCCCAAGAACGGCGCGGCATACGCGTTTCTCGGCCTGTGCGAGTTCGGCCTGAAGGAATACGACCGGTCGCTGCAGCACCTGCTCCAGTCGCGCATCCTCGGCGTGGGCGATACGCCGGAGCTCGGCAGCACGGCGCGCTACCACGCGGCGCTGCTGATGACCCGCACGGACCAGTTCGAGCAGGCGCTCGAGACGCTTGGAGAGTTTGCCGCCGAGGGCAACGACAACCCCCGCGTCATCGAAGCCATGGGCCTGGCGACGCTTCGCATGCCCCTGCTGCCGATTGAAACCCCGCCGGAACGGCGCGAGATGGTGCTCATGGCAGGCCGCGCGAGCTACATGATGGCGACGCGGAACACCGCCGCGGCCGAGAAGGCGTTTCAGGCGCTCGTGGTGCGCTATCCCGAGACGCCGAACGTGCGCTACGCGTTTGCCGTATTCCTTCTTCAGGAGCAGCCCGACAGAGCTATCGAGGAGTTCAAGCGCGAGCTCGAGCTCCAGCCCGAGCACGCCTGGTCGCTGATGCAGATCGCCTTCGAGTACGCGAACCGGGGCGAAGGCGAGACGGCGCTCCCCTGGGCGAAGCGGGCTGTGGCCGCGGCGCCCAACTCGTTCTCGGCGCGGAAGGCCCTCGGTCAGGCGCTGCTCGACACGGGCGATCACGAGGGCGCGATCCGCGAGCTGCAGATCGGCATCAAGCTCGCACCGGAGAGCCCGGGCCTGTACTTCACGCTGGCGCGCGCGTACCAGCGCGCGGGACGGCTCGAGGACGCCGCGCGGGCGCGCGAGGAGTTCACGCGGCTCGATCGGCTCGCCCGCACGCAGCGAAGCGGCGCGCAGTCGGTGGGGGGAAAATGACCGCACGTCGAGTTTTACCCGCCATCGCGCTCGCGGTGCTGGTGCCGATATCCACACCGACCGCCCAGCAGCAACAGACTCCGCCGCGCGCCGGCACGGTCACCGAGGGCGTTCGCGCCGTACTCGTCGACGTCGTCGTCCGCGACAGGCGCGGGCAGCCGGTCCGTGACCTCTCTCAATCCGACTTCGAAGTGCTCGAAGACGGCGTGCGGCAGAAGATCGGGTCGTTCGCTCCGGTTTTCGAGAACGCACCGCCAGCGGCAGCGCCAGCACCTGCGCCGGCCGCAGCAGCGGCGCCGGCGCGCGAGGCAGGCACTGCTGCCAGGACCTCGTCACCAGCGGTCGACAGTGGACCGATCGTCACCGCGCTCGTCTTCGATCGCCTGAACCCCGAGGCGCAGCGTCTGGCCGTGCTGGCGGCGCAGAGCTACCTCGGCTCGAAGGAAGAGGCGCCGAACTACATCGGCATCTTCAGCGTCGATCTCGCGCTGACGCCGTACGCCCCCTTCACGCGCAACGCCAACGTGCTTCGTCAGG
>Ga0075327_1000629_pt1 | contig 10119 bp, 8 predicted proteins | sample MayberrySE_Catta_2_FD_120056 | JGI IMG/M metagenome (GOLD analysis project Ga0075327, IMG submission 120056) | Natural and restored wetland microbial communities from the San Francisco Bay, California, USA, that impact long-term carbon... | ecosystem: Environmental > Terrestrial > Soil > Wetlands...
CGACCTCGCCAACAACACGTTCATCAAGGACTGAAGACCGCGCGCCGGGCCCGCGCGACGGTCCAGCCGGCACCGGCGCGCAGGGGCGCCGCCTGCCATGCGACGCCCGCAGCGCTGACGCACGCGGTGGCTGCGCACGTGTAGCGCGTGCCGTAGCTTACCGCCCCATGGGACTCGACTCCACGCGGCGGCGGTTCCTGGTCCGTGCGAGCGCGCTCCTGGGAGCGCTCTGGGCGCGCGGGGCAGCCCTGCTGCTCCCCGCCCGGCCGCACGCCGCACTACCCAGCGTCGGGGCCTCGGGCGCACGAGAGGCGGCGCTCACGCACGGTCCGTTCATCGGCCACGTCTCGACCGAAGATGCCATGGTGTGGGCGCGGTGCTCCGCACCGGGGGCCTACCGACTCGTCTGCCGCGGCGGCGGCGCGTCGGAGGCAATTGCGGTCTCGACGGCGACCGCCCACGAGGACGGCGACCTCTGTGTCGTCTGGCGGCTGACGGGGCTCGAGCCGGGTCAGCGATACACCTGCGAGATCGAGAGCGGAAGCCCCGGCCCGCTCGTCGCGACCGCCATGGGCGCGTCCTTCGTGACCGCCCCGTCCCAGAGCGCACCCATCGTCACCCGCCTCGCCATCGGCTCCTGCTCCCGCGAGGACGCCGGATCCGCCGCCGTGTGGCGCCGCATGGCGGCGCTCGATCCCCACGTCGTCGTGCTGCTCGGGGACACGCCCTACATCGATTCGACCGAGCTCGAAGTCCAGCGCGCGAGGTACCGCGACTTCGCGTCCGTCTCCGAGCTCGCGGACCTCGTCAGCCGCCGGCCGCTCTACGCCACTTGGGACGACCACGACTTCGGGGCCAACGACACGGACGGGACGCTGGCAGGCAAGGAGATCTCCCGGCGCGCCTTCATCGAGTACCATGCCAACCCGTCCTACGGAGACGGGAGCTCCGGGATCTACACGAGCTTCCGGCACGGCAGCGTCGAGGTCTTCCTGCTGGACACGCGCTACTTCGCCGCCACCGAGCCCTCGCCGGCGGACCGCGACCGGCCGACGCTGCTGGGCAGCGCGCAGTGGAGTTGGCTCACCAGCCGGCTGCGCGCTTCCACGGCGCCGTTCAAGCTGCTGGCGTCGGGGATGATCTGGAACGGGGCCGTCAGGCCCGGCAAGCCGGATCACTGGGAGACGTACGCGCACGAGCGGGACGCGCTGTTCCGCTTCATCGGCGAGCAGGGGATTTCCGGGGTGGTGCTCCTGGGCGGAGACATCCATCGTACCCGCGTGCTGCGTTACGACACGACCGACGTCGTCGGATACCCGCTCACGGAGCTCGTCACCTCGCCCATCCACGGCGACGTGATCGAGACCGCGAACGTGCCGCATCCTGCGCTCGTCCACGACTCGGGCGAGCCCCACTCCTTCCTGTTGCTCACGGTCGACGCAACGGTGAGCCCTCCGACCCTGCTCGCGGAGTTCCAGAACGCCGCGGGAAGGGAGCTGCACCGGCTCGATCTGGATGCGACGACGCTCTCCCGCCCGACCCCGAGAGGAGGTGATGCGCCATGAACGACACCAGGAGCTCATTGGGTCGAGCCGAGTTCATCGGAGTAGCCGCCGGCGCTCTGCTCACCGCGGCCTCTGGCCGACTCGCGCCGGCCCTGGCGCGGCCTCGCGCCGCGAGCTGGCAGGAGGGCAGAAGGGTGCTGTTCGTCACGGTGGACGGATTCGGCCCCGACTACCTGCAGCAGAGCGACATGCCGAACCTGAAGCGCATGCTGGCGGCGGGCGCCTACGCGGAAGGAATGAGCGTGATCCCCTCGGTCACGAACGTGAACAACGCCTCGGTCGTGACGGGGACGTTCCCCGACGAGCACGGGATCACGGGCAACTACTACTACGACCGCGTCGCCGGCACGGGCACGTTCATGGAGTCGCCCGAGTTCCTGTTGCGCTCGACGATGTTCGAGGAGGCCCGGCGGCGGCGGATCCGAAGTGCCTTCGTGACGTCCAAGCAGAAGCTCATGTTTCTCTCCCGCGGAGCGGATTTCGCGGACTCTGCGGAGAGTCCCACGCCCGACCTCGCCTCCGTGATCGGGCCCGCGCAGGACGTCTACTCGGCCGACATCAACTTCTGGACCTTGCGGGCCGCCCGTCACTTCCTCGGGGAGCGCGGCTGCCAGCTCGTCTACGTGGCGACCACGGACTACATGATGCACACCTACCCGCCCGAAGACGAGCGTTCGCAGGCGCACCTGCACACGCTCGACGAGCTGCTCGGCCAGATCGTGAACGATCATCCGAACATCGAGGTCTACCTCACCGCAGACCACAGCATGTCCGCCAAGCGGGACGCGATCGATATCGGGCGCGTCCTCGAAGGGGAGGGGATCCCGGGGGAGGCCGTGCCGATCATCCGGGACCGTTACGTCGCGCATCACAGCAACCTGGGAGGGGCGTGCTACGTCTACCTGGAGCGCGAGGCCGACGTGGACAGCGCCTTCGCACTCCTGGCGGAGGTCCCGGGGGTGGAGCGGATCTACCGCAAGGCCGATGCGGCGCGCGAGTTCCAGCTCCAGCCGGAGCGGATCGGCGACATCTTCCTCCTCGGCGAGCGCCCCGTCGTCTTCGGGAGCCTGCCCGAGACCCGCGAGGAGGTGGACATCCGCTCCCACGGATCGCTGCACGAGCAGGCCGTTCCGATCGTCTGCTATGGCCGGCCTGTGGACGCCAGCCGCTACCGGCGGAACGTGGATCTGGCGCGCAACTTCGAGTGGGAGGTGTAGGGGAAGGCGGCGGTCCTCATCTGCACAGGGGGTCGACGCCCCTCTCCGCGAAGGGGGCGAAATAGCTCGGCGTGCGGAGCTCCACCTCGCGGCTGATCATCTCCCGCATGAACTCGCGGGTGTAGATGCGGAGCATCGCCCCGGCGAAGAGGAACTCGATCCTCTCGACGTCTTCGGGAAGGATGTGAAAGAGGGTCGATGGCTGCCACGCCCCCGCCAACTGCTCCTCGTTGACGAGAACACACCGTACCTGCCGCAGTCGGTTTCCGTACTCCCACTCCAGCATGCCCGCGACGGTTTGCCGGCCGGCGTACCTGAGCAGGCCCTCCCGGTTCAGCGGGCGCATCATCACAGAGCGTAGGGGGGACGCGCGCTCTTCCAACCTCCTGACCTGTACCTCGATCATGGCCTCGACGAGTCGGTCCGGCTCCAGCTCGAAGAGGTAAGCCTCGTCCTCGGCGCTCAGAAGGACGGTGTCGAGCGGCAGGTATCCAAAGGCCTGAATGACGACCCGCAGCGGTACGTCGGCGAGCACGTCCTCGAGATCGAACCTGCCGTGGGCGCCGGTCCAGGTCGGTTCCACCTGATTCGTGAGGATCTCCGCGTCGACCACGTTGAGATCGCGCGTGGGATCTCGCACTCTGCCTTCGATGTCGATCAATCGTGCCTCGACACGTAAGGGGTCGAGCTCGAGCGGCGCGATCTCGAGGGGCAATGTCTCCGTCGTATCGACGTCCACCGCGAGGAGCCGACTCTCACGGGCGTAACCGAAAGCATCGACGCGAAGGATGTAGCTTCCCGGCTCGACCCGATCGAAGCGGAAGCTTCCCGCCTCGGAGGTCAGGGTGGAACCGCGACCCTCCAAATCGATGATGGCGTTCTGGATCCCGGCGCCCGACACGGCGTCGTATACACGACCCTCCACGATGACTCCGGCCTGGGCCGAGACGGCGATCGGGACCGCGACCAAGATGAGCAAGCCCCCGAGGAGGCAGCGCGATAGAGGCATCAGTCGCTCATCTCGACGTCGCCAGGCGCGGGTCAGCTCGGCGTTCGCTCGCGGAGGATCTCGAAGAAGCCCTGGACGAACACCAGCTCGGTGCGGGCTCCCTGACCGACGAACCGGGCCATGAGGAACCGCTCGTCGTCGTTCGAGACCCGATAGGAGGTGGAGTTGTTCGCCAGGTAGTAGCTGTCCTCGATGTCGAACAGCGTTTCCGGCCGCAGAACGCGGAACGGCGGGCCCGGATCGACGGCGGCGACCATCAGCCGCCTGGAATCGGCGTTCTCGCCCGTGGCGTCGGCCACGAAGAAGAGCTCGCGTCCGTCGCTGGACCAGACGGGGGCCCGCCCTCCACCGCTCGACACCTGGAACTGGCCGGACGCCAGGTTCGGGAAGGGGCGCACGAAGACCTCGCGGCGGCCGGTCTCGTCCGAGTTGTAGGCCAGCCACCTTCCGTCGGGCGAGAGCGCCGGCGCGCCTTCGTCAGCGCTCGAGGTCAAGAGCGGCACCGGAGCTCCCTCGGTGCCGACGGGGACCAGGTAGATGTCGCGTCCGCCGATCACACCGGGGGTGCCTGCCGTGCGCACGAGGAGCGACTGGCCATCCGGGCTCCATACGGCGTCGGCCACGCTCCGGTCGAGATCGGCGAGCAACACCGGCTCTCCCGTCCCGTCCGCTCGGCGCGCCCACACGTCGAGGTTACCCTCCCCCGACGCGATGTACGCGACGGTCTCCCCATCGGGCGACCACCTGGCCATCCGCTCCTCGTCCGCCGCGAACGTCAAGCGCGCCATGGGGCCCGTCGGAATCGGCTTGATCCAGATATCCTCGCCCAGGTCCGTCACGGCCTTGAGGGCCAGGCGCGTTCCGTCGGGAGAGAGGTCCCAGGAGCGGTTGTCCAGACCCGGGTTGAAGGTCCATCCCGGGTCGACGAGCGTGGCGCGACCCGATCGCGTGATCCAAGCGAGCTGCATGATGACCGGATCGACGAGGCCGGTCCGGTACACCAGGGTCCCGTTGGCCGAGATGGCGAACTTCGTCGCGGGACCGTTACGGAGGTCGGCAGCGGTCAGCACGGTGACGGCGGGACCCGTCATGGCGGTCCGGCCCACGTCGAACGGCGCGGCCCGCACCGTCCCGTTCGCCGTCCCGAACACCAGGTGACCCGACTCCGCGTAGCGCGCGATCAGGCCTGGTCCGACGTCGCGGATCTCACCGGAGCCGACGTCGACCACGGCGATGCGGCTGTCCTCCGGCGTGCCCGGAGCCTCGATGATGAAGAGGAGGTGGCGCCCGCCTGGGAGGGCGCTCGGATACCGGTGCGGGCCTGCCGTCGCGCTCGTCACCGGCTCCGGGTCTCTGCCACCCGGAGCGACCCGGTACAGCTGAGCGCCGAGCGGAAAGTAAAGCATTCCGTCGACCCCCCATTCCGGTCCACCGGTCAGGTCCTCGTTCACGAGCGTCGTCGCCGAGCTCTCTCCGAACGTAGACGTGCGCAGGGTGTTCCCGACGCGGAAGGCGACGGCGCTGCCATCCGGCGAGAACACGGGGTCTCGCGCGTTCGAAGTCCCCCGTATCGGGGCCGGCTCCAGGTCGCCGAGAGACCGTTCCCAAAGCTGGGTGCCTCCGGGTGCCTGGCCGACGTACACGAGGCGCGAGCCGTCGCGTGAGATGGCGATGTCGACACCGGCCACGTTGGGCAGCAGAGCCGCACCCTCGGCCGGCGTGACGTTGAAGCGCGTGACGGGTGGCGATGGGGGCCGGGCCAACCACGATCCGAGGGCCACGCCCCCGGCCACGGCGAGCACGACCAGGGTGGCGACGCCTGCCGCGTACCTCCGGCGCGACCGTGCGGCGTGCGCGCCGCCTGGTCCTTCGGCATGGGCCGTCTCCCGTTTCGCCGCTGCCTCCTGCGCAGCGCGCACGTCCGCCGCCGTCGGCACCTCGAGGCCGTCCACCGCAACGGCGTAGACCTCGACCGGCGTCTTCACGTTCTTCAGCTCGAACGTCCCGAGCGGCACGGTGCCGATCGACCGCTGATTCTTGACGTCGTCGTACACCTTCCCCGAGATGAGAACGCTCCCTGGGACGCCGAGACCCTGGATGCGGGACGCGACGTTCACGCTATCCCCGTACGGGCCCTGTGCGTCGAACGTGATCTCCCCCTGGTGCACCCCGATGCGTAGGGGCAGCGAGGCGTCCGTCAGCGCCTCGAGCTGCACCTCCACGGCCGCGCGGACCGCGTTCACCGCGCTGGGGAACGCGCTCAGGCTCCCGTCCCCCATGTACTGGATGAGCTCGCCCCCGTGCTTCGCGATGTGCGCCTCGACGACGGCGCGATGCCGCGTTCGGACGACGCGGGCGGCCTCGACGTCGCGCTGCATCAAGGCCGTGTACCCGACCACGTCCGTGAACATCACGGCCCCGAGGTATGGCGGCCTGGCCTCTGTGCTCACAGAACTGACTTGTCTACTGCCTGAATCCTCACCTCGGCCTCCCCGCGAGATCGACTCGCGCGACACCCACGGGGACGAATATACATGCGCCGGGGCGCGGCGTCGGGCCCCGGGCGGCTACCGAAGCCCGAAGGTGCGCGTGCCGATGTCGGGCTGGTTCGGGTAGCCCCAGATCCCCATCTGCGACGCCAGGTCGTGGAAATCCATCGCGATGAAGTCGAAGCGGCCTGCCTCCGGCGGATCCCAGGGCTCGGCCTCGGGGCCGCGCTCGAGCGGACGATGCACGTACGCGGTGCGCAGGCCGAAGCTCTTGGCGGAGTCCAGGTCTCCGGGGTGCGCGGCGACGAGCATCACCTGCGACGGCTGGAGGTCGAAGAACTCGCAGGGAGCCAAGTACATCTCCCGATCGGGCTTGTAGTGCCGCACCACATCCGTCCCCATCACGCAGTCCCAGGGCAGTCCTCCGAACTTCGCCATCTCGGTCAGGAGCGCCACGTTGCCGTTCGACATAGGCGACAGGATGTAACGCGTCCTCAGGCGCGCGAGCCCGCTGGGCGCGTCGGGCCAGGGATGGAGCCGGTGCCAGACCTTGTTGAGGTGCACTTTCTCCGCCTCGGTCAGCCCTTCGATCCCGAAGCCCACCAGGAGGTCGTCCAGCGTCATCCGGTGCAGGGCGTCGAGATCCGTCCAGGGGAGCTCACCCGTGCGGACGCGGTTGCGCGACGGCCCATAGTTGGCTCGCCACGCCTCGGCGAACGCGACCGGGTCGAGATCCCAGCCCTTCTGGCGAGCGAGCTCCTTGACCTCGGCGATGACCGAGCCGCGCCAGTCCACGACGGTGCCGAAGGTGTCGAAGCCCAGGTACTGGACCTCCGCCGCGACCTGACGCTGCTGCTCGCTCACCGCGGCCGACTGCGTATCCGCGCCCGACGGCGCCCGGGTCTCGTCGGCTTCGGCCGCCAGGAGGCGGGCCGAGATCACGGGGCTGAGACCGCTCGCGCCGACGGCGGAGCGGACGAAGGTCCGTCGGTTCATGGTGTCCCTCCGGGAGGAGTGGGCGTGACGCTGGTTTGCTTGATGAAGACTTCCATGACCGCGGCCGGCGTGGTTCCGACGTTGCGGAACCCGTGCATCGTGCCGCGCTCGAGGAAGATCGCCTGCCCCGGTGCCGCGGGCGTGGGCGTGCCCCCCTCGATGGTGATCTCGAGCTCACCCTCGAGCGGAATCCACAGATGGTACTCGACGTCGTCGTGCGCGTGCACACTGCGGACGGACCCCGGCTGGATCTCCACGCGCGACGCGCGGATCTCCGGCCGATCGATGAGACGTGTGGGTCTCACGCCGGGATCGGCCTCGCCCGGAGCGGGTGTCTGCCCCGCGACGGGCGCCGCCGTCAGGAGCGCGAGCGCGGTGAGGAGCAGGGGCTTCGCTGGGGACATTGGGGACCCCTCCTTGTGTAGGGCGCGGTCGGTGACGAGCTAGCGCGGACGCATGCCCACGAAGTCGAACTTCTGCACCCGCCGGTTCACGGGCTCGAGCGGTGTGACCTCCGTCACGTACAGATTCCCCCGTGAGTCGACGGCCATGTGATGGAGCGTGCCGAAGTCGCCGGGCGTCGAGCCCCACTGCCCGAACGTGTCGAGGATCTCGAGGGTCGCTCGGTCGAGCACCATCACGCGGGCCTGGCTGCGGTTCCCCACGTAGAGGAAGCGCTGCTCGGGATCCGGCGAGAAGGCGGTGCTCGCTGCCGTGGTTCCGTTGCCGCAGTCGGGCGCCATGCACTCGCGGCCGATGAAGACCTGGGAGACGTAGTCGCCGTCGAGCGTGAAGACCTGTACGCGCTTCCCGCCGCGGTCGGACACGTAGACGAGCCCGTCGTTCGAGACTCTCGCGGCGTGCACGGGCTGTGAGAACTGCGGGGGACCCGGGCCCTCCATCTCGGCGGCCCACGCCGGGTCGGCCTCGCCCTCGGTCGGGGCGTTGCCGAATGCGCCCCACATGCGCTTGAAGGCCCCGGTGTCGGCGTCGTAGACGATGATGCGGCGATTGCCGTATCCGTCGGCGATGAAGAGCTCGTTTGTCGGCGGATGCACCCAAGCATCGGCGGGGCGCCCGAGGCTGCCCGTGTCGAGGTTGCCACGAGGCCCGTCGGTCCGGCCGATCTGCATGAGGAAGTCGCCGCCGGTGGTGAACTTGAGCACCTGGTCATCCGGCCCGTTGCCGCCGATCCAGACGAAGTCGTTGTGGTCGACGAAGATGCCGTGCTCGGACGCGGGCCAGGAATAATCGGCGCCCGGGCCGCCCCAACCCTGCACGAACCTCCCGTCGGGGTCGAACTCGAGGACGGGCGGCGCGGCCATCGGCGCCTCCTCCGGCTCGAGCGTCGCGGGTCGTTGCAGCACCCACACGTGGTCCCGGCGGTCGACGGCGACGCTCGCGACCTGGCCGAGGACCCAGCCCTCGGGGACCGTGGGCCAGGTGGGGTCGACCTCGAAGACGGGCACCTCCGTGACGGCGCGCGCGGTCAGGTCACCCTCTCCGCCGGTGCACGCGCTGGCGAGCAGGAGCAGAGCGGGCGCGAGGAGCCTCGACCAGCGCTCCCGTGCGGTGCGCCTCATGGACGACCACCCGGCAGGCGACACACGTCACCCAGCGGTCCGCCACCCCCGCAGTACCGGACGTCCTGGAGCTGGAGCCGGACGCCGTCGGGGGCGTCGACGAGGATCTCGGGCGTGACCCCCTCGCGCATGCGAACCTGCGCCGTGGCGCCGTGCTCCCGGAGCGCGCCCATGACGCGATCGGGATCGAAGTCGTCGACGCCGAAGCCGACGTGAAGGCGGAAGGCCTCGGGGCCCGAGCCCTCGACCAGAGCGATGTGCTGGGGGCCCGCCCCTACGCGGAGGACCGGAATGGGCGGGCCTTCGTAGCCGGCCGTGCGCGGGCCACCCTCCGGCTCCTGGTAGTGGACCGTCTCCATGTCGGTGAGCCGCAGATACCACTCGAGCGCGCGCGGCAGGTCGCTGACGTAGTACTTGATGTGGTTCATCGTGCGGACTTGGACGGGCGCCGGGTCCCCGGGACGGCGAACGGCGCTGGCGCTCGTATCGCAGATCTCTCCCAGGAAGCCCACGCCGCCGCACGCGATCACCGGGTTGAACTGGAGCGGTGCGCCGTCGGGCCCGTCGAAGTTCACGCCGTTGATCGTCGTGCCCTCACGCAGCACGGACTCGGCAGGGGCGCGCATCTCGGCCAGCGCCCCGAGGATGCGGTGCACGTCGAAGTCCGCGATGCCCCAGCAAAAGTGCGGACGCCGGCTGGGCGGCCCCGCCTGGGCCTGGGGGCCGCGCGGCGAGAGCGCCATGTAGGCCGGCGGATCGACGCTCGCGCGCAGCACCGTCTGGCCCAGACCCCCTCCGAGGTAGTCCTGGTGCGCATGGCGCGGGATGCCGAGCACGCGCTCGTACCAGGCCACGGTGGCGGCGAGGTCGGCGCACCCGAAGCTCACGTGGTTCAACGTGAGGACTCGGACGGGGAGAAGCGCCTGTACCGCCTCGCGCCGAGGCAGCTGGCCGCCCACAGCGCGTGGCGCTCCGAGCGCGGCCGCCATCGCCGAGAGCAAGAGATCTCGGCGGGAGATCTCAGGACCGTGGCCCGTCGATTCGTCGTCCCGCCCTCTCATGGACGCCTCCTGTATCTCTTCCTTCCGGCAGCCTGGGAGGGAGCTCCGAAGGGCCGGAAGGATCCAGCGAAGCTATGACCCCGAGGGCGTTGGCGCACCGCTGCGCGGGAGGCCCCGAAGCAGCACGCCGTGGGTCGGGTGGGAGGTGCCGATGAGCGACCTGGGTCCGTTCAGAGCCCGAACAGGTTGGTCGCGACCC
>Ga0075327_1000630_pt1 | contig 10106 bp, 5 predicted proteins | sample MayberrySE_Catta_2_FD_120056 | JGI IMG/M metagenome (GOLD analysis project Ga0075327, IMG submission 120056) | Natural and restored wetland microbial communities from the San Francisco Bay, California, USA, that impact long-term carbon... | ecosystem: Environmental > Terrestrial > Soil > Wetlands...
CCCAACGTGTTCGTTGGTACATTCGTCCCGGGCACGGGCGACCGCTACAACGGCATGGTCAGCAGCTCAGACCCCAACTACCCGAAAGGCTTCCGCGACAACACCGGCATCGAGCCAGAGCCGCGTCTCGGCCTGGCGTACGACCTGACCGGCGACTCGAAGACGGGACTGCACGCGAGTGTCGGGCTGTACCACAACCCGCACGTCAACGCGAACGGCATGGACGCGATGGCGAGGAACCCGCCCGCGCAGAACACGCCCAGCATCATCTATGGAACGATGGACACGCTGCTGGCCGTCGGCTCGCAGGGGGCCTTCTCCAACCGGCCGAGCGCCGTGTTCGGCATCCAACGCGACGCGCCCACGCCGAAGAGCTACAACTACTCGATCGGCGTCCAGCGCGAGCTCGGTTGGGGCACGGTGCTCGACGTGACCTACGCCGGGTTCCAGATGCGCGATGCCGAGATGAACGTCACGTATAACACCGTGCCGGACGAGGCGCGGTACCTCGACATCAATCCGCAAAACAGGAATCCGCAGAACCCGACCACCGCGAAACCATCGGAGTTCCTGCGCCCGTACCGGGGCTATCAGCAAATCACGATTCGGGAGCACTTCGGGACAGCTTCGTACAACGCGCTGCAACTGCAGCTCAACCGGCGCTACATCAATGGCCTGCAGTTCGCCGTGGCCTATACCTTCGGCAAGACCGTCAGCGACGGAACGAGCTTCGACCTGGTCCGCCCCGGCGAGGCCTGGAACGAAGGGCCCGACGGCGGGACGCAGTATCACAACCTCGTGATCAACTACACGTGGGATGTGCCCAACGGGAGCCGCATGTGGGACAACTGGTTCACGCGCGGCGCGCTCGATGGCTGGCAGCTCTCCGGAGACACGGCGTTCGTCAGCGGCGACTGGAACGGCGCGAGCACGTCCACGACCGACAACTTCGACTTCACCGGCGGCGACGGCGGCACGCGGCCCAGGATCGACGGCGATCCGATCTGCAGCAGCGGCAACTGCGATGTGACGCCTGGCGCCGGGGGCAGCTACTTCAACATCGACGCGTTCAGCCGGCTGACGGGGCGGGGCGACATCGGCAACGCGCCGGTCAGGTTCTATCGCCTGCCGAAGATTGTCCTGTCCAATATGTCGATTTTCAAGAACTTCCAGCTTGGGGGCGGGCGCCGCATCCAGGTCCGCTGGGAGGCCTACAACGTGTTCAATCAGGTCAACTGGTCGAGCATCAACACGACCGCGCAGTTCAATCCAGCGGGCGAGATGGTCAACGCCAACTTCGGCCAGGCCACCGCGGCCCGCGACGCGCGCGTGATGCAGGGGGCGATCCGGTTCTCCTTCTGATCCGCGGACAACACGGAGCCACGGATTCCACGAAGACGCGGACGACGCGATTCGCGACGGGACGCGGATTCATGACCCACGACAGGCACCATGGGACAGCACCCATGGTGCCTGTCATCTCATTGGCGGCGTCGAGCTTGGTCCTCAGGCGGTGTAGGATCGGCGCATCTCCCGAAAGGACCGACTGGATGACCACACACGCACGGACACTCGTCGTCGCGGCATGTCTGCTGCTCCCCGCGACGGTGGCCGCACAGAACCCACATCTGGTCGTCTACCAGGGCGACAAAGGCCCCGGTGCCGGCAAACACATCGTCTGGCTGGCCGGCGACCACGAGTACCGAGGCGAAGAGTCCCTGCCGGCGCTCGCCCGCATCATGGCGAGGCACTACGGCTTCACGTGCAGCGTGTTCTTCACCACGAACCCGGCGACGGGATTCATCGAGCCCGGCAGCTCGCATATCTCGGGGCTCGAGGCGCTCAAGACGGCCGACCTCCTCGTCGTGTTCCTGCGGTTCCAGGACTTCCCGGACGATCAGATGCAGCACATCGTCGACTACCTCGATCGAGGCGGACCGGTCATCGGCTACCGGACGGCCACGCATGCTTTTCAGATCAAGCGCCCGGATGCGAAGTACCTGAAGTACACGTGGAACAACGCGGCGAACAATTCCGCCGCCGACTACGCCGGCGGCTTTGGCAGGCAGATCCTCGGCGAAACCTGGGTGTCGCATTACGGCCGCAACCACAAGCAGAGCTCACGCCTGCTGCTCCAGTCCGACCAGGCCAGCCACCCGATCCTGCGCGGTGTAAAGGATGTATGGGTCCAGTCGGGCGGCTACACCGCCGATCCCATTGCCGGCAGCACCGTGCTGGCGCTCGGGCAGATCCTCAACGGCATGACCCCCGACTCGCCGCCGGCACCCGACAAGAAGGAGGTGCCCGTCGCCTGGTTCAGGTCCTACCGGGGGGCGTCCGGCACGGCGGGACGCGTGTTCACCACGACCCATGGCGCCTCGGAAGACCTGCTGAACGACGGCTTCCGGCGAATGGCCGTCAACGCGACGCTCTGGGCAGCGGGGCTCGACTCCTCCATCCGTCCCGACGGCAACATCAGCTTCGTGGGGCCGTACCAGCCCTCGACGTTCGCCTTCGGCGGGTTCGTGAAGGGAATAAAGCCTTCAGATCTGGCGGGGTGGGAGTCACCGATTCCGGCGAAGAAGTAAGCCCGGCCGCGGGGGACACGAACCACACGGACCCGAGCACGGCGGATTACACTTGAAGGCTGAGAACTTGTGAAGCCATTGCGCGAGCGGGCAAAGCGAACGAGCGGCCGCGAGTGAGCCTGGCGAGCGGAGCGGGGCGCGGGGGCCCCCGCGAGCGAGCCAGCAGGGGGGCTCCGGGGGACGAAGTTCCCCGGGATGAGACGACAAGCCATTTCATAAACGGCGCGAACGAGCGGTAGCGAGTGAGCCACGCGAGCGGAGCGGGGCGTCGGGGTCCCCGCGAGCGAGCGTGTCAGGGGGTCCGGGGGACGAAGTCCCCCGGTGAGAGCTAGAGGGGACAGGATTCATGACCAAGACAGGTGCGGGTTGGGCGGGACTGGGGTTGGGACTGCTGACGATGTGGGGCATGGCGGCCGGCGGCGGCGCCGGCGCGGCGCTCGCGCGCCAGCAGACGTTCGGCTTGCAGCCCAACGATCACATCAGCATCGTCGGGAACACGCTGGCCGAGCGGATGCAGTACGACGGATGGCTGGAGACGATGCTCCACGCCCGCTTCCCGAAGCACGAGCTCGTCGTGCGCAACCTGGGGTTCAGCGGTGACGAGATCAACACGCGCCCGCGCTCGAAGAACTTCGGCACGCCCGACGAATGGCTGAGCGGCCTCGCCCAGCCGATCGGCGGGTACGAGGACAACCGGTTCGCCGGCATCAACACGAAGGCCGACGTCGTGTTCGCCTTCTTCGGCTACAACGAGTCGTTCGCGGGACAGGCGGGCCTCGACGCCTTCAAGAAGGACCTCACTGCCTGGATCGCTCACACGCTCTCCCAGAAATACAACGGGCGGTCGGCTCCGCGCGTCGTGGTGTTTTCGCCCATCGCGCACGAGGATCTCGGCAATCCCGACCTGCCCGACGGCAAGGAGAACAACCAGCGCCTCGCGCTCTACACGAAGGCGATGGCCGACGTCGCACGCACGGCGAACGTCACGTTCGTCGATCTGTTCACCCCGAGCCTGAAGCTCTACGCCGGGATGAGCCAGCCCCTGACGATTCAGGGCATCCACCTCAACAGCGAAGGGGGACGCCAGGTTGCGCACGTGATCGACCGGGCGCTCTTCGGCGAACCGCTGAAGCACCAGGAGCCGCTGCTGACCCGGCTCCGGCAGGCCGTCATCGACAAGGACTTTCACTGGTTCCAGCGCTATCGCGTCACCGACGGCTACTCGACTTACGGCGACCGCGCCTTCCTGACGTTCGTGCGGGGCACTCCGCGCAATGTCAATGAGAAGCAGCTGGCCAAGGTGCCGAAAGAAGACGTCCTGCCGAGCAACTACGACGTCCTGCAGCGCGAGCTGCCGATCCTCGACCAGATGATCGCCAATCGCGATCGCCGGATCTGGGCGCTGGCCCGCGGCTCGGACCTCAAGCTAGACGACTCCAACACGCTGCCGTTCGTCGACGCGAAGACCAACCTGCCGGGCGCGTCCCCGTTCAAGAGCGGCGAGGAGACGATCAAGGCCATGACCGTCGGCCAGGGCCTCAAGGTCGAGCTCTTCGCCTCGGAGAAAGAGTTCCCCGAGCTCGTCAAGCCCGTGCAGATGGCCTTCGACACGAAAGGCAGGCTGTGGGTCGCGGTGTGGAAGAACTACCCCCACTGGCAGCCGAAGACGCCGATGGACGACAAGCTCCTCATCCTGGAAGACACCAACGGCGACGGCAGGGCGGATAAGCGGACGGTGTTTGCGGGCGACCTGCAGAACCCCACCGGTTTCGAGTTCTGGAACGGCGGCGTCCTGCTGGCGCAGCAGCCGAACCTCGTGTTCCTCAAGGACACCAATGGCGACGACCGCTACGATACCAAGGAGATCCTCCTCCACGGGTTCGATTCGGCGGACACCCACCACGCGATCAACAGCTTCACCTTCGATGGCGGCGGCGCCCTCTACATGCAGGAGGGCGTCTTCCACCGCACGTCGGTCGAATCACCGTGGGGCCCGGTCCTCCGTCAGCACGACGGCGGCGTCTATCGCTTCGAGCCGCGCACGTGGAAGATCGACACCTATGTGCCGTTCAATTTCCCGAATCCCCACGGCCACGTGTTCGACGAGTGGAGCCGCGACATCGTCTTCGACGCCACCGGCGGGCAGCCGTACTACGGCCCGTCGTTCTCGACGAAGAAGTACTTTCCGGCGATGGAGACCAAGCAGGCGCCCAAGCCCGGCGACGTGCGCACGCGGCCGATCGGCGGGGCCGAGCTGCTCTCGAGCCGGCACTTCCCCGACGCGATGCAGGGCAACCTGATCGCGCTCAATACCATCGGGTTCAGGGGACTGCTGAACTACAAGGTGAGTGAGGACGGCGCCGGGCTCAAGATCACCGAGGTGGAACCCATCCTGAGCTCGGCGGACGAGAACTTCCGTCCCGTCGACGCCGAGGTCGGACCCGACGGCGCTCTCTACTTCGTCGACTGGCACAATCCGATCATCGGCCACATGCAGCACAACCTCCGCGACACCTCCCGCGACAAGCTGCACGGCCGTGTCTACCGGGTGACGGCCGTCGGCCGCCCGCTGCTGAAGCCAGCCACCATCGCCGGCGCTCCCATCCCAGCGCTGCTGGACCTGCTCAAGGAACCCGAGAACCGCGTCCGCTACCGCGCGAAGATCGAGCTCAGCGCGCGCAATACGAAAGAGGTTCTCGCCGCTGTCCAGTCGTGGACGGAGCGGCTCGACCCGAAGGACCTTCGCTACGAGCATCACATGATGGAGGCGCTCTGGGTCCACCAGTGGCACAACCGGGTGAACGAGAAGTTGCTGGCACGCATGCTGAAGTCGAGCGATCCGTGGGCACGGGCCGCAGCGACGCGCGTGCTCTGTTACTGGAGGGACCGCGTCGCCAATCCATTGGCACTCTTGAAGACGCTGGCGACAGACGAGCACCCGGCAGTCCGGCTCGAGGCCGTGCGGGCCGCGAGCTTCTTCACGACGCAAGAAGCGGCCGAGGTCGCGCTCGCGTCATTGGCTCACCCGCAGGACCGCTTCCTCAAGTACACGCTCGATCAGACGATGAACACGCTCAAGGCGTTCGTCCGGTAAGATCGAGGCATGGCCGGGCGTCCCTCCAAGTCTTCCTGGAGTAGCCAACACAAGAACGGCCAACGGCTTATCACGATGAACTCGAAGACCACAAAGACCGCGAAGGAAGCATTTTCCAGGCAAGACCTTCGTGAGCTTCGCGACCTTCGTGCCAGGGTTGTCGTTTATGAGACAGCTTCTATTGTCCTGATCTCGGCGCTCGTGGGCGGACTTCTGCTCTCCCCCACGGCTGCCAGCGCACAGGACCCACCAAAAATTCTCCTCGATCAACCGCTGCGTGCCGTCGAGTACCAGCTCGGGCGACTGACGAACGAAGAACTCATCCTCGTCGAGCGCAAGGACGGTGACCCTCGCTATCGGCCGGTCTACCTGGCCATCCTCACGCGCAAGGGCATTCCCGCGCAGTTCCGTGACGAGGCGCTGACGGCCCTGGTCGGACTGGACAAATCCGGCAAGAGCCGCGTGATGCTGGAGGCTCTCTCCAGGGTGCCCGTCGATGACACATTGACGGCCGAGAAGCTGCTCGGGGTCCTGCTGGCTCAGCCCGCCGCTACGCTGCAGAAAGAGCGCGAGACGTTCGTTGGCGCAATCGACGCCGCATCGACGCCGCCGCTGGCGCTTCGCGGCGCCTACGGGGCCCTCATGATCGGCGACGGCAAGCCTGGCGACGCCTGGCAGATGGCGTTGAAGCGCCCGGGACACATCGTCGAACTCCTGGCCGTCGTGCGAAGCCTGCCGCCGGCGGCCGGCGGCACGCCCGACCTGCGCGAACCGCTCTTCACGCAGGTCTCCAGCCTGCTGTCGACGCCGGTGGACGCCGTGACGCGAGCAGCCGCCGTCGACGCGCTCGGGTGGACGAGGCGCGATGCGACAACGTTCGAGATTCTCGCGCGCGAGGTCAAGCCTGACGCCGACGCGGCGACGCGCGCCGCCGCCATCGCGTCGCTCCAGCGCATCCCCGACACCGCGTGGCCCCCGGCCGCCCTCGAGCCTCTGGCCCGCGCGATTGTCGCTGTGCTCTCGGCCACACCAGCCGACGCCCGTACGGAACCCGCGGCGCTCGACGCGATCCAGTTCGGCGAGAAGCTGGCGGCAAAGCTCCCCGACGATCCGAAGCGGGCTGTCCGACGGGACCTCCGGGCGCTCGGCGTGCAGGTCATTCGCATCGAGACGCTGCCCGAGAAGCTCAGCTTCGACCTGAAGTGGTTCGTCGTGGAAGCCGGCAAGGCGGTCCAGATCGTCCTCTTCAACCCCGACGCGATGCCCCACAACCTGATCGTGAGCGCGCCGGGGTCGCTCGAGGCGGTCGGCACCGCGGGCGGCGCCATGCCGATGCCGACCGATCCCGACGTCAAACCGTTCGTTCCTGATCTGCCGGCCGTGCTCTACTCGACCAGGCTCCTCAAGGAAGGCGAGACCGAGCGCCTGGGCTTCACCGCGCCGAAGGAGCCGGGCGAATACATCTACGTCTGCACGTTCCCCGGGCACTGGGTCCGCATGTACGGCGTCATGCTCGTCGTCGAGAAGCTGGACGCCTGGGAAGCCAACCCCACGGTTCCCATCGACCCGATGACCAAGCAGCCCTTCACATCCAAACGGCACTGAGCGGCGTCGCCGTGCAGTGAGGCGCGCGCATCTCCGTCTGCTATCCTGCACTCCATGACGCCGCTCTTCGAAAGCAACGCGAGCTCGCACATGGTGCTGCTCGCGCTCGTATCGACGCTTGTGCTGGCCTCGCTGGCCGCGTTCGCGGCCGGACGGCTGGCCCGCCACGCCCTCCAGAAAGTCCTCGGCGACCACCTGGCGATCTCCAGCCCCCTCGTTCGCGGACCGCTCCGGCTCGTCAGCGTTACGACGTTCGTCTTGTGCACGTCGCTGATGCTCTTCCCGGCGTTCGAGCTGGCCGGCCTGAGGCCGCGTACGGGCGTGCCGCTCAGGACCATTGCCGAGTGGGCCTTCGGACACGGCCTCAAGATTCTGGTGATCGGCATGCTGGCCTACGCGCTGGTGCGGACGATCGCCCTGATGGTGCGGCGCTTCGAGTACGAAACGAGTCGCGGGACGACCGTCGACGCCCTGGAGCGGGGCAAGCGCGCCCGGACGCTGGGGTCGCTCGTCAACAGCGTCGCGACCATCGCCATCGTCGGCGCGGCCGTGCTGATGATCCTCCAGCAGTTCGGCGTGGACATCACGCCCATCCTCACGGGCGCCGGCATCGCCGGGCTCGCCGTCGGCTTCGGCGCCCAGACGCTCGTCCGCGACGTCATCAGCGGGTTCTTCATGATCCTCGAGGATCAGGTGCGCGTCGGGGACTCGGCGGCCATCAACGGCACCGGCGGGCTCGTCGAGGAAATCAACCTGCGAACGATCGTGCTTCGGGACGAGGAGGGAACGGTCCACGTCTTCCCGAACGGCTCGATCACGACGCTCGCCAACAGGAGCAAGGAATTCTCGTTCTACGTCATCACGCTGCCGATTCCGTACCACGAGAACGTCGACCGGGTCGCCGGCATCCTCCGCGATCTGGGTGCCGACCTGCAGAAGGACCCGCGCTACAACGCCTTCATCCTCGAACCGATTGAGATCATGGGCGTCGATGCGTTCACGGACTGGGCCGTCCAGATCAAGCTGCGGATCAAGACTGTTCCGCAGCGTCAGTACGAGGTCGGGCGCGAGCTGCGCAAGCGCATCCGATTGGCGTTCGACCAGCACGGCGTGGCCGTGCCGTTCCCGGAACGTCTGGTTGCGGTACGGGATGGCGCGGTGCGGGAGGGCGCCGAGCCGCGTTAGCACAGGAGCCACAGAGCTCTTTACCGCAGACGCCACGACCGCGCAGAACCAGGTCGTATGGCCCTGCGACTCGCCGTGCTCCGCTGTAGAACGCTCCTGGGCAGGTAAGGGGTGGCCCTAGTACCCGCTGAGTGCAGCACTCGGGGGCTTCTGCCCCCGAGCCTCCTGCACGATCTTGACGCCGGCGCTCGCGCCGACGCGGGACGCGCCGGCGGCGACCATCGCCTTCAGGCCTTCGAGATCGCGCACGCCGCCTGCCGCCTTGACGCCCATCTCGGCTCCGACGACCCGGCGCATCAGCGCGACGTCGGCGACGGTCGCGCCGCCCGGCCCGAATCCCGTCGAGGTCTTCACGAAATCCGCGCCGGCGGCCCTGGTCAGCGTGGACGCGGTGATCTTCTCGTCGTCGGTAAGGAGCGCCGCCTCGATGATCACCTTGCTCGTGACGCCGCACTGCCGGCACGCGTCCACGACGGCCTCGATGTCCCGCTCGACGGTGCGAAGGTCCCCCGATTTGAGCGCGCCGATGTTGATGACCATGTCGATCTCGGACGCGCCGTCGAAGATCGCGCGGCGCGTCTCGAAATTCTTGACCTCGGCGGTCGTCGCGCCCAGGGGGAACCCCACGACCGAACAGACGCCCACCCCGGTGCCGCGCAGCCGGGACGCGGCGAGCGTCACCCACACCGGATTCACGCATACCGTAGCGAACTGGAACTCGGCCGCCTCCCGGCAGAGCTGCTCGATGTCGGCGCGCGTCGCGTCCGCCTTGAGCAGCGTATGGTCGATCATTGCCGACACGTCACCCGGCGCGCCGCCGGCCGCATGCAGGCCCAGCCGCGTCGCACCCGCGTCGAGCACGCCGCGCAGACGCGTCGGGCAGCAGTCGGACCGCACGGCATGGCAGGCGCAGTGCGTCTGGAGGCCGCCCTGCGCCGCCAGCAGTTCCTCGGTGATAATCTCGACGAGACGCTGCAGTTCGTGTGGGTTCACGGGCGCTCTTCCAGCCGGCGGATCTTCAAGAGCCGCCTGATGTAGCGGGTCTCGCGCATCGCGGTTCCCAGCCACAGGTCGACGATCCTGGCGGCCGCCTCGCTGCCGGGCAGAAGCGAGGCGCCGAGCGCGAGCACGTTGGCACCGTTGTGCTCGCGCGAGTACCGCGCCGTCGTCTCGTCGGAGCACATCGCCGCGCGGACGCCCCGGATCTTGTTCGCTGCGATCGCGGAGCCGATGCCGGCGCCGTCGATGACGATCCCGGCGTCCGCTTCCCTCCGCGCGACCGCCAGGCCGACGGTGGCCGCAATGTCGGGATAGTCCACGGGATCCGCGTTGTCGGTGCCGACATCGGTCACCGCCAGTCCACGGCCCCGCAGGTGCTGGACCAGGACCCGCTTGAGCGCCACGCCACTGTGGTCGCTGCCGATGACGACCCTGCGCACATCCGCCACGGGCACGAGGTCCGGCGGCACCTGAGGGTCGCTCGCGCCCGTGGCGACGACCGTCACACATCGTGCCGCGAGTGTGTCCCGAGCAAGCGGCGTGACGACGCCTCCGGGTGCGAGTTCAACGGTCGAACCGACCTCCAGCACGCGCGCGTCGGCCTCGGTGATGATGGCGAACCGCCTCATTCGCCG
>Ga0075327_1000632_pt1 | contig 10092 bp, 9 predicted proteins | sample MayberrySE_Catta_2_FD_120056 | JGI IMG/M metagenome (GOLD analysis project Ga0075327, IMG submission 120056) | Natural and restored wetland microbial communities from the San Francisco Bay, California, USA, that impact long-term carbon... | ecosystem: Environmental > Terrestrial > Soil > Wetlands...
CGCGGCATCGGTCCGGCCTACGAGGACAAGATCGCCCGTCGCGGAATCCGGGTGGGAGACCTCGCAAACCCGGCGGCGCTCGCCGATGCGGTGCAGCACAACGTCGCCGCGCGCAACCGGCTCATCGCCGAATCGACGATGGACTGGAAGCAGGTGCTCGAAGATCTGGGACAGGCGTGGAAGCGGATGGCGCCGTGGGTCACCGACGTGTCGCTGTTCCTGACGCGCGCGCGCGAAGCCGGCCGCGCGATCATGTTCGAGGGCGCGCAAGGCACCCTGCTCGACATCGACCACGGCACCTATCCCTACGTGACCTCCTCGAACGCGACGATCGGCGGCGTGTGCACCGGCCTCGGCGTCGGTCCCCGCGCGATCGACACGGTCCTCGGCGTGGCCAAGGCCTACACGACGCGCGTCGGCGAGGGTCCGCTGCCGACCGAGCTCACCGGCGCCATCGGCGACCGCCTGCGCGAGACCGGCAAGGAGTTCGGCGCCGTGACGGGGCGGCCGCGCCGGTGCGGCTGGTACGACGCCGTGGCGGTGCGCTATGCCGTGCGCGTGAACGGACTGAACGCGCTCGCCCTCACGAAGCTCGACGTGCTCGACGGCCTGCCCGAGCTGCAGGTGTGTACGGCCTACCGGTGCAACGGGACCACGGTGGCCGAAATGCCCGGCGACACCGCGCAGCTCGCGGCGTGCGAGCCGGTGTACGAAACGCTGCCCGGCTGGACCTCCCCGACGCAGGGCCGGCGGAGCTACGACGAGCTCCCGCGCGAGGCGCGCGCATACGTGGCTCGCCTCGAAGCGATCACGGGCGTGCCTGCGGCAATCGTGTCGACGGGATCGGGACGCGAGGAGACGATCCTGCGTGAAGGAGTGCTGAGCCCCGCGCTGGCGATTCGCTAGACGCGTGTGTCGCCGTGACCAAGGAGCCACCTTGGAGACATGGCTGACCCGCATCACGATGAGCACGAAGACCACCAGGATCGCGAAGAAGGTGTTCAGGCCGTGACCGTCGTGAGCTTTGGGATCTTCGTGAATGGCCTCGGTTGAGTGAGACCGCTTCTACAGCTTGTGCCTGGAGCAGTAGTCGTCCATCGCGGCCGGGTCCGCGTCGGCGAACTCGACGCCCGCCCGGTAGCGAGGCGGCTCGGTCGGCCTGGGAAGCTCGAACTTGGCCCAGGCTACCGCGCCGCGGAACCGCATCACGAACTCGTCGGTGGGAACGCTGATTCGCACGCGCTGGTTCGGGCGGAGAATCGTCGCCGAGATCACCTGCGCGCCCATCACCGACAGGTCCACCAGGCTCGCCGGGTTGCCATCGAGCTGGATTTCCACACCCTGCCGGATCCGGAACCGCGCCGCCCGCCGCGTCCCGTGCCAATCGAGCTGCCGCGGCGTGTCGTTGACCATGACCGGCGACTCCGCGTCGTACTCGCGCTCCGCCGGCTCGGCGCCGCCGGCGTACGCCGGCGCCACCACCGCGGGTTCGGCCACCGCCCCGCGTGACACGACCCGCGTGTAGTCCCCGGTGTGCGACATCACCCGGATCTCGGCCTGCGAGACCTGCGGGTCGGTCTTGATCCGGTTGATGAGCGCGGCGCCGCGCGGCGTGGCGGCGAACAACCGCTCGAGGACGATGAGGCGCGGGCGCTGCTCGAGAATCGTCTGGAGCGCCTGGATCGGTTCGGTATCGGCAAACGTGAGAAGCTCCCCCTCGTCGGCCAGACGTTCCGACAGCGCGGGCGTCAGGTTCAGGGCTGCGATAATCACGGCGGACGCGGACATTTGGTCAGTTTACCATGCAGCCGAGACCCGCCCTTTCTATAATGAAGCCGTGCAAGGACGACACACCCCCCGGGCGGTCCTGTTCGATCTGGACGACACGCTGTTCGATCATGCGCAAGCCTCGAGGGCGGCGCTGACGCGCGTGCACGGGTTGCATGAGGCATTCGCGCGGTGGCCGTTCGAGGAATTCGAACGGGCCCACGCGCGGGTGCTCGAGGAGCTCCACGTGCAGGTCCTGTCCGGGGCGCGCACGGTGGACGACGCCCGGGAGGAACGGTTCCGCCGGCTGTTCGCCGAATCGGCGTCACCGGCCACCGCCGATCGGGTGCGGACGACGGCGGTCACGTACCGAGAGGCGTACGTGGCGTCGCGGCGGCCCGTCGAGGGCGCCCTCGCCGTGCTCGCCGCGCTCCGGCCCCGCGTCCGCATCGGCATCGTCTCCAACAACCTCCTCGAAGAGCAGCAGGGGAAGATCCGGTACTGCGGGTTTGAATCGTACCTGGACGCGCTCGTCGTGTCAGAGGCGGTCGGGACCGCCAAGCCCGATCCGGCCATCTTCGCGCACGCGCTCGACGCGCTCGACTGTCGTGCGGACGAGGCGGTGATGATCGGCGACTCGTGGACCGCTGATGTCGAGGGCGCCCAGGCGGCGGGCATTCGTGCGATCTGGTTCAACCGCGCCCGGCGCGCGGCGCCACGGAGTGCGCGCGACGTGATCGAGATTGTCACGCTCGTCCCCGTCGACGGCGTCATGCGTGCCGTTTTCGAGGCCGACTCGCCCTCGGACCTGGGGACCGACCTCAGTTGCGCATCGGCATAGATCTCGGCGGAACCAAAATCGAGGCGATGGCCCTCGATGACGGGGGCCACGAGCGATTTCGTCAACGCCTTCCGACGCCGCGCGGCGACTACGACGCGACCGTCGAGGCTGTGGCGACGCTCGTGGCGCAGGCCGAACGCGTCGTGGGCCGCTCGACGGTCGGCGTAGGCATGCCCGGTGTGGTCTCGCCGGCGACGGGCCTCGTCAAGAACGCCAACTCGACCTGGCTGAACGGCCGCCCGCTCTCGGTGGACCTCGCCGCCAGGCTCGATCGTCCGGTGCGTCTGGCGAACGACGCCAACTGCTTCGCGCTGTCGGAAGCCACCGACGGCGCGGCCGCCGGCCTGCCGGTCGTCTTCGGCGTGATCCTCGGAACGGGCGTCGGCGGCGGGCTCGTCGTCGGCGGCCGTGTGGTGACCGGCGCGAACGCCATCGCCGGCGAGTGGGGACACAATCCGATGCCGTGGCCCGAGGCAGGCGAACGGCCGGGGCCGCTCTGCTACTGCGGCCGCACCGGCTGCGTCGAGACGTTTCTCTCGGGGCCCGGGTTCGCGCGCGACTACGGGGCGCAGGCCGGGCGAGCGCTCGATCCTGCCGCCGTCGTGGCGGCCGCTGCCGCCGGGGACGCCGTCGCGGAGGCCGCTGTCGCGAGATACGAGGCCCGGCTCGCGCGAGGCCTCGCGTCGATCATCAACGTCGTCGACCCCGACGCCATCGTCCTCGGGGGCGGCGTGTCGAACATCGCCCGCCTCTACGAGCGCGTGCCGGGGCTCTGGGCCGAGTACGTGTTCTCCGACGCGGTCGTCACGCGGCTGGTCAAGGCGGTGCACGGAGACTCGAGCGGCGTCCGCGGCGCGGCCTGGCTGTGGGAGTAGTTGCGTCGTGCCGCTCCAAGCTTTTCACCTCATCGAGAAGACCTTGGCAATGCCTTTCGGCTCGGCGCTCTCGGCGTACTCTGCGGTGCGATGCTCTTGAACGGTGATTTGGGGTAATCTGGATTTCGAGATGACGACCGATCACCGTTTGAGCGCCAAGGCCCATGTCGAGTCGCTGATCGCGATGTTGCGCGCGCAGGCCGATCAGGACCGGCTCCAGCCGGTCATCGATGAGTGCGAAGCCCTGTCGCGCGCGATCGTTGCGTTTCACATCGAAGGCATCCGCTTCCGGATGTTCAACGTGGACCGCCTGCTGATGCGCGGCGGTCTGCCCGTGCCGGCAGAGGCGGCGCCCGTGTTCGGCGACGTCCGCCGGGATCTCGAGGCGGCAGGATTCCACACCCGTTCGCACCAGGCACCGTCGCAATCGTGAGCACGACTGGAGAGCCCCGGCGCCACGCCAAGGGCCGCGCACGCCTCGAGCCGCCAGACCTCAGCGAGAGGGGCGGTCTCAGAGACGGCAGGCCACAGCGATCCGACGCGCGGCTGTTCATGCAGCTGCTGGCCTACGGCGGCTGCCGCGACGCCCGGGCTGTCGGCCGGCACCTGTCGGACGCATCGGTGGCCGGCGTCGTGTACGAGGACCTGAACGACCCGCACGGCATCGCCGTGCTGACGCTGGCCGAGGATCCCAACCACTTCGTGGACGTCGTCCGGCCCGCGCTCGCCACCGGACCGGTCGAGGCGCTGGAGCCGAAACCGGGCTACACCATGTTCGGCCGCACCTACGCCATCGGCTACGAGCCGGACCTGCGGGAGACGTTGATCGATCGCCCGCGGCGGACGGTGCTCAACCCCGCGTGGCGCTGGGCGACATGGTATCCGCTCCGGCGAAGCGGCCGCTTCTCGCGGCTGACGCCGGAAAAGCAGCGCACGGTCCTCGCCGAGCACGGCGCTGTCGGCATGACTTACGGAGCGGCCGACCTCGTGCACGATGTTCGGCTGGCCTGCCACGGACTGGACCGCGACGACAACGACTTCGTCATCGGTCTCATCGGCAAGGAGCTCTTCCCGCTGTCGGCGGTCGTCCAGGCCATGCGCAAGACGCAGCAGACATCCCTCTACCTGGATCGGCTCGGGCCGTTTCTGATCGGTCGAGCCGTCTGGCAGTCGGCACCGCCGGTTTGACTGTGCGATACTTTCCGGAGGCATGACGAAAGGCTTTCGAGGCGCGTGGCTGCGCGGTACGAAGGATCCGCTGCGGGCCGCATTGGGCCCGCTCGAGCGGGCCGTCATGGACGCGGTGTGGCGCGGCGGACGACTGTCGGTCCGCGACGTGCAGGCGCAGCTCGGCAGCCCAGCAGCCTATACGACGGTGATGACCACCCTGGATCGGCTCTTCAAGAAGGGGCTGGTCCACCGCGCGCGCGATGGACGGGCATTCCTCTACACAGCCGCCTTCGACCGGCACGAGCTCGAGGCGGCGATGACGGCGGGGCTCGTGAGCGGGATGCTCGCCGGCGGTCCGGGCGCGACGCGTCCGTTCCTGTCGAACCTCGTGGACGCGGTCGGCGACAGCGACAACGCGCTGCTCGACGAGCTCGAGCGCCTCGTTCGCGAGAAGCGCGAGCGTATCAACGATCAACGTGGCGATCACCGGAGCGATCAGTCCCGGGATCACCGCGCGGACCACGAGGTTGCTCCCGCGAAGCCCCGCCTGCCAGGCAGCGAGGACCTGCCATGAGGCTGCTGCTGTCGAGCGCGCTCCTCGGCCTCGCGTGGTTCGCGGCGATTAACGCCGTCGCCTCGCTCGCAGCCTGGGTGATCGGTCGAGGCCTGGTGCGCCGCCCTGATGCTCTCGGCGCCGGAACCGTGCTGGCCGTGCGGCTGCTGCCGGCCGCGGCGTCGTCGCTGTTCGTCCTCGCGGTGTTCCTCCCGGCGCACTGGCGGCTCGAGCCGGCCGACTCCGACGAGTCGTTCGGCTTCCTCCTCGGTGCCATTGCCCTCGCGGGACTCGGTCTCGCGATCCGGGGGCTGTGGCGTGCCGCGCGGTCGGGCCTCGCCGGGCATCGCTTCGCCGTGCTGCTGCGTCGTGCGGGCCGTCCCGCGGCTGGCGAGGTGCTCGAGCTCGACGGACTGCCCGGCGTCTCGCTCGCCGGCATCTGGCGCCCGAGGATTGTCGTCGGCCCGGACGCTCGCGCGGTCCTGACGCCGGGTGAGCTCGACCTCGCGATCTCCCACGAGGAGGCGCACCGGCGTTCGCGAGACAATCTGAAGCGTTTCCTGATGTACGCCTCGCCGGACATGTTCGGCTGGACCGCCGTGGCGCACGAGCTCGAGGACCGGTGGCAGGCCGAGGCTGAATGCGAGGCCGACGCCGACGCCGTCGGCGACGACGCACGGCGGGCGGTCCTGCTCGCGTCCGCACTCGTGAAGGTGGCTCGCCTGGCGCGCGGTGCCGCGGTACACCCCGTCTCGCCCGCGTGGGCATCGAGCGCGTTTCACGTGCCGACGCTTCTCGAGTTGCGGGTGCGGCGCCTGCTGGCCGGCTCACGCGCTCCGGCTGTCGCGCGGAGGCTCGGGTGGTCGAGCGTGACGTTGGGCCTGGCCGTCGCCGCAGGGGTGTGGCTGGCCGGGGTCCCCGACACGCTGCATGCGGTCACGGAAGCTCTGGTGATGCGTCTGCCATGACCAGGACCTGAGCGGAGCGCTGACACCCCCAGTCATGCCGGATCGAATCGGGCACTATCGCATCGTCCGCCAGATCGGGCGAGGCGGCATGGGCATCGTGTACGAAGCGATCGACGAGCGCCTGCAGCGGCCCGTCGCCATCAAGGCCATCCTCCCCGCCTCGGACCCTCAGATGCGCGATCGGGTGCTGCGCGAGGCGCGGTCCGCGGCCGCGGTCAGCCACCCGCACATCTGTCAGCTCTTCGAAATCGGAGAGCACGACGGCGAGCCATTTCTCGCGATGGAGCTGCTCGACGGTCAGTCGCTGGCCGATCGCCTGGACGCAGGTGCGCTTGCGCCCGCAGACGCGCTCGCGACGGCCGTGGCCGTGGTGTCGGCCCTCGAGGCGCTCCATCGGCGGGGAATCGTGCATCGTGACCTCAAGCCGTCGAACGTGTTCCTCTCGGCGCACGGGGTCAAGCTGCTCGACTTCGGCCTGGCCCGTCCGGTCGACACCGATGTCCTCGACACGACCGTGCTGACGCTGCCGGGTGTTCTGCTCGGCACTCCGCGATACATGTCGCCCGAGCAGGCCCGGGGCCTCGACGTGGACGCGCGCACCGATCTCTTTGCCGTGGGCGCCCTGCTGTTCGAGATGCTGAGCGGCCGGCCGGCGTTCGACGGACCGTCGGCCATCGAGACGCTGCACGCCGTGCTGCACGATCAGCCGCCGGCGCTCGTCGGATCGCTGGGCATCGTCGAGGCGGACCGGATCATCCAGCGCGCGCTGATGAAGGATCCCGCCGAGCGGTTTCAGTCCGCCGATGAGATGGCGCACGCGCTCCGCGCGTGCGTCGCGCGCACCGATCTGCAGGGCAGCGTGACGGCCCGGGCGGCGACGCGGCTGATGGTGCTGCCCTTCCGGCTGGCACGGCCGGACCCGGCGATCGAGTTCCTCGCCTTCAGCCTGCCTGACGCCATCACGGTCTCGCTCTCCGGCCTGGACTCGCTCATCGTCCGATCGACTCTCGCCACGGCGCGGTACGCCGCGGACCCGCCGGACCTTCGCTCGCTCGCGAGCGACGCGGGCGTGGACGCCGTCGTGACCGGCACGCTGCTCCAGGCTGGCGGACTTGTTCGCGTCAGCGTCCAGCTCATCGAGGTGCCGTCGGGCACGGTGCTCTGGTCGCACGCCGCACAGGTGCCGCTCGACGACATGTTCGCGATCCAGGACACGGTGTGCTCGGCGGTCGTGGAGGCGCTGGCGCTGCCGCTCTCGAGCCGCGAGCAGCGCCTGCTCCGGCGGGACGTGCCGGCGAACGCGGAGGCGTATGCCCACTATCTGCGCGCAAACCGGCTGAGTACGACCTCGTCGCAGTGGCGGGCAGCCGCCGAGTCGTATCAGCGCGCGGTCGAGGCCGACCCGTCGTACGCCCCGGCGTGGGCCCGATACGGCCGATGCCTGCGCATCATGGGCAAGTACGGTTCCGCACCGGAGGCCGAAGAGTGGCGCGAGCAGGCCGAAGCGGCGCTGCAACGGTCGTTCCGAATCAACCCCGACCTGTCGCTGGCGCACCATTTCTACACCCATTTCGAAGTCGACGCCGGGCGGTCGGTCGACGCGATGACCCGGCTGCTCGGCCGAGTGCGGCAGTGCAGCAGCGACCCCGAGTTGTACGCGGGCCTCGTGCATGCGTGCCGGTATGTGGGGCTCCTCGATGCGTCCATCGCCGCCTACCGTCGGGCGACCCGACTCGATCCGGCCATACGCACGAGCATCGCGCATTCCTTTTTCATGCGCGGCGAGTTCGAGCGGGCCATCGAGGTCGACGTCGATAGTCCGCCCTACCTCACGGTGCTGTCGCTGCAGGCGCTCGGACGTGTGGAGGAAGCGCACGCCCTGTGCCGGGTCGCACGCGACAGGAATCCAGCCAACGAGCACCTCCTGCAACTGATGGATGTGCTCCTGTTTCTCTTCGAAGGCAGGCACGAACAGGGAAGGGCCGCTCTCGCGCAGATCCATCTTTTCTCGGCCTTCTCCGACCCTGAGGGGTTCTATTACTGGGCCCTGACCTCGGTCGGCCTCGGCGACCGCGAGACCGCAATGGAGCTGCTGACGCGCGCCGTCGACACCGGTCTCCATTGCGTCCAGGGCTTTGAAACCAGTCCGCTCTCAGCCTTGCGTCCACTGCCGGCGTTTGCCGACCTCGTCGATCGGGCCCGTGCCGGGCAGGCCGCCGCCGAGGCGGCGTTCAGCGAGGCCGACGGCCCGCGACTGCTGGGACTCCCGGACCCCCGTCGCTGATCCTCACGCGATAGCTCGGCAGTACCCGGCGCGAGACGAAACTGCGCGCGGCCACACAAACCTGCTGTGCGGCCGTGCGCGCCTCGAGCGCATGGATCCGCTGTAGCGTCTGCCGAATCAATCGTTTGCGGTCGTTCGGCGTCGCGGCCTGGATCCTGCACTCGGGCCCGGCGGCTCCCACCATGACGCCTCCCCGCCACATCTGCCGACCGAGGATTGTTCATGATCGGAGACCGCTTGCTCCGCGTGGCGCACCACGCGTTTGTCGTCCTGGTGGTGGTGGCGTCGACGGTCGCGCTCTCGGCTCAGACAGTCGTGGACCCGCGATACGTGGAGTTCGCGCCGTCAGCGGATCACAACACGCTTGCCAGTGACGGCACGCCGCTCGTGCAGCGGTACTCGCTCACGGTGTTCCCAGCGGGTTCCTCGGTGGCGTTCGACACGATGGATCTCGGCAAGCCGGCGCCGAGCGGGGGCATCATCCGCGTCGACTTCCTGCCGCTGCTGCACAGCACGCCGACGCCGGGGGTCGTGTACGAGGCGCGCGTGACGGCCGTTGGCCCAGGGGGATCGACCGCCAGCACCGCCTCGAACAATTTTTCGTTCCAGGGGGCGTGTGCGCCGACCCTCAATGCGTCGGGGCAGTCGGTGGGGGCCGGCGGCGGCACGGGCAGCGTCGGCGTGACGGCAGGTACCGGGTGCACCTGGTCCGCGGTGTCGAATGCCGCGTGGTTGACGCTGACAGGGGCGACGAGCGGCACCGGCAACGGGAGCGTGCCCTACAGCGTCGCGGCCAACCCGTCTACGTCCGCGCGGACCGGCACGCTGACCGTCGCGGGGCAGACCTACACGGTGAGCCAGGCGGCGCTCGCGTGCAGCTACTCGGTCTCGCCGACGAGCCGGTCGGTCGCGGCGGGGGGCGGCACGGGGTCGACGAGCGTCACGGCACCGAGCGGCTGTGCCTGGACGGGGGTGAGCAACAACACGTCGTGGCTGACGGTAACGAGCGGGGCGAGCGGGAGCGGCAACGGCACGGTGGCGTTCAGCGCGTCGGCGAATCCGAATACGACCGCGCGCAGCGGGACGATCACGATCGGCGGGCGGACGTTCACCGTCAACCAGGCGGCGACCGCCTGCACCTACGCGCTCGTGCCCGTGAGTCAGTCGTTTACCGCCGCGGGCGGCACGGGGTCCACCACAGTGACGGCATTGGCGGGCTGCGCGTGGACGGGGGTGAGCAACAACACGGGCTGGTTGACGGTGACGAGCGGGGCGAGCGGGAGCGGCGGCGGGACGGTCGCGTTCAGCGTGGCGGCGAACCCGAACGGGACCTCGCGCAACGGCACGCTGACGATTGCGGGCCAGACGTTCTCGGTGACGCAGGCGGCGGCGCCGTGCACGTTCGCGATTGCGCCGACGAGCCAGTCGGTGACGGCGGCGGGCGGCACGGGGTCGACGAGCGTGACGGCACCGAGTGGCTGTGCGTGGACGGGGGTCAGCAACAACACGTCGTGGCTGACGGTGACGAGCGGGGCGAGCGGGAGCGGCACTGGCACGGTGGCGTTCAGCGCGTCGGCGAATCCGAATACGACCGCGCGCAGCGGGACGATCACGATCGGCGGGCGGACGTTCAC
>Ga0075327_1000633_pt1 | contig 10087 bp, 9 predicted proteins | sample MayberrySE_Catta_2_FD_120056 | JGI IMG/M metagenome (GOLD analysis project Ga0075327, IMG submission 120056) | Natural and restored wetland microbial communities from the San Francisco Bay, California, USA, that impact long-term carbon... | ecosystem: Environmental > Terrestrial > Soil > Wetlands...
ACGCACGAAACGCCATGGAACGTAGGATAGACCATCTCGTGACCGAAGGCTTGGCGCGACGCCAAGGGCAGCAAGCCATCTTCGCGCGCGATTTGCTCGACACGCTGCGACGTCGAGAGATCAACGAGATGGCCTCCAAGCTCGCGGCCGAGACGGGACTGGGCTACCAGCCTGTAGGTGAAGGCGAGCACGTCGCTGGCGGTCTTCGCGGCCAATGTCCTGAGCTCGCGCTCGATGGCCGCGATCATGCCGCGACGGTATCGTGGGTCGGTCGCGCCGAGCTCCAGCTTGTAGGTCGCGACCGCGGTCTTGAGCGTGGGACTTTCCGCAAGCGTGGCAGCCTGGATGCTGAGCTCGCGCGCGCGCCGCTGCTCGAGCGCCGAGAGCATGCGCTGGCCGGCTTCGAGCTTGTCCGTCACCGCTCCGCGCACGCGCTCGCGCACGTTCAGCGCGACGCCCACGAAGACCGCCGTCAGAACGGCGGCCTCCATGATGAGCGTCGCGACCGTGGCGCGGACGACGAATCGAGGCGGCCTCGACCGCGCCATCACTCCGGCCCCACCGGCGGCGCGAGCTTCGCCCGCGCGGCGGGCGATTGCGCGTCAGGACACAGGGACGCCACTCCGGTCCACGGTTCTGTAATGCCCGCCCGTGCCGTCAGTGTTCCCTCGCCTCGAAGGGCTGGGCCGGAAGCCGACGTGTTTCGAGTCATTTAGCGCCGTCTGGTCGCGGCGTCGCGGGGGTCGCAGGCTGCCCGGGACGGACCTCACTGTGGCAGAAATGGTGCCAGCCTGCACCGCGCGCACAGCCCGCGTCGGAAGGGGGTCGTCGGCGGGGGTCAGGCCGTGAATCGTGAACGACGGGTGTCAGGCAGTGAATCGTGAACGGACGCGGGTCTTCAGAAGAACCGCTTGGCGACGACCAGCGACACCGCCGCCGCGTGGTCCCAGTCCGTCCGGGTGTACGCACGGGACCCCTGGTAGCCGGCCTTGATGATGATCTCGGGCAGCAGCCGGTAGCCGACCGTGACGTCGGCCGTGCCGTTGGACCTCCGCACGCGCACGCCGGCGGTGAAGACGGGGGTGGACGCGCGCGTCGTGCGGCCGGCGATGTACCAGCGCGGCGTGAGCGTCCGGACGGCCTCGAGGAGGTAGCCGCGCGCGACAGCCGGCGTCGTGGCCGTTTCGAAGCGGTCCCTGATCCACTCGCCGGCGATCCGGGTGTAGCCGACGGCGTACTCGCCCTCGAGGTTGAAGATGGTCGCGCTCGCCGCCTCGAGCGGCTGGGCCGCCGGTGACGAGGCAGCCGTCGACTCCGATCGGTAGAGGCCGTGCGCGAAGCCGGCTCCGAGGCGGAGGCCGGGAATCGGCGTGACGCCGCCGCCGGCCACGAGTTGCGGTTCGGCGGGCGGGCGGTTCGACGACATCATCTTGCGATTGCGGGCCGGTGTGCCGTCCGTGACGCCCGCTCGCGCGTCCCATTTCTGTCCCGACAGGCTCGCCATGGCGCCGAGCGGATACCCGCCCGACAGCAGCAGCACGCGATCGAACCTCCCGTCGAACGACGGCAGCGGCTGGAAGTAGTACGACGGCGACCCGATGAGCGGGTTGCGGTCGGGCCGCATCTCGAGCGCGATGATCCCGAGCGGCGACGAGATGATGCCCGCATCGATCCGCACCGGCACGCGCGTCGACGGCTGATACCGGATCTGCAGCTGGTACATCTCCTTCGACCAGTCGCCGCCGGGGAGGCGCCGGAACCACGGCCGGGCGATCACGTCGAGCGTGCCGGTCACGCGGACCGTGGCCGTGGCGTCGAAGACGACAAACGGATCATCGGGCGTCGGAGAGGAGCTGGTGATGGCGCTTGCGAACTCGACCGCGACGTGGCGGGAGAGGAGCGATTGGGCGGATGCGGGGGCTGCCGACAACAGAGTGCACGAGATCAGGACGCACTCACGAAGAACACGATGACACGATGACCACGATGGACCATGCCTGTTGGGCTTCATCGTGCGCATCGTGTCATCGCGCCCATCGTGCGGATGCCGTCGGCCGTAACCGCGAAGGATGCCACGCATCCCCTACCCCCGGGCCCCGCCCGCCACCACCGCCAGCCGGGGCGGCGTGATGGCCGCGACGCTCCGCATGTCCTCGAGCGGCGCGATCTCGATCGCCGGCATGGCGGCCGCGAGCGCCTGCACGACTTCGGCGTCGAACTGCGACCCCGCGCAGCGCCAGAGCTCGCGCAGCGCCTCGGCTCCGCTCCGCGCCGGCCGATAGGCGCGCGCGCTCGTCATCGCGTCGAAGGCGTCCGCCACATGGACGATGCGCGCGAGCAGCGGGATCTCGTCGCCGCGCAGGCGGTGCGGATATCCGTTGCCGTCGGGCCGCTCGTGGTGCAGCTCGACGATCGGCAGGTGCGGCGCGAGGAAATGGACGCTGCGCAGGATGCGCGCGCCGACGCCGGGGTGTTGCTCGATGAGGGCGAACTCTTCGGGCGTGAGCGGGCCGGGCTTGCGGAGCACGGCGTCGCTGATGCCGATCTTGCCGATGTCGTGGAGGAGCGCGCCGAGGCGCAGGGTCTCGAGCTCCGTGGCGTCGAGCCGCATCTGCCGGCCCACCGCCACCGACAGCGCGCTCACGCGCTCGGAATGGCCGGCCGTATACGGGTCCCGCGCGTCGAGCGCGAGGGCGAGCGCACGGATGGCGCCGACGTAGGCGTGCTGCGTCTCGGCCTCCGCCGCGGCAACCGAGCGCATCATGGTGTTGAACGCGTCGGTGAGCGTGTCCACTTCGAGCGAGAAGCCCGTCGGCTTGACGGGATTGTCGAAGTCGCGCGACGCGGTCATCTCGGAGAGCGACGTCGACAGCGTGTCGATCGGGCGGGCGATCGTCCGCGCCAGCCAGACGCTCGCAAACGCCGCGAGCGCGAACGACCCGGCGGCGATGAGGAACACGGCGCCGAGCGCCTTCTGCATCGGCGCGCGCGTCGAGGCGTCGATCGAGTCGAGGGCGTAGACGGCGGTCTCGCCGTCCTGGAAGAGCGGCTTGACGGCGTAATCGGAGTCGCCGAGCGTGACGTCCGCCCCGGCCCGCAGCGACTGCAGCACGCCTGGCGTCAGATCCTTCGTCAGATCGCCGGCGAGCGTGCTCGCCACGACCGTCTGGTCCGATACGATGAGCGTGGCCGCGCCCGACAGCGTGGCCAGTTCCTGCGCGTAGCGGCCGTCGAGGGCTCGTGCGAGCTGCAGCGATCCGATCTCGGTCTCCTGCAGCGCGAGCGGAGACGAGGAGAGTCGGTAGACGCCCGACCGCGTCGTCACGTAGTTGGTGCCCCGGCCGTCGCGATCGGGGCGGACCGTCGTCTGCACGGGCCAGTCGGCTGCGCGCCGTCCCGCTACCGCCAGGACCACGCCGGAGGTGTCGGTCACGGCGAGGATGTCGGGGCCGATGCGTTCCGCCAGCTTGGTGAGCTCGCGCTCGATCGTCGCCAGCATCTCGCGCCGGAAGGCCGCGTTGGCCGTGCCGATCTCGGCCTGATAGGTGTCCAGCGCGGCCTTGAGGGTCGAGTTCTCGGCGAGCGTCGCGACCTGCGCGCTCAGCTCCCGCGCGCGCCGCTCTTCGAGCGCCGACAGCATGCGCTGGCCGGCTTCCAGCTTCTCGCTGACCGCGCCGCGCACACGATCGCGCACGTTGATCGTCACCCCCACGAAGACCGCCGTCAGCACGCCTGCCACCATCACGAGCGTTGCCACCGTCGTCCGGACCACGAACCGCGGAGGAGCCGATCGCGCCATCACCGCGTCTCCACCGGCAGGGCGAACTCGATCGTGGCCGTCCGTCCCGCTTCGACGGCGATGGTCTTGGAGCTCTCGCCGATCCGTTCGTGCCAGGCGCTGAGGCGGTACTCGCCCGCAGGCACGTCGGCGAGTACGAAACGCCCGTCGGCGTGCGGGATGGTGAAGTGCGGGTGGTCGAACACCATGATGCTCCCGCTCATCTGCGAGTGCAGGTGGCAGTAGACCTTGACGAGTCCGGCGCGCGTGAACGTGCGCGAGCGGCTCTCGCCGCGGGGGAACCGTCCGAGGTCGAACGTCGCGCCGCGCGAGAGCGAGAAGACGTTGTGGAAGAACGGATCCGCGTTCGGGAACTCGACCGTCGATCCGCGCGTGACCGCAACGAGCCGGGGCACGAAGCTTTCGTCCTCCTGGCGCATCTGCGCGCGCCCGGCCGGCAGCGCCGCGACACGCGGTGCATCCTTCACGAAGACGACGACGTTCGCGATCTCGGAAGGGCTGGGGGTGAGGCGGCTGACGCGCCGGGAAGGGTAGGCGCCCGATTGTATGGGGGCCCCTGGAGGCGCGACGAGGCGCACCGTCCCCTCGATCCTCCCCACGGCCGGCGCCGCGAGCCGGACCGTCGAGGACGTCTCGGCAGACGTGGTCGCGACTGTGATCGCGACGACAGCGGCCGGACAGGCCACCCATGTCCGGACCGGGCCCCGGGACAACACACGGGCCAACGATTCTGTAATGCTCGCCGGAGCCATCGTGATTCCCTCGTGCCTCGGAGTTCGCGCTCGAAACCGGCCGTCTTTTCAGCCGTTTAGCGACATTCGACGCGAGGGCGGCCCGCCGGTGCCCGTCTGGCGCCGGAGCGGCTGGGGCAGGAAGAGTGCCAGTCAAGAGCGGTTCAAGGTTCAAGGTTCAAGGTTCAAGGTTCAGGGTTCAGGTTCAGGGTTCAGGCGAAGTCGTCGAGATGGGGCTCCAAGGTTTTGCCTGAGACCTGCGCCCTGCGCCCTGAGCCATAATCTTCTGATGTTCACGTCGTCCTATTCCGTCGTCCTCGTCGTGCTTGCGGCTGCGGCCGCGTCGGCCGCCTGGGTCCCTCGCGCGCAGGCCCCCGCCAGCCCTGCGGCGGCGGGCATCGAGAAGCGTCTGACCAACATCAAGCAGCTCACTTTCGGCGGGGAGAACGCCGAGGCGTATTTCTCGGCCGATGGCACGCGGCTGATCTTCCAGTCCACTCGCGGCGCCAATTCCTGCGACCAGATCTACACGATCAAAGTCGATGGCAGCGACGAGCGGCGCGTCAGCAATGGCACGGGCCGGACGACGTGCGCGTACTTCTATCCGGGCGGGAAGGAGATCCTGTTCGCGTCGACGCACGGCGCGTCGCCCGAATGTCCTCCCAGGCCGAGCTACGCGCGCGGCTACGTGTGGCCGATCTACGACGGCTACGACATCTACCGCGCGAACGCGGACGGCTCGGGGGCGAGGCCGCTGACGAAGACGCCCGGCTACGACGCCGAGGCCACGATCGCGCCCGACGGCCTGATCGTGTTCACGAGCGTGCGCGACGGCGACATGGAGATCTACTCGATGAACGGGGACGGGTCCGGCGTGAAGCGGCTGACGAATCGTCCCGGGCCCGACGGCGGGCCGTTCTTTTCGTGGGACGGCAGGCAGGTGGCGTTCCGGGGACGGATGCTCGGGGCCGGACAGGAGCTCGACGAGTATCGCAGCCTGCTCGAGGAGGGGCTCTGGCGCCCGACGTCGCTCGAGCTGTTCGTGATGAACCGCGACGGCTCGAACCTGCGCCAGGTGACCAAGCTCGGCGGCGCCAACTTCGCGCCGTCGTGGCATCCCGACGGCAAGCGCCTCATTTTCGCGACCAACATCGACGACCCGAAGGGCCGGAACTTCGATCTGTACCTGGTCAACCTCGACGGGACCGGTCTCGAGCGGATCACGTTCAATGAGACGTTCGACGGCTTCCCGATGTTCTCGCCCGACGGCAGGCGGCTCGTGTTCGCGTCGAACCGCAACGCGAAGTCGGAAGGGGAGACCAACGTGTTCATTGCGGATTGGGTGAACTGAACCCTGGCTTGACGATTTCCTCCCCCTTCGACCACCGGCTGACAGCTCTCACCGGCAGATCTTCTCCGTCGCCGTCGACTGGGTCGTCGAGCTGGTCATCCCGCCTGGGCCCTTGCAGGAGGTGGCGGTGGGACTGCCGTTGGCGTCGAACGTCAGCACGCACGCCAGGCGCTGCCCGCCGGTGTCCGTCGTCGTCGTCAGGGTGCGGGCCTTGTCGTCGTAGGCGAGGGTCAGAGAGTTGATGTTGGCCCGCATGACCGTCTTGCCGGCCGTCGGCCGTCCCGCTTCGTCCCAGGCCGTGTAGGTCGTGGTGAACGTCCCGCCGGGCGACTCGCCGACTTCCTGGATCAGCCGGTTTTGCTCGTCGTAGGTGTTGGCCAGGCTGGAGGCCGCCGACCCGCGCGCGCCCGTGGCCGTCGTGTCCGTGCGCAGCGACCGCCGGCGGGGCGGGATGACTCCGATCTCGTCAATCGCGTCGTCCAGGGAGGCGAAGGTCGTCACCGACACTGTCGTGGTCGAAGTGCCGAGGCTGTCGGAGTATTTGTTAGTGCAGGTGGACTGGTTCGTGGCTCTGTTGTAGCTGCAGGTCGTCGTCGTGTCGGCGGAGAACCCGGGGCCTTTGCTTTTGGTGGTGGCCGCCGTCGCCATGACCCGGCAGTCCTGGGCTGAGGCAAATGGTCCGATCTCGGGGCGCCCGGCGCCGGCCGCCACGCGCGGGAGCGCCCCAAGCGAGGCGACCTGGGCCCCGAGCGCGGCCAGGATGAGGAGATTACCTGGTGTGGCGGGCCGCAACATGGGAGGAGGATAGCGTACGTTGCCAGGGCGGGAGTGGCGCGGGATCGTCGCCACCGCCCCTGATGAGCCCTCCGATGGCCGCCTGATCGTCGCGTCTCACTTCGCCGGGTAGATGCGATCTGCGACCGTGTCGCGATGGAACGCGGAATGCTGCCGGATGTCCGCCCAACCGCCGGCCGCATCTCCCGCCGACGCGGCAGCCGCGCGTTCGGTGGCGAAATCCTGCCACGAGTTGTAGCGAGTGATCGTCGCGAAGGTCCACTCGCCGCCTTCGAGGTGCTGCAGAATGACGCTGCCGGTTGGGATCTTGCTCGACGGACCCGGCGCGCCCAGCGATTTGAGAAGCTGCTCCCGATGGCCGGGGACGGGACGATGCAGGCCCACGACATACACAAGGCCCGGGGCGTTTGCAGATCCTCCGATGCCCATCGCCAGTGTGAACTCCGGCCACGAGGGACCGCTCACGAACGTGTCGCTGTGCCATGCGGAGAGCGCCCGCTGCGCGTCGGTTGGCGGCGGCGCCGTCGCCGTGACCTCGGCCTTCGGGCCGTAGTGCTGAATCACGACATAGTCCCAATCGTCCCCTTCCTGGTGCCGAAGTACGACAAAGTGGTCGGGCATGGGCGAGGTCTTGTCAGGGATCATGAGGGACTTCCCATGCGCAGCGGCCTGGCCCGGCGCCGACTTGGTGAAATGGACGTGATAGACGTCCGTCCCCGGCTTGGTCTGTGCCGAGGCTGACGACGCGGCGGCGATCCCGCCGAGTACGAGGACACTGGCAACGATGGATCTCATTGAACCTCCTGTGCTCGAGCGCGCCGAACATCAAGCCGAAGGTCGGAGACGTGGGTTGGCCTGTGTGGCACGCTGGAGCCGACGCGACCTTATCACGGATGAGGTATGTTCTCAGATGGTGCACGTGCATCGGGCTCGTGGCCAACGCACATGTTGTCCTTCAGCGCTACGGGGATGCCAGCGAGGGGCCGCGGGGACTCGCGCTCATTTGCCGTCTCGCTTGCCGGCGGCGTTCTTGAGAGTCGAGATCGAGACTCCGCCGGTCATGGACTGTCCGTCGGTGAACTGCTCTCGTTTGCGCGCGGCGTTCCGGAGAGTCGCGATTGAGAACCCGCCGGTCATGGACTGTCCGTCGGTGAACAGCCAGTCCTTGACATCGCCCGTCTGGATCGTCACGGCATCGCCGAGCTTCAGCCCGATGTCCTCGACGGGAGCGTTCCCGAGTGTGCCGGAAATCGTGCCGCTGCCCAAGGCGGTGACCATGATCCAGATTTGCTCGTCGCCCCCGCCTTTGATGGGCGCAGCGTATTTCACAGCGCACTGTCGCCCTGGCCGGTGCTCGTTGAACGCCGCAACGAACTCGGGCCAGCGGCGCTTGGCTTCAGCGGCCGCGGCCACAAGGCCCGGGTCGTCCGCGCCGAGTTGCACGACGTTGCCCTCTTCGGTCTTCTTCTTGCAGGCCGGGACCAGCAACGTTGCCGCCACGAGGAAGCCGATCAAGATTCGACTCATACCCCCTCGCCTTCTCCAGGCACTTTCGGGACTTTGATGAACGGTTCCGGCACTGACCGCATCAGATCGCTATTGGCAGCGTCGGTCCTGGCGCGTCATCGTCAAGCCTGTTCGCCCCCTCGCCGACGCGCGTCATCGGCTCAACACTCCTGAGATCCAGACGCCGGAGCCGGCGCTGTAGGTTAGCACGGCCGCGAGTTGGTCGCGGAGGGGTGGATGCGGTTCTCGGGAATAGGCCGGATCAACGACCATCGACGAGCGGCAGATGACGCAGGGACGATTCTGGGTGGGGAACGGCGAGGCTATGCGAGACTTCTTCATGGCTGCTCCTTGTTGTGAGGCCGTGTGGCCTCGGGCTTGGTCACCACTCGTTTTACACGAGCAGTGAGGAGCCGTCGATCTCAATTCTCAACGGCTACCGGGACACTCCCATTGGTCGGGTGGGGTGAGGTATGGCCAGTCGATTGGAAAGAGCGAAGAAGGCCGCACCGAAATCGACCGCAACGGAGGCACCCACAGCGGCCGGGGTACGGGCAATCATTTCGCCTACGCTCGATTTCTTATGCGTAGGCGGCATCGGCATCTGCGCCCTGGCGGCGATCGCTCTGAGTCCCACGGACTTTACGTCCTACGCCTACTGGCCCACGACGATCCTGGGTCTGCAGATCCTGTTCAACTTCCCGCACTTCATCGCCTCCTATCGCCTGCTCTACCAATCCAAAGAGATTGTCTATCGCTACAAGTGGGCGTCGATCTACCTACCGATCGTGCTCGGTTCATATTTGGTGTTTTCATTGGTTCATCCGGTTGTGTTCCGCGAGCCGGTCAACGACAAGTACTCCCACCTGGCTGACTTGATCTCCGGTATGTATCTGGCCGCCCACTACGCTGGACAAACCTGGGGAATGGTCGCCTCCTTCACGTATCTCGGCGGCGTACAGGTTCAGAAGATCGAACGGCAGGTGCTACGCACTGTTCTTCTCGTGTTCGTGGCCTGGCACGTCGCGATCGCCAACCACCTGGTGCCGAAATACACACTGTTCGTACCCGAGCTGAAGCCGTTTTTGGATACGCTTTTCGAGGTCATCACGCCCGTCGCCCACGTCGCGATGGTGGTCGCGCTTGCGGTCTTCGTTCGCATGGGTCACCGAACCAAACGAGTGCCACCGCTCTCGGCGTTGGTGCCGATCCCACTTCTCTACTTTGGGTATCTGGTCTTTACCCGCGGCTATGCGGGTTTGTTGCTCCTGCAGGTCTGCCATGCGCTGCAATATTTGATTTTCCCGTTGCGGGTGGAAATCAATCGCCGCAACGTTGAAGACAGCCAAGCTGAGCGAAACCACATCGTCCTGTACGTGCTCGCCCTCATCGCTGTCGGTGCGTTTGTGTTCCTTGGTCCCGACGCTCTTCCAGGCGAGACCTTACCGTTTGGTGCCGTGATTCTGGTGGCCCTCATCAATATTCATCACTTCTTCATCGATGGTTGTGTTTGGAAAATCAGCACGCCAGAGGTCAGGAAGGATCTGTTCCGCCACCTTGTCAAGTAGAGAGCGCATGAGGAGACTGACCGCCGACCGATCCCGCACCCTTGACAGTCGTGAAACGGCGTCACTATAGTGTGCGTTGCCATGGTGTGCAAAGCTGTTTTCGCCATACGCAAGCCAGTGGCGAACCGAGTCCCTCCACTGATCTGAGAGAAGGGAAACGACGATGGGTATTGGCCTGAAGAATGGAATCGACCGCCGGACGCTGCTGAAACAGGGAGCTGGACTGCTCGTCGCGCCGTGGGTATTACCGAGAATCGGTCTGAAGGCCGCCAGCGAGCGGATCACTGTCGCTTCCATCGGCGTCGGCATCATGGGTAACGGGAACCTTCGACGGATG
>Ga0075327_1000634_pt1 | contig 10078 bp, 11 predicted proteins | sample MayberrySE_Catta_2_FD_120056 | JGI IMG/M metagenome (GOLD analysis project Ga0075327, IMG submission 120056) | Natural and restored wetland microbial communities from the San Francisco Bay, California, USA, that impact long-term carbon... | ecosystem: Environmental > Terrestrial > Soil >...
CCGAACATCGCGCCGAACAGGCCGGTCTGGTTGCTGAAGTGCGAGAGCGCCACGACGAACGCCGCGAGAGCGCGCAGCCCGTCGAGGGCGGGAATTCGCATCCGATCAGAGCGCCCGCATGCCGGTGATGTGCTCGCCCAGGATCAGCATGTGGACGTCGTGCGTGCCCTCGTAGGTGCGGACGGTCTCGAGGTTCACCATGTGCCGCATCGCGCAGTAGTCGTCGACGATGCCGTTCGCGCCGAGGAGGTCGCGGGCGAGGCGCGCGATCTGGAGGGCGACGTCGACGTTGTTGCGCTTGGCGAGCGAGACCATGGGGTGGGTGACGCGGCCGGCGTCCTTCAGCTGGCCGACGCGCAGGGCGAGGAGCTGCGCCTTCGTGATCTCGCTCAGCATGAAGACGAGCTTCTCCTGCGTGAGCTGCTTCGAGGCGAGCGGGCCGCCGTCCACGATGCGCTCCTGCGTGTAGCGGAGCGCCTCCTCGTAGCACGCCATGGCGGCGCCGATCGCGCCCCACGCGATGCCGTAGCGCGCCTGCGTCAGGCAGGAGAGCGGGCCGCGCAGGCCCGCGACGCCGGGCAGGACGCTCTCTTCCGGCACGAGGACGTCGTGCAGGAACAGCTCCGAGGTGACGGAGGCGCGCAGCGACATCTTGCCCTTGATGTCGCGCGCCTCGAAGCCGGGGCGGTCGGTCTCGACGAGGAAGCCGCGCACGCCGTCCTCGGTCTGCGCCCAGATCACGGCGACGTGCGCGAGCGTGCCGTTCGTGATCCAGCGCTTGGTGCCGTTCAGCACCCAGCCCTCCGGCTTCCGCACGGCGCGCGTCCGCATGCCGGAGACGTGGCTGCCGAAGTCCGGCTCGGTGAGCCCGAAGCAGCCGATCGCGCGCCCCGCCACGAGCTCGGGCAGCCAGCGCTCCTTTTGCGCCTCGCTGCCGAAGGCGTGGATCGGGTACATCACGAGGCCGCCCTGCACCGAGGCGAAGGAGCGGAGCCCCGAGTCGCCGCGCTCGAGCTCCTGCATGACGAGCCCGTAGGCGACGTTGCTCATGCCCGCGCAGCCGAAGCCCGTCAGGTTCGCGCCGAACAGGCCCAGCTCCGCGAGGCGCGGCACGAGCTCGAGCGGGAAGGAGCCGTCCTGGCGCACGTGCTGCTGGATGCGCGGCAGGAACTCCTTCTCGACGAAGCTCCGCACGCTGTCGCGCGCGAGGATCTCCTCCTCGCCGTAGAGCTCGTCGAGGTGCAGGAAGTCGAGACCCGAGAAATCCGCCAATTCGTTGCTCCGCGATGCCGGGCCGAGACGCGCAGTCTACAATCATCCGGTCCGGGAGTCTCGACATGCCGTCCGATGCCAGCGAGGTGCTCGAGCAGGCGTGCCGCTGGCGCGACGCGGGACGCGGCGTGGCGCTCGCCACCGTCGTCGAGACCTGGGGCTCATCGCCGCGGCCGGCGGGCAGCCAGCTCGCCGTGAACGAGGAGAGCGCCTTCGTGGGATCGGTCTCGGGCGGCTGCGTCGAGGGCGCCGTGGTGGAGGAGGCGCTCCGCACCATCGCGGACGGGCGCCCGCGCACGCTCGAGTTCGGCGTCACCGACGAGATGGCCTGGCAGGTCGGGCTCGCCTGCGGCGGGCGGATCCGGATCTTCGTCGAGAGGGTGGAGTGAAGCGCGAGATGCTCGACCGGCTCCTCGCGGCCGTTCGCGAGAAGCGGCCCGTGGTGCTCGAGACCGAGCTCGCGAGCGGCGCGCAGCGCCTGCTCGAGGCGGACGCGAGCCCGGCAGCGCGCGACGCGCTCCGCACGGACGCGTGCGTGCATGCGGAGGAGGGCGGGCGCCACGTCTTCCTGCAGCCGTGGAACCCGCCGCTGCGCATGCTCGTGGTGGGCGCGGTCCACGTGGCGCAGCCGCTCTCTGCGATGGCCGCGCTCGCGGGCTACGAGGTGGTGGTGGTGGATCCGCGGCAGGCCTTCGCGACCGAGGCGCGCTTTCCCGGCGTCGCGCTGCGCGGCGAGTGGCCGGACGCGGCGCTCGCGGCGCTCGCGCCGGACGCGCGGAGCGCCGTCGTGACGCTGACCCATGACCCGAAGCTCGACGAGCCGGCGCTCGCCGTGGCGGTGCGCTCGCCGGCCTTCTACGTCGGCGCGCTCGGCAGCCGGAAGACGCACGCGAAGCGCCTCGAGCGCCTCCGCGCGCTCGGGCTCGGCGAGGCGGAGCTCGCGCGCATCCATGCGCCGGTCGGCCTCGCGATCGGGGCGCGCTCGCCGGCCGAAATCGCCGTCTCGATCCTGGCCGAGGTGACTGCGTGCCTGCGCCGGCCGGCGGCGTGAGGGGCGGAGCCCCGGCGCGCGTGAGGGGCGGAGCCCCGGGCCGCGTGAGGGGCGGGGCCCCGGGCCGCATGACGGGCGGAGCCCCGGGCGAAATCCGGGTCGGCGCGGTGGTGCTGGCCGCGGGGCTCTCGCAGCGCATGGGCGGGGCGAACAAGCTCCTCGCGGAGCTCGCGGGCGCGCCGCTCGTGGCGCGCGCCGTGGACGCGCTGCTCGCCTCGCGCGCGCGGCCGGTCGTGGTGGTGACCGGCCACGAGGCCGAGCGCGTGCGGGCCGCGCTCGCGGGCCGCGCGCTCGCCTTCGCGCACAACGCGGACTACGCCGCGGGCCTCGCGGGCTCGCTCGGCGCGGGGATCGCGGCGCTCGGCGGCGGCGTGGACGGCGCGCTCGTCTGCCTGGCCGACATGCCCTGGGTGCAGGCGCAGCACGCCGACGCGTTGATCGAGGCGTTCGAGGCCGACCCCGCGCGGCCGATCTGCGTGCCCGTGCACGAGGGGCGCCGCGGGCATCCCGTGCTGTGGCCCGCGCGCCGCTTCGCGGAGATCGCAGCGCTCCGCGGCGACCTCGGGGCGCGCGCGCTCCTCGGGACGCACGCCGCGGAGGTGCGCTCCGTTCCGGTGGGGGATCCCGGCGTGCTCCGCGACGTCGACACGCCGGCCGAGCTGGCCGCCGCGCAGCCTCGCGCGGAGGACAGCCGGTGAAGATCGAGGTCGCGAGCGAGGTGCTCGCGCATCCGCGCGAGCGCGTCTGGGCGCTGCTCCAGGATCCGGGCGCGCTCGCGCGCCTGCTGCCCGGCGTCGAGAAGCTCGAGGTGGTCGGGCCGGACCGCTTCGCTCTCGCGGTGAAGCTCGGCGTCGGGGCGGTGCGCGGCACCTACACGGGCCACGTGGAGCTCACCGACCAGCGCCCGCCCGAGAGCTACCGGCTGGTGGGCGAGGCGAAGGGCGGGCCGGGCTTCGCGAAGGGCAGCGCGCAGATGACGCTCGTCGAGGAGGGCGCGGGCACGCGGCTCGTCGCGCGCGGCGACGTGCAGGTCGGCGGCCCCGTCGCGAGCGTCGGCCAGCGCATGATGGAAGGCGTCGCCAAGAGCATGGCGCGCGAGTTCTTCCAGTCGGTCGACCGCGAGCTCACGGGCCGCACGGTCGAGCGGACCAGCGTCTCGGGCTTCGGCTGGCGCGTCCTCCTCGACCTCCTCCGCCGCGCATGGGGGACGTTGGTTGAAAAGGTCAAAAAGTCGGGGTGAACTTCTTGACCTTTTCAACCAACGTCCCCGCTAGTAGACGAACGAGAGGCCGAGCAGGGTGGTCAGCGAGTTCGCGACCGCCTCGTCCGCGGGCTGGGAGTTGTACTCGTCGACGACGGAGGCGCGGAGCGAGAGCTGCTCGACGATCGGGATCAGCAACGCCGTCTCGGCGCGCAGGCGGTAGTCCTCCATCGGGTCTGCGATCGACGGCAAATAGTCGAGGCGCGTGCGCCAGGAGGCGCCGAGCCAGGGCAGCTTCCAGTCGGACTCCGCGCCGAAGGCGAGGGCGGGGAAGCTCTCGGTGTCGCCGCCGAAGTAGCGCTGGTACACGTACGCGAAGCCGGCATCGACACTGAACAGGATCGATTCGGTCTTCACGACCTTGTAGCCCGCGCCGAGCTTGGGGATCAGCCGGACGGCGAGGTTCTCGATGCCGTCGTGCTCGGCTTCGAGCGAGCCGAAGCCGAAGACTCGCGCCGTCAGATCGTGTTCGTGACGCAGGAAGCCTCGCAGCTCGTCGCCGGTGATCTCCTTGTCGCTCTCGTCGACGTCGGGGGTGCCGGGATCGTCCTCGTCCTCGCGCGTGGTGGCCCGCAGATAGCTCGCGGTGAAGCGCGTGCGGTCGGGCCCGCGCTCGCGGCGGACGCCGAAGCCGGCAGCCAGCGCCGTGGTGTGGGTCGCCGCGTCGAACGAGGCCCAGGAGAGATCCACGGTGCCGCTCCACCACGGGTTGTCCACCGGGCGGCGGGCGAGCCAGCTCGCCTCGGGTCCCGGATCGCGCGGCGCGGCCTGCACGTCCTCAAAGGGGATCGCCACCCGCGTGCCGTCGCGCCTCGCGAGTGTGACCGCTTCGGGCGTCACGCCGACGAGCGGGCCCACCTCGGTGCCGTCGTCCGCCTTGTAGACGTGGAAGGGTGCATCCGTCTCGAGGGCGGTGACGTCCTCCGTCGCGAGCGTGAGCGTGCCCTTGCCGTAGACGGTCTCCATCACGACCTCCTTGGCGGAGATCGACTTCACGGTGCCCTCGAGCACGGTGCCCTTCACCGTGACGCGGTCGGCGGCGGCGAGGGACGGGGCGCAGAGGAGCAGGGCGAAGAGGCAGCGGTGCATGGATCCTCCGAGCTCAATCGGCAGGCTCGACGGGCGGCATCGACCAGCTGCCGTCGAGCGCGGCGGGTGCCGGGGCGCGCAGCCGCGCCACCAGGAAGAACGGCTCGTGGCGCACGGGCAGCCAGTTCGCGCCGAGCCGTGCGTCGTCGGGCGCATCGCTCGAGATCCACACCTCGAGGCCTCCGTCCGCGTCCGCGTGGAGGCCCTCGGTGGGGCGCCCGACCGAGAAGCGGTCGGTCCCGGTCTCGAAGAGGCGCTCGGACTCGGCGGAGTACGCCGCGAGCGTCCAGAACGCCTCGGCCGGGGGCCGGGCGCCCGGCCGGAAGCGGATGCGGTAGTCGGAGCGGCCGTCGAGGCGGCGGCCGTCGCCGTCGCGGTGCGCCTCGAGCACGAGCACGTCCTCGCGCGGCGCGGCGCCGAGCGGGCGCGCCGCGCGGCGCAGCGCGTCCGCGGCAGCGGGCGTGGCCGCGGCGTGCCAGCCCGGTCTCGTGGTGCGCTCGCGGCGGAGCGCGTCGAGCGCGCGCCGCACGTCGCGCGCGGCGTCGCGGAGGCCCGCGAGCTCGGGAGCGGCGAGCCGGGCCGGGTCGAAGACGGCGTGCGGGCCGAAGCCGGCGCGGTCGAAGAGCGCGAGCAGCGCCTGCTCCGCGGGCGGCGGCTCGAGGCGCCGCAGGCGCTGGTTGATCACGCGGAACGCCTCGAGCTGGCCGCGCATCTCGGGCAGGGCACGCAGCGGAGGCGGCCCGCCCGACTGCGGCTGCGCGTTCGCGAACTCGGCCGCCGCGGGGCTGCGCCGGTAGATGCCGAGCGGGAGCAGCTTGAAGCGCGACTGGATGCGCTCGTGGACGGAGGCCTCGTCCTTTCGCGTGGCGGCGACCTCGACGATCACGCGGACGCCGTGCGTCGCGCTCCGGAGCTCGCCCTGCACGCGGGGCGGCGCCGGCCCCTCGAAGCCCGCGTGCGCGATCACGTGCCAGCCGCCCACGCTCCCGTGGCTCCGCGGCGAGAGCGAGCCGGCGAGATCTCCGTACGCGTCCACGACGCGAACGCTGTACCAGCGGCTCTCGAGCGGCGGCACGAAGAGCACCCACGGCTCGCGTTCGAGATCGAGCCACGCCGACGAGACGAGCACGTCGGGATCGGGCGCGGCGTGCCACGCGGTCGCGTGCGTGGCGAGTCGCCCGCCCATCGCGTGCGCGAGCACGCCGCGCGGGCCCGCGAGGTCCGAATCGAGTCCCGCGCCCTGCCGGTACTCCGCGATCGCGAGCTCGAGCAGCGGCGCGCCGTACGCGTAGCCGGCCGTGCCGATCGCGTGGCTCCAGTCGCGGAGCGCGGCATCGACCGCGCGCTCCGTCTCCGGATCGGCGCCTGCCGGGGCGGGGGCGATCAGCAGGAGCGCCAGCGCGGGCGCGAGCCAGGGGCGGGGCACGATCTGTCTCCGGCACCGCGCGTCCGCCGCGGGCTCTGAGCTATACCGAAACGTCCCGGAGGACTCCATGAGCTTTCGCGTGATCCAGTGGGCCACGGGCGGCGTCGGGCGCGCCGCGCTCGAAGGCATCCTCGATCACCCCGAGCTCGTGCTCGTGGGCTGCTGGGTGCACGACCCCGCGAAGGCGGGCCGCGACGCCGCGGCGCTCGCGGGGCGCCCGCCGCTCGGCGTCGCCGCGACGAACGACGTCGAGGCGATCCTCGCGACGCCGGCCGACTGCGTGCTCTACAGCCCGCGCATCGCGAACCCCAAGGAGGTGGCTCGCCTGCTCGAGTCGGGCAAGAACGTGGTCACGCCGCTCGGCTGGTTCTACCCGTGGAAGAGCACGAACGTCGCCACGCTCGAGGCGGCGTGCCGCCAGGGCGGCACGACGCTGCACGGCACGGGCATCCATCCGGGCGGCATCACGGAGCGCTTCCCGCTCGTCTTCTCGGCGCTCTCGCGCGCAATCACGCACGTCCGCGCGGAGGAGTTCTCGGACATCCGCACGTACGGCGCGCCGGCCGTGATCTCGGAGGTGATGCTCTTCGGCAAGACGCCGGAGGAGGCGAAGGCGAGCCCGATGGCGAAGCTCCTCGGCGCGGGCTTCCTCCAGTCCGTGGACCTGCTCGCGGACGCGCTCGGCTTCGCGCTCGACCCCGAGAAGCGCACCACGCACGAGATGGCGGTCGCGACGGCGCCGATCGAATCGCCGATCGGCGAGATCGCGGCGGGGCGCGTCGCGGCGCAGCGCTTCACCTGGCAGGGCACGGTGCGCGGCGAGCCCGTCGTCACGGCGCGCGTGAACTGGCTGATGGGCGACGCCGATCTCGAGCCCGCCTGGCGCTTCGGGCCCGAGGGCGAGCGCTTCGAGGTCGAGGTGACGGGGGATCCGCCGGTCCGGGTCACGTTCCACGGGCTCCACCCCGAGTCGATCGAGGCGGGCCTGCGCAGGAACCCCGGCATCGTCGCGACCGCGCTCCACTGCGTGAGCGCGATCCCCGCGGTCTGCCGCGCGGAGCCCGGCATCAAGACGTACCTCGACCTGCCCCCCTACGGCGGCAGGGCGGCGCCGCATCTCGCGGCCCCGCGCGGATGATCCTCGACCGCTTCAAGCTCACCGACCGCGTCGCTCTCGTGACGGGGGCGGGCAAGGGCATCGGGCGCGGCATCGCGCTCGCCTTCGCCGAGGCGGGCGCCGACGTCGCGTGCGCCGCGCGCACGCGGGCGGATCTCGAAGCGACGGCCGCCGAGGTCCGGGCGCGCGGGCGCCGTGCGCTCGTGGTGCCCTGCGACGTGATGCAGACGGAGGCGCTCGAGGCGCTCGTCGCGGCGACGCTCGCGGAGTTCGACCGGCTCGACGTCCTCGTGAACAATGCGGGCGGCACCGGCCCGCGCCCGGCGCTCCAGACGAGCGAGCGCTTCTTCGAGAACGCGCTCCGCTTCAACGTCACGAGCCCGTTCCTGCTGACGCGCCTCGCGGTCCCGAAGATGGTCGAGACCGCGGGCGGCGGCGCGGTGGTGAACGTGTCGTCGCGCTCGAGCGACATGGTGCAGACGGCCTTCGTCGCCTACGCCGCCGGCAAGGCCGCGCTCAACATGGTGACCCGGAACCTGGCCGCGGAATTCGCGCCGAAGGTGCGCGTGAACGCGCTCTCCGTCGGCGGCGTCGAGACCGACGCGCTCGCGGTCGTCCTCCGCGACGAGCGCGCGCGGCGCGCCTTCGAGGCCGGCACGCCGATGGGCCGGGCCGGCGCGGTCGAGGACATCGCGGCCGCGGCGCTCTACCTCGCCTCGCCCGCCGCGGGCTGGGTCACCGGCAAGGTGTTCCAGATCGACGGCGGCACCGAGGCCCCCGCCATCCGCGTCCCCGTACCGCCGCTGTAGCGCCGAGCGCGAGCAGCGCGAGCGTCGCGGGCTCGGGGACCGAGACGACGTTCGCGAGCTCGACCACGAGGCGCGGGCGAAGCGCGGGATCGCTCGCAGCGGTCGTGGCGAGGTTGCCGCCGTTCGTGGTCTCGGGCAGCAGCAGGAAGCCGTGGTTCGCGGCGCCGTCGACCCAGGCCTGCACGATCGCGGTCACGTCCCACGCGATTTCGAGCGCCGGATCGCAGAGCGAGGTCGTGGCGCAGCCGTCCGGGTGGCTCGCGGAGAGGAGCACCGCGTCGTAGAAGCTGCCCGCACCGTCGAGAATGCTCGCGCCCGGCCCGGCGGGGCGGCTCGCGACGTCGCCAAAGAGCCAGGTGAGCGAGGCCGAGCCGAACGGGTTCGTGACCCAGCCCTCGAGCGTGGCCGAGAGGACGGTGGCTCCCGCCGGGATGGCGCCGTCGCCCACGAGGCCCTCGAAGATCAGCCAGGCGTAGCTGTCCACCGGATGCGACTCGTTCGGCAGGTCGATCCGGATGCGGTCGTCGCTCCCCGTGCCGTCGAACGAGAACGACTCGTGGTCGGCGCCCGCGTAGCCGTCCAGGCCGTTCTGGAAGACCAGCGTCGTGGCGGCCGCGGGCCCGGCGACGAGCGAGGCCAGCGCAAGGGCAGCGAGAGCGCGCAGCATGAGCGTTACCTCCGGGATCGGCACCCACCGGACGCCACGTTCCTCTCGAGAGTGGGCGACGAAGGGCCCCGCCGAACCCCCGGGGACGCTCGCATTCGATCCGCGTCACCCGCCCGGCGCTATCGTGCCCGCCGATGCGAGCGCTCGTGTTCGAGAACCACCTGCCGCGCATCGTCGCGACGAAGCTCTTCTCGCAGCTGACGCCGCGCGCGTTCGTCGGCCCGCTCGCCCCGCTCCGGCTGCGCGAGATCCCGGACCCCGTCCTCCCGGCCGACGACTGGCTCGTGCTGCGCACCCGCCTCTGCGGCGTCTGCGGGAGCGACACGAAGCAGGTCTTCCTGAACGGCTCCTTCGACAACCCGATGACGGCGTACATCTCGTTCCCCCAGGTGCTCGGCCACGAGGTGGTGGCGACGGTCGAGCGCGTGGGGCCGGCCGTGACGACGCGGCGGCCCGGGGAGCGCGTGGTGCTGAACCCGTGGCTCTCGTGCGTGACGCGCGGGCTCCCGCTCTGCGAGTGGTGCCGGCGGGGCGACCTCGCGCAGTGCCTGGGCTTCCGGCGCGGCGCGATCGAGCCCGGCATCCATCACGGCAACTCGCGGCACGCGACCGGCGGCTTCGCGCCGCTCCTGCCGGCGCACGAATCGCAGTGCCTCCCCGTGCCGGAGGGCGTCCCCGACGAGACCGCGGTGCTGGCCGACCCCTTCAGCGTCTCGCTCCACTCGGTCCTCCAGGCGCCGCCGCCGCCCGGCGGCGTGGCGCTCGTCTACGGCTGCGGGACGCTCGGGCTCTGCGCCGTCGCGATCCTGCGCGCGCTGCACCCGGGCGCGCGCGTCCTCGCGGTCGCGCGCTTCGCGCACCAGGCGCGCCTCGCCGAGAAGCTCGGCGCGCACGCCGTGCTGCCGCACGCGCCGCCGCGCGCGGTGGTCGCGGGCGTGGCGCGCGAGACCAGGGCCGAGGAGATCCAGCCCTGGCGGGGCCTCCCGGTGCTGAACGGCGGCGTCGACGTGATCTACGACACGGTCGGCAAGCCCGAGACGCTCGAGGTGGGGCTGCGCGTGACGCGGAGCCGCGGGCGCATCTCGGTGACCGGCGTCGAAGCGCCGCGCCGCTTCGAGTGGACGCCGCTCTACTTCAAGGAGATCGCGGTGATCGGCTCGAACGCGTTCGGCGTCGAGACACTCGGCGGTCGCCGCCAGCACGCGATGGAGTGGTACCTCGAGTGGGTGCGCACGCGGGGCATCGACGTGACGCCGATCCTGACGCACCGCTTCGCGCTCGCCGACTGGCGCCGCGCCTTCCGCGCCGGCTTCGACCAGGGCGCGAGCGGCGCGGTGAAGATGCTGTTCGACTACCGCGAGTCGTAGCTGCGACGGCCTCGGGTCG
>Ga0075327_1000635_pt1 | contig 10064 bp, 11 predicted proteins | sample MayberrySE_Catta_2_FD_120056 | JGI IMG/M metagenome (GOLD analysis project Ga0075327, IMG submission 120056) | Natural and restored wetland microbial communities from the San Francisco Bay, California, USA, that impact long-term carbon... | ecosystem: Environmental > Terrestrial > Soil >...
CAATGTCAACTACCACGACAAGCCGATGCTGACGCCCTGGTCGTTCTGGCATGCCGACCTGACGGCGGCGATCAATCCGCCGGTCGGCTCGCTGTTGCGCGGCGCCGTCGTCCCACCGTATGGCGGCGACACCCAGTGGACCAATCTCGCCGCCGCCTACAACGGTTTGTCGGAAACGATGCGCGGCATCGTCGAGAAGCTCGACGCGATCCACGCCTTCGAGGTTCCTGAGGGCGACGGCGCCAAGGCCGAGTACGCCGACAGCGTGCACGACCGTATCCTCGTCAGCGAGCATCCGTTGGTCACGGTCCATGCGGAGACCGGCGAGAAGGTCCTCTATGTCAGCCCGCAATTCGTCCGCCGGATTTCCGGCCTGCACCCGCGCGAAAGCCAAAAGCTGCTCGAACTCCTCTGGGAACATGCGGTGAGGCCCGAATACACCTTGCGGTTCCGCTGGCAGGAGGGGGATCTCGCCTTCTGGGACAACCGTTCGACGGCGCATCTGGCCCCGCTCGACATTTTCGAGTCCGACTTCGACCGTCAACTCTACCGGATCACGCTGGTCGGCGACGTACCGGTCGGCATCGACGGCAGGCGCTCCAAAGCGATCGAGGGGCGGCCGATCCTGTCGGTGACCGAAGAGCTGAGTGCGGCGTAGGCAGGTCGCGGCGACGCAGCCATATTGCGCGTCTCCCCAAATTGCCGGGGCGGATCGATTGCGTTATGTTGCAACGCGGTATCGGCTGTGCAGCGTTTTGTGCGAAGCGTCAGCCGCGCGATCGGCCGTGAGCCCAGGAAGCAGGAAGGTTCGTTTGAAGAAGGTTTATCCAAGCGCAAAAGAGGCGCTCGCCGAGGTCATCAGAGACGACATGCTCGTCATGGCCGGCGGTTTCGGGCTCTGCGGTGTGCCGATTACACTGATCGAGGCGATGCGCGAGTCCGGCGTCAAGGGGCTCACGGTCGTCTCCAACAATGCCGGCGTCGACGGCTGGGGCCTCGGGGTGATGCTGGAAACCCGCCAGATCAAGAAGATGATCTCGTCCTATGTCGGCGAGAACAAGATCTTCGCCCAGCAGTTCATGGCCGGCGAGCTCGAGCTCGAGTTCAACCCGCAGGGTACGCTCGCCGAGCGCATCCGCGCCGGTGGCGCCGGAATCCCGGCCTTCTACACCAAGACCGGGGTCGGCACGGTCATCGCCGAGGGCAAGGACGTGCGTGAGTTCGACGGCGTCGAATATGTCATGGAACGCGGCCTCAAGGCGGATATCTCTCTCGTCCACGCCTGGATGGGCGATACCGAGGGCAATCTCGTATACAGAAAGACCGCCAGGAACTTCAATCCGATGATGGCAACGGCCGCCGACGTCACGGTTGCCGAGGTCGAGCATCTCGTTCAGCCCGGCGACATCAATCCCGATCACATCATTACGCCCGGAATCTTCGTCAACCGGATCGTGCATGTGCCCGACGCCGAGAAGCGGATCGAGCAGGCGACGACGCGCAAGCGGATGGAGCCCGGCATTCCGGCCGCAACAGGAGAAGAAGTCTGATGCCCTGGACACGCGAAGAAATGGCCGCCCGCGCGGCCAAAGAGTTGCACGACGGCTTCTACGTTAACCTCGGGATCGGTATCCCGACGCTTGTCGCCAACTACATTCCCGATGGCGTCAATGTGCAATTGCAGAGCGAGAACGGCATGCTCGGCATGGGGCCGTTCCCCTATGAGGGCGAGGAAGACCCCGACCTGATCAACGCCGGCAAGCAGACGGTCACCGAGTTGCCGACCACCAGCTACTTTTCCAGTGCCGATTCCTTCGCCATGATCCGCGGGGGCCATATCGATCTTTCGATTCTCGGCGCACTGCAGGTCGCCGAAAACGGCGATCTTGCCAACTGGATGATCCCCGGCAAGATGGTCAAGGGCATGGGCGGCGCCATGGACCTCGTCGCCGGTGTCAAGAAGGTCGTGGTGGTGATGGAGCACACCGCCAAGGATCAGCCGAAGTTCCTCGAGAAATGCACGCTGCCGCTGACCGGCACCCATGTCGTCGACATGCTGATCACCGACCTCGGCGTGTTCGAGATCGACAAGCTCAATGGCGGCGCCAGCCTGATCGAGGCGGCGCCGGGCGTTGGCGTCGACGAGATCAAGGCGAAGACCGAAGCGAACTTCGAGGTTCGGTTATCCAACGCCTGAGCGGGCCCGCGCGGTTCGAAATAACAGCGGCCGCGCCCGATCTCGTACCGAATGACGCCTGCCGAACTTGACAGCGTAGGGGCGTCTCCATATTTTCCGGCCGCAATTGGAGCGGGCGCCAGGGTCGGCCGCCCGCGCTGTTTTTTCCCGACGAGCAAGTCTCATGAAGATCCGTAACTCGCTTCGCTCTCTGCGCAATCGCCATCGCCAGAACCGGCTCGTCCGGCGCAAGGGGCGCGTTTACATCATCAACAAGACCAACCGGCGATTTAAGGCCCGCCAGGGCTGAGGTCGGCGGCCGGGCAAATCCTTTTGACCGTTGGCGGCCATCGGCGCTATCCTGCGCCGATGCGACTGACAACCTTTCTGTTTACAGCAGTGCTGGCTACGGTTGCCAGCACTGCCTCCTCCCAGCCGGTCGGGCCGGCGGCTCTACCCGATGCGGACTCCGAAGCTGCGACCGACGCGCCGAGCCGCGAGAGCCGGCTCGACTCGCTGTTTGCCACTCTCCAGTCGACGACCGACGGCCGGGCCGCCAAGACGGCTGAGAGTGACATCATCGCGCTGTGGCTCGAATCGGGCAGCGACACCGTCGACCTCCTGATGGACTGGACGCTCGACGCTATGGAGCAGAAGAACTATCCGCTGGCGCTCGATTATCTCGATCGGATCGTTTCCATGCAGCCCGACTACATCGAAGGCTGGAACAAGCGGGCCACCGTCCACTTCCTCTCGGACGACTACTCCAAGGCGATTGCCGACATCGAACAGACTCTCGCCCTCGAGCCGCGCCATTTCGGCGCGCTGTCGGGCCTTGGGACGATCATGAGGGAGATCGGTGACAACGATCGCGCGGTGATCGCTTTCCGCGAGGCGCTGGCCATTGATCCGCATCTCGACAGTGTCAAGGAGGCGCTCGATGAGATCGAGAAGGAAGAGAGCGGCCGGGATATCTGATAGGGGGCCAATCGGCCGCCGCTAGATGCCGCTGCGGCCGTCGCTGCCGATAAAGGCGATTCTAAGCATGTTGGTGGCGCCGGGAGTGCCGAATGGTACGCCCGCGGTGACAATGATCCGGTCCCCTGGCCGTGCGATTTTCTCTTCGACGGCAACCTCGCAGGCGCGATCGACCATCGTGTCGACGTCGCGAGGGTCCTCGCCGACCGCGCAATGCAGTCCCCATACCAGAGCCAGCCGCCGTGTGGTTCCGACGACCGGGGAAATCGCGATGATGGGTGTCTGAGGTCGTTCGCGCGCGGCCCGGATCGCCGTGGCTCCGGAGGTGGTGTAGCAGCAGATCGCCGCGAGATTGAGCGTCTCGGCGATCTGACGGGCGGCGGCCGATATTGCGTCGGCGCCGGTCGCCTCGGGCTCGTTGCGCTGGGCATGGATGATATTGCGGAAGACCGGGTCACGCTCGACCTCGGCGGCAATTCGATCCATCGTGGCGACCGCCTCGACCGGGTAGTCGCCGGCAGCGGATTCGGCCGACAGCATGATCGCGTCGGCGCCCTCGAATACGGCGGTGGCCACGTCTGAGACTTCGGCTCGGGTCGGCACCGGCGCCGAGATCATCGACTCGAGCATCTGGGTGGCGACCACGACCGGCTTCCCGGCGCGGCGGGCGGCACGGGTAATCTGCTTCTGTATTCCGGGCACGCGTTCGAGCGGCATTTCGACGCCGAGGTCGCCGCGCGCCACCATCAGCGCGTCCGCATATTCGATGATCGCATCGAGCCTTGCGATCGCTTGGGGCTTCTCCAGTTTGGCGAGCACGCCGGCGCGCCCGCGGGCAATCTTCTTGACCTCGGCGAGGTCTTCCGGCCGCTGGATGAAGGATAGGGCAATCCAGTCGGCGCCGGCGTTGAGACCCGCCTCGAGATCCGAGCGGTCCTTAGGTGTCAGCGCGCTGAAGGCCAGCATCGAATCGGGAACGTTGACCCCTTTGCGATTGGACAGCACCGCACCGGCTTCGACGACCGTCGAGGCGCGCGTCTTGCTGCACTTGGTAACGCGCAATTGCACCTTGCCGTCGTCGAGCAGCATGCGATGACCAGGCTGGAGCGCGGCGAATATTTCGGGATGGGGCAGGAACACCCGCTTGGCGTCGCCGGGCGCTTGCTTCGAATCGAGGACGAAGGTTTGGCCGATCTCGAGGGCGACGCTTCCCTCCGTGAATGTACCGATCCTCAGCTTCGGTCCCTGGAGATCGACGAGAACACCGATCGGTCGCCCGAAATCGCTCTCCACCTCTCGAATTGCCGCGACCAGACTGCGCAGCCGGTCGTGGTCGGTATGGCTCATGTTGATGCGGAACACATCCGCACCTGCCTGGAAGAGCTTTGCTATGGTTGCTTTGTCGGAAGAAGCCGGGCCGAGCGTCGCGAGGATTTTCGCTCGACGCGAACGCCTCATCGGCCGCCCGTTCCAGTGGCGCCCGGTTCGGTCAATTGGACGGTCCAGCTCCGCTGCTCGCCGGTGTCGACTTCGAAGAACCCGGTGCGTTCGTAGCCACGTGCAACGCAATCCTCGATGCCCTTGATCGTAAACATCTTGTCGCGGGTGCACATGACCGCCTTGCCGCCCCATACGCCGCCCTGATCGTAGTCGACGGCGTAAACGTAGTAGTAGCGCGAAACCAACTGCCCACCGACCAGCGTTTCGCATGAGCCGCTGGGAACGTTCCACCAGCCTTCCGTCGTCCAGATGTCGCTAAGCTTGTAGCCGATGGCGATGCCGACCCGGCTGCCGGTCTTGTTGCATAGACGCAATCCGCCGCCGGAGGAGTCGACGGTCAGCGCCCCGGAAACGCCGGCAGGCGCGGTGCCGTCGGCGATAAGCCTAGCTTCTGCGCTGCCGTTCGGTTGGCGCAGAAGAAGAAACAGCAGGCCGGCGACAATCAATACGCCAAAAAAACTGCTGGCGACGATGGCCTTGCGAACTGTGGAGTTGGGATCGCGCGATGACATCAGGTCGAATAGCTAACTGATTCTGGCCGTACGTTTCGCGGCTGACAACAGCACTTATCGCTTGCGCGGTCTAACCCTGTCAACGCTTCAAATACCGGAATTGTCAAGTTTTCTGCGGTTCTGGTGATTCTGTCAATGTCCGATTCGCTTCCTCGACCGGCCATCGTGTCGAGGCGGAAGACGGCAGCATGATGGCGGTGGGCGGGGGACGCCTGTCGCCCGGGGCGGCGAACCGAAAAAACCGGCTGCTTGCTGCCCGTGATGAGCATTTGGACCTTCGCTGCTATGGTGCTTGACCGGCGCTGCGGCTATGTTTCCAGCCGATGAGATCGATCCCAGAGGAGGCGCCAGGTGAAACTGACGGCGCCTCGGCACCTATCGTTCGGATCCCCGGCGATTCGGCATCCAGCCTCATTCTCCTGTGCGATCACGCTTCCAACCGGGTTCCGGAGGAGTTTGGCGATCTTGGCCTTCCGCACGCCGAACTGAGCCGCCACATTGCCTACGATCCTGGCGCGGCGGCCGTTACCCGCAGGCTGGCCGCGCGGATCGGGGCGCCTGCGGTGATGTCTACCTTTTCGCGGCTTGTCATCGACCCCAACCGGGGCGAAGACGATCCGACTCTCGTTATGCGCCTTTCCGACGGCGCCCTTGTTCCCGGCAATGTCCATGTTGATGGACGCGAGAAACGCCGTCGCATCGACCGCTTCCATCAGCCATACCACGCCGCGATTGCGGCTGAGATCGATGACCGGCTGGCCCGCGGAATCGTACCGGCGCTGATTTCGATCCACAGCTTTACGCCTGTCTGGCGTGGCCGCGCCCGACCTTGGCACATTGGCGTCTTGTGGGACTGCGATCGGCGGCTGGTGGCGCCGCTGATTGCGGCACTTGCCGCCGATCCGGCACTCAACGTCGGCGACAATGAGCCCTATACCGGCGCGCTGCATGGCGATACGCTCTATCGTCACGGGACCTGTCGCGGCCTCGCCCATGCGCTTATCGAACTGCGGCAGGACCTGATCGCCGACGATGACGGCGCCGACGCCTTGGCGGCACGGTTGGCGACGATACTGACCGATCTCAGTCGGCTCGAGAATGTTCATGAGATCGGGCACTACCGTTCCCGGACGGATCCGGTCGGCTCTTTCGGTGGACAGATCATCGTCAAAAAAGGAGGAGATCGCCCATGACCGACATCGACGACAAGACGCGCACCGAGCTCGAGGCGGCAACTTTCCGCCGTCTGATCGAGCATCTGCGCCAGCGCACCGACGTGCAGAACATCGACCTTATGAATCTTGCCGGCTTCTGCCGCAACTGCCTGTCCAACTGGTATCAGGAGGCGGCCGAGCAGCGGGGGCTTGCGATCGACAAACCCGCAGCACGCGAGATCGTCTACGGTATGCCTTACGACGTCTGGCGCACGCGCTATCAAAAGGAAGCGTCGCCCGACAAGATCGCCGAATTTGCCCAGAAACGGCCCGATCATTAGATAGCGTTGCCGCTCGGATTTCCTGCGGCGCGGTTCGAAATCGACACGATTGAGCGAGCCCAACCGGAAGGCGCCGCGGCTATTGCCTGATCGCAATGGATTTGGCGGCCGTCAGGCTTGACCGGTGAAGCCGAGTCGGGCACTGACGCTCGCCTCTTCAAGAAACCGAGACGGGAGAATACGAGAATGGCCGAACCGGCAGGGGTTGCGCGCGACCAGATCAGAACCATCATTGAGCGCATCGAGAAGCTCGAGGAAGAAAAGGCGGCTATTGCCGGAGACATCAAGGAAATCTATGCCGAAGCCAAGGCGAATGGCTTCGATACCAAGACCTTGCGTCGGGTGGTCCAGCTGAGAAAGCAGGATTCTGTCGAGCGCCAGGAGCAAGAAGCCTTGCTCGACCTTTACCTGCATGCTTTGGGGATGATACCCGGCGACAGCGACTAAGCCTGTGGGCGCGCGTCGGCCGTCCCGGCTTTTCGGCTCAGCGATAGGCCAAGCGCTGACGGCTGCGAAGGTCGACCATCGACGGCAACCGAACGATCGGGCCCGAGAAGCGATCGGTCCTCAGACCTTGATAGGCATCGTTGCCGAACCCGCCGCTATAGGCCACCGCCGGCTTTTCGATGAGCGACGGCATCTGGCTGAAATCCGGCATGGTTAGGACGGCGTATTGCTTCTGGCGGGTCGACTGGCCCCCCATCCATAGCCTCAAACCGAGCGTATCGAGGGCGGTCAGAGTCAAATCCTGGCGCGGCAGGGCACGGGGCGCGGGTTGTCCTGCCGCAGCGGCGACTGCCACGTCGACCGACGCGGCGGCGGCCCGCAGCGGATTGGCGACCGGAACAGGCGCATCGGAGTTCGAGCCCGCGGCCTGGGACGTCTGCGGCGGTGCGGCCGGAGTTGAGGCTTCCATAGCCGCGGCATAGGCGAAGACCGGCGTTTGCGTGACGTCGCGCACCGTGCCGTTGCTGCCTTGCATCACCGCGCTGGTCATCGCTTCGGCACGGAGCGGGCGCGAGACATCGACCGTGGCAACGACCGCGGTCGGGCGGATGGGTACGGAGGTTGCCCGCGAGACGTCACGTTGGGCCATGGCGCGCGCGAGTTCCGCCGGTACCGATGGTGTGCTCCACTGGCTCGCCGACTCGAAGTCGAATGGTGGCGTCCGGTCGGGCGCCATTCCCGCGCGGCCGATCGAGGCAAACGCCAGCTGCGGTTGACCGCGCGGCTGCAGGGATTGCGGCACGGGCTGCGCGGTCGCGACGATGACGGGCGCCGGATCCGAATAGGCCGGGACGGGTGAAGGCCGCGGCAGGGGCGGCTCGATCGCGGCAATCTCAACCGATGAGCTGCCGTCCGCCTCGGTGCTGTCGTCGTCTTCGGAGTCGTCCGAAACCGACGCGATTACAATCGGCTCGCCGACGCTTCTGGTCGCTTTGCGGGGCGAGTCGTCGTCACCCGAGGCGACCGCGAAATTGGCCGAACGCCCTCGAACCTTGTGGGCTGCCAGCGCCTGGGCATAACCGGGCAACGGCTTGCCGTCGGTCGGCACGTGCAACGTCTTTCCGTTGGGGAAGACCTCGACCAGCTGCTTGCGGGTCATGCGCGGCCAATGACGGACCGAGCCGGTGTCCATGTGGACGAAGGGCGAGCCGGACGTCGGATAAAAGCCGACGCCACCGACTTCGAGGCGCAAGCCGATCGCTCGCAGCTTGGCCAAGGGGACATCCGGGATGAAGAAATCCATCGCCTTGCCGCGCATGTGCTGGCTGTTCTTGGCAACGCCTTTGGAGCGCTTGCGCAGCATGCCGTTGGTCGCCGGCGAGCGATAGCCGCTGATGATGTGGATGTACTCGTCGGAGCCGGACCTTCGATAGACCTCCCAGATCAGATCGATAAGCTCCGGGTCCATCTTGGTCGGCTCGTCGCGCCGCCAGTCCCGGAGCATATGGTTCACCTTGGCAAGGCCGGCGCGATCGAATTTGCCGTTGCGCTTGAAGACGATCGTCTCGCGTTCGTGCGTGTGGGTATTGTAAAACTTGAGAGCGCGCGTCTCGGCATGAGCCGAGACGGCGAAGCCCATCGTGATCAGGATCAAGCTGCCAAGTACAGCGCGCCAAACGCCGAATGCGCGCGATAATGTCGCCGCCCGCCCCCAACTACGCAAAATCTTGCTTTTCCCGTTCAAAACCTGCTGCCGTCCATCACCCTGTCCGGGCATCCCCCGCGGCGCATTATCGGAGTTTTGGGTTAATAGCCCCTTTACCAAAACGGGCAGCGCCGAATCTGATTGACCCCGTCTCAATTCCGATTCATCGACTAGGCGGCGATCGTGGCATTTACGGGGCAGAAACGCAATCTGTCTTCCCTTCTCGTCCCCGCAAAATCCACGCCAGAATCAGTATTTTAGACTACCCTGACAGGGCTCCGAGGCGCTCCTCGATGCGCCGGTCGTGGCCATATAGGTCGTCGCGAAGTTGTAAATTTCCAGTATCGTCAATCCAGGCGGTAAAATAGGTGATATGCACGGGGACCTTACGCGTCAGGTTAACGCGCCGTTCCCGACTGCCGTACAGGCTCTCCAGGTAGCCGGCGTTTAGCTCCGGCTCCTCCGAAAGAAGCGCATCGGCGAATTCCATTGGATTCATGACCCGCATGCAGCCATGACTGTGGGCGCGATAGTCTCTGTTGAAGAGACTCTTCGACGGCGTGTCATGGAGATAGACCGAATATCGGTTGGGGAACATGAACTTGACCTTGCCGAGCGCGTTGCGGCGGCCCGGTGGCTGGCGGATCTGAATCCTGCGGGCGTCGATTCTGCGCCAGTTTATGCCCCGCGGATCGACGGCCCGATAGCGCCCCTTGGTCAGGACGAAGACCTGGTAGCCGCGGAGGGCTCCCGGATTTCGTCGCGCGGCCGGCAGCATTTCGTTGCGGGTGATCGACTGCGGCACGTTCCATGCGGGGTTGACGATGGTGTGCTCGATCTCGTCCGAGAAGATCGGTGTCTGTTGTGTCGGCTTGCCGACCACGATGCGGGTCGTGTAGGTGCGGGCGTCGTCCTTGTACACGTCGACAGTGAAGTCGGGAACGTTGACCCGAACGTAGAAGCGGCCGAGGTCGCGCGGCATCAGCGCCATTTCTCCATATTGACGAGGATCGCCGGGATAGGATTCGTGGGATCCGCGTTAAGCCAGGGCTAAAGGCAGACGGCATCGTCGGTCCAAGGACGCTTACGGCAGTCCAGCAATGGAGCGGGTCATTCGCCTCGGCGAGCGCGCCGCGGCCTCACAAATTCCGGCTATGGATAGCAAGGACGACGCCAGTGCCGGTCGCACGGAGGCTAATCTGCGTCTCCTCAAGGCTGCCCCAATTCGTTAGAAACTATGCCGCCAATCGA
>Ga0075327_1000636_pt1 | contig 10044 bp, 9 predicted proteins | sample MayberrySE_Catta_2_FD_120056 | JGI IMG/M metagenome (GOLD analysis project Ga0075327, IMG submission 120056) | Natural and restored wetland microbial communities from the San Francisco Bay, California, USA, that impact long-term carbon... | ecosystem: Environmental > Terrestrial > Soil > Wetlands...
TCGCGCGTTTTCCGCAGCGCTGCCTGCGGGCCGACCGCCGCTCGGCGTTCGAGAGCTTCACGCTCGACGAGAGCGAGGCGCTCGCGAACGAGCTCCGTCACGGTCAAGAGGTGATCCGGAGCGGGGAGACGCTCGAGGGCGCGGCGCGCTTCGCCGCGGGAGCGGGGCGGCATGGGAGCTTCGGCTAGGCCCACGCGCACCGCAGGCCGTGCGCCCGCGTCGCGCTCCCGCTGGCTCGCCGCGTGCGATGCGTGCTTCGTGCTCCTCTTCGTCGTCTCGGCGGGGGCCGTGCTGGGCCGCGCCGGCGGCGCGCCGCCGCTCGCGTGGTGGCCGGCGCTCGCGCTCGCGGCGCTCGCAGGCGTGTGCGCGGCCGATCTCGCCACGGGCGCGACGCACTGGCTGCTCGACACCTTCTTCGACGAATCGACGCCCGGCATCGGCCCTGCCCTCGTCCGCGCGTTCCGCGAGCACCACAGGGAGCCGGGCGCGATCGCCGGCCGCGGCTTCCTCGAGGTGACGGGGTACAACGCGCTCGGGGTGTCGCCGCTCGTGTGGAGCACGCTGCCGCTCGCGCCGCGCTTCGGCTTCGAGCTCGCCCCCACGCTGCTCCTCGCGTTCGGCCTCGCCGCGGCCGCCGTCGCGTTCGCCTCGAACTCGCTCCACCGCTGGGCGCACGCGCGCGAGGTACCGCGCGCGGTGCGCTGGCTCCAGCGCCGGGGCGTGATCCTCTCGCCCGAGGCGCACGCGCTCCACCACCGCGGCGCGCACGATCGCGCCTACTGCGTGGCGACGGGCTGGGTGAACCCCGTCGTGGACGGGCTCGGGCTGTTCCGGGCCCTCGAGCGCGCGCTCCGCGCACCGGTCTCGCGGCGAACGAACGCTTGAGCTTCGCGAGCTGGCAGGAGTTCTACTACGGCGCGTGGCAGGCGCCGTGGGCGCTGCTCGTGGCGCCGTTCGCCTTCCTGGTGTTCCGCGGCGTGGCGCCGCCGCCGGGCGCGGGCGCCGTGCCCGGGGCGCGCTCCTTCGTGATCGCCTGGAGCTGGATCTTCGTGCTCGAGACGATGCTCGACCCGGTCGCGACCGGGCCGCTCGCGGAGGTGCTCGGCGGTGGCGCGGCGGCGACCGCGCTCGGACTCGCCTTCGTGCTGCTCGGCGACTTCCGGATCTGGTGGCTCGTGTTCGGCCTCGCGGCGCCGCGGCGCGGGCTGGCCCCGGCGCTCGTCGCGACGGCCGCCGTGCCCGTCGCCGCGTGGCTCGTCGTGCGCGCGCTGGGCCTCGGCTTCGGTCCGCTGCCCGGCCAGACGCTCTGGCTCGTGCACGAGAGCGCCTTCGTCGCGCTCGCGGCGCTCGTCTCACGGCGCCTGTCCTCGCGCTTCGCGCGCGCGGTGCTGGCCTTCGCCGCCGTCTACTACGCGCTCTGGGCCGCGAGCGACGTGCTGATCCTCGCCGGCGTCGACGCCGGCTGGCTGATCCGCTGCCTGCCGAACCAGCTCTACTACGGACTCACGGTGCCGTTCGTGTGGTGGCGCTTCTTCGCGCCCTCGTACGCCTCGAGCAGCGCCTCGAGCCAGGCGTCGAGGTAGCGCTCCGCGCGCTCAGCGCTCGCGAGCCGCGGGTCCCCGACCGTCCCGGACGGGGCGTGGACACGGAGGTCCGGGTAGAAGAGGGCGTCCGGGTCCGGCGGCAGCGCGAGAAGCCCGGGCGCGAGCGCGTCGCGCCGGAGCGCGTTCGGCCGGAGCGCCGCGACGAGCGACGCCTCGATCTCGCCCGCGTGGAGGCCGGCGGCCGCGGCCGGCACGCCGGAAGCCTCGGCGAGCGCGGCGAGGCGCGCGCCGAGCGCGGCGTGGTCGGTGAACGCGATCCAGCGGCACGGCGCCGCGGCGGCCTCGAGCGCGGCGCGCCGCGCGCGGAGCACGCCGAGGTTGCCGCCGTGCGCCGTGAAGCAGAAGACCGCCTCGAAGCCGTGGCGCGCGAGCGAGCGCGCGAGGTCCGCGAGCACGGCGAAGAGCGTGTCCTCGGCGAGCGAGAGCGTGCCGGGGAACGAGAGGTGCTCGGACGACGCGCCGAGGGCGAGCGCCGGGAGGCGCAGCGCCTCGGGCACGCGTGCGCAGAAGCGCTCGGCGAGCGCCTCCGCGATCCAGTGGTCGGTCGCGAAGGGCAGGTGCGGGCCGTGCTGCTCGGTGGCGCCGAGCGGGAGCACGGCCACGCGGCGCCCCGCGGCGAGAGCGCGCTCGAGCTCCGGCCACGCGAGCTCGGCGAGGGCGGGCGCCGCGGGCGCGAGCGCGTAGAGCGGTCCGTCGCGGCCGCGCCCGGGCCAGTCGCCCGGCTCGATCGCGGCGTGCTCCATCGCGGCCAGCACGAAGGCGCCGACCCAGAGCTCGTGCTCGAAGATCGCGGTGAAGCCGGGCAGCGTCGCTTCGATCGACACGAGCTGGTGTCGCTCCGGGTCGAGCATCGTGCCGAGGCGCGCGAGGCGCTCGGCCTCGTGCGCCGCATCGGGCCGCGCGAGCGCGAGCAGCGTGGCGCGCCGCGCGAAGAGCGCCTGGAAGGGGCCGTGCGCGAGCTCGAGCGGATCCGAGACGGGCGGCACGCCCCGCAGCAGGCCCTCCACCCACTTGAGTCGCAGGTTCTCGACCGCCTCGCGGTAGCCCCCGCTCGCGAGGAGCCAGATCTCGTCCGCGGCGAGGCGCGCTGCGAGCTCCGCGGCGCGCTCGCTCGCGCGGGGCAGCGCACGCGCCAGCGCGTCGGGCACGCGCCCGAGCGCGGGCGGCGCGGGCACGCCGAACGCCTCGGCGAGCGCGAATGCGGCCCGCAGCGCGGCGAGCGGCCCCTCGATGCGGAGCAGCGCGCCGAACTCGTCCGCACCCGGGGTGTCGAGGACGAGGACGCCGGCGCTGCGGAGCGCGTCCACGGCAGCGCGGCGCGCGGGGTCACGCGACGCCGCCGCGGCGGTGACGAGCACGACGCGCTGCCACGCGGCCGGCTCCGCGAGCGCGAGCCGCGCGTTCGGCGAGAGCGCCTGCGAGAACACGACGAGCACGTCCCGCGGATCGCCCGGCCGCGGGAACGCACCGAGGGGCACGAAGCGCGCCGGCAGGCCGTGCGTCTCGGCGAGCAGCGCGGCGAGGAAGCGCGCGTGCGCGGCGGAGCTGCCCGCGCCGGTGAGCAGGATCGCGCGCGCGCGGCCGGCGTCGAGCGCGAAGGGCGCGTGCAGGCTCGCCAGCTCGCGCAGCAGCTCGGGTGTGCGCGCGAGCGCGGCGCGCAGCGTCGCGAGCGTGGCTCGGCTCACGCCGCGTCGCCGAGCGCGAGCAGGGAGAGCGTCTCGGCGTCGGGAGTGCCCGGCTCGTCGGGCCCGAGCACGAGGGCGCACCCGTGGCCGCGCTCGGCGAGCGCGGCGGCCGCAGCGCGCCACGTGCGCTGGGTCGGCCCGGCGGGCGCGAGCGGCAGGCGATCGAGCAGCGCCTGCGGCTGGACCCGCCGGAGCGGAGTGCCCTCGCCGCGTGCGAGCGCAGCGCTCCCGCCCCGTGGGAGCGGAGCGCTCCCGCCGCGTGTTGCGAGCGGCTCGAGCACGAGGCGCGGACCGCCCGCGCGACGGTCCTCGTAGACCGTGGCGCGCAGCCAGCCCTCGGGCACGGGCAGCAGCCAGCACGCCGCGCGCACGAAGCGCGGCAGGGCCGGCAGCAGATGCGGCTCGAACCACGCCACCCGCTCCGGCAGGTGCGCCCCCTCGGCGTCGGAGGGCGCGAGCTCGTGACCATGCCGCGCCTTCGCGGCGAGGTAGTGCGCGTTCCACGGCGAGTGCGCCGGCGGAAGGCGCACGCTCTCCGCGATCGCCACGCCGAGTGCGGCGAGCCGCGCGCGCTTCTCCGGGTTGTGCGTCAGCAGGCGCAGCGGCGCCTCGACGCCGAGCCGCGGCAGCACGTCCGCGACCGCCTCGTAGCTCCGGCGGTCGCCCGGCAGCCCCATGCGCTCGAAGGCGTCGAAGGTGGTGATCCGCTCCCCGTGCGCCTGCACCATCATGCGGTCGCGGGCCTTCGCGACGAGCCCGGCGCCGCGGCCTTCCTGCATCAGGTAGACGAGGACGCCGCGCCCCTCCGCGGCGATGGTGGCGAGGGCGTAGGCGAGCTGCACCGCGCAGTCGCAATCGAGCCCGCCCAGGAACTCGCTCGTCATGCACGAGGAGTGGACGCGGGCCAGGAGCGGCGCCGCGCCGCCGATCTCTCCCCGCACGAGCGCGAGCACGGGCTCGCCGCCGCTGGTGAAGCGGTGCAGCGCGAAGGGGCCGAAGCGCGTGTGGAGGGTGGCGGCGGGAGCCCGTTGAGCGGTGGCCAAAACGAAGTGAGCCTAGCCGTCCCTACTTCAGCTGCCGCAGGAACTCCGAGAGCCCGTGGCCGGTGCGGTCGCCGAGCCGCCACGTCGTCATGCCCTCGCCGATGTAGGTGACGCTGTCCCCGCGCCGGTTGCGGAGCGGGACGAAGCCCGTGACCTCGCCTTCGATGGTGAGCTTCTCGCCCTTTTCGGTCTCCACGCGCGCGGTGAGCCGCTTGTGGTAGAGCCCGTTCTCCTCGTACTCGGCGTCGATCCGGGCGTCGACGAGCCGCTCCATCTCCATGCCGCGCACGAGCACGCCGCCCGCCGTGCGCTGCTTGCCCTCCGCATCGCGCTGGACGATCGACACCATCGCGCCGAGATCCGGCCCGAAGTTCAGCGTGAGCCATTCGTAGGAGTGGATCGCCTGCCAGTAACGCGGGCCCCAGGAATGGTCGCGCAGCCCGAAGCCCGAGACGTCGAGCCGCTCGCCGTCGATCTCGAGCGAGCCGGTCACGCGCATGTGCTGTTCGAAGTGGGCACGCGCGAAGCTCTGCTCGGCGTCCTCGTGTGCGGGCTTCTCGGCCTTGTGGCCGTAGAGCGGGCCCACGGCCTCGTGGACGAGTTCGAACGAGACGCTCTTCCTCGGACTCTTCTCGAACGCGGCCTTGGGATCGGCCATGGCGCGCGGCTCCGCGAGCTCGAGCAGCGGCCCGTCGAAGCGGGTGCGGTGGCGCTCGGTGGGCTCCAGCACCTCGAAGCGCAGGCCCGCGGCGTCGAAGGCGTCGTTGTTCGCGATCTTCGGGCGCGCGAAGTGGAACAGCACGCGGCCGTCGGCGAGGTAGAGGCATACGCTCCGCTCCGCGTAGCCCTCGTTCGCGCGGTTGCCGATGCGGAACCAGCCGCCGAGCTTCCGCGTGGTGTCGAAGAAGTTGTAGTACGCGCTCTCGTTGAAGTTCGGCTCGGGCCCGAGCTCGTGGAGGAAGTCGTCCTCGGGCGCCAGGTTGCCGACGATCTTGGCCATGCTTCGCTCCTTCGCGGCCTATACTACCGCGCCAGCGAACCCTCGGAGGAAGCGTTGAGCACCCTGCGCGGCATCGTGGTCTACCTCGCCACCGGCACGAGCCGCCGGGCCGGTACGGACGACGCCCTCTACGTCGGCATCTCGGGCACGGCGGGCGGGCGCGAGTTCCCGCTCGACGCGGCGCTCTTCGACGACTTCGAGCGCCGCTCGCGCGTGCGCTACGTGCTCGGCGCGGTGTGGGAGGAGGCGGCCCTCGCGGGCGCGCGCGCGCCGAAGATGTCGAAGGCCGACTGGAACGACCCCGGCTACTTCCACGTGGGCTTCCGCGAGGTCGACCGCGTCTACCTGCGCAAGCAGTGCGGCCGCCGCCGGGGCGACGACGACGCCTACCAGCTCGACGAGATCGAGGTCGCGCTCTACGGCGGCGACGGCGAGAAGCGGGTGTTCCGCTCCGCCAGCGCGGTCTGGCTCGGCTTCGAGTACGGCGCGCAGGTGTGGCTGCCGGAGGCGGAGCCCGGCTCGTTCTCGGTCTCGCGGCGGGTGTAGCGCGCACGCGATCCATGGCGTGCGGTCTGGTTGCCGTGGGCCGGGAGGGTGGGGCTGCTCCGGGGCTCGGCTCACAGTCGGCGCGGGGCGTGTTGCAGGTGCGTCGCGAGGCTCGGCCTCGGTGCGGGAGGCTCCCTCGGTTGGCGCGGCCCCCGATACCGCCCCTCCGCAGCCCCACCCTCCCGTCCCCAAACCGGTCGGCGCGCGTCCGGCGCGGGGCTCGTCGCGACATCCTCTCACCCGCGCCGGTTGGCGGTGTGCGCGCGGTACCAGTCGATGGCGTGGCCGGCCTCGGTGCGCTCGCGCTCGAGGAAGTGCTCGACCGCGCGGCGCAGGCGCAGGTCGGAGAGCCAGTGGAGGCTCCAGGTCGGCGTGGCGTCGAAGCCGCGCAGCTGCTTGTACTCGCCGCCCGCTCCCGGCTCGAAGCGCGCGAGGCCGTGCTCGATGCAGTGCGCGATGCCCGCGTAGTAGCAGACGTTGAAGTGGAGGTGGCGGAGCGGCCGCAGCGCACCCCAGTAGCGTCCGTAGAGCGCGTCGCCCTTCTGCACGTTCACGGTACCGGCCACGAGCTCCGCGCCGGCGCGCGCCACCACGAAGCAGAGGCGGCTCTTGAAGCGCTCGGCGAGCAGCTCGAAGAAGCGCGCGTTCAGGTACTGCCGGCCCCACGGGTTGCCGCGGATCGTGCTCAGGTAGATCTCGAACATGGAGCGGATCAGCGCGTCCGGGATCCCGTCGCCGACCAGGCGCTCGATCACGACGCCCTGCGCCTCGAGCGCTCGCTGCTCGCGCCGCACCTGGTTGCGCCGCTTGCTGCGGAGGGCCGCGAGCCAGTCGTCGAAGCTCGCGAAGCCGGCGTTGCGCCAGTGGTACTGGAAGCCGAGGCGCGGCAGGAAGCCGGCCCCCGCGAGCGCGTCGCGCTCGTCCTCGCGGCAGAAGTTCACGTGCGCCCCGGAGAGGCGGTTGCCGGCGCAGAGCTCGGCGAGCGCGGCGGCGAGCTGGCGGACGCGGAGGGCCCGGTCCTCCCCCGGCGCCGTGAGGAGCCGCGCGCCCGTCACCGGCGTGAAGGGCACGCCCACCAGCAGCTTCGGGTAGTACGCGATCCCGGCGCGCTCGGCGGCGTCCGCCCAGCCCCAGTCGAAGACGAACTCGCCCTCGCTGTGGCCCTTCAGGTAGAGCGGGCAGGCGCCCACGAGGCGCCCCGCCTCGCGCAGCAGCAGCGGGCGGGGCGCCCAGCCCGTCTCGGGCCCGACGCAGCCCGCGTCCTCGAGCGAGGCGAGCCACTCCCACTCGAGGAAGGGCGAGCCGTCGCCGACGAGCGCGTTCCACTCGGCGGACGGCACCTCGCGCACACCGCCGCCGAGTTCGAGCTCGAGCTCCGCCACGGCGTGCGAGTGTAACGTCGGCCCTCCGCGCCCCCGCGTTGCTACTCTCGGGCCCATGTCCGGCGATCCGAAGGAGCCGGCGGGCGGCGGCGAGGTGATCCGGGAGCGCGGCGTCGAGCAGAAGACGCGGCGCAAGGTCGAGCGCCCGCCGCGCTTCAAGGTCGTGCTCTACAACGACGATTACACGCCGATGGCGTTCGTGGTGGCGGTGCTCGAGATCGTGTTCCAGAAGAGTCCGGCAGAGTCCAACGCGCTGATGCTGCGCATCCACCGCTCGGGCTCGGGCATCGCCGGCGTGTACCCGCTCGAGATCGCGGAGACGAAGACGACGACCGTCCACCGGATGGCCGAGGAGCGCGGCTACCCGCTGCGGGCGGGCGTGGAGCCCGAGTGAGAAGCAGCCGATGAGTCACCTGAACCGCGAGCTCCAGATGACGATCCAGGCCTCGCTCCGCGAGGCCGTGGCGCGGCGCCACGCGTATCTCACGGTCGAGCACCTGCTCCACGCCCTCGCGCACGACGACGCGGGGGCGGACGTGCTGCGCAACGTCGGCGTGGACGTGGAGCAGCTGATCGCCGAGCTCGACGACTGGCTCGAGCGCGAGGTCGAGAAGCACCCCGAGGGCAAGGCGCGGGAGACCGTCCAGACGCTCGCCTTCCACCGGGTGATCGAGAGTGCGCTCGGCCAGGCGGAGAGCGCGGAGAAGGAGGAGGTCGGGGCGGGCGACCTGCTGGCCGCGATCCTCCAGGAGCCCGACTCGCACGCGGTCTCGCTGCTGCGCGCGCAGGAGGTCTCGCGCCTCGACGTGCTCCGCTACATCTCGCACGGCGAGTCGAAGCTCCGGCCCGTGAAGGCGAACGGCGAAGGCGCGGCCTCGCGCGCGGGCGGCCCGGGCGGCGAGGAGGAGGGCGTCCCGAGCGATCCGCTCCGGGCCTTCGCGGCGAACCTCTCCGAGCTCGCCGCCGCGGGCAAGCTCGATCCGCTGATCGGCCGCGACACGGAGATCGAGCGCGCCATCCACGTGCTCGCGCGCCGCCGCAAGAACAACCCGATCTTCGTGGGCGAGAGCGGCGTCGGGAAGACGGCCCTCGCCGAGGGGCTCGCGCAGCGGATCCGGGCCGGCCGCGTGCCCGACGGCCTGCGGGACGCCGAGATCTACGCGCTCGATCTCGGCGCGCTCCTCGCCGGCACCAAGTACCGCGGCGACTTCGAGGCGCGCTTCAAGGCGTTCGTGGGCGCGGTCCAGGAGCGGCCGAACCCGATCGTCTTCATCGACGAGATCCACACCATCCTCGGCGCGGGCTCGGCCTCGGGCTCGACGATCGACGCGTCGAACCTGCTGAAGCCGCTGCTCCAGTCGGGCGAGCTGCGCTGCATCGGCTCGACCACGTACCAGGAGTACCGCCACTTCGAGAAGGACCGCGCGCTCGCCCGCCGCTTCCAGCGCGTCGACGTGCACGAGCCCTCCGTCGAGGACGCCGTGAAGATCGTGGAGGGGCTCGCGCCCCGGTACGAGGAGCACCACGGCGTCACGTATTCGAAGCCGGCGCTCCGCGCCTGCGTCGAGCTGTCGGCCCGCCACCTCACGGACCGCTACCTGCCCGACAAGGCGATCGACGTGATGGACGAGGTGGGCGCGGCGGTCCGGCTCCACCCGGGCGCCCGCAGGCGGCAGAGCGTCGGCGTGCGCGACGTCGAGCAGCTGATCGCCCGCATGACCGGCACGCCGCTCGCGCGCGCCACGAGCTCCGAGCGCGACCGGCTCGAGCACCTCGGCGAGGACATCCGGAAGCTCGTCTACGGACAGGACGCCGCGGTCGAGAGCGTGGTGCGCGCCGTGAAGCGCGCACGGGCCGGGCTCGGCGGCGCCGAGCGCCCGACGGGCTGCTTCCTGTTCATGGGCCCGACCGGCGTCGGCAAGACCGAGCTCGCGAAGCAGCTCGCGAAGAGCCTCGACGTGCCCTTCCTGCGCTTCGACATGAGCGAGTACATGGAGAAGCACGCGGTGGCGCGGCTGATCGGCGCGCCTCCCGGCTACGTCGGCTACGACGAGGGCGGGCAGCTCGTCGAGAAGATCCGCCGCCAGCCGCACTGCGTGCTGCTGCTCGACGAGATCGAGAAGGCGCACCGCGACCTCTTCGACATCCTGCTCCAGGTGATGGACCACGCGACCCTCACCGACAACCACGGGCGCGAGGCCGACTTCCGCCACGTGATCCTGATCATGACGAGCAACGCGGGCGCACGGGAGCTCGCCCGGGCGGCGATCGGCTTCTCGGGCAGCCGCAAGAGCGGCATGCCGGAGGTGGAGCGGCTGTTCAGCCCCGAGTTCCGGAACCGCCTCGACGAGATCGTCACCTTCGCGTCGCTCACGCCCGAGGTGATGGGGCGTGTGGTCGACAAGTTCGTCACGCAGGTGCAGGGGCGCCTCGAGGAGCGCAAGGTGAAGCTCGAGCTCACCGAGGCGGCGCGCGGCTGGCTCGCCGAGAAGGGCTACGACCCGGACTTCGGCGCGCGGCCGATGGCGCGCGTGATCCAGACCGAGCTCGAGGACAAGCTCTCCGACGAGCTCCTCTTCGGCCGCCTCGCAAAGGGCGGCAAGGTGACGGCCGACCTCGGCGACGGCGCGCTGGTGTTCCGCTTCGCGGAGACGGCGGCGCCGATGCCGGCCGCTACGTAACGGCACCCCACTCACTTCCGCCAGCGCCCGCGCAGGAAGCTCACGAAGAGCCACACGGCGCGCGCGACGTGGTCGAGGATCAGCGTGAGCCAGATCCAGATCA